>Ga0193699_10000616_pt1 | contig 15101 bp, 13 predicted proteins | sample L3c2metaG_FD_160095 | JGI IMG/M metagenome (GOLD analysis project Ga0193699, IMG submission 160095) | Soil microbial communities from a riparian zone of the East river system, Colorado, United States - L3c2 | ecosystem: Environmental > Terrestrial > Soil > Riparian zone | place: USA: East... | reverse complement strand
GGATGGTGAAGTGCTCCCCCCACCGGCTGGTCCGCAAACCACACCGGGCGGCCGGATTCGTTACAGATCGCCTACCTCGCGCCGTCGCCTGACGGCTGGCTTGGGGCGTCGCCTGAAAGCTCGTTTCGGACATGCCATACACGCTGGATCGTGGTGATCACGGTCAGGGCCGCGATCACGTAGATCGAGGGCGCCAGCAGCTCGAAATCGCCGATCCCGGCACCCTTTGCCAAGACCAAGCCGGCCGAAAGTATCACCACGCGGACGGGCCGTGTGGCGAGGCCGACCTTGCACTCGACCCCGAGCGCCTCGGCCCGGGCGCGCGTGTAGGAGACCATCAGCGAGCCGAGCACGGCGACCACGCACATCGCCGCCGCGAAGTCCTGGCCGGTCGCAGCAAAGTAGCCGGCGACGGCGGCGAGCACAATCCCCTCCTCGATCCGGTCGAGGGTCGAGTCGAGGAAGGCGCCGAACAGCGTCCCCTTGCCCGACATCCGCGAGTAGCGCCCGTCGAGCGTGTCCATCACCGAACCGGCGATGAAGGCGACGCCGGCGAGGGTGAAGAGGCGCTGGGTGACGAGGGCGGCGGCGACCAGGTTCCCGATCAGCCCCGCGATCGAGATCGCGTTCGGCGACAGGCGCGACTCGATCAACCGGTTGCGCGCGTAGGCCCGCAGCTCCTGCCCGTTGCGGGGCGAGCGGCCGTTGCGAGCTGTGCTCGGGGCCCCGGGGGGCGCCGCAGGATCCATTGAGGTTGAGGCTAGATGATCGGGGGCCGGAGGGGAGGGCTACGCCTCGGCCTCTTGCGGGGTCGGAGCCGGGGCGCCGGCGCGCCAGGACCACGCTTCGGGTCGGGCGCGGGCCAGAAGGCGGCTGGCGACCAGAGCCGCCACGATCGCGACACCCCAGCCGAGCACCACGTCGGCCCAGTAGTGGTTGCCGGTGACGACGACGACCCAGGAGATCAGCAGCGGCCAGCAAGCCCACCAAGCTCTCGCAAGGCGGGTGCGGCAGACCCGCACGCCGGCGCCGCCGATTATCAGCGCGAAGCCACAGTGCATGCTCGGCACCGCCGCGTAGGGGTTGATGAAGACCTTGGCCAGGGTGGAGTCGTGGTTGACGTTGGAGAAGTCGACGATCGTGTCGACGAAGCCGTCCTGGGGAAACATCCGCGGCGGCGCAGTCGGATAGAGCGTGTAGCCGATCAGCGCCAGGCCCATCGAGACGACGAACATATTGCGCACGAAGTAGTAGGACTCGTTGCGGAAGAGGTAGAGCCAGACGAGGAAGCCGAGCGCGATCGAGAACTGGGCGTTGAGATAGAGCTGGTTGGCGACGTCGATCAGCCAGTGAGCCGGCAGGAAGAAGGCCTGAAGGTCGGGCTCGAACAGCGTATGGGTCGCGCGCTCGAAGTCGATCACCTGCTGGCCGTGGGCGATCGCCTCGGCGCGCTGACCGTCGGCGATGCCGCGCACCAGCTCGTAGGCGGCGTCGACGAGGACGAGCAGGCCGAGCTGGCGGCCGGCGTCGCCCCAGCCCTGCGGCAGCCTGGCGGTTACGCGTGCGAAGGTCCGAGACACCCGGCAATTGTAATCCGCGCGTTAACGGCCGCAGGAGCGCCGATAGGGTCGCAGCCCGTGAGCTGGAAGCGGCCCGAAAAGAGGCGGGTGCGGGCGATTCGCGATCGCCTGCGCGAGATGTACGGGCAGCCGGTGAACGAGCCGCATGGCCATCCGATCGCCGAGCTGGTCAAGACGGTGCTCTCCCAGCACACCAACGACCGCAACCGCGACCGCTCCTTCGCCCGGCTCCGCGAGCGCTTCCCCTCCTGGGAGGAGGTCCGCGACGCACCCGTCGGCGAGGTCGAGGAGGCGATCCGGCCGGGCGGCCTCGCCAAGCAGAAGGCGCCCCGCATCCAGGCGATCCTCGAGCAGCTCGGCGACCCCCCCGATCTCGACTGGACCGCGAAGGCGGGACGCGAGGAGTCGCTCGCCTTCCTGCTCTCGCTGCCTGGCGTCGGTCGCAAAACCGCGGCCTGCGTGCTGATCTTCACCTGGGGCATCCCGGAGATCCCAGTCGACGTCCACGTCCACCGGGTCGGCGGACGGCTCGGGCTCTTCCCCGCCAACGCCTCCTTCGAGCGCGCCCACGAGGAGATGCGGGCCGTCGTCGACCCCGCCGACGCCTACGAGCTGCACATGAACCTGATCCGCCACGGGCGCGAGATCTGCCGCCCGAAACCCCGCTGCGACGAGTGCGCGCTGCACCGGATGTGCCCCTGGTACCGTGCCGCGCACAAATGAGCGCGGAGCGAGCAAGCGTGCATCTCTGGTTCTTCGCGCAGCGAGCGAAGCGCGAGGCCATGTGATGAGCAGAAAGACCTTCATCGTCTTCGGGCTGCTGGTCCTCTTCCTCGCCGTCCTCATCCCGTGGCTCGCCTTCCGCTCCGATGGCGACGCGACAAGCGGCGCCCAGAAGGTGCCCTCAGACCTGAAGGAAGGACAGAGCCTCTTCCAGACCAACTGCGGCGCCTGCCACACGCTCTACGCGGCGGGCACGGACGGTAACTTCGCGCCGGACCTCGACCTCCTGCTGGCGCCGTCGGGCCCGCCCAGCGGCGGCACCGCCAAGCAGACGATCGAAGGGACCAAGGAACGCGTCCTCAACGCGGTCGAAAACGGGGTCGACAGCAGCACCACCCCCGGCCGCATGCCGGCGGGGATCCTCTCCGGCGAACAGGCCGACGAAGTCGCCGAGTTCGTCGCCCGCACCGCCGGCACGGGCTAGCCGTCGGCTCTAACACAGGGCTCACGGCAAGCGGCGACCATACGTGCGTCCGCTGCACCTACCGCAGGAAGCGGAGTGAGCTGAAGACGCCGGCGTGATCCGAGTCCCAGAAGCCGTTGACCGGCTCGAGGCCGGTGACGGCCGACGAGATCAGGCTGACGACGCCGGGGTCGCGGGTCATCACGTGGTCGACCTGATGGTCGAAGTCGGCGACGCTGCCGCCGGCCCCAACCGCCAGCAGGCTGGAGTTGAGGCAGCAGCTGAGCGGATCGCCCGTGCTGAGCTCGACCATTCCGGCCGCGAGCAGCGTTTCGTAGGCCTGACGATCCCCCGGCGCCACCGTGTCGTCGTCGGAGTTGAGGTCGCCGACCAGGACGACCGGCAGGTCGCTCGTCGCCGGCCCGCCGGCAGCGACCAGCTCCGCCGCCTGCCGGGCCCGAATGCTCGGCACCAGCGCCGCCGGGTCGAATGCCTCCAGGTGCGTATCGACGAAGCGAAACGGATGGCTGCCGCGCACCTTGGCGTCAACCGCCGCCCAGCCGCGTTTGATCGTCACCGGCACGCCGGCGACTTTCACGGTCAGCAGGTTGGCGAAGTTGCCGCCCCGCTCGTTCTTCGTCGTCACGCCGGCACCGGCGCGGACCAGGATCACGTCTCGCATCGTGAGGCGGCCGTTGACCTCCGCGTTGGCGAGCGGGCCGCCCGGCCCGTCGCCGGGGACGCCGTTCTCATCGGCGGGCGCCTCGAGGTCGAACTCGTTCTGGGAGACGGCGACCCGGTACTGCGGCTTGCCGTGGCCGTCCCTGCCGTTGCCCCGGTTGAGCTCGTCGAGCAGCAGCTGCAGGTAGTCGTAGCGGACGGTCGTCGCGGTCGGCCCCTGCGTGGTGAGGACCGGCGCCAGGCTTGGCGGACCGGTCCGCCACAGGGCCACCTCCTGCAGCCCGACCAGGTCGGGCTTCTTCGCGAGGATCTCTGCGGCCATGCCCTGCGCCCGGGTCGGGAAGTCGTTGGCCGTCACTTCGCGCAGGATCTCCCCGTTGGCGGCGACGAAGGCGCCCAGGTCCGGGGCGAGGATCGCCGGCGTCAGATCGGCGCCGAGGTAGAGGTTGCGAGTCATCACGTCGACGACCTTGCCCTTGCCGGGAGGCGCGGCGCCGGCGACCCGCGCCTGCTTGCCGGCGGCTGCGGCGGGTATGAGAAGCAGGACCAGCAGTGCGGCGAGCGCCGGGAGTGCCAGCCGGAGCGACATGCGAGGGTGGTTCAAGGCAAACTCCTTTCCTTCCCCCACCCGCGCGATCAACTTTACGCACCTCCCTCCGCCGGCCGCAGAGATCTGCCATACTGGCACTTAGATTTCTTAAGCTCGAAACCACAAACCCAGGAGGTACGCGACAAAGTGGGCAAGACGATCGGAATCGACCTCGGCACGACCAACTCCTGTGTCGCCGTGTTGGAGGGCGGCGAGCCAACAGTGCTGGAGAACGCCGAGGGCGGCCGCACGACGCCTTCCGTGGTCGCCTTCACCGAGGGCGGCGACCGCCTCGTCGGCACCGTCGCCAAGCGCCAGGCGGTGATGAACCCCGAGAACACGATCTTCTCGATCAAGCGCTTCATGGGCCGCAAGGAGTCCGAAGTCAAAGAGGAGGAGACGATCGTCCCCTACAAGGTCGTCGCGGGACCCAACGGCGACGTCCGCGTCGAAGTTCGCGGCGAGCAGTACAGCCCGCCCGAGATCAGCGCGATGATCCTGCAGAAGCTGAAGGCAGACGCAGAAGCGAAGCTGGGCGAAACTGTCGACGGCGCCGTGATCACGGTCCCGGCCTACTTCAACGACGACCAGCGGCAGGCGACCAAGGACGCAGGCAAGATCGCCGGGCTCGACGTCAAGCGGATCATCAACGAGCCGACCGCCGCCTCGCTCGCCTACGGTCTCGACAAGGAGAACGCCGACCACGCGATCCTCGTCTTCGACCTCGGCGGCGGCACCTTCGACGTCTCGGTGCTGGAAATCGGCGACGGCGTCTTCGAGGTGAAGTCGACCGCCGGCGACAACCACCTCGGGGGCGACAACTGGGACAAGGCGATCGTCGAGTGGCTGGTCGCCGAGTTCAAACGCGACCAGGGCGTCGACCTGGCCCAGGACAAGAACTCCCTGCAGCGCCTCTACGAGGCGGCGGAGAAAGCGAAGATCGAGCTCTCCTCGACCCAGGAGACGCAGATCAACCTGCCCTTCATCACCGCGGTCGAGGGGCAGCCCAAGCACCTCGAAATGAAACTGTCCCGCTCGAAGCTGAACGAGCTGACGGCCGACCTGCTGGAGCGGATCGTCGGGCCGGTTAAGCGGGCGCTCGACGACGCCGGCGACGTCGACGTCGACCACGTCGTCCTGGTCGGCGGCATGACCCGGATGCCGGCGGTGCGCGAGCGGGTCAAGGAGCTGACCGGCAAGGACCCGCACCAGGGGGTCAACCCGGACGAGGTGGTGGCGGTCGGCGCCGGCATCCAGGCCGGGGTCCTGGCCGGCGACGTCAAGGACGTGCTGCTGCTCGACGTCACCCCGCTGACGCTGGGGATCGAGACCAAAGGCGGCGTGATGACGAAACTGATCGAGCGCAACACGACGATCCCGACCAAGAAGTCGGAGATCTTCTCCACCGCCGAGGACAACCAGCCGTCGGTCGAGATCCACGTGCTGCAGGGCGAGCGCGAGATGGCGAGCGGCAACAAGAGCCTCGGCAAGTTCCAGCTGACGGGGATCCCGCCGGCGCCGCGCGGGCTGCCGCAGATCGAGGTCACCTTCGACATCGACGCCAACGGCATCCTGCACGTGACGGCGAAAGACCTCGGCACCGGCAAAGAGCAGAAAATCGAGATCAAGTCGGGCTCCGGGCTCTCCGAGGAGGAGATCGAGGGCATGGTCAAGGACGCCGAGGCGCACGCCGAGGAGGACCGCCGCCAGCGTGAGCTGGCCGAGGCGCGCAACCTCGCCGAGAACGCCGCCTACCAGTCCGAGAAACAGCTCGAGGAGCTGGGCGACAAAGTCGACTCCTCGGCGAAGGAGGAGATCGAAGCGGCGATCAAGGACGTGCGCGACTCGCTCGAGTCCGACGACGTCGGGGAGATCAACTCGAAGACCGAAGCGCTGACGGCGGCCTTCCAGAAAATCTCCGAGCAGATCTACGCGGCGGCGCAGGAGCAGGCGTCGGCGGATGGGGCTTCGGCTGACGGGGAGTCGGCGGCCGAGGACGAGGAGGAGGTCGTCGATGCCGAGGTGGTCGACGAGGAGGGCAAATGAGCCCGGGACGAACCGAGGACGAGTTCACGGAACGCTCGGCCGCGGGTCCTGACGCCGTAGGGGACCCCCCACCCCCTCCGGTAGCTGAAGCTTCCTCGGGGGTGGGCCCCCCTACGACGCCACCCGCGGACGAGAGCACCGCGAAGGACATCCAGGGTTCCAGCGCCCCTGCTGACGACGCCCAAGGGACGGCGGCTGAGGTCGAAACGGATCTCGACAAGCTGCTCGAGGACACGAAGCGGGAGCGGGACGAGTATCTGGAGCTGGCGCAGCGGACCAAGGCGGATTTCGAGAACTACCGCAAGCGCGTAGCGGCGGAGGCGCAGGCCGCTGTAGGGCGCGGGAAGGGCGAGGTGATTCGGGAGGTGGTGCCGGTCCTCGACGACCTGGAGCGGGCGCTGGCCGCGGCCGGGATCGAGCCGGCCGCGGAGGCGACGCCCGACGAGCCGCTCGCGCAGGGCGTCCTGCTCGTCTTCCGCAGCCTGCGCGACACGCTGGCACGGAACGGGATCGAGGCCGTCGACCCGAAGGGGGAGAAGTTCGACCCGCTGTGGCACGAGGCGCTTTCGACCCAACCCGCGGACGGGGCCGAGCCCGGCACCGTCCTCGAGGTGGTGCAGAAGGGCTACCGCCTCGGCGACCAGCTGATCCGCCCCGCCCGCGTGGTCGTGAGCGAGTAGGAGGACCGTGGCCGAGGACCTCTACAAGACACTGGGCGTCTCCAAAGGCGCCTCCGAGGAGGAGATCAAGAAGGCGTACCGCAAACTGGCCCGCAAGTACCACCCGGACCGCAACCCGGACGATCCCGGGGCCGAGGAGCGGTTCAAGGAGGTCCAGGGCGCCTACGACGTCCTCTCCGACGCCGAGAAGCGCAAGGAGTACGACGCCGGTGGCGCGTTCGCCGGCTTCGGCGGCGGTCGCGGTCCGTTCGGGCCCGGCGGCGGGGGGCCGGCCGGCTTCGGCGGCTTCGGAACCGGCGACCTCGGCGACATCTTCTCGGGGATCTTCAGCCGCGGCGGTGGTGGCCAGGCGCGGCCGCAGCAGATGCGCGGCCGCGACCTGGAGACGGAGATCTCGCTCAGCTTCGACCAGGCGGTCAACGGCACCCAGGTCAGCGTCGCGGTGCCAAAGGCCGAACGCTGCCGCACCTGCGGCGGCAACGGCGCCAAGCCGGGCACCCGTCCGACGACCTGCCCGCGCTGCGAGGGCAGCGGCATCGACGCCCAGAGCCAGGGCATCTTCTCGATCAGCCGGCCCTGCCCGCAGTGCGGCGGCGCCGGTCAGATCGTCGAGGACCCCTGCCCGACCTGCGGCGGCTCCGGGCTCACCCGGCAGACCAAGCGCTACAAGGTCAACGTCCCCGCCGGGGTCAAGGACGGCACGCGGATCCGCCTCGCCGGCAAGGGCGAGGCCGGCCCGCGCGGAGGGCCTCCCGGCGACCTCTTCGTGACCACGCGGGTCACCCCGTCGCCGGTCTTCAAACGGCTCGACGACGGCAACCTGGAGGTGACCGTTCCGATCGCCGTCACCGAGGCGCTGCGGGGAGCGACGATCGAGGTCCCGACGCTGGAGGGGACGAAGAAGATCAAGGTCCCGCCGGGCACCCGCCACGGCACGATCCAGCGGCTGCGGGGCGAGGGGGCGCCGAGGCCGGGCGGCAAGGGCCGCGGCGACATCCGCTACCGGCTGGAGATCGAGGTGCCGCAGAAGCTGACCGAGGAGCAGCGAGAGGCGGCGGAGAAGCTGGCGGAGACCTTCAACGGGTCGGACCCGCGTGAGCGCCTGATGCGGGAGGCAGTGCGCAAATGAGCAGCGCGGACGGCGGACACGTGCGCCGTGAACGCATCGAAGCGACAATCGACTCCGAGCGGGGCGTCTTCATGATCTCCGTCGCCGCCGAGCTCGCCCACATGCATCCCCAGACGCTGCGCATGTACGAGGCGCGGGGCCTGATCACACCGAAGCGCTCGCCGAAGAGGACACGCCTCTACTCGCAGCGTGACCTCGAGCTGCTGCGGCGCATCCAGCAGCTGACCGCTGAGGGGTTGAACCTGGCCGGCGTCGAGAGAGTCCTGGCGCTGGAGCAACGCCTCGCGAGGCTAGAAAGCAAAGGGGAGAAGGGCTGATGCAGCCGGATCGATTCACCGTCAAGTCGGGCGAAGCGGTCGCGGCCGCACAGCAGCTCGCCTCGGCGCAGCGCAACACCGAGGTGGCCCCCGCCCATCTGCTGCTGGCGCTGCTCGAGCAGACCGATGGCCTGGTCGTGCCGATCCTGCAGAAGATCGGCGTCGACCCGGCGGCGATCGCGGCGCGGGCCCGGGAGGCGGCCGACGCGCTGCCGACGCTGAGCGGCGGCGAGGCCCCCGAGGCGCGGCCGTCCTCGGCCCTCGTCAAAGCGCTGCAGCAGGCCGAGAAAGAGATGGCGAAGCTGGGCGACGAGTACATCTCGACCGAGCACATCCTGCTGGCGCTGACCGACAAGGGCTCCGGGGTCGCCGACCTCCTCCCCGACCGCGGCTCGCTGGAGCAGGCGATCGCCGAGGTGCGCGGCCCGCACAAGGTCACCTCCCCCAACCCCGAGGAGACGATGCAGGCGCTGGAGAAATTCGGCCGCGACCTGACCGCAGAGGCCGAGAAAGGGAAGCTCGACCCGGTGATCGGCCGCGACGAGGAGATCCGCCGCGTGATCCAGGTCCTCTCGCGCCGCACCAAGAACAACCCGGTGCTGATCGGCGACCCCGGCGTCGGCAAGACGGCGATCGTCGAGGGGCTGGCGCAGCGGATCGTCGACGGCGACGTCCCGGAGAGCCTGCGCGACCGGCGGGTGATCGCGCTCGACATCGGCTCGCTGCTGGCCGGCTCCAAATACCGCGGCGAGTTCGAGGAACGGCTGAAGGCGGTGCTCTCCGAGGTGCAGGACGCCGAGGGCCAGATCGTCCTCTTCCTCGACGAGCTGCACACGATCGTCGGCGCGGGCGCCGCCGAAGGGGCGGTCGACGCCGCCAACCTGCTGAAGCCGATGCTGGCCCGCGGCGAGCTGCGCGCGGTCGGCGCCACGACCCTCGACGAGTACCGCAAGCACATCGAGAAAGACGCGGCGCTGGAGCGCCGCTTCCAGCCCGTCTACGTCGGCGAGCCCGACATCAACGACACGATCGCGATCCTGCGCGGGCTGAAGGAGCGTTACGAGGTCCACCACGGGGTCCGCATCGCCGACTCGGCGATCGTCGCCGCGGCGACCCTCTCCGAGCGCTACATCGCCGACCGCTTCCTGCCCGACAAGGCGATCGACCTGATCGACGAGGCGGCCTCGCGGCTGAAGATCGAGATCGACTCGATGCCGACCGAGATCGACGAGGTCGAGCGCCGCATCCAGCAGCTCGAGATCGAGCGCGAGGCGCTGAAGAAGGAGAGCGACGAGGCCTCGAAGGCGCGGCTGGAGGCGATCGAGTCCGAGCTGGCCGAGCTGCGCGAGCGCTCCGGCGAGATGAAAGCGCGCTGGCAGAACGAGAAGGACGCGATCGACGCGATCAAGGAGGCGAAGGCGCGGCTCGAGGAGGCCGGGCGCGAGGCGGAGCGGGCCGAGCGCGACGCCGACCTCGAGCGGGCGGCGAAGCTGCGCTACGGCGAGATTCCCGAGCTCGAGAAGACGGTCGCCGATCAGGAGGCGCGGCTCGCCGAGCTGCACGCCGGCGGCGGCACGATGCTGACCGAGGAGGTGACAGAGGAGGACGTCGCCGAGATCGTCGCCAAATGGACCGGGATCCCGGTCAGCCGCCTTATGGAGGGTGAGGTCGAGAAGCTGATCCAAATGGAGGAGCGCCTGCACGAGCGGGTGATCGGCCAGGACGAGGCGATCGAGGCGGTCTCCAACGCGCTGCGCCGCTCGCGCGCCGGCCTCTCCGATCCGAACCGGCCGATCGGCTCCTTCCTCTTCCTCGGACCGACGGGTGTCGGCAAGACCGAGCTGGGGAAGGCGCTGGCCGAGTTCATGTTCGACTCCGAGCAAGCGATCGTGCGGCTCGACATGTCCGAGTACATGGAGAAGCACACAGTGGCGCGGCTGATCGGCGCGCCGCCCGGCTACGTCGGCTACGAGGAGGGCGGCCAGCTGACCGAGGCGGTCCGCCGCCGCCCCTACGCGGTCGTCCTGCTCGACGAGATCGAGAAGGCCCACCCCGACGTCTTCAACACGCTGCTGCAGATCATGGACGACGGGAGGCTGACGGACGGCCAGGGGCGCACGGTCAGCTTCACCAACACGGTCCTGATCATGACCTCCAACGTCGGCAGCGACCGGATCGTCTCCGAGTCGGTCGACGAGCGGATGCGCGAGCAGATCGAAGAGGTGCTTGCCGCCACCTTCAAGCCGGAGTTCCTCAACCGGATCGACGACACGGTGATCTTCCACCGCCTCTCCAAGCAGGACATCGGGCGGATCGTCGAGCTCCAGGTCGAACAGCTGGTCGACCGGGTGCGCGAGCGGGGGATCGAGGTCGAGCTGACCGACGACGCGCGGACGCTGCTCGGCAACCTCGGCTACGACCCGACCTACGGGGCGCGGCCGCTGAAGCGGGTGATCCAGAAGCAGCTGGTCGACAAGCTCGCGCTGCGCATCCTCGAGGGGGAGTTCGGCGAAGGCGATCTCGTCCGGGTGGACGCGGCCGACGGCGAGCTGGTCTTCGAGAAGGCCGGCGCCGCAACGGTCGCCGCATCGTCTCTTTAACAACCGGTTTTACCTCAATGCCGCACAATGTCGATGGGGTTTGGGTCGGCGGTGGGGAGTTGGGAGGCGCAATCCAGGCGTCCGCACTTCAGGAGTCGGGCCGAAATTCCGACGTAAGCTTTCAGCGAGCTCAAATTTCATGCTGAGACGACGCGTAATCAACTTGGGAATGAACCGGTCCAGGCGGGCTCCGGCGGCTGGCTCGGGGCCGAAGGCCGGTCGCCGCCTGCTCTGGGCGTTCGAGGACCGGGTCCTGTGGAGGGCGGCCGACGCGCTCCGGGGAGGGTTCGACGTCGTCAGGTGGCCGTTCGAGCGGGCCGCCTGGACGCTCGAGGAGCGCGTCGTCTGGCCGCTCGAGGAGCGCGCCGGAGGGCTGAGCGCGCCGCTGCGTGCGGCAGGCGCAACCGCCCTCGCCGCGGCGGCGATCGGCGCCGGCGTGCTCGGCCTCGCCTGGGCCGCGGACGGCGGCGGCTCACCTCAGTCGAAGCTCGCGTTCGAGTCCGCCCCGCGCATTGCCGTGCCGGCGCCCGACGAGACAGTCGCTCCGGCGACCCCGGTCCTGCACGGCGCCGTTCCCGACTTCACCCCGGAGGCCGGCGATCGCGCGTCGAAGGTCGGTGGCGCCGAGGCGCTCACCGCCAAGGCGAAAACCGCGCCGGCAGACAGCGGCGGTGAAGGTGGGAGGTCCACGTCTTCCGCCTCGGCGAGCGGCGCCGTCGCCGGGCCCGCGGCGATCGAGGTCGCGCACAAGTTCGCCGGCGCCTTCGTCCACTTCGAGACGGGCGAGGACGGCTCGAAAGTCCGCGCCGTCTTCCACCGGACGGCGACGCCACAGCTCGCCGGCCTGCTGCTTCGGCGCCCGCCCCGGCTCCCCGCCAACGCGAAGGTCCCGCGGGCGAAAGTCCTCAACGTCGTCGCGGGCCCCTCGCACGGCGGCGTCTACACGGTCAGCGTCTCGCTGCTGCGCGTCGGCCTGACCAGCGAGCTGCGGCTCGACATGCAGCGCGATCGGAAGACACATCAGTGGCAGGTAACGGACGTGCGCGGCTGATGGCACGGCTCCGCAACATGCTGGCCGCGGCGGCGGTCGGGGCGGCGCTGGCGGCGCCGAGCACCTCGGCCGCGAGCGCACCTCCGTCCGCGTTCGCCCCCGTGCCGGCGGGCGCCCCGCAGCAACCGGCGAGCTCGGCCGCGGCGCCCGCGCCCGAAGCTCCGGCATTGCAGCAGGGCGACGCGATCGTGGCGCCGGCCGTTCCCGAGGCGCCGGCCGAGCCGCAGCGGGGCGGCGGCACCGCCGCCAAGGACTCGAAGCCCCAGCAGCCCGCCGCCGATGCAACCGCGGCCGCGCCCGACGGCGGCACCGTCCCCGCCCCGAGTCCCTCCGAAGCCTTCGCGATCCCCGCGATCCCGACCTCGACCTGCGCGCCGGCGGGCGTGCCGCCGGTCCTGATCCCGGTCTACCAGCGTGCCGCGGACGCCTACGGCCTTGGGCCGCAGGGGCCCGCGATCCTCGCCTCGATCAACGGCATCGAGAGCGCCTTCGGCACGAACATGGGACCGTCGTCGGCGGGTGCCGTCGGCTGGATGCAGTTCCTGCCCTCGACCTGGGAAACGTACGGCGTCGACGCCAACGGCGACGGGGTCCGCGACCCCTACAACCCCGAAGACGCGATCTACGCCGCGGCGCGCTACCTGAGCGCGGCGGGGATGCCGACGGACACCTACGGCGCGATCTACGCCTACAACCACGCCGACTGGTACGTCGCCGAGGTCCTCGCCAACGCCAGCTGCTACGGCGCCCTGGGAGGCGGCGCAGGCGGCGCTTTCTCGCTCTCGCCGCAGCTGCAGACGCTCGCCTGCCGCCCGGCGCCCGCTTGGCGCAAGAGGATCCCGCGCCACTACCTCGCCGCCTTCGAGGACGCCGCGGCGCGCTACGAGCTCGGCGAACGTGGTGTCTGGGCGCTCGCCGGCGTCGCCCGCCTCGAGTCGAGCTTCGGGCGCGGCATGAGCAAGCGAGACCTGCGCGAGAGCGGGCCGCTCGGGCTGGACGGCAGCGAGTGGGGCGCCTATGCGGTCGACGGCGACGGCGACGGGCGAATCCGCCGCGCCGACCCCGACGACTCCGCCGCGACCCTGGCCCGGATGATCTGGTCGCGGGGAAGCCTGCGCGCCGGCCTCTTCACCCACAACCAGGCGCAGTGGTACGTGCAGGCGGTTCTCGACGAGGCCGGCCAGCTCGAAGGCGCCTGCCGGGTCACGCCCGCCGATTGGGCGGTCCTCCTGCCGGAAGCCGCGGTGGCGCCGATCGACTGGGACAACCTGACGCTCTCCAACGACCTCGAGGTGCGCGACCTGACGACCGGGGCACTCGACCCGCGCATCATCGGCTTGATCGGGATGATCACGCAGGACCACCAGCTGACGATCTCGGCGCTGCGCTCTGACCACTCGGAGTACACGGCGAGCGGCTACGTCTCCAACCACTTCTTCGGGCGGGCGATGGACATCGCCGCGGTCGACGGGGTCTCCTGCACCGACACCGCGGTCGACGCGGCCTGCGCGAACCTCGGCCGCTCGCTCGCCTACCTGCCGGCGCCGGCCCACCCGACCGAGCTGATCTACTGCTTCGACCTCGACGGCCCCGGCCCCGCCTTCGCGCTGCCGGACCACTGCGACCACATCCACGCGGGCTACGACGGCTGACTCTGGTCGACTCGCGTTAACGTAGGCGCTGACCCCGCCGAGAGGAGACTGCGATGCCTACCTACGTGATGCTGACCAATTTGACCGCTGAGGGAATCCGCACCCTGAAGAACAATCCAGGGCGGGTGGCCGAGGTCAACAAGGAGGTGGAGCAGATCGGCGCCAAGGTGGTCGCCCAGTACGCGACCCTCGGCCAGTACGACTTCGTCACCGTCGTCGAGGCTCCCGACGAGAAGACGATGGCCAAGGTCTCGGTCGAGCTCGGCTCGCGCGGGACGATGACCAGCCAGACGATGGCGGCGATGGCGGCCGACGAGCTGGCCGGCTCTCTCTAGAGGAGAGAGCTTGCGGATCCTGGTCGTCGGAGGGGGCGGGCGCGAGCACGCGATGGTGCGGGCGCTGGCGCGCTCCGCGCACGCCCCGGAGCTGCTCTGCGCGCCCGGCAACGCCGGGATCGCCGCGGATGCCGAGTGCCTGACGGCCCTTGGCGCCGGGGACGTCGAGGCGATCGTCGCGACGGCGCGCGAGCGCCGGGCCGACCTCGTCCTCGTCGGGCCCGAGGCGCCATTGGTCGCGGGAGCCGTGGACGCGCTCGAGGAGGCCGGGGTGCCCGCCTTCGGCCCCAGCGCCGCGGCCGCCGAGCTGGAGGGCTCCAAGGCTTTCGCCAAGGAGCTGATGCTCGCGGCCGGCGTGCCCACCGCATCCCACGCGCTGCTGCGCAGCCGCGAGCAGGCGGTCGAGCAGCTCGCCTGCGCCTCCTACCCGACGGTGCTCAAGGCCGACGGCCTGGCGGCGGGCAAGGGCGTGCTGATCTGCGCCAGCGAGGCGGAGGCGCGCGAGGCCGTCGACGTCTTCTTCACCGAGCGGCGCTTCGGTGAGACGACCGTCGTGCTCGAGGAGTTCCTCGAGGGCGAGGAGCTCTCGCTGCTGGCGCTCTGCGACGGCGACAACGTCGTGCCGCTGGCGCCGGCGCAGGACTACAAGCGGATCTTCGACGGCGACGCGGGACCGAACACTGGCGGCATGGGCAGCTACTCGCCTGTGCCCGGCTTCGGCGCGGCCGAGGTGGCGGGGATCGTCGACGCCGTGCACAGGCCCGTCGTCGCCGAGATGGCGCGGCGCGGCAGTCCCTTCCACGGCGTCCTCTACGCCGGGCTGATGATCGGGGTGGACGGCCCGAAGGTGCTCGAGTTCAACGCCCGCTTCGGCGATCCCGAGACGCAGGCGGTGCTGCCGCGACTGCGATCGGACCTCGTCGACCTCTGCCTCGCGGCGCGCGAGCCGGGCGGGCTGGCGGGGATGGAGGCGGAGTTCGCCGACGAGTGGGCGGTCACCCTCGTGCTCGCCTCGGCCGGCTACCCCGAGTCCTCCTCGAAGGGGGACGCGATCCGCGGGCTCGAGGCGGCGGCCGAGCTCGCCGAGGTCACCCACGCCGGCACCGCGGAGCGCGGCGGCGAGGTGGTCACGGCGGGCGGGCGCGTGCTCAACGTGACGGCGCTGGGCGCGGGACCGGGCGACGCCCGCGACGCCGCTTATGCTGCGGCCGACCGGATCGAATTCGAGGGCCGTCAGCTGCGCCGCGACATCGCG
>Ga0193699_10000615_pt1 | contig 15116 bp, 11 predicted proteins | sample L3c2metaG_FD_160095 | JGI IMG/M metagenome (GOLD analysis project Ga0193699, IMG submission 160095) | Soil microbial communities from a riparian zone of the East river system, Colorado, United States - L3c2 | ecosystem: Environmental > Terrestrial > Soil > Riparian zone | place: USA: East... | reverse complement strand
CTCGGTAGCCTGTTTCACCGGGAACAGATACGTTCCGGCCCGATTCGCCTCCGCCAGCTTTTCCAGCGGTGTGATGTCATCGATGATGTAGATCCCGCGTCCGTGAGTCCCGATCACCAGGTCGCGCTCGCGGGGATGGACCACAATGTCGTGCACGGCTACGGTGGGCATGTTGTACTTGAGCTGGGTCCACGAGCCTCCGCCGTTGGCCGAATAGAATGCTCCGAATTCGGTTCCTGCGAAGAGCAGGTTCGGCTCGACAACATCTTCACGGACCACTTGCACCGAGCCGCTGGCGGGAAGGTTGCCCGTGATCGGACTCCAGTGCGCACCGTAGTCAGTGGTCTTCAGGATGTACGGCTTGAAGTCGTTGTTCCGGTGGTTGTCCATCGTCGCATACGCGGTTCCTTCGTTGAAACGCGACGCAACCACTCGGCTCACGTAGGTCTCATCTGGAACGCCGGTGAACTTCGTGATCCTGTTCCACGTCGCGCCGCCATCGCGAGAAACGGAGATCACTCCGTCGTCGGTCCCGACATACAGCAGGCCCTGCTTGACAGGCGATTCGTCGATCGTGCTGATGTTCCCATATTCCGCCGTGCCCTGATGGCGAGCGATCGCATCGCGCGGCCAGATCTTCCCCATCACAAGGAGGCTGTCGCGGTTGCGCTGCCTTGTGAGATCGGGCCCGAGCCTGCTCCAAGCATCACCGCGGCTGGTGCTCTTGAAGAGATAGTTCGCGCCGAAATAGATCGTGTTGTGATCGTACGGCGAGATCAGCATCGGCGAGCTCCAGTTCCAGCGGTATGGTTTGCCGCCGAACTCGGGGAGCGGTTTTATGGTTTTCTGCTCACCGGTTCTGACGTCGTACCGCACGATGTCACCGCCCTGCGATTCTCCGTAAACGGTGTTGGGATCGGTTGGATCGATCTGCGCGTAGAAGCCGTCGCCGCCGGTGGTTTGAATCCAGTCGGCGTTGGTGATCCCCTGAGTGTTCCGAGTCTGACTTGGTCCGCCCCAGCTGCTGTTGTCCTGCAACCCTCCATACACGTAGTAGTACGGCAGCCGCAGATCGGTTGCGATCGCATAGTACTGAGCGATGGGAAGGTTCGGGACAAAATCGACGGTGCGGCCATGATCACGACTGATGTAAACGCCGCCGTCGCAACCGATGATGAGATGGTCCGGATCGGTCGGATCGATCCACATCGCGTGATGATCCGAGTGCGCCGCGTTCGCCGTGCGCCTGAACGTGCGACCACCATCGGTCGAAACCTGAAGCGGCACTCCCATGAAGTAGACGCGATCAGAATTGCTGGGATCGACGCGGATCTGTCCCATGTACCACGGATACGAAGACCCGGTGCCCATCTTCTGCCAGCTCGCGCCGTAATCATCCGAGCGGTAGATGCTCGCTTCGGTGTTCCCGGTCGCGGCACCATTGCCGGTCACCTTGGTTTCGATCGTCGCGTAAACGATGTTGGGACTCGATCTGCTAACATCGAGACCGATTCTTCCGACGTCACCTTTCGGCAGACCTTCAGTGAGTCGAGTCCAGGTATCTCCTCCGTCGATGCTCTTCCAGAGTCCGCTGCCCGGACCGCCGCCGACATAGGTGTAAGGACGACGCTCACGTTGGAGTGATGCGGCGTAGATCACATCCGGATTCGTCGGATCGAAGATGACGTCGGTGAAGCCGGTGTGGATGTCGATGTTCTTGACGTTCTTCCAGGTGCGGCCACCGTCCGTGGTTCTAAAGAGTCCGCGATCCCCGCCCGATCCCCACAGCGGACCTGCCGCCGCGACAAACACTATCTGGGAATTCGTGGGGTGGACGATAACCCGGCCAATGTGCTCGGATTTCTTGAGACCCATGTTCGTCCAGGTCTTGCCGCCATTCTCGGACTTGTAGACGCCATCGCCCCACGACGAGCTGCGCTGATTGTTCGCCTCGCCGGTGCCGACCCACACGATGTCGGGATTACTTGGCGCGACCGCGATGTCCCCGATCGACGCAGATCCCTGATGATCGAAGATGGATTCCCACGTAGTTCCACCATTCGTCGTCTTCCACACTCCTCCGGATGCCGAGGCAACATAGAACAGATCGCCGAGTCGTCCGGTGATCTGCGACTTGGGGCCCTCGGGTACCGCGAGGTCGACGACGCGACCGCTGGTAACGGCGGGTCCGAGCGAGCGCCACGGCAATTCAGCGAGTCGCGCTGAATCGGCGTCGAAAGCGACCGGTGTCGTCTTGTCAGCGGACTTGGCCTGAGCGGAGAGAGTCGCGGGAAGAGACGCGACGAGGACGGTCGCGAGAACCGCGCGCGGGAAGGAAAGCATCGTGTAATGGGGTGAAGAGACTGGGATAATGTCATTCACGGCGGCGTTTTTTGCGAACCGACGGCCACGTTGTACTCGGAGATCGATGCGCATTGACCAACACTTCAACCACCGAGCCAGTATTTGTATGATATCAGGGCATCCCCTGCACATCGAACCCCGTCCACCCTCCCGTCCATGACCAGAATTCCGTTTCGTCGCGTGATGTCGACAGCGTGCTTGATGTTCGCGCCGCTCTTTCCAGCCTGGGCGCAGCAGCCGTACCAATCGCCGCCCGCCGATTTGGTGAAGATCCTCGAGGCTCCAGCGAACCCTATTACCTCCATTAGTCCTAATCGCCGCTGGGTTCTCGTCACCGTGAGTGATCCCCGCACGATCACGATCAGCGACATGGCTGACTCGGCCTACTATCTGGCCGGAAGCAAGATCAGAGCGAATCCTGATTATCGCGTCGAGAACATCGGCATCCGCTCGGGGACGGTGAGTGGCATCGATGGAAAGATCGAGCGGACACTTCAGGTGCCGGCCGGAGGACGGATTGGATCGACAGCGTGGTCGGCGAGCGGAGACGAGCTTGCTTACACGACTATCTCCAACGGACGGATGTCAGTCGAAATTCTGGATCCGGCGACGGGGCGCACGCGCCGTGTTACTGCGTCCGGCTTGTCCGGAAAAATCCGCGACCTCGACTGGTCGCGCGACGGAAAGCATCTTGCATTCACTGCGACGACGCCTTCGGGTACTGCCCTTTGGGTCGCGGATGTCGTCAACGGCACGGCGCGACGTCTGACTGGTCCAACGATCAACTTCACCACTGCCCGCGGCAACATCGTCGACGATCCGGGTTGCAGCTGGCTCAACGGAAAGGCGCCTCTCGTCTGCAGGCTGTGGCCGGTGAATCGCGGTGCGGTGCCAAAAGTCGCGGACGTCCCGACTGGCGTCATCGTCCAGGAGTCCTACGGGCGCTCGGCACCTGTCCGCACCTACGAGTACCTGCTCCAGAGCCCAACCGACGAAGCCCTCTTCGACTACTACTTCAACGATCAGGTCTCGCTGGTTGGACTCGATGGCAAGATCACACCAATCGGACAACCGGGAATCCATACGGGTGTGTCTCAATCGCCGGACGGAAACTATCTGCTCGTAGAGACGGTCCAGCGGCCCTATTCCTATCAAGTGCCGATGTATGTCTTTCCTTCGCGCACCGAGATCTGGAACCTGAATGGCAAGGTGGTTCGCGAGATCAAAAATTCCCATGTAGCCGAGGAAGCGCCAAGCGCACGTGATGCGGTCTTACCGGGCATCAGAAACGTGTACTGGCGGTCGGACGCTCCCGCATCTCTGGTACTGGTTGAAGCGCTCGACAAGGGAAATCCGCGCAATACCGTTCCGAAACGTGACCAGGTGTCTCTCCTATCGGCGCCATTCACGGAAGGTGCGAAACCCTTCGTTCAGACCGAGTATCGCTTCGGGGGGGTAACATGGGTCTCACCCAACACGGCGTTCCTTATCGAAAGACTCTCCCGGGGCGCGAAGCAACGCGTTTGGATGATCGATCCTTCCGCGCCGAACGGTGGTACGCCGAAGCTGGTTTGGGATCGAAGCGCAGAGGATCGGTATTCCGACCCGGGGAACTGGGTGCTCGTGCAGGATCCAACGACCGAGCGTTTCGTTCCGCTACGCTCGACAGACGGCAGGTACCTGTATCTCAGGGGAACGGGTGCCTCGCCCGAGGGTGATCGGCCATTCATCGATCGTTTCGACCTGACGACGGGCAAGACGGAAAGATTGTGGCAATCAGTCGCTCCGGATTATGAGCAGGCACTCCAGGTGGTGGACCGCGATGCCAATCAGCTCATCACGCAGCGTGAGTCGCCGGCCAATCCACCCAACGTCTTCGTGCGCGATCTCCGCAACAAATCGCTGACCCAGATCACCAAGCTTGGTGATCCGGCGCCGTACTTCGCGAATGTGAAGAGCGAGCTAATCACCTACACGCGTCCTGATGGCGTGAAGCTCTCGGCGACGCTCTATCTGCCTCCGGGCTACGACAAATCGAAAGGCCGGCTTCCATTTTTCTTCTGGGCATATCCGCGCGAGTTCCAATCCGCTGATGCGGCGTCACAGCTCGCAGGCTCTCCGTATCAGTTCAAACGGCCTGCCCGGCAGAATTACCTGATGCTTCTTATGCATGGCTACGGCGTTCTCGACGGGCCGACGATGCCAATCGTCGGAGTCAGCGGCAAAGAGCCGAACGACACCTACATCGAGCAGCTCGTGGCAAGCGCGCAGGCAGCCGTCGACAAGATCGTGGACATGGGCGTTGCCGATCGCGACCGCATCGGCATTGGAGGACATTCGTACGGCGCGTTCATGACGCTCAATCTTCTCGCCCACTCCGACATCTTCCGCACTGGAATCGCGGAGAGCGGCGCTTACAACCGCACGCTCACTCCATTCGGATTTCAGTCGGAGCCGCGTACTTACTGGGAGGCGCCGGAGGTTTACAACGCGATGTCGCCGTTCAACTACGCGAACAAGATCAACGAGCCGGTACTGCTCACGCACGGGCAGCGCGACGACAACTCAGGGACTTTTCCAATTCAGTCCGAGCGGCTCTTTGCAGCGATCAAGGGCAACGGAGGCAACGTTCGTTACATCCAGCTTCCGCTGGAGCCGCACGGCTACACAGCGCGCGAGACCCAGCGCCACCTGCTGTGGGAGTACATAAACTGGCTCGACAAATACGTGAAGAACGCTCCGCCTCGGCCTGCTACTTCGGCGACGGCAGGCTCACCAGCACCGAAGTAGCAATCAGCACGAGGGCGGCGAAGGTCAGCTCCATCCGCGCGGATCGGCGAATGGTCAGCTCGGATCCTTCGCCGCCCAGTGATGGACGAACGCGCCGCCAGTTCCAGGCGCCCAGTACGACGACGATGAGCACCAGGACGAGCTTGATGTCGAGAGCTATTCCGTAGCTCGTCGTCCACAGAGACGATATCCGCTTGAGGTGCAGCCAGGCGGTCGTTACGCCCGTGATCACAACGATCGAGGACGCAACGAGTGCGAGCGGCGAAAAGGCATTCACAAGATCGGCTATCAGCTGGGCGCGTTCGGAGCCGGCGGTCGCGCTCCTGATTACGCCTCGGATTCCGATCAGCGTCAACACGAGCAGAGTGCCGAGCCAGGTGGAGGCGGCAAGGATGTGGACCGCGTTCACTTTGCCTGAGAGCTTGCTCGTATAGACAGGCTGCAGTATGGCTACAAGGATCCCGATCGCGGCCAACGTCCAGCCAATGGACGACGAGCCGCGGACGAGCGCGAATCCCGCGAGGGCGAGAGTCAGCATCGCCATCTTGAGCTCGAACGGCGCAAGGTTCTTCGGCAGCGACTCCGCGAACGTCTTGTGCTGGGTGATCGATGCGATGTATGGCCCACTGAGAGCGGCTATCACGAGCAGGAGAACACCGATGATGCCGAGAAGCGCGGCATCGTCAGCGCGCAGGATGGTCTTGGCCTCGTCTGATATTCCGCGTGCTCGCCTTGCAACCCCGAACCGAAATCCAACGGCGCCGATCGCAAGGAAGTAGCCGACGAACTGCACCAGCTCGAAGGTGGCTTTCGTCAGCATCGCTGCTATTTGAGACTCTTCTGAATCGATTCAGCCAAGTCGAGGTGCGCCTGAATGGCCGGAGCGGCCTTCTGGATCAGATTCTTCAACTGCGCGTTTTGAGTTTGGGCCGCAGCCTTGGTTGCGACGTCCAGAACCGCCTTGTGTATGTCGACCTCACCATCGATGTAAGCCTTGTCGAAGTCTTTTCCCTTCGCCGTCGAATTCAGGACATCCATGTGCTTCTGCCCGGCTTGCATGACCGGGTCGTCCGAGGGTGGCGCCGGAGTGATTTTCAGTTTTTTCGCCAGCACCTCACCCTGGGCGCGCAGCGTGTGGTGATCGCGCATCATCCGCTTGCCGAAGTCGCGCACGGCTGACGCAGTGCCTTTGGTAGAAGCAATGGCTCCTGCTGCGCTGTCCGCCATGTTCGCTTCATCGAGGAGCGCGAAGATATTCTCGTCGGTCCAGTTGCCTGACGCGGCCGGCGCGCCTGTCGCAGTTGCCGAAGTATCCGCTGAGGTCGCGCTCGACGCGGCTGTCGTGTCCGTTCCGTAGCTCTCTTTCTTGCTGCACGCGACGATTGCCAGCGCCGCCACAGCCACTCCCGTCAGCCTAAGCTGCTGTAACATTGTCCCTCCAGTTCCCTGGTATCCGTGCCATCCTATATTACCTACGCAAAAGTTGAGCTCCGAAATAAACGTACCCGCTCGAACTTCCTCTCCAGACATGCGCACACACCTTCTCTTCATCGCCGCCCTGAGCCCCGCCGTTCTGCTCGCGCAGACCTCCGCTTCGCCTGCCGCGCCGCGGCCCATCACTTTTCTCGACAGGCAGTATCAGCGTGACATCGGGTCCCCAACGCCCAGTCCCGACGGAAAGTGGCTGCTGTACACGCTCTCGACACCTGATTGGAATCAGGCAAGACGTCAGACCGACATCTACCTGGTCTCAGTGAAGGATGGACTCGCGTCGACGAAGCAGATGACCTTCACCAAGGACAAGAACGAGACTTCGCCGCGCTGGTCGCGGGACGGAAAGTTCTTCGTGTTCCTGTCGAATCGCGACGCACCGGCTAGCGGGGCGGGAGGCGCCACTGGCGGAGGCTCCGGCGGCGGGAATGCAACGAGCCAGAATCAGATCTACATCATGCGGCCGGATGGCGGCGAGGCGCGCAAGATCACGGACGCAAAGGAAGGAGTGTCGACTCTCGCCTTTAGCAAGGATAGCAAGTGGCTAGTCTACCGTAGCGGTAAGTCCGACGAGGAACAGCTCTATGCGCTGCCCGTCGTTGGCATCGATTCGGCGAAGCCGGTGCAGCTCACCCACCAGACAGCCGGCGTCGGTCTCTGGAAATGGTCACCGGATGCCAAACGGATCTACTTCGTCACCGCCGACACGCTCGACAAGGACGAGAAGCTTCGAATGGAGAAGAAGTTCAACGTCGCCATTCGCAACATGGCGACGCCCCTCTCGAGCCTATGGGCGTTCGATGTGGATACCAGGAAAGCCACACGCCTGACACGCGATACGTCCATAACCGTCACCGACTTCAACATCTCCGATGACGGAAAGTGGATCGGCTATCACGGAACATCAGCCAATCGATACAACAGGAACATCACCGAGCAGGATCTCTATTCCGATCTCTATTTGCTCGAGACTGCGACGGGCAACATCGAACGCCTGACGAACAACACCGAAGTTGGCGAGAGTGACCTCGAGTTCTCCCCCGACAGCAAGTGGATCGCGTTCTCTGCTCCCGACGACATGACACAGTACAGCATGACCAACGATCGCGTCTATTTGCGGCGCGTCGACGACAAGGGTGGGCAGCTCAGAAAACTCGGTGGACAATTCGACGGCGACGTCACGATCGGCTTCTGGTCGAAGGAGGGGAAGACCATCTACTTCAACGAGGGGATCAAGGCAACGAATCAGCTGATGGCGCTCGACATCGACAAGAACGCCGTTCGCCAGGTGTCGAACGTCAGCGCTGTGCTCAATGTCAACCAGGATGACGACTCCAGGTTGTTACTGCTGAACTACGCCGACCCTCGCAGCCCATCGACGGTGTTCACCGTTGCAACGGTCGAGCAGGTTCCGGCTCGCGCCAGCTGGCGGCAGCTCACCGACGCCAATCCACAGGTGCGCGGCTTTGCCCTCGGCGACGAGGAAGAAATCAGCTGGAAGTCCACCGACGGAAAGACGGTTGGCGGGATTCTCATCAAGCCCGTTGGTTACAAGGCCGGTGCGCGCTACCCACTCATCGTTGCGATTCATGGCGGTCCCGCGGCTGCCGATGTGCTCGGCTTCAACGGAGGCTACGGTGCACAGACGTACGCCGGCGCCGGCTACGCAGTGTTGATGCCCAACTACCGCGGCTCGACCAATTACGGCGAGAAGCACAAGACCGAGATCGTCGGCAACTATTTCCAGAAGGGGTACGAAGACATCATGACCGGCGTCGATCATCTGATCGCGCAGGGTATCGTCGACAGCACGAAGATGGGAGTGCTTGGCTGGAGCGCAGGTGGCCATTGGTCTAACTGGATTCTCACCCACACCACTCGCTTCAAGGCGATCAGTACTGGAGCAGGTACATCGAACTGGATCTCGATGTACGCGGAGAGCGATGTGCAGAGAAACCGGCAGTTCTACCTCGGAAACAAGCTGCCGTACGACGATTTCGACGCCTACTGGAATCAGTCGCCGCTCAAGTACATCAAGAATGCGAAGACCCCGACGATGATCCACGTCGTCGAAGGGGATCCGCGTGTGCCACGTCCGCAATCAGAAGAATTGTTCATGGCGCTCAAGCGTCTCGGGGTCCCAACCGAGATGTACGTGTATCCTGGCAACACTCACGGAATACCAGACCCTCGCAACCAGCTCGTCAAGTCTGTCGCCGAGATGGCGTGGATGGATTACTGGGTGAGAGGAAGCGGGAAGAAGTTCGCCTGGCGTGACGTGCTCAAGACGCTCGATCCGGAAGGTTCCGTAGCCACCACGACGTCGACGTCGAACTAGCCCTCGGGCCAATGATCCATTCTCGCGCGTTGCGGGTCGTCGGCAGCTACGGCGCGATCCTTCTCGCCGGTGTGATCGCCTGCGCCGCCACCCGCGTCGGCCAATCAGGGACTAGCCGCCTCCAGATCGTGCGGGCGGATACTGCTGCGCTCCGCAAAAAGCTCGATTCAATTGCGGACGCGCATCACGGCGTAGTTGGCTACAGCGTGATCGACCTCGAGACGGGCGCGCGGATTAATAGACGCGGAGACGAGACTTTCTCCACGGCCAGCCTGATCAAGGTCGCGATTCTGGTGACGGTCTATGATCTGGTCGCCAAGGGACAGCTCTCGCTCGACGACCCGTTGACCGTACTGAAAATCGACCAGGTACCCGGATCGGGGGTCGCACAGTTTCTGCATAACGGGACGGTCCTCACGGTTCACGACGCCGCATGGCTCATGTCCACCATCAGCGACAACACGGCGACAAACCTTCTGCTCGACCGGATCATCATTCGTCGAGTGTGGGCAAAGATGGACTCGCTGGGGCTTCCGCACACGCGCGTCCACTCGAAGAGCTTCCTTCGTAACTCGAGCGTGGCCATGGACAGCTCGGTGAAATACGGCTTCGGCGTAACCACGCCGAACGAGATGGCGCACCTGTTCGAGCTAATGGCGCTAGGGAAAGCCGTGAATCCCGCGGCTGATTCGGCGATGCTCGACATACTGGAGCACAACACCACGGACTTCATGCTTCAGCGCTACCTCGAGGGAGCGCGCGCAGCGCACAAGGATGGCGAGACGAATGCTGTGCGAACCGAATGCACGCTCTGGTATCTGCGCAATCGGGTCGTCGCGTGCGTGTTGACCAAGGAGAACACGGATCAGCGCTGGGTCTTGGACAACGAGGCACAGTTGACTCTCGCCAACATGGGCCTCGCTATCGTCAACGCGTTTGGAGGAGTGCCGCCGGCGCCACCCTCCTCCTGATTGACATGACCGATTTGGTATCGAAGACACAAATCGTCTTTCTTTTCGCATGGCTGACCACCGCCAACCGAATGGAGGCCCAGACCAGCCCGTCGCCTGAGACGACCAGTGCTGGCATCGAGGACAATAGCTTCCTCATCGAGGAGGCCTACAACCAAGAGCCGGGAATCGTCCAGCACATCAACACCTTTATGCGACAGACCGGCACGAGTAACTGGGTCTACGCCTTCACGCAGGAGTGGCCGGTTCGAGTGCAGCGACATCAGCTTAGCTACACAATTCCAGTGGAGCATTCAGGAGACCAGACTGGTTCGCGGACAGGAATCGGCGACGTCGCCCTGAACTATCGCTACCAATTGCTCGGCATTGGCGGCGGGCCCGCGTTCGCACCAAGACTGAGCGTACTGCTTCCTACAGGCGCGAGTCGGCGCGGATTTGGTGCTGGCGGAACGACCTGGCAGATCAATTTGCCACTTAGCGTGACCCTTCCGGCCAGTTTCGTCACGCATTCGAACGCTGGAATATCCGTCACGCCGCGTGCGCGCAATACGACCGATGCAATCGCAACCGCCCGCACCTACTCTCTGGGACAGAGTCTTATCTGGCTCGTCCGCCGAGACTTCAACCTGATGCTCGAGGCAGTGTGGACGACGGCATACGAAGTGGCTGGTTCCGATCAAACGGTGCGAGCCACCGAGTTCCTCGTGTCGCCAGGAATTCGCGGGGCGATCAACTTCCGGTCAAAGCTCCAGATCGTGCCCGGTCTGGCGGTTCCTATCGGCGTTGGTCCGAGCCGGGGCGAGCGCAGCCTCTTCGCTTATCTCAGCTTCGAACATCCCTTCGCGAAGCAGGGACCCTGATCGAAGATCAGCGGCCTTAGAGCACCTTGTGCCGACCGCTCGTCCTCGCGGCCAGCGCTCTCACATCGGACGGAGTCAACAGCGTCTGGTAATGAGTTGACCGCGTGTCGTGGTGGCTCAGGAGGTTGCTCGCGCCCGGCTCGATCACCGCACGCTCATAGTCCTTCCCAGCGAACTCTATTACCGCCTTGATGTCGGTGAACTGAGTCATCGTGACGAACTCGACTTCGTTGTTGGCAGCGTCGCGTCTCAACAGGTAAGCGCCAGTGTAGCCCCCGATTCGGAGGATTCCGGGCAGAACATCAGCTCGAAGGAGTAGCTCATACTTGTCCGCATTCTCATGCGTAGTCCAGCCGTGCCAGATTCTGCTAATCATCTTTACCTCTCTGCGACTAACTAATCCCTGCACGATCTTTGCCGCTGCCGGCTCGTGCTAATGACCTGTACGCTCTACCGTCTTGCCGGTGAAGTTCTCGGTGCTCAGATCCTTGGACGACAGCGAGCGGACGTAGGCCGTCAGCATCCAGATCTGATCATTGGAGATGCGTCCGCCCCACGCCGGCATTCCGTCCGGTCTCCCCTGATAAATCGATTCGAAGACCTCTCCGGGTGATCCTCCGAAGTGCCAGCGGCCATCCTGAAAGCTCGGGCCCATTGCGCCCGATCCCTCCGCGCCATGACAGTCGAGGCAGTTGTAACCAACGAAAAGCTGCCCGCCAGTACTGATCGCCTGCTTGTCTCCCTCATAGGGATTCTTCACGAGCAACGCTTTCGTCTGGGACGGAAATCCGGCCGGCAGGTTTTCCGGATGCTCGATGAAGCGCAGGCTGTCCCCGGCGACCAGAAGATGGCTCGCGGCATTCTGTCCCGATGCTGTCGACGATGCGGCCGTCGCAGCGGTGTCGGATGCGTTGCTCCTTTCTCCCGCGCGTTGGCACGCAACTACGACGGTTGCTGCACAGAGCAGGAGAAGACATCGCCTTCCCATCTGATTCCGCATCAACGTGGTTCTCTTGCCGCTCATAGCGAAAACACGAACAGCTCGCCTCCCCAGCTCGTCCACCTGGCGATGTCCGGCAGAGTAGTCCCGCGCTCGCGAACGTCGTACGGCAAATTCGCCGCTACGTCGCCGGCGATCAGCAGACCCATGTCCCCACCGATTCCCGCATAAATCGCGACATACTGCTTCCCATCCGGACCAGTGTACGTCACCGGATTGCCGACGACTCCTGAGCCGACCTTGAACTGCCACAACACCTTACCGTTGCGCGCATCGACCGCCTTGAACCAGCCGTCGAGCGTGCCATAGAACACCACTCCTCCCGCTGTAGCGAGAGCACCACCCCATACCGGGTACGGCTCTTTTATGCCCCAGATCTTCTTGCCGGTAGTCGCGTCCCACGCAATGAATTCGCCTCGATAACCACCCGGCCCGCCTTTTTCCGGAGCGTTGCCACCGATGAACGGAGTGCCGGCGATGTAGGTGACTGCACGGGCCTGGAAATCCATGCAGAGATTGTTCGTCGGCACGTAGAACAATCCAGTCTGCGGTGAGAATGCAGCAGGCTGCTGATTCTTTCCGCCCTCGAGGCTCGGGCAAATGTCCTTCACGTTTTTGTCCTGCGCGGTCTTCTTCGTCTCGACGACACTTGGGCGGCCCGTCGTGAGATCCACTCCGGTCGACCAGTTCATCGGCACGAACGGCTCTGCTAGAATCACTTCGCCCGTCGCGCGATCGATCGTATAAGCAAACCCGTTGCGATCGAAGTGTACGAGCGCCTTCCGCATCTGGCCTTTGATCGGAAGGTCGACGAGGATGTTCTCGTTCACCGCGTCGTAGTCCCACATGTCGTGCGGCGTTACCTGAAACGCCCACACCATCTCTCCAGTGTCACCATCGCGTGCGAGTATGGCTGCGGTCCACTTGTTGTCGCCCCTCCGTTGATTCTCGTTCCACGGTCCGGGATTGCTGGTGCCGTGATAGATGAGATTGAGCGCCGGATCGTACGAGAGCCATCCCCACACCGCGCCGCCGCCCGTCTTCCACGTGTCGCCGGGCCACGAAGTCGCGCCCAAATCCTTGCCGCGATCGTGAGCATAGAAAGTCTTGAACTTCGGGCCGACCTTCACGTCCTTGTCGGGGCCGATGTTGTAGGCGCGCCAGACTTCCTTGCCCGTTGCCGCATCGAGCGCGGCTATCCATCCGCGCACTCCCATCTCCCCGCCACTCGAGCCGACGATGACTTTGCCCTTCACCACGATCGGGGCCATGGTGATTGTCTCGCCCCGCGAGAGATCGCCCATCTTCGTGCGCCACACCTGTGTGCCCGTCGCCGCGTCGATGGCGATCGTGTGTCCGTCCAGAAGGTTGTAGAAGATCTTTCCATCCGCGTACGCAGCACCACGATTGACGACATCACAGCACGCGCGGCCAATCGCCTGCTGAGAGTTCTCGGGACGGAATTTCCACTTCAACGGCTGCCCCGTCTGCGCGAGGTCGATCGCGTAGGACACGTTCGGATACGGAGTGACGACGTACATCGTGTTGCCGACCACCAGCGGTTGGCCTTCATGTCCCCGCAATACACCGGTCGAGAAAGCCCACGACACCCGAAGGTTGGCGGCGTTCTGTGGAGTGATCGACGAGAGCTCGCTGTATCGCGAGCTGGCGTAGTCCCCTGCCGGCATCTGCCATTCGCCGGGCGGACCGGCGTGAGCTACGGCGATTCTCGCACCCGATGGCCCACCCGTGCCGATTGCGGCTGTCGACGTCGCCTGTGGACCGGAGGTATCAGCCGTGTCATTCGCCGCTGATTTCTGGACTTTGCAGGCTGTGAGAACAGCAACGGACAGTATCGCAACAACATTCCGCGCGGCTCGCGTCATCTCGTCTCCTTATTCCGCGGCAGAAGTCTACCTGCGAATCAGGTAATCCTGCGCGGCGATGATCTGCCATTGCCCGTTGCGACGCTGCCACGTATCGGTGAACTGAAATCGCCGGTCGAACGAGCCCTTGTTGCCCTTCCCCCGTAAGTGAAGAACTCCCGTGATCACCTGCACATCGCCGAAGTCGTGAACCTTCATGCCTTCGTTCCGCGCCCACTCGACGCGATCAGGCCCCGAGACACTCTTGATCACATCGTTGCGATCCATGACAGCCGCGTCTTCCGTATAAACGAAACCAGGCGCGAGGAGGCGGTCGAATGTTCGAGCGTCGCGCCTGACCAGAGCAGTCGTCCACTGGTCTTCGAGCTGTATCGGCGAGATAGCCGGTAGTCGCGGTTGCGCTTTCGGTTGAGGGCGAGGCGTTGTCCGAGTGATCGGAGGAGGTGGCGCGCCACGACTCGCCTGCCCGCTCGACGGCGTCGCGTAGATAGACAAAAGCAGCACCACAGCCGAAGGAAATCTCATCGGTACCCTCCAGTCACTCAGTTAGTGCAACCTCCCGTCCTCCGCTGCAAGCCTCTGGCCGGAAAAGTGTTACCCAACCCGGACAATGCAGTGACGGGATCAACGCACTCCACGTGCATGTTGAGTGCAACCTGAATAGGACCCACAATGCCCAGCCGCCGTCTGCTGCTAATGAATACGAAAAAACGCATCGCTCTCATCGCTCACGACAACCGGAAACACGATCTTCTCGATTGGGTTCGGTGCAACCGCGGCACGCTCATGCACCATGATCTCTTCGCGACAGGAACCACCGGGGCGATCTTGAGCGGCGAGCTTGGACTCGATATCACGAGGTTTGCCAGCGGACCACTCGGCGGAGACCAGCAGGTCGGCGCTGCGATCGTGGAAGGCCGAATTGATTTCGTGATTTTCTTCTCGGATCCGCTAGAGCCGCATCCGCATGACGTCGACGTGAAGGCACTGCTGCGGATAGCCGTTGTTTACAACATTCCCGTCGCTTGCAATCGCGCAACGGCCGATTTCCTGGTCTCGTCGCCCTTGATGAAAGAGGAGTACCGCCGTCTCACCATGGGAATCGAGGATCAGCTGGTACGCTGGGTTCCACCAGTTCAGACGATGTAAGGAATGAAGCGCTTTCGCTCCTTCATGTAAGCTTTGTACGGATCACCAATGGCTTCGACCAGCGCGCGCTCCTCGACAGCGACCCGGTAGCTGTAAGCCGCGATCGCTGCGATCGTGACCAACGCGAGGCTGACCCAGTTTCCCAACGCCAAGCCGATCCCGACGAACATCATCATCGCCCCTGTATACGAGGGATGACGCACGAACCGATACGGGCCCGTTCGAATCACCGGCTGATCGGCCCTCGCCTTCACATCACCAGTGAAA
>Ga0193699_10000614_pt1 | contig 15120 bp, 10 predicted proteins | sample L3c2metaG_FD_160095 | JGI IMG/M metagenome (GOLD analysis project Ga0193699, IMG submission 160095) | Soil microbial communities from a riparian zone of the East river system, Colorado, United States - L3c2 | ecosystem: Environmental > Terrestrial > Soil > Riparian zone | place: USA: East... | reverse complement strand
GCGCAGTTGGCCGCGGCGAAGGGGGTGGTGGGGGTGGCGAGCTGTCCCGTCGCCGAGGTTACGGCGGCGCTCACCTCCCGTCGCGAGCAGCCGGTGGGGTTGAGGGTGAAGCCGGGGCGGTCCACGGCGACGTGGATCGTGCGGTAGCCGATCGGGATGCCTTCGATCAGCTGCGGCAAGGCATCTGAGCGGATCGTCGCCTGGGCGGTGACGGGGTCGACGTGGATCGCGCTCCTGACCACTTCGTCGCCGAAGTCGAAGGGACCGGCCTGGCGCGGGACGACGGCGACGATGCTGAGGGGGGCGCCCTCATAGGGCCCCGCGAGGTAAACGGCGGTGGGGCGCTTGCCGGGCTGGGGTACCCAGAGGGGGTTGGGACCGGCGCCGACGGCGGCGACCACATGGCCGATGCGAGAGGAGGTGGGGCAGTTGCCGCTGGCGGCCTCCGCTCCTTCGCAGCGCGCCAGCCCCCTGAAGGTCGCGGCCAGCCCCTTGGGCAGGGTGACGTCGAGGGTGGAGGGGTTGCCTTCACCGTCAGAGCGCCTGAGGGTGAAGACGAAGGGGCTGTGCTCCCCCGCGGAGGGGTCGAGGGCGCCCGCCTGCAGCTCGGGGGCAAAGCCGCCGGTCTCACAGCCCTCTGAGATCGTCATCGGGGTCGTGCCGCTGACCGGCGACCCGCCCGACCAGGGGGTGAACTCATAGGTGGTCTGGTAGGTGCCGCACTTGCCGGGAGTGACCAGCGGCGCGCGCAGGCCCGACTTGAAGAGGAGCCGCGCCTCCCTGACCGGCGCCTGGGGGATGTCGGTGGTGATCGAGGTGATCTGGCCGCTTTGCCTGTCGACCTCGAGCTCTCCTGGGAGCTTTACGTGCAGGCCGAGGTCATCGGCGGTGACCAGATGCGGAAGGGCCTGCCGGGCTCGGGCTCCCTCAGGTAGACGGCGCCTTTGAGGTCCCTCTCGAGGACCGGGATGTCGAACACGGTGTCCGCGAGCTTGGCGCCGTGGGGGCAGGCCGAGGGCTCGCGGGTGGCGAGCCGCACCTGGGTGGCGCTGCAGGTCTCGAGCCCATCGCCGGCCGCGGGGTTGATCGCCAGCCCCTCGGGAAGCTGGATCCGGATGTCGCGTACCTGGGAGGGTTCGAGCACGTCGACGCCGTCGGCCCCGGGCTGGCTGAGGACGATCGTCGTGCCGCTCGGGGCCGCCGCGCGGCGGGTGGTCGGCGTGACCGTGACCGCCGGGCCGAAGGGCAGCTTGTTGCAGCCCGCGATCTGCGGGAAGGGAGTAGAGAGCGTGTCGAAGCGCTCGGGATCGACCCAGCTGGCGACCGAGACGCTCATCCCCAGCGGCACACCGCAGCGCGTCGGGTTAGTGAGGAAGGGCAGGGGGCTCGAGCCGGGGGGGCGAGGGGGGGATTTGACGCAGCCCTGAAAGGACTCGTAGATCGTGCAGCGTTCGGTGTCGTGGACGGGGTCGGACGGAACCCCCCAGGTCGTCGTGTCCACCCTGACGAAGCCGCCGGTGGGCGGCGTGTCGGAGATCTCCGCCGTCAGGCCGTAGTCGCCCTCCGAGCGCAACTTGAAGTCGACGAAGGCGATGAGGGCCCCCGGCGCCAGCCCCGCCCGGGCGACCACGTCGCCACCGGGCGGCTGCATCATGTAGACGGGGGTGTTGAAGGCGACCGGAAGCGAGTAGAGACTGACGAAGGCGGTGCCGATCTGCGAGCCGTTCGGGCAGCCGGCGCCCTCCGACGTCGTGCGACCGCTGATCAGCTCCGCGACCGTGCAGAGCTGCCCCTTGCCGAGCACGTTGGGGTCGCCGATCAGGCCGGGCGGCAGGTCGAAGCTGACGTTGCGCACCGGCGCGAAGGATTCGTGCAGGCCGAAGACGTTGGGCGGGCTCTCAGGGTCCTGCTTGACCTCGAAGCTGAAGGTGAGGTCGGGATGGGCGCCGGCCTGGGTGGTCGAGAGCGAGGCCTCGACCGACTCCAGGCCAAAGCACTCGGTCCGCGGGGTCAGCTCGCACTCCGCCGCCTGCGCGGGGGCGGCAGTGGCGATCGCCCAGAGCGAGGCCAGCAGCGGCAACGAGAGCAGCCTGCGTGCACTCATCGTCCCACCCTTCGCTTGTCGTTTGCGGGTCGCCCGGCGCGCTGGCGTTTGGCCTTGCGCCGCACGCAGCGCGCCTTGCCGCTGCGCACGACCCGCCGCTTGCCCTTGGCGCAGCGTGGCCTCGGGCGGGCGGTGCGTGAAGCATCCCCGCCGCCAAGGCCCGTAGAGGTCGGCGCCCCGAGGCGGGGCGGGGTGGCGCCGGCGCCCTGGCAGGCGTCGCCGCTGCACTCCTCCTCCTCGCTGGGGCCGGGGATGCCGCCGCCTGCGCGCGCGTCATAGATCGATGAGCTGCCGGGGACGTCCTGGGGGACGAGCATCTCCCTGGTGCTGAAGAAGACGTCGCGCCCGTCGGGGGTCATCGCGTAGAGGGTGTTGTCGGAATCGCCCTGGCCGGAGGAGATCAGCGCCAGGCAGCCGCCGGGGCGCGCGCAGCCGCCGCTGCCCTCCTGCTGCCAGCGGTAGACGTCGCGGGCGTCGTTGGCATCCTCGGGCAGCAGCTGGTCGCCGCTGCCGAAGACGACCATGGCGCCGTCATCGGTGAGGTTCGGGATCACCGTGTTCCTGCGCACGACGAGGTCGCTGAGGAATTGCAGCGTCGCCCCCACGCCTGGGGCCGGCAGGGCGCCACCCGGGTCGCAGGAGACGCAGATCATCCGCTCCGCGCCCTCCGCCTCGGCGTCGAAGCGGTAGATCTCGGGATGGCCTGCGTTCTCATAGTCGGTCAGCTGCGCGTGCGACTGGAAGACGAGGACCCTGCCGCCGAGCGCGCTGCGGGTCGGCGAATGGGCCCACGATCCGTTCGGATTGACCACCTTCTGCCAGGCGATCAGATCCACGTCCGACAACTCGAACCCGGCCAGGTCCTGCGGGTCGAGGGCGGCGACGAACTCGGTGCCGCTGCCGTCCCAGAGGTAGAGGTTGGGCTGGCCCAGGGTGCCCTCGCCGCCCCCGTCGAGGTCGTCCTCTGAGGTGAAGTAGGCGCGCTCGCCGCCGGCCGAGACGTGGACGAAGTAGCCCTCGGCAGCGATCTCGGTGCTCGATTCCTCGGCCACGTCGAAGGCGTAGAGCGCACCCGGCGGCGGCAGCCCGACGGTGACCGCTGTCTCGGCGTAGAAGACGCGTGAGGCGTCATCGGCGAGGCCTGCGAAGAAACTCGGCGAGCCGGCGACCGCGATCGTCTCCGCGCCGTCGCGCCGCAGGTAGAGCGTGCCGCCTGAGCGGAAGAGCACGCTGGCGCCATCTTCGGTGGCGGCGACGAAGGTCGTCGGCGCGCTCGGCGTCGCCTCGCCGGGCAGCAGCGAGACGACCTGGGTCGGGCCGCCCAAGGCGGGGCGGTCATAGAGGGCGAGGGTGCCAGCCGGCGGCGCCGCGGGCTCGAGCTGGGCGTCGGACTGGAAGATCACGTGCTCGCCTTCATCTGAGAGGTAGCGGCCGAACGCGTTCGGGTCCGTCCCCAGCGATCCGCTGCCGACAAGCTGGAATCCCGTCGGTCCGAGCAGGTAGTGACCTTTCGGCAGCGTCTCCTCGACCGGTTTGTTGAGCCCGAGCAGGTTCCAGAACGAGAGGAGCTGGCCGGAGGCCAGGCCGTGGGGGGCGGCTTGTTGCCCCCCCACCCCGTTCTCGACCATGCTCGGCCCGAACGTATCGGTCCGCCAGCCAGCCGCCGGGTGGGCGCCGGGGGCCCGCTTGGCGTGGTAGCCGTCCGTGCCTCCGGTGCCGTCGAAGCCGGGCAGCGGGCCGAACGAGATGAAGAAGCTGAGCCGGTTGCCGGCAGCGGCGCCGCGGGGTGGTGTCGGCCAGTTGTTGGAGGTGAACTCACTCACATCCGTCGCTTCGGTTGCCTGGGGCGCCACTCCACGCGTGTCGGCGGGCGTGACCAGCTCATAGACGCGGCAGTCGGGCAGGGCAGCCGAGCGACCGGTGCGGAACTCCCCGTTGGGGCACGACTGCGCGCTGTTTCGCTCCAGCGTCGTGAAGGCGAGCACGTCGCCCTCGCCTTCGCCGGCTTCGTTCTCGGCGACGGCGCGGAACTCATAGCGCGTCGCCGGCGCCAGGCCGACGACCGGCAGCTCTATCTCGACCGGCTGCTCTCCGGCCGGTACTTTGACCGCCGCCGTGCTCCGCTCGCTGGTGTCAGTGACGCCGTACTCGAAGCGGTACTCGGTCGGCAGCCCGGTGGGGTCGATGCTGGCCCGCAGCGTCGCCTCTGTATAGCCGACCTGGCGGGCCTCCAGCGTCGTTGCCGCCGGCGGGCCGAAGACGCCGGGCTCGCCGCTGGCCTCGCCGAAGGAGTTCTCCGCTCGCAACCGGAACACGTAACGGGCGCCGGGGTCGAGGCCGCCGAGCGTCGCGTGCACCGGCCGTGCCGCGCTCCCCGCGCCGATCTCGGCGCCGCTCTGCGCGCAGGGCGCGCTCTGCGCCCCGGCGAAGCTCTCGCCCGCGCCTTCGTATGCCTCCCGGGTCAGGTAGTCGAACTCGCAGCCGAGCACGGTGGCTCCGAGCGGGTTGACGCTGCCGTTGAGCGTCGCGCTTCCCCCGCCGACCTCGCTGGCCCGGCCGGTGAGGGCGAGCGGCGGGACAGCGGACTGGAGCGGCCCGAAGGCGGTCAGGTCGAAGGTGGCGGGCGCGGTGTCGTCGAAGGCGACGTAGAGGTTGCCGTCGGCCGGGCCGCCGGAGTTGTCGATGGCGATGCCTTCGGCCCGCTGGACTTTGGTGAATTTGCCGAAGCTGGCGACGAAGCTGCCCGAGAGGTCGTACTCCTCGGCCGTGCCGCGTTCCTTGTGGAAGGCGACGACGTGGCCGCTCGATTCCTCGACCGCGATCGAGCCGGCCGCCGACGGGAAGCGGCCCTTGGGACTGCCGAGGCCGGTGATCCGCGCCACCAGCTCGGTCCCCGTCGGGTCGATCACCCAGACGTTGCCGATGCCGGAGCCGGAGCCGACGTAGACGTTGCCGGTGGAGGCGTCGACAGCGAGGTTTTCGCGGTAGGCGCCTCCGCCGATCAGTTTGCCGAACTGGTCGTCGAGCACCGCCAAGCCCTCCGCCGCCGAGGCCAGTTCGATGATCTCTGCCTGCCTGCTGACGTAGACGCGGTCGTTGGCCTGGTTCACCGCCACAGCGAGGATCGGGGATTCGGTGGTTGGGAAGTCGTCCTGGCTGATGACGACCGTCGGGCCGCTATAGGGGGTGCCGGCGACCGGGGGGAAGGCCTGCGGGGTGAAGTAGACCACCCGGCTCAGTTCCGATTCGAAGGCGTAGACCTTGCCGGTCGAGTCGACGCTCAGCTCGCAGGCTTTCTCCTCGGTCTGGAGCGTCGTCAGCGGCGTTTCCCCGCTGGGCGGGAAGACGGAGATCGTCTTGTCGGACGCGACGTAGCGGTTGCCCTCGGTGTCGATCGCGACCCCGCAGGTGTTTTTCAGCACCAGCGAGGACGGTTTGGCGAGGGGCGCGCGGCTGGGAGGGGGAAGTGGGCCGAAGGCCAGGACCCGGGCGCCGGCGCCGGCGCCTGTCGTGACATGGACCGTGCCGTCGCTCTCGCCGCCGGAGCGGTCGATCGCGACCGCGCTCGGCGCCGCGTCGCTGAAGCTGGATGGCGACGACTGGATCTGGGTGACGTAGCGGCCGGTTGCCTCGAACTCGTTGACCACGTCGTCGCCCGCGTCATAGACGAAGAAGTGCCCCGCGGTGCAGGCCTGGCTGGGTTCGGGGTCGACGCCCGCCGCCGGGCAGTAGCCGGGGTCGGCCGCGACATAGGCGCCCGTGTCGGCAAGCTCCATTGCGCCGCTCGGCGCCTCCGAGCCGTCGACCGTCCTCAGCGACTCCATCTGGCGCAGGTCGCCGCCGATGAGGATCGTGACCTCGTCCTCGGCGGCGTCGGCCACGGTGAGGTAGTGCCGTTTGACGTCGCTGGTCTCGTAGGTGTAGCTGGCCACCCCGGTGGCGCCGGTGAACTCGCCGCTCGCGATCAGCCCATCGAAGCCCTTGGTCTGCTCCTCGATGAGAAATAGCTGGGAGCCGTCCAGTTCGGATGGATCGCCCTCAATCGCGGGCTGGTCGGCGCTGCCCAGCGCGCCGGTGAACGTGACCAGGAACTCGTTGAAGAAGGTATCCGGGCCTTTGACAACCGAGACATCGCCGGAATCGATGCTCGAGAGCGACTCCAGCGCGGTCTGGATTTCCGCCGACGCCGCGCCAGCTGGGATCGGGGCGCTCGGGGCGCTGCCATTGAAGGCGAGGCGGAAGAAGCCGCCTTCGTCGCGCACCCTGATCCTCTGCACCTCGTTGAAGCCGGGTGTACCGTCCGCTGTGTAGGCGATAAGCCCCGTGCCTCGCGCGACGAAGAGGCGGTCGGCGGCGGGGTCGACCGCGATCCCCGCAGCATCGCCGCTGGCGTCGACCGTGACCGGCACGCCATAGCCGGGAGCGCCGGGGAAGGGGAACGCGCTCGGCACGTACTTGACGACGTTGCCGGTCGCCCGCTCGGTTACGTAGAGCTGGCCGCCTGAGTCGACGGCGAGGCCGCAGGGTTCGTTCGCGTTGGCGATCGTCCCGATCTGGTCGCCCCCTGCGTCATAGACCCCGATCTCCCCGTCGCCGGCGCTCGACACGTAGAGGTTGCCCTCCGAGTCGACCGCGACGCCGCAGGCGTGGTTCAGCCCGTCGATATCGGCGGCGGCGAGATGCGGGTGGGTCGGCGCCGCAGCGGCCACGGCCGGCACGACCAGAGCCAGGCAAGCGACCGCGCAGAGCAGCGCTGTCCTCGGGCGCCGCCGCCCCGGACCTCCGGGGCGGCGGATATGCAGGGCGGCGCTCATTGGCTCGGTCTACCCCGCGGCAGGGGCGGTGACGGCCCACGTGCCAAAGGCCTGGGCGAACTGCGTCGTGTCCGTGAGCAAGAACTGCATCCCAATACCGCTCCGGCTGTTGAGCAGCGGGTACGGTTCCGTCGGCGCGGGGGCGTTAGACGTGCTCTGCGAGTAGATGCACAGCTCCCCGGGTTCAGCCGTCGGGTTGGCGGCTTCGGTCGACGGGCAGGACACAGTGGGAGTGCAGGTGCCGAACACGCACTGCACGTAGTTGAAGTTCGAATCGAAGTCGAGCTTCAGCGGATAGGAGACCGTGGCGATGAAAGAGGTGTTGTAGACCTCGCCGGGTCCGTTCCAGCTAGCGGATCCCTCCCACATGCCGCTCTGGGTTGCCCCGGGCGGCAGCGTGCACTCACCGCCAGGGCAGGTCGGGCCGGGGGGACCCGTTACACCCTGAGAGCCTTTTTCACCTTTGGCGCCCTGTTCGCCTTTCGGGCCTTGTTCGCCTTTGCCGCCTTGGGCACCGTCTTTTCCAGCAGCGCCTGCCGCACCCGCGGGCCCCTGTGCGCCCTGAGCCCCAGCGGCACCAGCAGGCCCAGCAGCCCCCTTCAGCTTTTTGAGGACCGAGGGGCTGATCTGTTTGGTCGAGGTGATCAGGTATTTGGCGGCGAAGGCGCCGCCGGTCATCGCGAAGACGAGCGCTGCCGTGGCGATCACGCCCGGGATGCCGTAACGCGTGCGAAGCGCTGAGAACATTGTTGGTCCTCTCTCCTTGGTTCTGAGCCCTATGCCGGCCGCTTCCCTGGTGCGGCGCTCCCGCGGGCTCGGTTGTCCCTGTTTCGTTTCCTGTGTCGCGGAAAACGAGCTAGTTCCCTGTTCTGACACTCAGGTTCCCAATGCGACAAGGCCAAGGTAAACATACGAGTTCGGCTTTGTCAAGGAACACGCGTGGTATGCGCACGCCGGGGGCTTTGCCAAGGGGAGAACCTGCGGTGCTGAGGACTTAAGGAGGCATGCCTGCCGCAATCGACGCCTTGGACCTGCCGATCCAGTTCTTTGCGCTAGGCACGGCCGCTGGGATGGCGGCTGCGCTCATCCGGCACCACCGCACAGGGGAGACAGAGCATTGGCCTATCTATGTTGCCCATCTCGCTCTCGGGTTCTTCGCCGTCGGCTTGCTGATCACAATCCTGGAAACGCTAGGCTTTTGGCGATGAAGTCACGTGCAGACATGAAGATGCTTACGCTGCGACATTTCCTCTTCTACATGGGACTTTCGTGCCTTGGAGGCACGATCATCGGAGCCGCGTCAGGAATCATGGATTGGAGCAGTGGACTCGTCTACGCGGTCGGACTCCCAACCGCGCTTATCATCGGCTTGGCGTCCATTCGCGAAAGCCTCTTCGCGCCTGCGCAGCGGCATGCTCAACAGCGGCACGGCCGCCACGTCTAACCCGACAGAGCGACGCATAGCGGAGAGGGTGGGATTCGAACCCACGAGGCGGGTTAACCCCGCCCACGCGATTTCCAGTCGCGCTCCTTAAGCCACTCGGACACCTCTCCAGGCGGTCCGCCAAGGGTATTGGCTCTCGCTCAGCGGCGGGTGGCGAAGAAGCCCGCCAGGAGGGCGGCGCACTCCTCCTCCATCACGCCCCCGGTCACGTCGGGGCGGTGGTTGAGAGCCGGCTCGGCGAGGACGTCGAGGACGCTGCCGGCGGCGCCGGCCTTCGGGTCGCGGGCACCGAAGACCACCGCCGGGATGCGGGCAAGGACGATCGCCCCGGCGCACATCGCGCAGGGCTCGAGCGTCACGTAAAGGGTCGTCTCGGGCAAACGCCAGCCGCCGAGCGCCTCGGCGGCTGCGCGGATCGCGAGAACCTCGGCGTGGGCGGTGGGATCGCGGCGCAGTTCGCGCTCGTTGCCGGCGCTCGCGATCGGCTCGCCCTCGCGGGCGAGGACGGCACCGATTGGCACGTCGCCATGACCCTCGGCGCGGCGCGCCTCCTCGATCGCCAGCGCCATCAGGCGCTCGTCGGTGGAGCTGGGAGCCGGGCCGGCCATCGGTAGGGAAGTATGTGGGACCGGCAACTTCGCGGGCGGGGCGGTGTTAGGAGACCGCTCGCGCAGTTGCAGGGGATACCGAGCCGGGGAACCATATGGATAGACGCCATAGGAAGCCAACCACCGCGACGCTGGCCGCGGCGTTGGGACTCGGCAGCCTCCTTCTCGGTGCGCCCGCGGCCCCTGCGGGACCCCCCGCCATCGCCGCCTCCCGCGGCTTCGTCCCGCACCAGCTCGTGGTCAAGTTCTCGGCTGAGCGGTTCGGCCGGGCGCTGAGCCTGCCGGCCGGGGTCGGCGTGCGAGCGGCCGTGGCGGCGCTGCGGCGCAGCCCCGGGGTCGCCTACGCCGGGCCCAACTACATCGCCACCGCCTCCGAACAGGCCGTCGGGTCGTCGGAAGTCCCCAACGATCCCGGCAACCTCGGCGGCCCCCCGCAGCCTCCCGGCGCCTGGGTCCTCAGACAGTGGAACTTCCTGCCCTGGGAGGGAATCGGCAGCGCGGCACTGCCGATCTCGGCCGGCGGCATCGACGTCGTCGGCGCCTGGCAGAACCTGGGGGCGGCCGGTCGCCCCGGAGGCAAAGGCGCCACGGTCGCGGTGCTCGACACCGGCGTCGCCTACCGCTCCCTCGGCAGCCGCTTCAGGCGTAGCCCGGACTTCGCGAGCGCCCAGTTCCTCGATGGCTATGACTTCGTCGAAGACGATCGGGTGCCGCTCGACCTCAACGGCCATGGAACGCATGTGGCGGGCACGATCGCCGAGCGGACGAACAACGGCATCGGTCTCACCGGCATCGCCTTCCGAGCGAAGCTGATGCCGGTGCGCGTGCTCGACCGCATCGGCCAGGGCCAGGCCGATGACATCGCCCGCGGTATCCGCTTCGCGACGACGCACGGCGCGGAGGTGATCAACATGAGCTTCAACTTCGCCTGCGGCAGAGCGGTGCCGATCGTCGACGAAGCGCTGCGCGAGGCCTACCGGCGGGGGGTGGTCACCGTGGCGTCGGTCGGCAACCTCGGCTCGGAGGGATGCGTGTCCCCGCCCTCGACCGGTCCCCACGCGATCGGCGTCGGGGGAACGACGGAGGGCGGTTGCCTGGGCGACTACTCGCTGGCCGGGCAGGACGTCGACCTGCTCGCCCCCGGCGGCGGCGCGCCCGCCCCGGGCTGCGCCTCCGTCTCGGCACGACCGATCTACCAGGCGACGCTGAAGGGCCGCAACCCGCGCCGCTTCGGCGAGCCCGGCAGGTACGTGGGCACCTCGATGGCGGCCGCCCATGTCTCCGGCGTGGCCGCGCTGGTGATCGCCTCGGGGGTCGCCGGCAAGCATCCCACCCCAGACCGCGTCCTCCGTCGCCTGCGCACCACTGCCCGCGACCTCGGCCAGCCGGCGACGCGGCAGGGTGCAGGCCTGATCGACGCCGGCGCCGCGACCGAACCGTCCCCTTAGCCGCCGCTCAGGTAGTTCGGACGATCATCACGCTGCAAGGGGCGTGATGGGAGACGTTGTTGGGGACGCTGCCGAGCAGGAAGCGGCGCGTTCCCGTCATCCCCTTGTTGCCGACGACGATCAGGTCGGCCTTCGTCTCTTCGGCGACGTTGAGCAGGGCGTCGGCGGGGGCGTCCTCCACGGGGTGGGTCTGGACCTCCACTCCCGCCTGCTTTGCGATCGTGGCCGCGGCCTCGAGCACGAGGTTGACATCCTCGCGGGGATTGATCTCGTGCTGGACGTCGGCCGGCGCCTGCAGCTGCTCTCCTTCGACCCGCCGCTTGCCGATCGGCTCGTAGGCGCTGACGATGCTCAGTTGGGCGCCGGAGAGCTTGGCGACGTCGACGGCCTGGCGAATCGCCTCGCCGGCGGTCTCCGAGCCGTCGGTTCCAACAACGATGCGAGTGAACACGCCGCCTCCTCTGCTCGGTCGCCGAACCGGGCGGATACTAACGCTGCGGCTGACTGTGAGCCGGAAGGCCGCGGAAGCCGTCGCCGACGATCTCCGTGGGCGTGGTGGTGAGACGGACGATCGCGATCGCGATCGAGGCGAGGAGGCAGGCGAGGAGGATCGCCATCCCGACTTTCCACAGAGTTGGCATAGGCTGATCCCATCATGGAGGAGATCGCCGCAGGAGTCTGGCTGCTGCGGGGCGACCTGCGGAAGTCGATGAACGTCTACTTCCTCGAAAACGACGGCGGCGCCGTGCAGTTCGACGCCGGCAGCAAGGCGATGGCGAAGGGGACGGTGGCGGCGGCGCGACGCCTCGGCGTCACCAGGGTGGTGCTCGGCCACGCCCACGCGGACCACCGCGGGACCGCGGCCTCGATGGCGGCGACGGGGGTCCCGGTCCTCTGCCATGCGGACGAGGTCGCGGACGCGGAAAGCGACGCTTCGATTGCCCCTTATATGGACCTCTCGCAGCTGCCGGTCGCCCCGATCCGCTGGATCTACCCGCTGCTGCTGCGGCGCTGGGACGGCGGCGCCGTGAAGATCTCCGGGACGATCGGCGAGGGCGACGAGCTGGCGGGCTTTCGCGTCCTCCACTTCCCCGGGCACGCGCCCGGCCTGATCGGACTCTGGCGGGAGAGCGACCGGGTCGCGATCGTCAGCGACGTCGTCTACTTCGTCGACTCGGGGCGCTTGCGGCCGTTGCCGGAGGGAGAGGCGAGCGTCCCCCACCCCGCCTGGGCCTGGGACCACGCACGGGCGAAGGAGTCGGTGCGGCGGCTGGCAGCGCTGGAGCCGAAGCTCGTCTGCGCCGGGCATGCCGGGCCGCTGGCCGGGGAGAACCTGCGCGAGGTTCTCGAGCGCGCCGCCGAGAGGTATTGAGCCGCTGTCCGCTTCCCGCCGCGAAGGCGGGCGGCGCAGGCCATAGGCTGCGCCGCTGATGATCGGGACCTACGCCTCGGCGGCGACGATCTGCGCCGCCGCGCTGCTCGTCGGGCGCGCCCTGCTCTCCTTCTCCGGCAGAGCCGGCTGGTCGTGGCTGGAGCCGGCGATCGGCTTCGCCGCGGTCCTCACCGTCGCCGGGGCGCTGGCGCGGGCGCCGGGGCACGCGACGACCGCGACGCTGGGGCTGATCGCGCTGCTGGCCGCCGCCTTCGTCGCCTGGCGGCGGCCCTACGAGGCCGCCGGGGCGCTGCGGCATGGCCTACCGGTCGCGATCGCCGCCGTCGTCGTGCTCTCGATCCCCTTCGCGGTGAGCGGGCGCTGGGGCTTCCTCGGGGTCGGCTTCAACAACGATCTCGGCCTCCACCTCGCCTGGGCCGAGTGGCTGCGCAGCGGGCTCGGGCCGGCGCCCGAAGCCGGCTACCCCCTGGGGCCGCACGGGCTCGCGGACGCTGTCGCGGCGATTCCGGGGATCGGCCTCGGCCAGGCGTTCGTCGGCGAGATCGTTGCGATCGGGGTGCTGACGGCGCTGACCGCGCTGGCCGCCCTCCGCGACCTCGCCGCGCCGCGACGCGCCCTCGCCGCGACGCTCGTCGCCGTCCCCTACCTTGGCGCCTCCTACTTCGCCCAGGGCGCCTTCAAGGAGACCGCCGAGGCGCTGTTCGTGCTCGCCTTCGCACTGGCGCTGCTGGCGCCGGGCCAGCCGCCGGACGGAGCGCGGCGGCGGTTCCTCTTCGTCCTCCCCTACCTCACCCTCCTCGCTGGCGCCTTCTTCGCCTACAGCTTTGCCGGGCTCGCCTGGCCGGTCGCGATCGCCGCGCTCTGGAGCCTCACCGTTCCCGAGCTGCGGCGGGCCTTGGCGCCGCGGGCGCTGCTGCGCTCGCTGCTGCGCCCCGCGATCCTGCTCGGCCTCCTTGCCCTGGTCGGAGTCGCGGCGCTGCTGACGCTGGTCGGCCCCTTCGGCTTCGCCCACGGCTTCAACCGGGTGGCGGGGAGCAACACCTACGGCTCCGTCTCGCCGGTGGAGGCGCTGGGCGTGTGGCCCACCTCCAACTACCGGCTCGAGGCCGCGGGGGGCGCCCACCTGACCGGCCTCGCCGGCGCGATTGGCGCGCTCGCCGTGCTGCTCGGGGCGGCCTGGTGGATGCGGCGCCGGCAGCTCGCCGTGCCGATCGCACTCGCGGCCTGCACCGCTCTCTACCTGGTCTCGCTCGCCTTCAGCGGCGAGTACTCGCAGGCCAAGGCGCTGATGATCGCCGCACCGCTGGCGATGCTGATCGCGATCCGACCGCTGCTCTCTGAGCTGGGCCGTCAACGAGTTCGCACTTCTCCGCGATATCCGCGGATAAGTGCGAAGTCAGCGTCGAGAGGATTGGCGCCGATCGGCTGGACCATCCTCGCGCTGGCCTTCGTCGCCGGCGCGATCTACTCGAGCTTCCTCGTCCTGCGCGACGCACCGGTCGGGCCGGCCGGTCACGGGGCTGAGCTGCGCGCCTTCATCCCGGTCCTGCGCGGCGAACCGGTCCTCTACGCGGGCCAGGACCGCTACGCGGCGCACGAGCTGCTCGGCGCAGACACGCACGTGCCGCTGGTCGAGTTCCCCGACCCGGAGGTGATCCAAAACCCGGAGAAGCCGTTCGACACCGGCAACGCCTACAGCCCGATCGATTTCGATTCCTTCTCGCCGGCGACCCTCGAACGCTTTCCCTACGTGATCACCGGGCGGGCCGCCTGGAACAGCGAAGCGCCGAGTGGCTTCCGCCGCGTCGCGACCACGCCCTCCTACCTGCTCTGGGAGCGGACCGGACCGGCCCCGAGCGACCGCCACGTGCTGCTCGAGGGGACCGAGGCGGCGGCGCCCGTCGACTGCGCGGCGCCGGAGCTGCGCATCCTCACCTCGAGCCCGGGGCGCGCCTCGCTCTTCCCCACTCCGGCAATCGGCCCGAAGCCGGGCTGGGATCCGGGCGAGGCGCTGGAGAGCGGCGAGCGCACCTCGCAGACGCTGACGCTGCCCGCCGGCCGCTGGCGCCTCTCGCTCCAGTACTTCTCGCCCTTCGACCTGACCCTGACAGCGCCCCGGTTCCGCCAACCGCTCGTGGCGGCGCTCGACGGCAAACGGCCGAGCACGATCAGCCTCGCCAGCGACGGCCAGTTCTGGCCGGCCGGTGAGATCGTCAGCGACGGCGGCCCGGTTCGCTTCACGGTAGTCGCGGCCGAGCCGAGCGCGCTCCAGCGCCTCAGCGGCTACGACGGCGAAGCGCAGCTCGGCAGGCTGATCGCCGTCGCCGCCCAGCCGCACCGGATCGTCCCGCTGCGCGGGGCGTGCGGGGGCTGGATCGACTGGTACGAGTCCGAAGCCGCGCCCTAGGCGGCGGCCTTGGCCGCGCGGCGCTCCGGCGTCGGCCGGACCACGTCCCAGACGAGGCCGAGGCGCTCGAGCCCGCCGATCACCAGCGCCGAGACGTCGAGCTGCCAGCGGCCGAGGCCGTGCACGGCGGAGGTCGGGAAGGCGTGGTGATTGTTGTGGTAGGCCTCGCCCAGGGTGGGCAGCGCGATCAGCGCCAGATTGCGCGACTCGTCGCTCGTCTCGTAGTCGCGGCGGCCGACGGCGCGGCAGAGCGAGTTGATGCTGTAGGTGAAGTGGTGGAGTACGAAGACGCGGACGAGGCCGCCCCAGAGCAGCCCGGTCGCGGCGGCGGCGAGGGTGCCGCCGACGATCCAGCCGAGGGCAAAGGGAAGGAGGAGCCCGAGGATCGCCCACTGCAGGAACGTGCGATCGACCCAGCTGATCACCGGGTCCTCGAGCAGGTCGGGGGCGAAGCGTTCCTTGTTGCCGCGCTGGGTGTGGATGAAGAGCCAGCCCATGTGCGCGTGGAAGAGGCCGCGCAGGGCGCCGCGCACTCCGCCGCCGTGGTCGACGTGGGGGCTGTGAGGGTCCCCCTCTTCGTCGGAGAAGGCGTGATGCTTGCGGTGGTCGGCGACCCAGGAGATCACCGGCCCCTCGATCGCCGCCGAGCCGAGGATGCCGAGCAGGCCGCGGAGCCACGGGTGGGTCTTGAAGCTGCGGTGCGTCAGGTGGCGGTGGAAGCCGACGGTGATCCCGAGGCCCGTGAACAGGTACATGCCGAGGAAGAGGAAGACGTCGCTCCAGTGCAGCGCCTGGCCCCAGACCTGCCAGCCGGCGAAGCCGATCGCCACGAAGGGGACCAGCGTGACCAGGCCGGTGATGATCCGGTCGCGCGTCTCGTTCTCGACTGGCTGGATGTCGGT
>Ga0193699_10000613_pt1 | contig 15158 bp, 20 predicted proteins | sample L3c2metaG_FD_160095 | JGI IMG/M metagenome (GOLD analysis project Ga0193699, IMG submission 160095) | Soil microbial communities from a riparian zone of the East river system, Colorado, United States - L3c2 | ecosystem: Environmental > Terrestrial > Soil > Riparian zone | place: USA: East... | reverse complement strand
GTCCCCATTTCTCTCCCCGCTCTCTTTTCCTCACCGTGAGTGAAGGACCCGCGAGAGCGCGACTCTGAGTGAGGTGACCGTGAGTGAAGGTCTCTTGCCAGGAGTGCACCAAGCTGTTCGAAGCCAAGCGTCGCGGTGCCCTGTTCTGCGGTACGACGTGCCGGAAACGGTCGTCTGACCGCGATATCGCAGCCAGAAAAGCGGGCGAATTGGCTCCCGTAACCCCGATTTCACCCCCGGAAACGCCGGCTAAGCCCGCAGAAACAGCTCTGGTCGCCGAGACGCGGCGTGCCCTCGAGGAAGCTGAGGCGCTCTCCACGGTGCCCGGCCAGATCGCGCTGACGCTGGCGGCGAAGCTCGCCCGCGCGGTCGATACCGGCTCGGCGATGGCCTCGCTGGCCAAGCAGTTGTCGACCGCGATGGCCGAAGCGCAGGCGTCCGGCACGAAGAAGGCCGACTCGCTCGACGAGCTGGCCGCGCGGCGCATGCAGCGGGCGTCCGGTGCCTGACACCGTCGTCGCGCCGGCGTATCTGTCGATTCCGCCGCGGACCGGTTCGTACGGCGCCGAGGCGATCGACCTGGCGCTCATGGCCGGCCGCGATCTCGACGAGGAACAGCGCGTCTCGGTCGATGCGATGTTGTCGTTCGGGCCGGGTGGCCGGTCGGCGGCGATGGAGACGTGCCGCATCGAGCCCCGGCAGAACGGCAAGACTGGCGGCGAACTCATCCCCGTCGTGCTGTTCGACCTGTTCCTGACGCCGCCGGACCGCATCGTGTGGACGGCGCACCTGTTCCGCACCGCCCGCGACGCGTTCAACGACTTCGACACCATGATCGAGGCCACCGCGGAGCTGTCGAAGCGGGTCAAGAAGATTAGCTACTCGCATGGCGAGGAGTACGTCGAGCTGCACAACGGCGCACGCCTGGAGTTCCTGGCCCGGTCCAAGGGCGGCGGCCGCGGCCTGGGCGGCAAGCGCATCGTGATGGACGAGGCGCTGTTCCTGTCCGCTGAGGCGATGGGCGCCCTGATCCCCACGCTGGCGGCCCGGTCCATGAACGGCGACCCGCAGATCAACTATGCGTCGAGCGCGGGCGTGCTGGGCTCCGATCACCTGCGCGGGCTGCGGGACCGTGGCCGTAAGGGCGGCGACCCGTCGCTGGTCTACATCGAGCACTGCGCGCCCGGCGGCTGGGACACCCCCGGTTGCTTCCTGGGCCCGGAGTGCCCGCACACGCCCGGCACCGACGGCTGCGCGCTGGACGACGAGACGCTGTGGCCGCTCGCCAACCCGGCGCTGGGCCGGCGCATCTCGTACGACTACATCCGGGCGGAGCGCCGGGCGCTGCCGCCGGAGGAGTTCGGCCGTGAGCGGCTCGGCTGGTTCACCGAACCGGCCGGCGTTGGCGGGGTTCCGCTCGAGCAGTGGTCGGCGTGCGCCGACGAGCAGTCGAAGTCGACGGGCCGCCCGGTGTTCATGATCGACGCGTCTCCGGGTTCCCGGTCGGCGGCGATCGTTGCGGCGATGTACCGCCCCGACGGGTTCCCGCACCTCGAGGTCGTCGCGCACGGCCCCGGCACCGACTGGGTGGCGGCGCGGTGCTCCGACCTGACCAAGCACAAGCCGCTGGATTGGGTGATCGACCCCGGCGGCCCGGCCGGTGCTCTGCTGGCCGAGCTACTGGCCGTCGGCATCGAGCCGCGTCAGATGTCCGGCCGCGACCTCGGTCAGGCGTGCGAGGCGTTCGCCGCGGCGGTGGCCGACAAGGCGCTGCGCCATCTGGGCGACCCGCTGCTGGCCCGTGCGATCACCGCGGCCGGGCGACGCGATATCGGCGACGGGCTGTGGGCCTGGAGTAGGCGCAAATCGGACACCGATATCAGCCCCTTGGTTGCCGCAACGGGGGCCCATTGGGGACTGTCGGTCTCCCCTCCTCCGCAGCCCCCGGCACCGGCACCGCAGGTGGAGAGCATGAATCCGGGTCAGAAATCCGAGACGGCGGATCTCATCCGTCTTGGTTTCTGACCTAGTCGTCGGCGGTAGGCCGCAGAACGACACCGCTCCGAGCAGTAGGTCCAGTTCATCGCCGCCGAGGCAGGTAGCGTCCGCTCGCACGTCGGACACATCCGCGGCGGTGCGGGGCCAGTCGGACGGTCGTCCGGGTGAACCCAGGTCTTCTTCACCTTGATCCGACTTACGGCCGTCTCGCTGACTCCGTAGATGCGAGCAATGTGTCGCCCCTTCGCACCGAATGCGAGGGCGGCCCGGATCTCGTCCACCTGAACGCGAGTGAGCTTCGCCATCGTGCTGCGGTTCTTGTCAAGCATGTCCTGAACGTTGTCCGACAGCGAGCCGTCGCGTAGGTGGGCCGGGTTGCAGCAGGGCGGGTTGTCGCAGCGGTGCAGGACGTTGTCGGGCAAGTGGCCGTGCCCCAACTGGAAGGCCAGCCGGTGCGCCTTCCGTGTGACGTGTTTCGGCCCGGTGTTGTCGCCGTAGTAGCCGTAGCCGAGCTTGTTGCGCGCAAGCCTCCATTCCCAGCATCCGGTTGCCGGATCTACGGTCACTCGCTCTTCTAACCAGGCCATATCCCGCACGGCTCGCACCCAAGTCACCTACCAATCATAGCCGGTTGTGGCTTCTGACCGGAGGAGGTACGCCATGCCGTCTGCTCCGGTGAACGAACTCGGCTACGCGAACTCTTCCGGCACTTGGTGGGCGTACGACGAGACGGAGACCACGCCGGAACTGCGCTGGCCGCTGTCGATCGGCGTGTACGAGCAGATGCGCACTAGCGACAGCCAGATCGTGTCCGTCCTGCGTGCGGTGTCGCTGCCGGTGCAGCGCACGCCGTGGCGTATCGACCCGGCCGGGGCGAAGGCGCGGGTGACGCAGTTCATCGCCGACGAACTCGGCCTGCCGGTGGTCGGCAAGGAGCCGAAGGCGCCGCCGCGCACCCGCGACAAGTTCTCGTGGTCGCAGCATTTGCAGGAGGCCCTGTTGATGCTGCCGTTCGGGCACATGTTCTTCGAACAGGTGTACCGGGTGGATCCCGGCGGTGACCGGGCGCACCTGCGCAAGCTGGCCCCCCGCATGCCGCGCACCATTGCTGAGGTCAAGGTCGCCACCGACGGTGGGCTGGTCTCGATTACGCAGTCCGCGCTCGTCGGGGTGGCGGGGCCGTTGCGGCCGATCCCGGTGGACCGGCTCGTCGCGTACGTGCATCAGAAGGAGGGCGGTGACTGGCGTGGCCGGTCGCTGCTGCGGCCCGCGTACAAAAATTGGCTGATCAAGGACCGGCTGTTGCGGGTGGACGCGCAGACGATCGAGCGCAACGGCATGGGCGTGCCGCTGTACAAGGCCGCCGAGACCGAAACCGACCTGTCGGCCGGACTGGGCATGGCGAAGGCCTGGCGCGCAGGTGAGACCGCCGGTTCGGCGGCCCCGTTCGGCGCCGACATGGTGCTGCGCGGTGTCGATGGCACGCTGCCGCAGGCGCTGCCGTCGATCCGGTATCACGATGAGCAGATCGGCCGGGCCGTCCTCGCGCATTTCCTGAACCTGGGCACGCAGACTGGCTCGTGGGCGCTCGGCACGACGTTCGCGGACTTCTTCACGCTGTCGCTGCAGACCCTCGCCCAGCAGATCGCGGACACGGCCACCCAGCACATCGTCGAGGACCTGGTCGACATCAACTTCGGCGACACGGAGCCCGCCCCGCGCATCGTCTTCGACGAAATCGGCTCCCGTCAGGCTGCCACCGCGCAGGCGCTGAAGGCGCTCGCCGACGCCGGGCTGATCAGCCCGGACGAGGTGCTGAAGCAGTCGGTGCGGCAACAGTACGGCCTGCCACCCGTTGACCCGAACGCCCCGCCGGCGCCGGTCAAGCCGCCGGTGCAGCCGATGATCCCCGGACTCGACCCGGGTGGTGGTGGTGACCCAAAAGCGTGATGGCTGGGGCGTCGTTCAACCCGGCCGAGCGTCGCGACGGTGACGGCAAGTGGACCGATGGCGTATCCGGTGCGGTGAGTGACGTACTGAAGCTGGCCGGTCGGATCAAGCTCGGCCTTGGCGAGTCCCTGTCCAGCTCGGCGGCGATCCCCGACGCAGGTATCGCGGTCGCCGCGATCGACTCTCCCGGTGGCCGGAAACTGCGGATCGGCTTGAACATCAACCCAGAGGACATCGGTCGCTGGTCGGGGGCCGATAAGGGCCACACGGTGGTCCTGGACCAGGCCGGCGTCGGCAAGCTGGACGCGGCGATCGCCCGGATGCAGGACGGCGCGAAGGCGGGTACCGCCCTGCGCAAGGTGTTCGAGAAGCGGGAAGGCGACCTGCACAAGCAGGAACAGGTGCTGCTGAACAAGCAGCATCCGGACCTCACCAAACAGCAGGGTCGAGAGCTCGGCGGCGTCGGCCGGGACCTGACAGTGGAGCAGCAGAAGCTGGCTGCGCGCAACGGCCGGCAGGAGGCGCGCCTAGCCGGGATCTCCGACCCGCAGGCGCAGAAGCGGGCACGCGTCCTGCATGCGGAGATCGAGGCCGCGCAGGACGCCGGCCACGCCGAGGCCAAGATGCGGCAGCTGCTCGCCGAGCACGGCGAACACCCAGGCATCACGGCACCGATGTACGCCAGGACGACCCAGGAGATCGCCGACAGCAAAGCCGCGATCGCACGCCTGCGGAACCGGCAGGCGCAGCTCACCGCCAACCCGGCGGCCCTGTCGGCCGCCGATCGAGCCGAACTGGACCAGATCCGCGAGGACCTGGCCCGCAACGATGACCTGTGGGGCGACTTCAACGACGGCAGCGTCCTCGCATCCGGCACCGTGTCCGGGCAGTGGGGTGACGTCCGGTGGGAAACGACCATGGTGTCCGACGAGCCGACGTCCCGGATGGCGGTCGTCCCCCACGGCGGCAACCAGGACCCGTTCGACGAGGCCGACCCGATCGACGCGGCGGATCTGCGCAAGCTCGCCGCGTTACTCACTGGAGGAAGCGGTGGCTGAGCTACTCGGCGTCGAACTCGCGCGCCCCGGCACGTGGCAGTTGTCATCCGGCACCAGCGAGTTCACCGCGACCATGCTGCGCGACGCCGCCGACTTCCACGCCTCGACCGGCGGGCAGCGCATCCCGCTCGGCTTCGGCCACATGGACCGGCGCTTCGACGGCAACCCGGCATGGGGCTGGCTGACCAACGTCCGCTACGCCGAGGACGGCGACGGCCCCGTGCTACTCGGCGACCTGATCGACCTCGAGGACTGGGTGCACGCCGCCGCCCCGGCGCGCTGGCCGCACCGCTCCATCGAGGGCGTCAAGGGCATCACGTTCGCCGGCCGCGAGTACGGACTGGTGTTGACGGCCCTTCGGCTGCTCGGCGAGACGCCGCCCGGCATGCCCGTCCTGAAGTCGCTGTCCGATCTGCGGCAGCTCGTCGCTGCCGCGGTCGCCGCGTCCGGCGGCGAGTGGATCGCCGCATCACTCGAATCGTCCCCCACGGGGGTGCAAGACCCAACCGACAGAGAGGGAGCCGTGGGCATGCCTGACGCAGCCAAGCTCCGAGAGGCGCTCGGCCTGGCGGCCGACGCTTCCGACGACGAGGTCACGGCGGCGCTCGCGTCGTCCGGCCTCGGCGTGTCCCCGACCGAGCCGCCGAAGCCGGCTCCCGACCCCGTACCGCAGCCTGCGCCTGCCCCGGCTCCCGCGCCGGAACCGCAGATGGTGGCGGCGTCCGCACCAGTAGGTGTGCCCGGCACGATCGTGCTGGCCTCCTCAGTGTGGGAGGAAACCCAGAAGACCATCGCGAAGCTGTCGGCGTTCGTCGACGACACCAAGCGCGGTGAACGAGACCAGATCATCGCTTCGGCGGTCGAGGCCGGCCGGTTCTACCCGTCGCAGAAGGCGCAGTTCGCGCGGTTGTGGGACGCCGACCCGGAGGGCACTCGGGCGCTGATCGAGGGCCTGACCCCGAACAGCGCGCTGGCCGTCGCAGCCTCGGGTTACGTCGACAGCGACGACAAGGAGTTCTACAAGGAGTTCGCGGGCCTGTTCCCGCCGAGCGAGACCGGAGGCCGTCGTGGCTACTGACTACAGCCCGGTATACGTCAGCGGGATCACCCCGTTCACCCGGACCGCGTCGACCACGATCACCGCCGGCCAGCTGGTGGAGACCACCACGACCGGCGCGGTCGGCACGGCCGGTGTGGGCGCGAAGGTCATCGGCGTGTCCGCGCATGACGCCGCGTCCGGCTCCCGGATCACGGTATGGCCGCTGGCCAACGTCGAGCACGAGGTCCTCTGCACGGGCACCATCACCGTCGGCGACGGTGTGGTTTCCGGCGCTGCGGGTGTCATCACCACCGCCGTCATCGCGACTGCGGCCGCCGCGGGCACGCTCATCGGTATCGCCACCACGACCGGTACCGCCGTCAAGGTCCGCTTCGTCGGACGCGGCTGAGAAGCCCGAGAGGAGATAGGCAATGCCTGGAACGTTCCCGGCAGGTGCGCCCGTCCTTACGGGCGACTCGCTTGCTATCAGCCGCTTCCTGCAGTCCCCGGCCGCACTCAACCGGCGGCTGCGCGACTACAACGACCTGCGGTTCGTCTCGGACCAGATCCTCACCGGACGGTTCCGGTCGTCCGGCGGTGCGGTGCTCTACGAGCAGTCCGAGCCGTTCGTGTCCGACCGCACGGCAGAGTCCGTCGGCGCCGGTTCGGAGTATCCGTACGCGAACCTGCCCACCGGCACCGCCGCGATCGCCGCCATTCAGAAGTGGGGCCAGAAGGTCCTGCTCACGGATGAGGAGATCGCGCGTAACCAGTACGGCGGCGCGGCCGTCGACCGGGGCATGCGCAAGGTCATCAACTCGATCATCTCGCAGGTCGACGCGATCACCATGTCGCTGATCGCGTCGGCGGTGACGCAGACCTTCGACGTGACCGCCACTGGTGGCGGCGCATGGACCGGAACGTCGACGATCCTGCGGGACATCCTGCGGGCGAAGGCCATCGTCACGAAGCTGAACCTGGGCTACAAGCCGGACACCATCGTGCTCAGCGACGTCGCCTACGCGTACATGATGACCGACACCAACATCACCAACGCCTGGCGGCGGGAGACCACCGACAACCCGGTCTACACCGGGTCCATCGAGCGGGTCGCGGGCCTGAACATCATCGTGTCGCCGAACCTGCCTGCCACCACCGGCTACGTGCTGGACTCGACCCAGCTCGGCGGCATGGCCGACGAGGTGGACGGTGCGGTCGGCTACTCGGTGTCGGACCTGGCCGTTCAGGTCAAGTCCATCCGCAAGGACGAGCAGGACGCCTGGGACCTGCAGGCCCGCCGCAAGACGGTCCCGCTGGTACAAGAGCCCGGCGCGGCCGTCAAGCTCACCGCACTCGGCACGGGACTGTGAGGACTGACATGGCTGAGACCAGCACCGAGAAGGAAGAGCGCGAGCGGGCGGAAGCCGAACTCGCCGCGAAGGAGAAGGCCGACCAGGTCGAGAAGGACATGGGCGCGGACGAGTTCGTCGTCATCGCTCCGTTCGTCAACCTCAAGGTCAAGGATGCCGCGGGCGGCTTCGTCCTGCGTGGTTTCAACGAGGGTGGCGCCTTCAAGCGCGACGACATCGACGAGGCCAGCCTCCGGCACCACCTGGAGACCGGGCTCGTCGCACCGAAGGACTCCGACGCCGCGAAGTTCGCCGGTCCGGCGGGCACCCCGAAGCCGGGTGAGCCGCCGAACGTTCCGGTGACGGAGCAGCCCGTGGTGTCGCTGCCGCTCGACGAGCGGTTGAAGCGTCAGCAGGCCGCCGCGGCGGAGACCGAGAAGCAGGCGGCCAAGCGGCCTACGTCTGCCAGGCGGGACAGCTAGTCCCGTGGCGGACCTCTGTGAGGTGGGCGGAAGCACATGCCGCGGCGTTTACTGCCGCGGTATGTGCCGAGTCCACTACACGCCCGAGCTAAACACGTACGATCGGGTGGGGTGACATGGCGACGGATCTCTTCGATTTGGTCGACCTGCCCAGCTGGCTGCAGGTGCCGCAAGTCGACACGGAAACGGCGACGCGGGTGCGGCGCTACGTCAACGGCTGGCTGCAGGACGCGACCGGCTTGGCCACGTGGCCGTCGCCGGTCCCGGACCGGCTGTGGGCGTGGGCGATCGAACTCGCCGGGATCGTCATCGACAACCCGACGGCGAAGTGGTCGGAGACCATCGACGACTACACCGGCGTCAACGACCGCGGCGCCCAGAGTCGCCGCAAGGAGATCCTCGACCGGGCGCAGGCGGCGTACAACACGGGCGCAGGTCCGCAGTTCTCGTTCCCCGAGGCCGACTGGCACTGGTCGGTCGTACCGACAGTGCTGCAGGACTGAGAGAAGGCGGCCATGGACCTCTACCTGTGCGAACCAGTCGGCCCGTTCCAAAATGTCGGCGGCTCGGCGTTCAACACATTCACCACCAAGCAAAATGTGACGTCGCTGCCGGTGCCGGTGATCCCCGGCGGGAAACTGCGGCAAGGGTCACGCATCAACATAAAGGCGTACGGCGAATTCACCGACACCGCGACCGTGAACCTGACGATGGGTTTCTGGTTCGGGCCACGCGCGGGAACGCCCATCACCGGCGACCTCGCATTATCGTCGGTGATTTCGCTGACCACATCGGCGGTGGCGTGGCCGTGGTGGATGGAGTGGGACGGCATCGTCAACTCCGCTCCGGGCACCGCGGCGACATTGCTCGGACAGGGGCAGTTGCAATTAGGTTCGGCGCTAACGACATTTGCCGCTGAGGTGCCAATTCCTATCACGCAGGCGCTGCGGACCGTGACCGGCTTCGACACGACAATCGAGCGGGCGATCGGGGTGTCCGCGACCTGGGGAACATCCGCCGCCGGTAACTCGATCACCGTTGACGGTATCCGCGCGATGATCCTGAACTGAGAGGAAACCATGAGTCTCCCCATCCACAACTGACGGGCGGGTAACTAACCAGGGGGTAGCTCGCTGTGGGCACTGTCGCTCTGGACGGTTCTGGCCCGGTCAGCGTCTGGAATCCCTCCGGCACCACCGTCACGTCGGCCTCATTCACGCCGCCTGCGAACTCGCTGATCGTCGCCTGGCTGCGGTACAACACCGGCACCGGTGACACGCCCGCCAACCCGACCGTCACCGACAGCCTCGGCGTGCACCTGACGTGGACGCTGCAAGGCCACAACGCCAACCCGCAAACGTCCACCGCCGTAGACGGTGCGCTGGCGGTGTGGACCGCCCCCTGTCCCACCTCTACGGCCATGACTGTGTCGGCGACCGAGAGCACAGTCGCGACCGGTAACGCCCTGCTCGTGCAGGTGTTCACCGACAGTTCGGGCGGCATTCCCCGCGCAGGCGCGGTCGTCAAGAACGCATCCGCATCCGCCATCACGTCGATCGCGCAGGGGTTCACCGCCACCGCCACCGGGTCCCGCGGCCTCATCGCCATGTCCGACTTCAACTCCGCCGGCGTGCCCGCGGCGGGCAGCGGCTGCACGACCACCGGCGGAGACGCGTTCGCCCAAGGCGGCACGCTCGCCTACTGCTGCGCCCTGCGGTCCGCGAACGACGGTGTGGCCGGCGCGACCACCACCATGAACCTGACCATCGCGTCCACCACAGACGCGCGTTGGATCACTCTAGAAGTCACCCCGGCCGCCGACCCGCCGGCCGCCAACCCGTTGCCGAAACTGCCGGCAACACTGCTCCTGCCGCTGATCGGTCGCCAGCAAGCCCAATGGCAGCAGCCGCCATCCGCGATCACCGTCACCGGTGACGCCACTATCGACGGCGCGGGCGATCTCACCGCCACCGCGACGCAGATCGCCGGATCCGCTGCGACCGGCGCCGGAACCCTGACGGCGGTCGCCACGCAGGCAGCCGGGTCGACCTTCACCGGCGCGGGCGTGCTCACGGTGAACGCTACCGGCTCGGTGCCCGGCACGGCGGCCATCGCCGGCGCCGGAACCGTCACGGCCGTCGTCACGCAGGCAGCCGGATCGGCACCGACCGGCGCGGGCGTCCTAGCGGCAAACGTGCGCCAGATCGCCGGTTCGGCCCTGGCCGGTGCGGGCGTGCTGGCGGCAACTGTCGTGCAGCAGGCCACGGCGACCCCGGCCGGAGCTGGGACACTCGGCGCGAACGCCGCCGGAACCATCGCCGGTACCGCGGCCCTGACCGGTGCCGGCGCAGTGTCCGCCACGGTCGTCCAGCGGGCCGCCGCGACCCCGGTCGGCGCGGGCGCACTCACGGCGGTCGGCGCTGTCGTCACCGTCGGCACCGCAACCCTCGCGGGCGCTGGCGCACTCACCGCCTCGGTACGCCAGCTGGCCACGACAACCCTCGCGGGCGCGGGCAGCCTGACCGTTTCGTCGGCCGGAACCGTCAACGGCACGGCGTCGCTGGTCGGCGCAGGCGCGTTGTCGGCCACGGCTGCACCGACAGGCACCACGCCCCGCCCGTTCTCGGGCGTCACCGCCCGGCCGGTTACCGGCACGACAGCACGCCCCGGTTCTGGCACCACGACACGTCCCGGCAGCGGCGTCACGATCCGCCCCTATACGACCACGACCCCGCGTCCCTGATGGAGGGCACATGTTCGACGAACAACCGACGCCCGCGCCGGACCTCGAGCAGGCACCCGGCTGGCAGGTCCTCGACCCCGACGGCAACGTCGTCGACTCCGGTCCGATCGTGCAGCTCGAGGCCGTGGCCGACACCGGCGAAGAGCAGGAGCAGTAATGGCGGCGATCGCGGACACGATGGTTAGCAAGATCCTGAATCAGACCACCCCGACCGGCGCGGCTGGGATTCCCGGCTCGTTCGGCACGGCCCTGTCCGCTTCGGCGATGAAGGTCCGGCTCAACTCCGGTCTCTCCACCGCATCGGCCGCCGGGACGGAATTGACCGGCACCGGCTACACCGCGGGCGGCACCGCTCTCGGCACGGCGTCGACCGCGTCGTCTGCCGGTTCAGCGGTGACCCTGCCCGCGGGTTCGGCGCTGTCGTGGGTCAACGGCTCCGGCGGCTCGTGGTCGATCGCGTCGATGGACCTCACCGACAATGCGGGTGTGCGGTGCTGGTTCGGGCCGTTCACCGGCCAGCCGGTCTTGGTCGCAAATGGAAATACTTTTCAGCTGGCGGTAGCCGGATGCTCGATCTCGCTGACCTAGGAGGTCGAGTTGATCCTCCACGATTCGATCACCGTTCAGCGCGCCCCGCTCGTATCGGGATCGTACGGGAATTCCTCCCGTAACTGGGCGAGCCCAACCACCGCCGACTATCTGGTCCACTGGTCTGCGAAGTCGGTCAGCGAGGTGGTTGGGGATGTGGCCCGCACCGTCACCCGAATCATGATCATGGGCAACCCCGACCTGGACATCGAGGCCACGGACCGGGTCGTGTTCGAAGGCGACACATACGAGTGCGACGGCGACATCATGAACTCTTACCGCCGCGGGCAGTTACGCCACGTGCGCGCCTTCCTCAGACGCATCGCCACGACGGTGTCCTGATGACGCCGGAGAACCTCTGCCGCCGGTCAACCTGGCCCTGCTCGACGCCTACTGACTAAATCGGCCGGACTTGGCGGAACGCGGTATCTCCCGCCTTCAGCACGTCCGCGTTACTGGACGGTACGAGCGAGTGTTCATGGTCACCGAGCGGCCACCGCACCGGTTCCTGCGCGAGCGGGCGGACCTGTCCGGGCAGCGTGATCGTGACGATTTCGTCCGGCTCGACGCCGCATAGCCAACACCTGAGGTCCATCCGCCCAGCGTAAGCCGCACGGGGGTGAGATCACCATGCCGTACGCGCTGCTGCCGGACATGGACCAGGAGCTCGTCGACTTCCTGACCGTCCACGCCGCCCTCGCCCCGCTGCACGGCGGCCGGGTCGGCACCGAACTGCAGACGGACCTCGTCGCCCTGCAGGTGACCGGTCTCGGCGGGTCGCAACCCTGGCCGTGGACGGCGACACCCGAATACCAGATCAAGGCGTGGGGCGGCACCCAGCTGCAGGCCAACACCCTGATCCGCACCGTCGTCGCCGCGATCTACGACATGACCGGCACGGCCGTGGACGGCGGCCGCGTCACCGGCGTCGCGGTCACCCTCGCCCCGCTGTGGCAGCCCGACGAGCAGACCGGCCGGCCCGCTTATCTCATGCACACGGCCCTGAATATCTACCCCGCATGACCCAGTCCGGAGGAACTGTGACCAGATTCGTAGCTCGAGAGAACATCCCGGCTGGCGGCGTGCTCGCGTACACGCGTGGCCAGTACGTGGAGGCCGACGCGGTGAAGGCCAACGGCTGGGAAGACCTGGTCGTCGGCGAGAACACCAAGGAAGCCCGGCAGATTCACGCCGACATCTTCGGCGACCCGGTCGAGGACGACACCGCACCCGTCAGCCGCCCGGCGGCGAAGACCACCGAGCCGAAGGGCTGATAGGCGATGGCCACCAACACCGTAGACAGCACACAAATTGAAAGCGGCCCTGGCAAGATCTATTACGCGCCGCTTGCCACGACCATCCCGACGATCACCGCGGTGGCGAGCAAGGTCGTCGCGACACCCGCGTGGACGAGTTGGGTGTCGGTCGGCGCGACCGACAGTGGCCTGACCTACACCGAGTCGGCGTCGACGTCCGACATCAACGTGGCCGAGTCGCTGTACCCGGTCCGCACCGTCACCACCGGCAAGTCTGGGCGGATCGCGGTGAACCTGTCCCAGATCAGCGACCTGAACTGGAAGCTGGCCATGAACGGCGGCACCAACACGGTCACCGGGGCGACGACCACGAAGCTGTCCAGCTACGTGCCGCCGCTGATCGGCGCTGAGGTGCGGGTCATGTTCGCGTTCCAGTCACTGCTCGACGACGAGATCATCGTGTGGCCGCAAGTCTTCAACGTCGGCTCCGTCGAGTACGCCCGCGCAGGCTACGACTCCAAGGCGGGGCTGCCGCTGGAGTTCAACGTCGAGCTTCCCGACCCGCTGGTGATGACGACCCCGTACCGGCGGTGGACGACCGGCGCGCTGTCGCAGGGCTGATAACCACGTACGGCAGGGCCGGGCCTCTGGCGGCGTCCGGTCCTGTCTGCCGCCAGTGCCGCCGCAGGAGAAAACGATGGCAACACGCGAAGAGTCTGGCCCGATAATGACTCCCCTGGGCGACGCCGCGAGGCAGCAGTGAGCTCCCTCGGTAGCTTTGGTGCCGCCGTCCGGGAGTTCGATTCCGGCGGCGAGCGCGACACGTTCGAGTTCTTCGGCGAGACGTTCGTCGTCGAGGGCGTCATCCCGTCGATGCTGCACCTGCAACTGGGTGCAGCGTTGGCCGGGAAGATCGCCGAGATGGACGGCAACGCCGCCGTCTACGCCGCGCTGCGCTGCGCCCTTTCCAAGCCGGAACGGGAGGTCGACGGGGAGACCGTTGCGGCGGACGAGTCGCAGTTCGATCGGTTCTTCATGCTCGCCGTCGACCACCGCTGTGACCTCAACTCGTTGCTGAGGCTGTTGTTCGAGCTGGTCGCGGCGCAGGCCGGACGCCCTACCGAGCAGCCGCCCACCTCGCCGTCTGGGCCGCTGCCAACTTCGACGAATTCGAAATCATCTGCCTCGGCTACCCCGGTCTTGGAGGGCTACACCCCGGTCGACGAGGTCTTGGCTGGCTGAACGACTGCTCGAGCAGGCTGCTGCTCAACATCGTCCACGCGCATCTGCGCGCCGGTCGGCGGCACGCCGAGAAGTGCGCCGGCGACCGCTGTGTTCGCGGTTGCGAGATCCGCGAGTTCGGCGAATGGCTCGACAGTCCTGTGCTGAAGTCCGACGCGGTCGCCGACCAGCGCCGCCAGCAACGGCTGAGGTTGCTCATGAGCGGCGAGATCCCAGCGTGAAGGGGGGCGAGCGTGCGCGTCGACGACCGTCCGAGTGATCCCCGCGTGCTGCGGGACTTGGTGAATTCGCCGCAGGTGCAGGACGAGGCGCGCAAGGTGGCGCTCGCCATCCGCCGCGACGCCCGCCAGCTCGCGCCGGAGCGGACCGGCAATCTGCGCCGCCACATCGTGACCGAACAGATCACCGACCTGGACACCGGCCTGGAGGGTTACGCGGTCGGCTGGGACGACGACGCGTTTTACGGCCCGTTCGTGGAAGCGGGCGGCGAGCGACGCTCGCCGCGACCGCACCTCGTGCCCGCGGCCATCAAGAACGGGGCGGGGGCGCAGTGAGCGGGAGCGTTCTGCGCCGTGCGCACGTCGAGGTGCTGCCCGACACCAAGGGCTTCGACCCCGAACTGACCAAGCAGCTGCGCGCGGCCGACCCCGGCGGCAAGGCCGGTAAGCAGATCGGCGGGCAACTCAACCGGGCGCTGAAACGGTTCGACCTGGATCCGATCGATGTCAAGGCCGACCCGAAGAAGGCGCTGGCCGCGATCGACCTGACCCAGCGCAAGCTGCGGGAGTTGTCCCACGACGCGGCCACCGTCGAGGTGAAGGTCCGCACCGAGAAGGCGCTGGGTGAACTCGCCCGGTTCAAGAAGCAGCTCGGCAACGCCGACGAAGCCGGGCAGGGCATCGGCAAGAGCCTGGCTGAGGCGTTCTCGAAGCCGCAACTGCTCGCAGCCGCCGCAGGGTTGGGTGTCATCCTGTCCCCGGTGCTCGGCGCGGCCGTCTCCGGGGCGATCATCGGCGGCGCTGGCGTCGGCGGCGTCATCGGCGGTCTGCTGCTGGTGTCGAAGGATGCCCGTGTGCAGGCGGCCGGTAAGGCGCTGGGCACGAGACTGCTCGCATCGTTGCAGCAGGACTCGGCGGTGTTCGTCCAGCCCGTCCTCGCCGCGATCGACCAGATGGGTGACGCGTTCGACCGGCTTCAGCCGAAGTTCAAGGCCATCTTCGCTAACTCGGCGCAGTTCGTCGGGCCTCTCACCGACGGGCTGGTCGGCTTCCTCAACCCGGTGATCGACGGGTTCGACAAGCTGGTCGCGAAGGCCGCGCCGGTGATTGAGGCCATCCGGCAGGGCTTTACCCAGGTCGGGCGGGCCATCGGCGACGTGTTCAAATCGCTGTCCGACAACGGCACTGAGGCCGCGCTGGCCCTGTCGATCGTGTTCAACGGCATCGCGGTGAGT
>Ga0193699_10000612_pt1 | contig 15159 bp, 10 predicted proteins | sample L3c2metaG_FD_160095 | JGI IMG/M metagenome (GOLD analysis project Ga0193699, IMG submission 160095) | Soil microbial communities from a riparian zone of the East river system, Colorado, United States - L3c2 | ecosystem: Environmental > Terrestrial > Soil > Riparian zone | place: USA: East... | reverse complement strand
GTGAAAATCCATGATCTTCTCGACTAAGAATCGTCGCCGCTGGGTTCGATCACGCGCTTAGCCTAGCGGGTAAGTGCCGCTCATTACCATCATGTGTTTTTGAAGCAACATGACGGAACCGGAGTTCGTCTGCGCAGAAAAGACGCGCGAGCGAGCGGCCCGAGCGTGATGTTCGGCGCCGAAGCCCCCGTGCTTCGCTAGCTGCAGCTGGTCGGGTTGCGAGCCAGTCGCGCGCAAAGGCTCTGCGACGCAAATGAGCTTTCGGTCTTTCCTCGCTAGCCAGTGAGGTCTGCGCAAGTCTCGGGCCTCGACGATTTGAAAGCATTGTCAGTTCAAGCTGAGAAGCGACGTAAAGAAGTCTCAGCGCGATTCCGAACAGTTCATTCAGAGAAGAGATCCGAGCTTGCCGCATGCGCGCTTGCGATGGGTCAGTGTCGAGTGCAGGCTGATGCCCAAGCCGCCCGAGATCGCTTCGGAGCTCGATGAAATGAAGATGAACCAGCGCGATAAGGATGTGATCTTGAGCAACAATCGAATCAAAAGCGGTTTCATCCTGAATCTATCGTGCGTTTCGGGCTCGGTTCTTGATTCGATGTTGCTCATGGACCTCCTCGAAAAACCTTTTTCAGCAAACTTCTGGTGTTCTCAACCGCAACCAGTCGTCACGAGGCTTTGTCGCCAATCTGCGCGCCATTGAGTCATCTAAAGGTTTATCAGCCCTAAACCTTTCGTTTGCATCGGTGCCGAGCAGGATGCACATCCCCACCTTCATGCCCGGCTCGTATGTAATTGTTATCACTGGAATCAATTTAGCAGGAACACTTTGCGTACTGAAACACTCGCAAAGTTTCAGCACAACAAACCCTTGGTTTTGCCCAATAAGGCGCCAAACTCCCGCCTTAAACATTAACCAACGTTAACCCAAGGTGCCTCGATCGAAACGTGGCGCTGGTTGTTCACTGACATTCGCAAGGGCGTTGGGGGCTCCATCAAGGCACAGAACAGGGGAATAGTTTGGCAACATTACACTACGCCGCGGGCGGCGGTATCGATTCACAAGGCAACTTCGCTCCAGCTCAAGCAGGCTTCAATCTCGCCGACGTCTCGTCGGTCGACGAATTGAATCAACTACCCAACGGCGTGCAGGGCCTGGTGTGGCTCGATCAGTACAGTGGCGTCACTCAGGATTTTATCGACCAAGTGACGCCGTTCATTGGCAATCCAAAGGCGTACGGCTTCTACCTTGTCGATGAGCCCGATCCCACGGGACAATGGGGCGTGCAGGCGAGCGCAGCGGACCTGAAGGCTGAATCCGACTGGATTCACAGCCACGATCCGGGCGCGAAGACGTTCACCGTCTTGATGAATATGGGGACTTCGGACAATCCGGACTATACGAACACCTACACGCCGGAAAACACCCACATCGACCTGTTCGGTCTCGATTGGTATCCGGTATGGTCGGACCACCTCACCGTCGACTACAGCACCATCGACAAGTACGTCGCTGCCGCCACAGGCGCCGGGATTCCGGTAGATCAGATCGTTCCGGTCTATCAGGCGTTCGGAGGCGGCAACTGGGCTACTGAAACCGGCAGCCAAATCGTGATGCCGACTGCCGCTCAGGAGCAGCAAATGATTGACCATTGGGCGAGCCTTGTTCCCAACCCGGCGTTCGACTATGCGTATGCTTGGGGTTCGCAGAATGGCGATGTCGCTCGAGAGTTCGCCAGCGCTGCAGCAGGTCTTCCTGCAGCACAACACGAGCGGAAGCACGACGCCGGCTGACGGCACGAGCGGGAGTACACCACCGGTTGCCGACACGAGCGGAAGCACAACGCCGGCTGACAGCACGAGCGGGAGCACGACACCGGTTGTCGACACGAGCGGGACCACAACACCGGTCGCCGGTACGGGCGGGAGCATAACGACAGGCTCGCCTTCGGCGGGCGGTTCGTCGAGTGATCCGACGACATCGCCGACCTCGGATCACGGCGGTTCCTGGCAGCACCACGGTGGTCTCGATTTCTCGCAACTTTTCGCGGGCAAGTTCTCTTGGGATGGGCCTCACCTTGCATCCACCGCACCCACGACGTCCGCTCCGACTACGGATGTGAGCATCGTGGCGGATACGACGTCGAGCACTGCCACCGATGCGACTTACGTCGATCTGGGTAGTAAGGGGTATCACTTCGATCACACCGATCATCACGCCGCGTGGCACTGGTGAGTTCGGGGATCGGATAGCCTATCCACGCAAGACACACGCGCGGCACACGCCGCGCGTGTGAAGGAGATCTGGGGATGCTCGCGGCGGCCGTCGCCGCGAGGGGAGTGCCGTCTCGCGCACTGCGGGATGTTGTAATGCATGAGCGCAATCACGCTCATTTTCGTCGCATGCAATTTTTCTTTTCCCGCTTATGCCGCCCGACCATGGGCCGGCCAGGATGTCCACATGTACGCTTCAGCTAAACCGCCCGCGCTTGCGGACGCGTTCCGCCAGATACGTCCCGCCCTGCTTGCCGCCGCTGGGCTATCCGTGTTCATAAATCTGCTGGTGTTCGTATCGCCGCTCTACACCATGCAAATCTACGATCGCGTGCTGACGAGCCGAAACGCAATGACTCTGTTGCTGCTTTCGCTGATCGCGCTCGCGCTGTTTGTCAGCTACGCGGCACTCGAGCACTTTCGCGGTCGCGTTCTTGTGCAAACCGGGATCCGCTTCGACCAGCTCCTCTCAGGAGAGGCTTTCGAAACAGCGCTTGCGCAGGCGCTGCGCACGAGCAGCTCACGTCATGTTCAGCTGCTGCGCGATGTCGACACACTGCGCGATGTCCTTTCGGGCGGCGTGATAACGTCGCTGATGGATGTGCCGTGGACTCCGATCTTTCTCGGGATGTGTTTCCTTCTTCATCCGTTAATCGGCATCGTCGCCCTTATGGGCGCGTTAGCCATCCTTGCCATTGCCTTTCTCAACGAGCGCACCACCAAAGCGCCGCTGATCGCAGCTTCATTCAAGAGTCTTCATGCTTTGGACCGGTTGACATCCTCGCTTCGCAACGCGGAAGCGATCCGTGGGCTCGGAATGGGATCTGCTGTGCGCTCCGCCTGGAGCGTCACGCATGGCGAAGCACTCGTTGAAGGCGCCAAGGCCGGAGAGCGCGGCGGCTCGCTGCTCGCAATCTCCAAGTTTCTACGGATGGCAATTCAAGTGGCCATCATGGGCGTAGGCGCCTACCTCGCGATTCATCAGGAGATTTCGGGGGGCGTTCTGTTCGCCGCCTCTTTGATTATGGGACGTGCGCTTGCCCCGGTGGAGGCGGCTGTCTCGCAATGGAGGGCGCTCGTTTCGGCGCGCACATCTTTCTCCCGCCTCGACGATGCCTTTCGAACGCGGGCGACAGAAAGGCGGCCGATGCGATTGCCGCCCCTAACAGGCAAAATCTCTGTCGAAGCTTTGACCGTCATCGTACCGGGATCGCAGCTACCGGCGATTGCCGAGGTCAGTTTCCGGCTGGCACCTGGCGAAGTTGTTGCGGTCGTCGGTCAGTCCGGCTCCGGCAAATCGTCCCTGGCGCGCGCCCTGGTTGGAGCGTGGCCGGCCGCACAGGGTTGCGTGCGCATTGACGGAAATGACATACGGCACTTCGACTCCAACTTCCTTGGTCAAAGCCTAGGTTACCTGCCGCAGGATGTTGAACTGTTCGCCGGTACCGTCCGTGACAACATCGCCCGCTTTCGAGACGGAGCCTCGGATGAACAGGTCGTCGAGGCGGCGCACCTGGCCTCGGCGCATGCCATGATCCAGCGGCTCCCGCAGGGCTACGACACCGTCATAGGGGAAAACGGAGCTGGTCTTTCCGGTGGCCAGCGACAACGCATCGGATTGGCCCGTGCGCTTTTTGGCAGGCCCGTCTTCGTCGTACTCGATGAGCCAAATGCCAATCTGGATGGCGATGGCGATCGCGCTCTAGCTGATGCCATCCAAATGCTTCGGAAACGGCAGGTGACGATCGTGATCATCAATCACAGACCCAATCTCCTTTCATTGGTCGATAAGATTGTTTTCATGCATGAGGGACGCGTCGGGCGCGCTGGTACGCGCGACGAACTTCTTCCCTTGCTCGTTGGCGATACCGTTGCGCCCATGCGCCGCGAAGCGCGTGTCGGAGCGGAGCATCACCATGCTGATGGCGGCCCGCGCCACGCGCGTTTTCCGAATCCTGCGCGGCCCATCCATGCGACGAGGCAATGATGAACAAAATCAGGCTGCGGGAGATGGAGACAGCTCTTCAAAACGAATTGGCGCGCTTCGTCACGCGTTCGAGCAATGGCGGTAAGGCGCTTGGCGCGCATCGGGTCGTGCAACAGCTCGCTGAGCTCAAGGCACGGTCGTTGGCTTGGCTTTCGAAGGCATGGCTTTCGATCTTGTCGAACGGAAACGCAGGGAGCGGGAATGGCACCCCGTCGGGCGATTGGCGCACACCCGCGAGACAGGGCTTTGGCGTTGCGTTCCTGACCTTCGGTGTGTTTGGCGGTTGGGCTTGCCTGGCGTCTATTGACGGCGCAGTCATAGCCGCGGGCTCGATCGTCGTCGAGAGCGACCGAAAGACGGTTCAGCACCTTGAAGGCGGCATTGTCAAAGACCTGATGGTGACGGGCACCGCTCATGTCGAACAGGGTCAGGTGCTGTTGCGCCTCGATTCAAACCAGGAACGGGCAAGGGAGGAGATGGCCCGTTCGGCCGTGTATTCGGCAATTGCGGAGGAAGCGCGCCTGCAGACGGAAGCTGAAGGGAACGACAAGATAACATTTCCGTCCGAACTCATGGAGAGGATCTCCGACCCCTCCGCGCAACGCGCCATGGGCGACCAGAAGCGGCGGTTCGAGGAACGCCGCGCTGCGCGAAAGATCGAGATCTCGATCCTTGAGGAACGGATCGGGCAGTCGCAGCGCCAGATCCAGGGAAACACCGCCCAAAGCAAGGGCGCACGCGCGCAGCTCGACAGTATCGCGCAGGAATACACGAAGCTCAAACCGCTCGCCGACCAAGGGATTGTTCCGTTCGCGCGGGTGGCCACGCTGGAGCGTTCCAAGGCCGATATCGAGGGGCGGATGGGCGCATACGACGCCGACATTGCGCGCTTCGGACGGACCATCGACGAAGCGCGGCTACAGATCGACCAGGTCGGACAGAAAGTTCTGGAGGAGGCCACCGCCAAGCTTGCCGACACCCGCGCCCAACTCTCCGATGCGCGCGAAAAGTGGCGCGTGGCCGCCGAGGTTCTCGGTCGAATGGAAGTGCGCGCACCTCGCTCCGGACGTATCGTGAATCTGAAGGTCCACACGATCGGTGCCGTGGTCCGACCGGGCGACGTCTTGATGGAGATCGTGCCGGACAACGACGTCCTCGTGGTTGCCGCGAAGGTATCCTCTCTTGATATCAATCACGTACAAATTGGCTTGCCTACGGAAGTGCGGCTTCCCTCGTTCAAGGCCCGCTCGACTCCAATCGCCGTCGGCGAGGTTCTTTCGATTGCGGCTGATGCGCTTCGCGACGAGGCCACGCATCAGCCCTATTACGAAGTCAAAGTTTCAGTGCAGGTGACGCAATTTCCCGAAAAAGTCCGTGAAAAGCTCAAGCCGGGCATGGTGGCCGACGTCCTGATCTCGACCGGCGAACGCACCGTTCTTGCCTATCTGACGCAGCCGATGACGGATGCGATACGGCGCGGCATGCGGGAGGATTGAGGAAGCCAACCGGGGCCGCGACCTGCCGAGGCCTCGCTGGCGGAACTCAGCACCACGGTCGTTGCCGCAACGCCAAGCAATGCAGAAGTTGGAGCCGAACGGCAACTGCGCATGCGGCGTAGCGACGCATGCGCGGCGCCGGGTATCCGTTCGTACGGTATCTCGGGCCTTCTGCGAGGAATTCCGATCAGCATCGAGGCTTGGCAGCTCGCGATGTCGTTCGAATGCAGGATGTCGAGATTTCCACGGGAGGCGATAAACGGTCTTGAATTCGGCGCAGGTGACCCATGGCTCGGACCTATCTGCAATCAGAATTGGTGGACCGGCAGAACGATACCTGTAAATGGTCAACAGTCACCGACTACACCTTGGATAGTGATGGTCCTCTCTTTCGTCCGTATCAACGGATGGGTTCCAATTTCGCGAGTGTTTGTATTTTCGACCATCTGAGAGACATTGCGGAGCAATATCCCAATAAGCTCGCGGTCAGTGATGGCGTCAATCGACTGACTTACTCCGACCTGTTCTCGGCTGTTGAAAACTTGGCCCGCCGGATCGCCACCGCCGTTGCCGACGGACAGGCGGTCGGGATACTTCTCGCCAACTCGGTTTGGTACCCCGTGGCGATGCTGGCGAGCATGGCGGCCGGACGGCCTTCGGTTCCGTTCAACACGAGAGATCCGGGTTCGCGGATTGGAGAGATTGCGGTTGTCGCGCGGCTCTCCGCCGTCATCGGCGCGGGCAGGGTCCGCCACGCCGGATTGCCGCAGAAGGTCCAATGGATCGATGTGGCCGCTGGCGTCGTGGCGACGGAGTCGCCGCCGCCCGCATCACACCTGTCCGATGTCGTCTCCGTCGATGCGCCCGCCATCGTGCTCTATACCTCGGGCAGCACTGGACGCCCCAAAGGCATCGTCAACAGCCAGCGCAGCCTGTTGCGGCGGGTCCAGCAACATGTCGATGCCTGCCATATCAATGCGGAAGACGTTGTCCTGCCCTTGACCGGGCCGGCCACCATCGCCGGCTGCCGCGAGATTTTCGCCGCCCTTCTGACCGGCGCCACGCTGCATCTCCTTGAGGTCGAGGCGGTCGGGCTGCGCGCCGTTCGCAGCCGGATGCAGGCCGAAGGCGTGACGATCACCTATGTGGTGCCGACGTTGCTTCGCGCGCTCATGGCCGACGACCCCGCCGACGCCTTCAGGTCGCTCAGGGTTGTTCGGATCGGAGGCGAGAAGGTGGCGTGGACCGACATCGCCCTGTTACGCAAGGCCGTTTCCAACGCCTGCCTGGTGCAGGTCGGCTACTCCTCAACGGAGTCGAGCGGCTCCCAATGGTTCTTGCCGCGAAGCCTGTCAGAGCGTGGCTCCTCGGTCCCGGCCGGTCGGTTGCTTCCGGGGAGCGCGTTCGCGATCGTCGACGAGGAGCGACGTTCCGTTGAACCGGGCGAGAGCGGCGAACTCCTGATCAAAAGCCCGTATGTTTTGCTCGGCCATTGGGAGAACGGCGCCGTCGTCCCCGCCGAGTCCGATCCAGACGATCCGGGCGTTCGAATTTTCGCGACGGGTGATCTCGTCCAGCTCGACGATCTCGGTCTGCTGCGGATCATCGGTCGCAAAGGGCGCCAGCTGAAGATCAACGGGCGACGCGTCGAACCCGCCGAACTCGAACATGTCTTGCGTTGCGTGCCCGCCGTGGAAGACGCGGTGGCAATCGCAACGGCGGCGAACGAACTGGTCGCGTTCGCCCTTCCACGGCGCTCGGCTGGCGCGGACCTTGCGGCTGAACTCGGCCAAATCGTCAAGCAGAAACTGCCGCCGCCACTGCGGCCGCTGCGGCTTCACGAGATTGCCGAGATCCCGCGTCTCCCGGGTGGAAAGGTCGACGTGGCGAAGCTCAGGGAGATGGATCTGTCGGCCCGAAAGACAGCGCCAAATCCGCAGCCGGCCAATGCCGGACGCGAGCTGACGACTCATCAACTCGTCCAGGATGCCTGGACCAGGATTCTCAACACCCGCGAAATCGCGGGAGGCTGGGACGAAGCCGGAGGCGATTCATTAAAGCTGCTGCATTGCATCATGGAGATCGAGAGCGCCACCGGGCACGAGCTCTCGCTCGAAGCCTTCACCGTCGACGTGACGGTCGCCGAGATGGTCAAGGCGATTGTGTCCGGACAGGCCACCGGTCAAGTCGCGCGCCCGCAAGCGGATGCGCCTCCGATCCTTTTCCTGTTGCCCGGGTCCGTCGGCTACGGTCCGAGCATGGCGTCCTTTGCAGCGGCCATGGGCAAGGTTGCCCGGGTCATCCCGATCAAATACCCCGGCCTCCGAAACATCCTCGACGGAGAGAACACGGTTACCGCCATGGCCGCCGCCGCCGTCGAGCAGATCGATCGGACCCACCCCGTCGGCCATGTCCGCCTTCTCGGCCATTCGCTTGGCGGCGCGGTGGCGTTCGAAGTTGCGGCACGGCTGCTGGAAGCGGGGCGGTCGGTCAAGTTTCTGGGGATTCTCGATACGTCCATCGTCAACGAGCGCCGCGATTATTGGGAGACGCTCACCCGCACATTGCGGCGGATGCGGACCAATCGCGTCAACGCTTACCGGATGGCTTGCCGGGTCCTTGCAAAGGGTACCGTCGCAATGCGCTGTGAGGCGCGCCTCGCCTGGTTCCTTGATCGCTATAGCCGGCGGAAGTTCGATGCCACCTGCTTCCGAATTAAGCTCGAACTGCAGGAGGTGTTGCGGTCCCGGGCTTTCTTCCAATGGTTGGCGGGGCCGAAACCGGCCTTGCCGATCGCGGGCACCGTGTTCCGCTGCGACCGAGAGGGAGTGCCGCAATCGCTCGGCTGGGATTGCACCTTCGCAAGCCTGGACGTGATCCGAATTGCAGGCGGCCACCTCGATCTCGTCGTCGAACCCCACCTCGCGACGAACCGCCTCTTGATCGAGAAGGCGGTCGCGCAAACCTACGCGCCAGCCGGATCCTGCAAACCGGAGGCGCGGTCATGAACGTCGCTGCGCGCATCCCGAGCAAGTCGGAATTCAGCAAGGACGCACTGGTGCTCGATGCCGCCGCGGAGGTCGAGCGGATCGTCGAAGCATTACGCAAGCAGGTCCTCGGCGCGTTCGGGCGTCGCGGCGCGGTCCTCGGTCTTTCCGGCGGTATCGACAGCTCGGTCGTCGCGGCGTTGTGCGCGCGTGCATTCGGCAACGGCAAGGTCCTGGGCGTCTTCATGCCCGAGCACCATTCTTCGGACGATTCGCTGCGGCTCGGCCGCAGTTGGGCGGCACAGCTTGGCATCAGCACGGTGCTGGAAGACATATCGCCCGCCCTCGAAGGGCTCGGCGCCTATCGGCGGCAGATCGAGGCGATACGGACCGTCGTTCCTGAATATGACGACAGCTGGAAATGCAAGCTGGTGCTTCCGTCCGTTCTCGCGAGCAACGGACTGAATATCACCCGTCTCACGATTCAGAGCCGCGACGGCACCCGCACGGTGCGTCTTTCATCGGACGCCTATCTGCAGATCGTCGCCGCGACCAATTATAAGCAGCGCGTCCGCAAGATGACGGAATACTACCACGCCGACCGCCTCAAATACGCGGTGGTGGGCACACCGAACCGCCTGGAGCACGACCAGGGCTTTTTCGTCAAGCAGGGCGATGGAATCGCGGACGTGATGCCGATCGCGCACCTCTACAAGACACAGGTCTACCAGCTGGCGGAATACCTCGAGGTCGAGGAGGAGATCCGGCGCAGGCCGCCGACCACAGATACGTTCTCGATGCCGCAGAGCCAGGAGGAGTTCTACTTCGCGCTGCCTTGTCACCTGATGGATCTGTGCCTCTACGCGGTGAACCACGGGATCCCCCCAGACGACGTCGCAGGGGTTACCGGGCTCACGGCAGCCCAGGTTGAGATGGTCTTCAGGGATATCGACGCCAAGCGTCGTGCCACGCGCTACCTCCACGCGCGACCTGTGCTCGTCGCTCAAGTGTTCGAGGACTGACCGGCATGTGCGGTGTCGCGGGGATCGTGTCGTTAAGCTCCGCCGCAGCGCCACCCCCACGCGAAGCTTTGATGCGCATGGTCGGCGCGCTGGCCCATCGCGGCCCCGACGAGCGGGGCCTGTACCGGGACGAACGCGCGGGACTGGCACATGCCCGCTTGTCCATCATCGACATTTCGAGCGGCCAGCAGCCTCTCGCGGATACGAGTGGCACGACGTGGATCGTGTTCAACGGTGAAATCTTCAACTATGTCGAGTTGCGTGAGAGGCTGATCGTTCTCGGCTACCGGTTCCGGACCCGCAGCGACACGGAAGTCATCGTCAACGCCTATCGGGCCTGGGGCGAGGCCGCCTTCGAGCGGATGACCGGGCAATGGGCGGTCGCGATCTGGGACTCGGCGGCCCGTCGCCTGGTGTTGTCGCGCGATCGGACCGGCATCTGCCCGCTGCATTTCTGCGAGCGCAAAGGTCGCCTATACTTCGCCAGCGAAGTGAAGGCCATCTTCGCGGCAGATGCAGCGATTCCCCGCTCCTTCGATCCAGCCGGCATCGATCAGATCTTCACTTTCTGGACGGCCGTGCCGCCGCAGGGCGTGTTTCAAGGGATCAGGGAACTCGCCCCGGGACATTTCCGCATTTATGAGAACGGCGGCGTTCGCGAGAAGGCGTTCTGGAAGCCGCGATATCCCGAATCGTCCAGTCCGCGCGATGGCCAGTTCAGCGGTTCACTCGACGACGCCGTGGAGGAGGTGCGCAGCGCGCTGGAATCCGCGACATCGCTTCGAATGGTGCGCTCCGACGTTCGGGTCGGCAGCTATCTCTCCGGCGGGCTTGACAGCTCGCTTGTCGCAGCGATGGGACGGCGCTTTGCCGGCGAGCGCTTCCAAACCTTCTCGCTGCGTTTTGCTGACGCCGAATATGACGAGGCCGATTTCCAGCGCCTGATGGCCCGGGCGATCGGCAGTGAGCACCATGAGGTGGTAGTTTCGCGCAGCGACATCGCCGAGGTGTTTCCGCAGGTCATCTACCACACCGAGCGTCCGATCCTGAGGACTGCGCCGGCGCCGCTGTTCCTGCTGTCGCGACTGGTGCGCGCCCGTGGCGTCAAGGTCGTACTGACCGGCGAAGGCGCCGACGAGATGTTTGCCGGCTACGACCTCTTTCGCGAAGGAAAGGTCCGCCGCTTCTGGGGGCGGCAACCCGCTTCGACACGCCGCGCGCGACTGCTGGAGCGTCTCTACCCCTATCTCACCCGCTCGCCGGTGCAGCAGCAAGCGATGGCACGGCAGTTTTTCGGGCGCAATCTGTCGGAGCACGCCACGCCGGGCTTCGCGCATGACCCCCGCTGGCGCACCACAAGCGCCGTCAAGCGACTGTTCTCCAGCGACATGCGCGCCGGGTCGGCGAGCCGGAATGCGGTTTCCGAGTTGATCGCCCGTCTGCCTCCGGAATTCGCGCAATGGAGTTCCCTCGCGCAGGACCAGTATCTCGAGATCCAAACACTGCTGTCGGGATATCTGCTGTCCTCTCAGGGCGACCGAATGCTCATGGCCCATTCGGTCGAAGGCCGCTTCCCGTTTCTGGACGAGGACGTGGTCCCGCTGGCGAATTCGCTACCGCCCGCCTACAAGCTCCGCATCCTTGACGAGAAGCACGTTCTGAAGCGCGTCGCAGAGCCGGTCGTGCCGTCGGACATCATCGCCCGCAAGAAGCAGCCATTCCGCGCGCCCAACGCGCTGTGCTTCGTCGCCCGCGACGCGCCCGCCTATATCGCCGAAGCGCTTTCCGAAATGGCGATCCGCGACGCAAACGTCTTCGATCCGGGCTCGGTCGCCCGCCTGCTGAGCAAGTGTCGGGCGCAGGCCGCGGCCGGTGACGGCGACGTCTCGAACTCCGACAACATGGCGCTGGTTGGCGTGATATCGACCCAGCTCCTACACCAACAATTCGTCGCGAGTTGTCCCGGTGGACTCCACACTCTTGAGCTGACCGTCGATATCGATCGCGAGCACCGGGTTGAGGCGGCCCTTTCCTGATGCATGGTCCTGTACCGCTCCTGCACGATTACCTCAGCCACTCCGCCCGTCATCTCGGTGGAAAGGTGGCGCTGGTGTGTGGCAAGCGTCGCATCACCTATGGTGAGATCGAGGCGCGCTCCAACGCAATCGCGCATCATCTGGTCGCGAGCGGAGTCGCACGCGGCGACAGGGTGATCATCTTCGCCGACAACACTGTCGAGACGGTCGTCAGCTTCTGGGCCGTGCTCAAGGCGAATGCCGTGGTGTGCATCGTCAATCCGCTCACCAAGCGCGACAAGCTTGGCTACCTGCTCAACGATTGCCGGCCGTCGGCGCTTATCACCGACAAGCACCTCTACCCGATATTCAAGGAGCCCGCCGAGGCGTGTCCGTCGTTGCGCCGGGTGATCATCTCCGGGTCCATCGACGATGCCGAACTGACGGGGCTGCCCCATGCGGTACACTGGGACGTGGCAGGCGCCGCCGGCCGTGACGCGCCGCCGGCGCGCAGCTGCATCGATATCGATCTCGCGGCCATCGTGTACACCTCGGGATCGACGGGTGATCCCAAGGGCGTGATGCTGACGCACCGGAACATGCTGGCCGCGTGCACGTCGATCGCCTCATATCTCGCGCTGCGCGAAGACGAGGTTATTTTGAACGTCCTGCCGCTCGCCTTCGATTACGGACTGTATCAAATGATCATGGCGTTTCGCACGGGCGCGCGGCTGGTGCTCGAACGATCATTCGCTTTTCCGGCGCAGATCCTCGGGCTTATCGCCGACGAACGGGTGACCGGCCTGCCCGGCGTGCCTACGATCTTCTCGATGCTGTCGGGGCTCAAGTCGATAAAGGAGCACGATCTTTCGAGCATCCGCTACGTCACGAACACCGGGGCTACGCTGCCGGTGAAGCACATTCGTCTGCTGCAGGATATGTTCCCGGCGGCGCGTATTTATTCCATGTACGGCCTTACTGAATGCAAGCGCTGCACCTTCTTGCCGCCGGAGGATATCGACCGAAAGCCGTTGAGCGTAGGGATCGCCATCCCGAACACGGAGATGTGGATTGTCGACGAGGAGGACAGACGCGTGGGCCCCGGCGTAGTTGGCCAGCTCGTCATTCGCGGCGCGACGGTGATGCGGGGCTATTGGGGCAAGCCGGAGGCCACGGCCAGGAAACTCAAGGCCGGTCCTCTGCCCGGCGAGCAGGTCCTGTACACCGGCGACTACTGCCGGATTGACGCGGAAGGTTATCTCTACTTCATCGGCCGCAGCGACGAGATCATAAAATCCCGGGGAGAGAAAGTCGCTCCCAAGGAGGTGGAGAACGTGCTGATGGATATTCCGGGCGTGAGGGAAGCCGCGGTCATTGGCGTTCCCGACGAGCTCCTCGGGCAAGCGGTTAAAGCGTTTGTCGTAATCGAGCAGGGAAGAACTCTCGGCGAGAAGCAGCTCCAGAAAGAATGCCAGCGACGCCTCGAAAGCTTCTTGGTGCCGAAGTGCATCGTGATCGTGCCCAGCCTGCCGCGGACGGACACAGCAAAACTCAATAAGAGAGCCCTGTCATAAGTTGATTACCGAATGATTGGATCGTGACTTTCCTTTTCGCATCGGAGTAGACAAGCCATGTTGCTAGCCAGGGAACCAATCGACACCTATCGAAAGCAAGTTCGCGATTTCCTGGTGTCGAATTTCTACATCACTGAAACGAACTTGCTGGAGGTCGACACGTCGCTGCTCGATCAAGGTATCATCGACTCGACGGGGGTGCTCGAGGTGATCGGATTCATCGAGGAGACCTTCGGCATCACGGTCGAAGACAGCGAACTCTTGCCTGAGAACCTCGATTCCATCCAGGGAATTGCACAATACGTCGTCCGCAAGAAGAGCTGATGTTTGCCTGCCGCCTATAAACGGCGTCGCGAATACGACCGCAGAGAGTCGGTCATCGCCGACTTGAGTTCCGGCGTTCGATCACGGCCATCAGAATATGGTGCGTGCACTAGACCGCTCAGGGTTGCCTGGCTGCCCTGTTGGATTGACCCTGAAATGCGTCGTTGCCATCCAGAAGTCAAACCTCTATGCCGTTGCGTATCCCATAACAAACGCGGCCTTCTCCTGTTTCGTTCGTGACCACCCTGATGTTCTCATAGGCTTTGCTGCGCTCAAGAAGGGTCGTCACCTGCCGCTCCTGGCCGAGGCCAACCTCGAACAGCAGGATGCCGCCCGGCCGCAAGTATCGGAGCGCGTCTCTCGTAACCCGCATATGGATGCTGAGGCCGTAAGGACCGGCTGCGAATGCCTCGCGCGGCTCGAGCTCGAGCAGGGCCGCACGGTCGCCTCTGAGCCGCGTTTCTGAAATGTAAGGTGGATTGCAGACGATCAGGTCGATGGTGCCGTCGAGTTGCAGACCTGAAAAGGCGTCGAACAGGTCGCCTTGAAGCACCGACATGCGATCCGTGAGACCGTGATAGGCCACATTGCGACGTGCGACATCGACGCATCCATCGGTAAGATCGCTCGCCCAGACCCGCGCGTCGGGAATCTTGAGCGAGATGGCGCATGCCAGATTGCCCGCCCCGCAGCACATGTCGATCACTCGCGGCGTCGGCATGTTCAATTGACGCAGAGCATGGACAGCGCTGGCGCCAAGCAATTCGGTCTCCGGCCGGGGGATGAGCGCACCGGGCGCGACGAGCAGCTCTATTCCCATAAATAGAGTGCGTCCCTTATCGTAAGCCTCGGCGAGGTTGACCACTTCCTTCATGGCAACATAGCCGATCTGCGGGAAAGTTGTCCGGTAGTATGCGCGTCGGTCAAGGCTGGGGCCAGTTGCACGCCGTCGCGATCTTACGTCGGACGGAATCCAGGCCGGCCAATTGAAACGTATTTTCAGATGGCAGACCTTTACCGGCATACACTTTAACCAGAATCCGGCCGCCATCCGGCATGGAGCGCAGGAAGCGGACGACGTCGCCTGGAAAGGCAAGGCTTTTCCCCGTTTCCACGGCTCTCCAGCGCTGTTCAACAGACGGCTCTTCGTTGATCCGGTGCACGACCTTCACGTCACCATCCGGGACCTGTTTCCAGGAGCCCGTTGTGGAAACTATCAACTCCGTGCGATGGGCGCGACAATGGATGGCGAGCGAGGATGGCGCATCTGGCGACGCCGCGCGCGCTGTCGTCAGCGCTGCAATCTGCGGCCGATAGTCTACCGGCGAGGTCGTCTCGCTGATGATCCAGTTCGGGCCTTGAGACGGCGCGGCATCAGGTTTCTCAGCCATCTCCCCCAACAGCTCGTCGACGCATTTCAATCGCTCCATGCCTTCAAACTGCGAACATGTCTTCAGGCGATCGATGGCATCGCCGGTTTGAGCAC
>Ga0193699_10000611_pt1 | contig 15198 bp, 12 predicted proteins | sample L3c2metaG_FD_160095 | JGI IMG/M metagenome (GOLD analysis project Ga0193699, IMG submission 160095) | Soil microbial communities from a riparian zone of the East river system, Colorado, United States - L3c2 | ecosystem: Environmental > Terrestrial > Soil > Riparian zone | place: USA: East... | reverse complement strand
GGCATTGGGCGCGTATTTCTTGATGCCGGCGCCGACCTGGCCCATGACCTTCAAATTGATGTCGAGCAGATCGTCGCGGCTCATGCCCGGTTTGCGCGGCACGCCGGCGGTGACGATGCAGACGTCGGCGCCTTCGATGGCTTCGTAGGTATTGGCGCCGGTGAATTTGGCGTCGAATTTATTGACGGGCGAGGACTGCGCGATATCCAGCGACTTGCCCTGCGGGATGCCTTCCATGACGTCGAACATCACGACGTCACCGAGATGCTTCAAACCAATGAGATGAGCGAGGGTGCCGCCGATCTGGCCTGCGCCGATCAAAGCAATTTTGTTACGCGCCATGGTGGGAAAACTCTTTGCTGTCGCCGCGGGGCGCGGCCAAGCGTGGCTTAGCTATTTTGCTGTAGTGCAGCAATAGTTCCTCGCTCAAAACATCTTGTATACATTATACCAGCAGACGTTCGGGCGGGAGTCCAGGGCCTGTTTCGGGATTTTTGAGGGTGCCGAGCCGGAAGAATTTGCTCGGTAGGCCGCGGCATCGCTTTCAGCCGAAGCGACGCAACATCTTATCAAAGGTCTCATGCATCTTTTTTGACCGGAACCCTTCGCCGTCTCCGGCTTTGACGCCGCAGTGCTCTCAAGCCCGCGTCGTCAATGATCAAAGATCTCTGGTACAAGAACGCCGTCGTCTATTGCCTGTCGGTCGGCACCTATATGGACGCCAACGGCGACGGCATTGGTGATTTTCAAGGCCTGATGCGGCGCCTCGATTATCTGCACGGGCTCGGCGTCACCGCGATCTGGCTGATGCCGTTTCAGGGCTCCCCCGGCAAAGACGACGGTTACGACATCTCGGACTACTACACCGTCAATCCGGCCTATGGCTCGCTCGGCGATTTCGTCGAGTTCACCCACGGCGCCAAGCAGCGCGGCATCCGCGTCATCATCGACCTGGTCGTGAACCACACGTCGATCGAACATCCGTGGTTCCAGGACGCGCGCCGCGATCCCAAATCGAAATATCGCGATTGGTACGTTTGGTCGAAGAAGAAACCGTCCAATGCAAACCAGGGCATGGTTTTTCCGGGTGTGCAGAAGAGCACCTGGACACACGATGCGCTGGCCAAGGAGTGGTACTTTCACCGCTTCTACGATTTTCAGCCCGACCTCAATACGTCGCATCCCGCCGTGCAGGCGGAAATCCTGAAGATCATGGGCTTCTGGATTCAGCTTGGCGTCTCCGGTTTCCGCATGGACGCCGTGCCCTTTGTCATCAGCACCAAAGGCGCCGACGTCAAAAAGCCGCGCGAGCAATACGACATGCTGCGCACCTTGCGCGAATTTCTGCAGTGGCGCGTCGGCGATTCGATCATTCTGGCCGAAGCCAACGTGCTGCCGAAAACCGACATGCAATATTTCGGCGACGCTGGCGACCGCATGCACATGATGTTCAACTTCCAGGTCAATCAGAACCTGTTCTATGCGCTGGCCTCGGCCGACACCAAACCGCTCGCCAAGGCGATGGAGAAGACCGCGGAGCGCCCCGCCAGCGGCCAGTGGGGCATGTTCCTGCGCAATCACGATGAACTCGATCTCGGACGTCTGACGAAATCGCAACGGCAGAAGGTGTTCGACGCTTTCGGACCGAACAAAGAGGACCAACTTTACGATCGCGGCATTCGCCGGCGCTTGGCGCCGATGCTCAACGGCGACCGTCGCCGTTTGGAATTGGCCTACAGTTTGATGTTCACGCTGCCCGGCACGCCGGTGCTGCGCTACGGCGACGAACTCGGCATGGGCGACGATCTTTCATTGCCGGAGCGCACATGCTGCCGCACGCCGATGCAATGGTCGACCGAGCCCCATGGCGGCTTCACGAAAAGCGACAAGCCAGTCGTGCCTGTCATCAGCGGCGGGCCCTACGGCTTCGAGCATCTCAACGCCGCCGACCAGCGCCGTGACATCGACTCAATGCTCAACTGGACCGAGCGCATCATCCGCATGCGCAAGGAAGTGCCGGAAGTCGGTTGGGGTCCGTTTGAGGTGCTCGATGTCGGCGACGACGCCGTGCTCGCGGTGCGTTACGATTGGCGCAACAACTCGGTGCTGTTCCTGCACAATTTCGCGCACGATCCCTGCGAGGTGGAATTCTCGGCAGGCCTCAAAGATGAGCGGGGCAATCTTCTCATCAACTTGCTCGGGCCCGATCACAGCCGCGCGGCTGAGAACGGCAAACACAAAGTCTGCTTGGAAGGCTACGGCTACCGCTGGTACCGCGTCGGCGGGCTGGATTACCTGCTCAAGCGCAGCGAATTCTAGCGCAGCATGAACACGAGGCCTTCGTTGGGCCGCAGACCCGCTCCGGACATCGTGGCGGCGCGATCCATGTGCGTCGAGGCCAGAATTGTGGCGCCTGACAGGTCGGCCATCGCCAGCGCCTGCTCGCGGTCGCTGAAATTGAGACAGACCAGGATGCGTTCGCCCCGTACGGTGCGCTCGTAGATCAGCGCATCGCCTTGCACATCGATCAGCCGGAAGCTGCCGCTGTTGAGCGCGGCATGACGGCGGCGCAATTCCAGCAGTTGCCGGTAGAGATCGAGAATCGATCCGGACGCGTTGCGGAGGGTTTCGACGTTGCAAGCTTTGTAGTCCGGATCGAGCGGTAGCCACGGCCGTGCACTGCTGAAGCCGGCATTCGCCGTATCGTCCCACTGAAACGGCGTGCGTGACGGATCGCGGCCGAGGCCCAAGCCAGGCTCGTTCTTTTCCCACGGATCCTGCACCGCCTCCGGCGGAATGGGTACGCGGCCAAGCCCCAGTTCGTCGCCGTAGTACATCGTCGGCGTGCCGCGCAGCGTGAGCAGCAGCATGGCCGCGATCCGCGCCTGCGCCCAGCCGACGCGCGCGGCGATGCGCCGCTGGTCGTGGTTGCCGAGCACCCAGTTCGGCCAGCCACCCGCCGGCAGCGCGGCCTCGTATTCCGCCACCAGTTTGGCGATGGCCGGCGCGCGCCAGGCCGCATTGATGAGTTGAAAATTGAACGGCAACTGCGCGCCGCGCAGATCGGTGCCGTAATAGGCGACCAGCCGTTCCAGCGGCAGATAGATCTCGCCGATCAGCACGCGCTCCTGGTAGCGGTCCAGCATCGCGCGCATTTCGGCGACGACATCCTGCACCTCCGGCTGATCGGCATTGTACAGCGACAGAAAGCGATTGATGCCGGCTTGGTCCGGCGCATAAGCGGGGTTCGGCGGATTGTCGCGAAGCTCGGCGTCTTTGATCAGCAGCCAAATGACGTCGACCCGAAAGCCGTCGACGCCGCGATCGAGCCAGAACTTCAACACATCGTACATCGCGGCGCGGACGTCTGGGTTGCGCCAGTTCAGGTCGGGCTGCTCGCGCAAAAAGCTGTGCAGGTAATACTGCCCGGTCGCTTCATCGAAGCTCCACGCCGGTCCGCCGAACTGCGACACCCAATTGTTGGGCGGCCCGCCGTCAGGCGTGCCGTCACGCCAAATGTACCAGTCGCGTTTCGGATTTTCGCGCGAGGCGCGGCTTTCGAGGAACCAGGGATGCCGTTCGGAGGTGTGGTTGGGCACAAAATCGAGAATGATTTTGATGTCGCGCGTATGCGCCGAGGCGACCAGCGCGTCGAAATCGGCGAGCGATCCGAACAGCGGATCGATGTCGCAGTAATCGGCGACGTCGTAGCCGAAGTCGGCCATCGGCGAGGGATAGATCGGCGATATCCAGATGGCGTCGACGCCGAGCCAGCTCAGATAGCCGAGACGGTCGCGGATGCCCTTGAGGTCACCGACGCCGTCGCCATTGCTGTCCTGAAACGAGCGCGGATAGATTTGATAGACGACGCCGCGCTGCCACCAAATGCTCGCTGCCATATGGGAAAGTCTCTGCTGCCTCCCCTACAGACGCCATGGAAGTGCGAATGTTCCATGACAAGGAGCCGACGCCGCCGCGCCCGTTCAGGTTTCGACGATCTTACCCGTGTCGATCACGACTCGCCGACGGTGAGGCGCATGGCTGAATCCACTGCCGGACGCGTCCATTTCGCGGCCAAGCGTTCGATAAAGTCGTACATGTAGCTTGGGACGTATTTGCCGCGCCGTAGCACGACGTGGAAAATCGTCGGCGGGAAGAGCCCTGTCACGGGAATCGCGCGCAGCTCGCGGTCGCGCTCCGGCTCAAAGGCGACAGACAGCAGCACCGCGACGCCAAGCCCAAGCTCGACATAGGATTTCACGACATCGGCGTCGATCGCGCTCAGGACGACATTGGGCGCAAGCCGGGCCGCCTGGAATGCGTTCATCACCGCCAGGCCGCCTTCGAGACTCTTATCCAGCGTAACGATCGGGTATTGCGCGATCGCCTTGAGATTGATGCGGGGCTCCTTGAGCAGAGGGTGCCGCTTCGGCACGATCACGCTTCGCTCCAATGTCTCGCCGGGAAGAAACAGCAGTTCCTCATGCGGTTTGTTGGGCTTGCCTACGATGCCCATGTCGGCTTCTCCCGACGCAACCCATTGGGCGATCATCGACGGAACGGTCTGCCGCAGCACGAGCTGCGCATGCGGGTGGCTGTGAATGAAGTCTTTGATCACGGGCCGCAGCACGTAGCGGGCATACATATGCGTCGTCGCGATCACCAGCCGGCCGCTGCCCGACTGGGTGAATTCATCTGTGATCCGCTCTAAATTCTGTGCCTCCCATACGGTCCGACGCGCCGCATCGATGACGGCCTCGCCGACGGCGGTGAGACCGGTGATGCGATTGCCGCGGCGAACCAAGAGATCGGCGCCAAGTTCGGTTTCCAGCAACCGCACCTGCTTACTGACCGCCGGCTGCGACGTGTCGAGCACGGTTGCGGCACGCGAGATGCTGAAACCCTCCTGAACGACGGCGCAAAAATATCGCAAGTGCTGAAGCTTCATGTTCGTTCCCGTTCGCGATGGCGCAGCCGACGCAGTTTCGGCAATCAAGTATATCGTTTAGTTATATAGTATCCAGCTACATTTCCTAACTTGCATGATCGCGCATGCCGCATTAGCGTTCGGCCAACACGAGCCGGAGCGGATCAACCCGCGCCGACCCGCAAAAAAACAGCAACCATCTCGGGACCGGAAGCGCCGCCTCCTTCATCCACGACTTCCAACACCGCGAGACAATCTGAGAGGACGACCAGCCGTGGCAAAGATGACGGGTGCGCGACTATTCGCGGAAATGATGCGGGACTACGAAGTCAGCCACATCTTTTTCGTGCCAGCCTTCATGCTCAAAGCATTCGCCGAGATGGAGGACATGCCGATCGCCCGCGTCATGGTCCACGGCGAGAAAGCGGCGGCCTACATGGCGGACGGTTATGCACGTGCCAGCGGCAAGCCCGGCGTCTGCATGGCGCAGATGATCGGCGCGTCCAATCTCGCCGCCGGCCTGCGTGACGGATTCATGGCGGGCGCGCCGCTGATCGCGATCACCGGCGGTCCGACTCCTCAATCGCGTTACCGGCACGCCTATCAGGAGGTCGACGACCTCTCTCAGTTCGACGCGGTGACCAAGTTCAATGCGCAGATCGATCACGTCTCGCGCATGCCGGATCTGATCCGCCAGGCGTTTCGCGTCGCAACGACAGGCGCCCCCGGCCCGGTGCATCTGCGCGTGCAGGGTCATCTCGGGCAGTTGACGGAGGCCGAGGCTGAGTTCGATACGACCGTCGAGCATCGCTATCGCAAGGTGCCGCCGTTCCGGCCCGAGCCCGACCTGACGCAGGTCGACGCGGCGCTCGATGCGCTGATGAAGGCCAAGCGTCCGGTCATCCTGGCCGGTGGTGGCGTCATTCGTTCCGGCGCCGAGCGCGAAGTCGTCGCGCTGGCCGAAAAACTGTCAATTCCGGTCGCGACCTCGCTGAACGCCAAAGCGGCGGTTGCCGACAACCATCCGCTGGCTCTCGGCGTCTCCGGAGCCTATTCGCGCGACTGCGCCAACCGCGCGTTGGCGGAAGCCGACCTCGTCTTCTTCATCGGCAGCCATACCGGCGGGCAAGTGACCAACAACTGGATGTTCCCGCCGATGGGGACGCCCGTCATCCAACTCGACATCGAGCCGGATGAACTCGGCCGCAACTATCCCAATACGGTTTCGATCCTGGGCGACGCCAAGGTCACGCTGCAGCGCATGATTGAGCGCGCCCCAGCGCGGCCGACGCAAGCGGCCGCCGGCTGGCCGCAGCGCACCCGGCAACTGGTCGCCGAATGGCGCGACCAGCATGCTGCCTTCCTGAATTCCGACGCCTCGCCGATGCGGCCGGAGCGCATCTGCAAGGAGATTTCCGATGCGCTGCCGCCCGACGGCGTCGTCGTGTCCGATACCGGCCATGCCGGCATCTGGACGGCGGGGATGATCGAATTGCGCCATCCCGGCCAGAGCTATTTCCGCACCGCCGGTTCGCTCGGCTGGGGATTCCCCGCCTCGCTCGGCGTCAAATGCGCGCTGCCGGACCGGCCTGTCGTCTGCTTCACCGGGGATGGCGGCTTCTATTATCACATCGCCGAGCTCGAGACCGCACGGCGCCACAACATCAACACCGTGATCGTCGTCAACAATAACAGCGCGCTCAACCAGGAAATCCGTCTCAACGACATCGCCTATGGCGGCAAGCAACGCGGCCGCTCCGAGGAGATGTGGCGCTTTCCCGAGGTCAATTTCGTCAAGGTGGCGGAAGCCTTCGGATGCGCCGGAATGCGTGTCGAACACCCTGGCGAGCTCAACGCCGCGATCAAGAAGGCGATCGCCATGAACAAGCCGGTCGTGATCGACGCCGTCAGCGATATGTACGCAATCGCCAACAAGCCTTGGACCCCGGCCGGCGCGCCAGACTTTCATTCGTTCCAAAAAGCGCGCGCCTAGCTTCGTAACGGAGACGACAATGGACGATGCGATCAAACCGATCCGGCGCGTGGTCACCGGCAACGACGAACACGGACGGTCCGGCATTCTGCTCGACAGCGCTGCGCCGAACGTGAAAACGAGCCCTTTCCAGAAGGGCACCAATATGACCGACATATGGGTCTTTCATGCGTGCCCGGCCGTCATCAGCGGGACGCGCGATGACGGCAACCTGCCGTTTCATTTCGAACCGCCGAAAAGCGGCGGCCATCTGCGCGTCGTGCAATCGGCCGGCAAGCCCAGCGACTACGATCCAGCCAAGGATACGCTGATCACGGCCATGCATCCGCCGCGCAAGACCGAAGGCGGCACTTGGGAGCGGGGCGGCCAGAACCGCTACACCACGCGCACGCACAAATCCGAAACGCTGGACTACGGCATTCTGCTGTCCGGCGAGCGCGTACTTCACACCGACGATGGCCAACGCGCGCTCAAGCCGGGCGACGTGGTGGTACAGATCGGAAGCTGGCACGCTTGGTCCAATCCGAACGAGGGAAGCCAGATGGCCTTCGTCATGATGGCCGCCGATTTCAAGGCGTGAGGGGAAACGACATGGACGCAAGAACCATCAGCAGGCTCGTCGTTCTCGATGAGGACGACCGCTCCCGCGTCATCTCCGACGGGCCGCCGAACGACGTACAGACCGATCCGGCGCGGCCCGGCTTTGCCTCCGCTCGTCTCTGGGTGACCGACCGTACGCCGGCGCGGCTAAAGGATGTGCGCGCTCCGGTGCAAGTGCCGCACGCGCTTGAGCCGCCCCCCGGCGGATCCATCTGCCGTGTCGTCACGTTTCCCCCGGATGCCGGTTTCCGCTCCAAAATCGGAGCGCGCGAGGTCCAGGCCTTCTTCGCCGCCGCTGGATCGCCGGCGGCCTCGACATATTCAGCCGACGCTCCACATCCTTACATGCAGAAGACGCGTACGCTCGATTTCTGCCTCGTGCTCGAGGGCGAGATCACGCTCGTTCTGGACAAGGAAGAAGTGCAGCTCAAGGCCGGCGACACCGTCGTTCAGCGCGGCACCAATCACGCTTGGAGCAACCGGTCGGATCGCCCATGCACCGTGGCGATCACGTCTCATGATGCGGAGTAATCGACCAGGCGGCTAAGCGACAAAAGGCCGGACGGCAAACGCTCCGGAATCAAGGGAGGAGACCATGCGACCGTTTCTGCACACGATCGTCGCCGTACTCGCACTCTCCGGCTTGTGGCCGGCCAGCGCCAACGCACAGGACTTTCCAACAAAGCCGATTTTCATCGTGGTCGGCCCCGGACCAGACACGGTCGCACGCCTCGTCGCGCAGAAGATGCTCGAAAGCTGGGGACAGCAGGTGTTGATCGATCCACAGCCGGCAATTGGCGGCGCCGCCGCCGCCCGTTCCGTCTCGAGGGCTGCGGCGGACGGATACACATTGCTGCTCACCACCGGCTCCTACTCGATCAACGAAGTGTTGCGGCCGTCGCTGCCCTACCGGCTGATGACCGACTTCGAGCCGGTCGCCGAAATCGCGACACTGCCGTTCATCCTTGTCGTCCCATCGACGCTCCCGGTGAAATCACTGGCCGAACTGGTCGCGCTGGCCCGCAGCAAGCCGGGCGAGATCAATTGCGCCTCCTCCGGCGTGGGCACCACCGCCCATCTCGGCTGCGAACTGCTCAATGCAACGGCCAAGATCAAGACCGTTCACGTGCCTTATAAAGGAGCTGCTCCGGTACTGACCGACCTGATCAGCAACCGCGTGCAACTCACGTTTTCGGTGCCGACTGCGATCAGTTACATTGAGAGTGGGGAGCTTCGCGCCCTCGCGGTCACCGGGCCGAAGAGGCTACCGTCATTGCCGAACGTTCCGACCGTCGCCGAGGCAGGATTTCCCGACCTTCAGTTCACCTCCTGGAACGGATTGCACGCCCCCGCCGGCACGCCCAAAGCTGTCATTGCCAAAATCAACGCGGAGGTCGGCAAAATCCGCAATATGCCGGACTTCCAGCAGCGCTTGGCCACGCTTGGATTCACGCCGGAAGGCGGAACGCCACTAGAGTTCGGCGACTTCGTCAAAGCCGACATCGCGCTCTGGCAAAAGGTCGTGAAAGAGACCGGAGTGAAGGTCGAATAGCTGTCGATCACGTCTCGACGATCTTACCCGTGTCGATCGGCGTGCCCTGACGCGGGCCATGCGGCAGGCCGAGATAAGATTGCGAGCGCATTTCGGTCAGGCGCGACGCGGTGCGCTTGAACTCATTGGCCTCATAGCCTTCGTCCGCCAGATAAAGCTCGTCCGGCTGCGCCTCGGCCGAGGCGAGCAGCTTCACACTGTGGTCGTACAGCGTGTCGATCAGGATGATGAAGCGCTTGGCTTCGTTGCGGCGGCTGTAATCCAGAACCGGAATGTGATCGAGGATGATGGTGTGGAATTCATGCGCGATGCGCAGATAGTCGCCGGCGGCCAGCGGTTTGTTGCATAGATCGTCGAAGGAAAACCGCGCCACGCCCATCGCCGCTTTCGGCACGTGGAGGGCGTGGCCCTTCACCACCAGTTCCTGCGGCTTTCCAGGTTCGGCGCCGACCAGCCGCCGCCAGGCTTCGTCGAGCGCGGCATCGGCCGCGGCATCCGGCGGCACATACCAGCTCGGGAGGCCGGTGAGCTTCTCGAGCCGGAAGTCGGTGCGGGCGTCGAGCCGGACCACCTCGCACCGTTGCTGCAGCAGCGCGATAAACGGCAGAAACAGCGAGCGGTTGAGCCCGTCTTTGTAGAGGTCGCTGGGCGGCAGGTTTGACGTCGCCACCATGACGACGCCGAGCTCGAACAGACGCGTGAACAGGCGGCCGAGGATCATGGCATCGGCGATGTCGGTGACGTGGAATTCGTCGAAGCACAGCAGCCAGGCTTCCTCGGCGATCGCCGCCGCCGCGCGGTGCAGCGGATCCTCGCCCATGCTGCTGGCGCCTTTGTCGCCTTTGTCATCCTGCCGGAACGCGTAGATGCGTTCATGAACGTCGGCCATGAACTCGTGGAAGTGCACCCGGCGCTTGCGGCGCACGACGCTGGTTGTGAAGAACAGGTCCATCAGGAAGGTCTTGCCCCTCCCAACTTCGCCGTAGACGTACAGCCCCTTGATCGGCGCGCCGGATTTTTCCCGTTGCCCGAACAGCCAGCCGAGCGACGAGGATTTGCGCGCCAGCCGGCGGTCTTCGAGACGCCGCTCCAGGGCTGCCAAATGTCCGGCCAATGCCGCCTGCGCCGGATCGGCCTCGATCTTTCCGGCGGCGATAAGCGCCGCGTAGCACGTGCTGAAGGTGTCGGACATTAAGCGGCTGCTTGCGGGCCAAATGCGGGTACCGCGACACCTAGGGTGATCCGGCTCCGCTGTAAATCGAGCTTTCGGCCGGGCTTTTTATGCTGCAGTCCATGCTGCACAAGGACTGCGGTAAGTCTTTGGTAGTTATCACATTTCTGCATGTGAGGTCCGCATAGACCCGGACAGGGTCGTTATTTTGCTGCATCGCACCATATAGCTGGAACAAAGGCGATTCGTTTGATTGAGGATGGGATTGCAATGCACGAACCCCTGCCCGACGCCGGAATCATCCGCAAACTGTGGAGCGGCGAAACCGGCGCTTACCGTGACCACCTGTTGCGCCTGGACAGTGAAAGCCGTTACCGCCGCTTCTCCGGCACGGTGTCGGATGAAATCATCGCCCGGCATGCTGCAACGGCCAGCGGCGCGGGCGTCGTGGTGCACGGCTTCTTCGTCGACGGCGTGCTGCGCGGCGCCGCCGAGCTGCGCCGCAGCGGCCCGGTGCTGTCGCGCGAGGGCGAGGCCGCGTTCAGCATCGAACAGCCTTGGCAAAGCCATGGCGTCGGCACCGAATTGCTCGAGCGCACGCTGCTCAGCGCGCGCAACCGCGGCATCACGCATTTGAAGATGCACTGCCTCGCCAACAATCGGCGCATGCAGCAACTGGCGCGCAAATTCGAGGCCGGGCTGTCGTTCGACTTCGGCGGTGTTGTCGGGAAAGTCGTTCCGCCGCGCTCGACCGCCCTGTCGCTGATGCGCGAGGCGATCAACGACAGTCATGGCGTCGCCCGCGCGATGCTGGAGGCGCAGTCGCGCCTGTTCAGGCCGGCGTGACCAGCGGATAACCCGCCTCGACTACGTAGGGCCCGCCGCCGACCGAGGCGCGCGCGGAAAACAGCACGAAGCGCGAGACCGTAAACGCGGCGGTGCGAAACAGCCCCCGCGCCGCGAGATATTCGGCGACATCCCGGCTGGACGAATCGCGCAACCGCGCCAGCGTGACGTGGGGCGTATATTTACGGCCTTCCGGCTCCAGCCCGATGCGCTGCAATAGCCGTTCGTGTTCGTGCTGCAGTTCGAGCAATGGCGGCGTCGGCGCCACAGTGGCGACCACGGCGCGCGGCTTGCGGCCGCCGAACGAGGTCAGCCCCTCCAGATGCAGTTCGTACGCATCGCGCCTGACCCGCCCGAGCACGGAGGCGATCTCCTGCGCCGTGACGTCATCGACGTCGCCGATGAAGCGCAAGGTGACGTGATAATGGTCGGGCGTGATCCAGCGCGCGCCCGGCAACCCGCCGCGCAACAGGCTGAGCGCCTGACCGACGTCGGGCGGAATTTCGATCCCGGTGAAAAGACGCGGCATCAGGATCCCCGGGCGGCACGCACCTTGGCGATCAGCTCTTCGACTTTCGGCAGAATGTTCTTCACAATCACGTCGACGCCTGCGGCGGTCGGGTGCAGGCCGTCCGGCAGATTGAATTTGGCATCGCCGGCAATGCCTTCGAGGAAGAACGGGTAGAAAACCGTGTCGTATTTGACGGCAAGCGCCGGAAAGATGGCGTCGAAATTACGCGCGTATTCCTCACCCATGTTGCGCGGCGACAGCATGCCGCCGAGCAAGACTGCGATCTTGCGCTCCTTCAGCTTGGCAAGGGTGCTGTCGAGCGCCTTCTTGGTCAGTTCGGGATCCAGCCCGCGCAAGGCGTCATTGGCGCCGAGTTCGAGGATCACCGCCTCGGTACCCTCCGGGATCGACCAATCCAGCCGCCCCAACCCGCCGGACGCCGTATCACCAGACACCCCGGCATTGGTCATGGCCACATCGATACCGTTGGCCTTGAGCGCCAACGCCAACCGCTCCGGGAAGGCCGCCCCACCGGGCAGGCCATAGCCGGCGCTCAGGGAATCGCCCAGCACCACCATTTTGATCGGTCCGTCGGCCGCGGCGCGCGCCAAGACCGGCGTCAGCACAAGGACGATCCCGAGCAAAAATGCCGCAAGGTGCTGGACCCGGCGGACAAATGTCCCATATGACCGGGATTGTGAATGGTGAGACCTCATGAAAGCTCCGACTCCGCCGGCCCCCGCTATCGCACTTGCGGGCGTAAACCTGTCCCTCGGTCATGACGCCGCGCGCGTCCATATTCTCAAGGACATTGCGCTGAATATAGGCAATGGCGAGGCGATTGGCTTGGTCGGCCCGTCCGGCTCGGGCAAATCGACGCTGCTGATGGTGATGGCCGGGCTGGAGCGGGCCGATACCGGAACGGTGACGGTGGCCGGCGAAACACTCAACGAACTCGACGAGGACGATCTCGCCCGCTTCCGCGGCCGCAATGTCGGCATCGTTTTCCAGTCCTTCCACCTCATTCCGACCATGACCGCGCTGGAAAACGTGGCGATCCCGCTGGAATTGGCCGGCGCCGCCGACGCCCAGGACCGCGCGCGGGACGAACTCGTTTCAGTCGGTCTCGGCGCGCGTCTCAATCATTATCCAACACAATTGTCCGGCGGCGAGCAGCAGCGTGTCGCGGTTGCCCGCGCGTTGGCGCCCAATCCGGCGATTCTCGTCGCTGACGAGCCGACCGGGAATCTCGATGAGGATACCGGCCAGCAGATCATCGAGCTGTTGTTCGCTGGCCACCGTAAATACGGCACGACGCTGGTGCTGGTGACGCACGATGCGTCGCTCGCCGCACGATGCGGCCGCACGGTGCGGCTGCGCTCGGGCCATATCGAGCCCGCATCATGAGCGTTGCGGCTTCTGCACCCACGTCGAACGGACGCTGGCTCCCTCTGCGCTATGCATTGCGCGAAATGCGCAGCGGCTTGCGCGGCTTCTACGTCTTCATCGCCTGCATCGCGCTTGGCAGCATGGCGATTGCCGGTGTCGGCTCGCTGGCTGCCAGTCTCGGCGAGGGATTGGCACGCGAGGGCCGCGTTATCCTCGGCGGCGATCTCGCCTTCACGCTGATCCAGCGCGAGGCCGCGCCCAACGAACTCGCATTTCTAAAAAATCACGGCACGTTGTCGGTCGCCGCGACCACGCGCGCCATGGCGCGTGATGGGGATGGCAAAGCCACGCTGGTCGAAATGAAAGCGGTCGACGACGCCTATCCGCTCTACGGCGAGGCCACGCTCGATCCGGCGATGAAGGTTACCGACGCGCTGTCGCAACGCGACGGCGTGTTCGGCGCCGCCGCCGATCCGGTGCTGATGGCGCGGCTCGACATCAAGCCGGGCGCACGGCTGGCCATCGGCAACGCCAATATTGAAATCCGCGCGGCGCTGACGAACGAGCCGGACAAGCTCGCCGGCGGCATTGGTTTCGGGCCGCGGCTGCTGGTCAGCCAGGACGCGTTACGCGCCACCGGCTTGATACAGCCCGGCAGCCTGGTGCGCTGGCATTATCGCCTGCGCTTGCCGGGAAGCGGCGCCACCGATGCCGCCGCCAAAGCGGTGACCGCGCAAGCCCGCGCGCAGTTGCCCGAGGCCGGTTGGGACATCCGCAATCGCAGCAATGCCTCGCCGCAATTGGAACGCAACGTCGAGCGCTTCACGCAATTTCTTACCATCGTCGGCCTGACGGCGCTGCTGGTCGGCGGCGTCGGCGTCGGCAACGCGGTCAAGAGTCATCTCGACCGGCGGCGCGACGTCATCGCCACCATGAAGGCGCTCGGCGCTTCAGGACGCCGCGTATTTGCTGTCTATCTGACGCAGGTTCTGTTGCTGGCGCTGGTCGGCGGCATCATCGGCGTGGCGCTCGGCGCGGTGTTGCCGTTCGCAATTACCGGCATCTTCGGCTCGGTCATTCCTTTGCCGATCATCCCTGCGGTTCATCCCGGCGAACTGATGCTGGCGCTGCTTTACGGCCTGTTGACCGCGCTCGCTTTCGCGCTGTGGCCGCTGGGGCGCGCCCACGACGTGCCGGTCGGCGCCTTGTTTCGCGACGCCGTGAGCACCCAGCCGCAATGGCCGCGCAAGATCTACATTGCGCTCACCGCAGCCGCCGTCGCGGCGCTGGCCGCCGTCGCCGTACTGCTCGCCTACGACCGGCGCGTCGCGATGATCTATGTCGCGGTCGCGGCGCTGGTGTTCATCGCGCTGCGCTTTGTCGCCAGCCTGCTGATGATGCTCGCCCGTCACGCGCCGCGCGCGCGCTCGACCGTGCTGCGCATGGCCATCGCCAACATCCATAGGCCGAGCGCTCTGACGCCGACCATCGTGCTGTCGCTTGGCCTCGGCATCGCACTGCTGGTGACGGTCATCGAGATCGACGGCAATCTGCGCCAGCAGTTCGCCGCCGAACTGCCGGCCAAGGCGCCGTCGTTCTATTTCCTCGATATTCCATCCGACCAGGCCGAGAAATTCGGCGAATTCGTGCGGGCGCGCGCGCCGGGCGCGGTCCTGGAAGAAGTCCCGATGCTGCGCGGCCGCATTGTCTCGGCCAATGGCATCCCTGCGGAAAATCTCAAGCCGAAAGAGGATGCCGCCTGGGTTCTGCAAAGTGACCGCGGCATCACCTACGGCAGCGACATTCCCGCCGGCTCGCGCCTGGTCGCGGGCGAGTGGTGGAGCAAGGACTACGCCGGCCCGCCGCTGGTTTCGTTCGAAAAGAAAATCGCCGACGGCCTCGGCCTCAAGGTCGGCGACCCGATCGTGGTCAACGTGCTCGGCCGCAACATCAGCGCGACCATCGCCAACATGCGCACCGTCGACTGGCAGAGCCTCGGCATCAATTTCGTGATGGTCTTTTCGCCGCAGGCGTTCCGCGGCGCGCCGCACACCCATCTGGCGACGCTGACATACGCCGAGGGCAGCACGCCGGCGCAGGAAGGCGCCATCATCCGCACCGTGTCGGACACGTTTCCGATGGTCACCACCGTGCGCGTCAAGGAAGCGCTGGACGCGGTCGGCTCCATCATCAGCAAGCTGGTGCTCGG
>Ga0193699_10000610_pt1 | contig 15204 bp, 12 predicted proteins | sample L3c2metaG_FD_160095 | JGI IMG/M metagenome (GOLD analysis project Ga0193699, IMG submission 160095) | Soil microbial communities from a riparian zone of the East river system, Colorado, United States - L3c2 | ecosystem: Environmental > Terrestrial > Soil > Riparian zone | place: USA: East... | reverse complement strand
AAGACGCTCGCGCTTTCGAGGAGGACGGTGATCACGCCCGCCAGCTCGACCTCGCTGTCAACAAGGTGCAGCTCTACATCGCCGGGCGACGCTACGACGAGGCATTGGCACAGTGCCAAAAGCTGCTTGCCATACGGACTGACGAATCAGCGCCCTGGCGCGGAGAAGTCTTCCGTCACATCGGTGTAATCGCACGGGCACGCGGCGATTTCCCTGAGGCTACTGACAATCTTCTCAAGGCCGAGCAGCGTGCTTTGGAGAGCGGAGATCTGCTGCTGCGGGCGGACGTGTCCGAGCAGCTCGCGGAGCTCTATTGGGCTCAAGAGCGCCACAAAGACATGCTACAACGTCTCAACGAGGCGCATTCGCTCTACACTCAGCTCAAGGCGCAGCACCGGGTGGCGCAGGTAGAGAAAAGGAACGGCGCGCTCGAAGAGCGCTTCCTGGAAATGGCCAAACAGTGGGGCGACTCGATTGAAAGCAAGGATCGCTACACCCAGGGTCACTGCGAGCGAGTCGCCTTTTTCGCCTGCGTTCTCGCGGACAGCGCGGGATTCAACTCCCGATCCCTGTTCTGGTTTCGGATAGGCGCGCTACTGCACGACATCGGGAAGATCATCGTCCCGACCGAGGTGCTCAACAAGCCGGGCAAGCTCACCGACGAGGAGTGGGCGATCATGAAGCGCCATCCCGAGGCCGGGCTGGAGCTCGTGGCCGATATCGACTTTCCAGGCGACATCGGGGCGATCATTCGCAACCATCACGAGCGTTGGGATGGAGCCGGATACCCCGACGGGCTGCAAGGTGAAGCGATTCCCTTCGCCGCCAGGATCCTTTGTGTCGCCGACGTCTATGACGCCCTGACAACCACGCGATCCTACCGTCCTGGGCTCACGCACGCCCGCGCAGCAGAGATCATGCGGGCCTCGACGGGTCAATTCGACCCTCACCTCCTCGAGACATTCCTGAATTGGGCGGAAACAGCTGATATTCCAGGGCGGCCAACCCCACAACGGATGGCGATTTTCGCGTCCGGCGCGCCTGATTAAATCCGAAGATACCCCGATAAAGGAATGTTTCTTTTTGGAACGGAACGTTAGACCAAAACGGAACAGTTGACCAGTTAGTAAATCGTAAGTGATTGTAAACCAGCGGGTTAGGAGAGGGCACACGCCATGCCACGGTTGAGCTCAGGTAACACACAATCCCTCACCGAGGTGGTGTACGATGTCCAGTCACCATGCGTTTCGATACCTCGCCCTGGCAGTGAGCGCCGCAGCAGTGATTTCATGCGGCGAATACGCCGGCATAACCAGCCCGAGTCAACCCAAGCTTCTCCCACCGACGCGGATAGTCGGAGCATCCTTTGCGTTCGTAACAGGCGGTTCGGTAGCCAAGGCAATGAAGTGGGCCCCGAGCCACTCGAAGGTGGATCAGACCGTGTCCGCCGTGGTCGGCCCCGATGGGGCCACGCTCTCACTGCCGGGAGCGGATTTCTCCATGAACATTCCGGCCGGTGCGCTCAGCACTCCTACTGCGATCACGATCGTTTCGCGGGCCGGGTCGTACATCGTGTACGACATGCTTCCGCATGGTCTGCGCTTCGCGGTTCCAGCGACCGCGGTTCAGGGTTTGAGTACGGTCGCGGGCTACGGCACGTCGGCAAGCAACAACATCAGATCCGCGTACCTGTCGCGAGCGAACGAGCAGGTCGCGTTCGACGGATCCGTGTCGCCGGTGGAGCTGGAAGCTGGGACCACGTATTACTACGGCGCCCAGCCAGTAGCCGAGACGCATCTATGGACTGTCAACCACTTCTCGCGCTACATGCTGATTTCCGGCGCGTGGGTCCTGGTGGACGATTAGTTCGCGGTCTGGCTGCAGATCGATCACGTGGGTCATCGCGAGGTATCGCAGTATGAACGCACTGTCAGTCGAGGCTCATCATGACGCAGACTGAGCCGGGAGGCGCGCGTGCGCTGGTTGATCGAGCCCGCGACGCCGAACGGCGTGGTGACACCGCGAGGTCGCTCGGACTTTACGACGACGCGATCGAAGTACTCGACCGCGAGCACGATCTCGCACTTCTAGCCGACGCACTTCGTTGGAAGGGCACGCTTCACCGAGAGCAGGGAGAAACCGAGGCTGCGTATCGCTGTTATACGCAGAGCCTGATTCACGCCGAGCAGTCCGGCTCGATCGCCTGCAAGGCACACGGCTTCAATTGCCTCGCCATTGTTGCGCAGCGTCGCGGCAATCTTGCCGAGAGCGAGAAGCTATACCTGCAGGCGGCCGATTTTGCGGGGAAGGTGGGTGACGTACGCCTTCTCGGAATGATCGAGCAGAATCGTGGCGTGTTACTCAACATGCGCGGAAATTTCGTCGCCGCCGAAGCACGTTATTCGAATAGCCTCGTTGCCTTCGAACGCGCGAATGACGACGAGGCCATTTCTTGGGTTCTCAACAACCTCGGAATGCTTTACACGAAGCTTGGTCACTATCAGCGGGCGATCGAGACGTTCAACCGAGGCTTGACGATTGCCAAGTCGCGTCACGACTCACTCGTGGAGAGCGTTCTCGCCCTCAATCTGGCGCTGGTCTGGGTAGCTATCGGAAAACTCGACGACGCCGAAAAAGCGTGCGCATCCTCGCTGGCCGAGGCGCAGGGACGTGGTGACCATCTCACGATTGCCGAAGCGCTCAAATGCCGCGCGAGGATCGAGCGCGAACGCGGGGCGTTCCACGAGAGCATTGCCACCCTTCGAATCGGGATCTTCGAGGCGGAGGGTCTCGAGGACCGACTGCTCCAGGCTGAGATGCTCCGCGAGTTCGGCCAGACATCGAGAGCGCTCGGGAATTCCGCCGATGCCCGTTTGGCGTGGCAGGAGGCGGCCGAGTCGTTCGAGGATGTAGGCGCACGGCACGAAGCAGCCGAAATCAACGCGTTGTTGGCCTCTCTGCCCACCTAACTACCCTACTGGGAGCGCCCCGCTCCCGTTACGCGCCCATAGGTCGCAAGTGTTGGGAAATGGGTGACTTGCCTCCCCATTTCCTCGTCTCCTACATAGCCCCCAGAACGCGTTGAGGGCGTCATTTGCACGTTAACCTCGCATCCCGCGCGCGGACCATTTTCGTTTTCGCGTGAAAAGGAAACGGTATAACTATCTCAGCCCGATCGCAGCAGGCGTCGGGGGACCGTTGGGACTCACATGTAATCGGTGAGAGCTCGGCCCTCCGCGAAGTAATCGCTCTCGCGACACAAGTGGCAGCCAGTCGCAGCATGACGGTTTTGCTGGTTGGAGAGACGGGAACGGGCAAAGAACTTTTTGCGCGTGGCCTCCACGCGGCAAGCGTGCGTGCGACGGAACCATTCGTGGCGATCAATTGCGCCGCGATTCCCGAGACGCTCCTTGAAAGCGAGCTGTTCGGCCACGAGCCCGGAGCATTTACCGATGCTCGCGTGCTCAAGCGTGGTCTGTTCGAAGTCGCCGGCTCGGGCACTGTTTTTCTCGACGAGGTGGCCGAGCTGCCGCTCAAGCTTCAGGCGAAACTGCTGCGCGTGGTTGAAGACCGCCGCTTTCGCCGGCTCGGAGGCTCTGAAGAGCGCGCGCTCTCCGCGCGCATCATCGCCGGCACCAACTCTTCGCTCGAGTCGGCTGTGACCGACAACCGCTTTCGAGCTGACCTTTTCTACCGACTGAACGTCGCGCGAATCGAGCTGCCGGCGCTGCGCGAGCGCGAAGGCGACATTCCGATTCTCGCGCACTACTTTGTCAAGCGACATTCAGAAGCGGAAGGCCGCGAGAATCTTCGTCTTGGACAGGATTCCGTGAGCGCGCTCGAGAGACACCGCTGGCCGGGCAACATTCGAGAGCTCAAGAACGTCATCGAACGGGCGGTGGTTGTCTGCACTGGTGATGTGATTCAGCCGCATCACCTCTCGCTGCAGCGACGGTCGTTCATTCCACTGGTCGAGACTCCCGCCGGCGGTGTGATTCGCATTCCCCCCGAAGGAAAATCCCTCCAGGCCATCGTCGACGAAGCAATCCACACGACGATCGGACTCACGGGCGGAAATCTGAGCGCAGCCGCTCGCATTCTGGGAATCTCGCGGCCGACGCTGACAAGAAAACTTCGCGACGAGGGTTCTTCACGTCGCACAATCCTAGCGTCGTCATGACCAGGCGTTCCACTCCTCGCCAAGGCGAAGTGGAATCGGTGGAGATCAGTGCACTCGTAGACGAGGCAAAGCGAGCGGAGCGCGAGGGCCGTTGGAGCGATGCATCGGCCCGGTACGAGGCGCTCGTGCGGAACCCGTTTGCGAATGATGAGACGAGACTCTGCGCGCTTCGCTGGTTGGGACGAGCGTATCTGGAGCAGGGGAATCGCGGCGCCGCTATCGATGTTCTCGAAGCGGCGGTTGCCGCCGCAACCCAGGCGGGCTCGAAATCCGCGATCGCGCACGCGCTAAATGTCGTCGCGATAGTCCATCAGACCGGCGGGGATCTCGACCGCGCGGAATCGATGTACACCGAGGCGAGACAAACGGCGGAGTCCATTGGCGACGCACAGGCACTCGCTATGATCGACCAGAATCTGGGCACGGTGGCCAGCATTCGCGGCGACATGTGGAGTGCCCTCGAAGCGTTTCACCGAAGCCTCGATGGTTACCGAAAGCTCGGCATGCGCGACGAGGCCGCACAGGTTCTCAACAACATCGGCCTGGCGTACAGTGATCTCGGCCAGCTCGACCGCGCGGAGACCGCGTACACCGAGGCGGAGCACACGTTTGGTGAAGAGCAGGATGAAACCAAGAGGCTGAATCTCGCGCTGAATCAGGTGCAGCTGTGCATCGCGACAGGCCGGTTCGACGAGGCGATGGAGCGCGCCGAGCCGCTGCTCGCGCTGAGAGGCGAGATAGCGCCATCGTGGCGTGGCGAGGTGTTCAGGCACGTTGGCGTCATCGCGCGCGAGCGTGGAGATTACGTCAAGGCTGCGGAGTATCTCGGACGAGCGTGCGAGTGCGCCGAGGAAGCAGAGGATCTGCTGCTCAAGGCCGACGTCACCGAGCAATTGGCCGAGCTGTATTGGACGCAGAAGCGGCACCGCGACATGCTTGCAAACCTCAATCAGTCGCACGCGCTCTACTCGAGGCTGAAGGCGCAACACCGGGTGGATCAGGTGGAGCGAAGAAACGCCGCGCTCGAGGCCCGATTCCTGGAGATGGCGCACCAGTGGGGCGATTCTATTGAGAGCAAGGATCACTACACCCAGGGCCACTGCCAACGCGTGGCTTTCTTTGCGTGTGTGCTGGCCGACAGCGCCGGAATGGATTCGCGCTCGCTGTTCTGGTTCCGGCTTGGCGCCCTGCTTCACGACATCGGGAAGATCATCGTGCCGACAGAGGTGCTGAACAAGGCGAGCGGGCTCAGCGAAGAAGAGTGGGCGATCATGAAGCGCCACCCCGAAGCCGGTCTCGAGCTGGTATCCGACATCGACTTCCCCGGGGACGTTCGGGCGATCATCCGGAACCACCATGAGCGCTGGGATGGGACCGGATACCCCGATAAGTTATCGGGAGAGGAAATTCCGTTCGCAGCGAGAATCTTGTGCGTTGCCGACGTCTATGATGCACTGACGACGCCGAGATCGTATCGAGACGGCTTGTCGCATGCGCGGGCCGCTGAAATGATGCGCGCACAGAAAGGGCAATTCGATCCGTATCTGCTGGAGACGTTCCTGGAATGGGCAGGTGCAATGTCACCAGATCGAAAGACACCGGCCGGTGTGCCGATTTTCGTTGAGGGCAGCCCGAGTACTTTTGGACACTCCGCATCCATGGGAACCGCCCTGTAGCCGGGGAACCACCCTGCAATCGGAAGACGACAGCGACAGGCACCACGCTGTGAATGGAAGACGGCAGCGATCCAAACCACCGCTCAATCCTTCAGCATCACCGCAACGATGAGAGCTACAGAATGATTTTCCGGAAACACCACATCCGTGGAAACCAGTGTGCATTTCCAAGTTGGCGTCCGCTCCTGGTTGTGACCGCAGCTGTGCTCCTGGTCACCGCATGTTCGACAGACAAGGGAGTCGGCGGGACTATCGTGCTGTCGTCGTCGGGGGACGCGGACATTCTTTTCCCACCGCTTACGCTCACACTACAGGGCAGGCAAGTGCTCGACCAGGTTTTCGACAACCTGGCCGACATAGGTCCCTCACTCAACACGGTCGGCGATGTCGGATTCACGCCGAGGCTGGCGGATCGCTGGCAGTGGAGCGCGGACTCGCTGTCCGTCTCATTCCACATAAACCCGCGCGCGCGGTGGCACGACGGTGTCCCAGTGACTGCGGAAGATGTGAAGTTCACCTTTCAGCTCGTGAAGGACACTTCACTCGCCTCCCCGCTCGCGTCGAACCTGGACAACATCGATTCGGTAGCTGTGCCTGACTCGCTGACCGCCGTCGTGTGGTTTCACCAGCGTGCTCCGGATGCGTTCTTCAAGGCCGCCAGTCCGGTATCCATTCTGCCTGCTCATTTGCTGAACAAAATGGTGCCGGCCGATATCCACCAGAGCGGCTTCGCACGCGCGCCGGTCGGGAGCGGCCGATTCCGTTTCGGCGCATGGGACCGCGGGTCGCGCATCATGATTCAGGCGGACAGCACGAACTATCGAGGCAGACCCACTGCCGATCAGGCGATCTGGTTAATAGCGGCCGACTATGCAGCGGCATCGGTCCGATTCCTGAGCGGGACGGCTGATTTCCTGGACGTCGTCAAGCCCGAGCTGATCCCGCAGGTGAAGGCGAAGGGCGCCGACATCATCGTGTCACCCGGAAGTCTCGATTACGGTTATGCCGCTTTCAACCTGCGCAACGCGAGCAACACCGGCCCGCACCCCATTTTCGGAGATCGCGAGACACGCCGCGCGCTCGTCATGGCGGTCGATCGCTCCGCGATTGTCGGCAACGTGTTCGACACGCTGGGATTGGTGGCGCACGGACCAGCCACCCGGATCATGCCGACCAGCGATACGACAATTGGTATTCCGTACGATCCGCAACAGGCAGCGCGCACACTCGACTCTCTTGGCTGGAAGCGCGGGGCGGACGGGCTTCGCGCTCGCGGCAAAACGCCGCTTGCGTTCGCGCTCATGGTGGCGAGCTCGAGCGCGATACGATTGAAGATCGCTGTGCTCCTTCAGGAGCAGTGGAGAAAGGCGGGGGCAAACGTCCGCATCGAGCAGCTCGAGCTGAACACCTTTGGGGGTCGGATGGAGGATCGAAAATTCGACGCGCTGATCAATGCATGGCACATCGATCCGACTCCTTCATCCGTGCGCGAAGAATGGGCGAGCTCAGAGATCAAGAAGGGTGGGTACAACGCGACGTCGTACCGGAGTCCGGCGTTTGACGCCGTGATCGACAGCGCGGTGAGGGAGATGAACCCGTCGCGGAGCGTGCAGCTTTATCGGCGCGCGTATCGCGTCCTTACCGATGACGCGCCCGCGATGTGGATCTACGAGCTGCGCAACGTGCACGGAGCGTCGAAGCGGATACACCCTGTTGGGATTCGTCCAGACGCGTGGTGGGCGGGTCTCGCAGACTGGAGCGTCACGACGAGTCGCTAGGGGCGAATGGAACCGCGAAGTGAAGAATACCTGCCAAGGAACTGTGAACTGAAGACTACCTGCCGGGTGCTTTCAGCGGAGCGGCTTCGAGCTACGGGCTTGCGAACAATCTCTCCTACGATCGGCCCGCAGCCAAAAAAAGCTGCTCCGCTCACAGCGCCTCGCAGGTAGTCTTCAGTAAGAAAAAGAGGGCCGACTGAACTCAGTCGGCCCTCTTTTTTTGCGTTTTCGAGCGGGAGCTATTTCTTTTCGTCAACTATCTCGTAGTCAGCCTCGACAACATCGTCCGCAGGCTTTGCGGCACCGTCGGCACCAGCTGTCGCTCCGGCGGGCTGTCCACCCTCCGGCTGCGCCCCGGCCTGACCCTGCTGCTGGTAGAACGCCTGGCCGGCTTCGCTGAACACCTTCGTCAGCTCTTCCTGCGCCGCGCGGATCTCGGTCATGTCGTCCCCTCGGAGTGCCTTGCGGGCCCTCTCGACGGCGGCATCGACCTTCGCCTTCGTATCCGGAGTGACCTTGTCGCCCCACTCCTTCACGTTCTTCTCGACTTCGTACGTCATCGAGTCGAGACGGTTTCTGGCGTCGATCGCCTCTCTCGCCTTCTTGTCCTCGGCCGCGTTCTTCTCCGCGTCCTTGACCATGCGGTCGATCTCGGAGTCGGTGAGTCCGCTCGACGCCTCGATGCGGATCTTCTGCTCCTTGCCCGTGGCCTTGTCCTTCGCGGTCACGTGCAGGATACCGTTGGCGTCGATGTCGAACGTCACCTCGACCTGTGGCATGCCCCGCGGTGCGGGCGGAATTCCGGTCAGCTGGAACTTGCCGATGGTCTTATTGTACGTCGCCAACTCGCGCTCGCCTTGTAGAACGTGGATCTCCACCGTCGTCTGATTGTCGTCAGCCGTCGAGAAGGTCTCGCTCTTCTTGGTCGGGATCGTGGTGTTGCGCGGGATGAGCACCGTCGTGACTCCGCCCAGTGTCTCGATGCCGAGCGAGAGCGGAGTGACGTCGAGCAGCAGAACATCCTTCTGCTCGCCGGTAAGAACTGCGCCCTGGACCGCGGCACCGATCGCCACGACTTCGTCCGGGTTCACGCCCTTGTTCGGATCCTTGCCGAAGAACTTCTTGACGATCTCCTGGATCTTCGGAATACGGGTGGATCCACCGACGAGAAGAACTTCGTCGATCTCGTTCGGCTTGATGCCCGCGTCCTTGAGCGCCTGTTCCATCGGTGGAATTGTGCGCTGAATCAGATCGTCCACGAGCTGCTCGAACTTCGCTCTGGTGAGCGAATAGTTGAGGTGCTTGGGGCCGCTCTGATCGGCAGTAATAAAGGGGAGATTGATGTCCGTGGTCTGCGTCGTGGACAATTCCATCTTCGCCTTCTCGCCCGCTTCCTTGAGGCGCTGAAGCGCCATCGGATCCTTGGAGAGATCGATTGCCTGGTCGCGCTTGAACTCCGTCACGAGCCAATCGATGACGCGCTGGTCGAAGTCGTCGCCGCCAAGGTGAGTATCACCATTCGTCGACTTCACCTCGAACTGGCGCGATCCTTCGACGTCGTAGAGCTCGAGAACCGAGATGTCGTAGGTACCGCCACCCAGATCGAACACGGCGACTTTCTCATCCTTTTTCTTGTCGAGGCCGTACGCGAGTGCGGCCGCAGTCGGCTCATTGATGATACGGAGCACGTCGAGGCCAGCGATCTTGCCGGCGTCCTTGGTCGCCTGGCGCTGCGAGTCGTTGAAGTAAGCGGGAACGGTGATGACTGCCTTCTCGACCTTGTAGCCGAGGTAGTCTTCAGCGGTCTGCTTCATCTTCTGGAGGATCATCGCCGAGATCTCGGGCGGAGAGTAGCGCTTGCCCTGAACTTCGACCATCGCGACCTCGTTCGGTCCAGCGACGACCTTGTAGGGGACGCGCTTGATCTCCTCGGTGACTTCCGACACTTTGCGCCCCATGAAGCGCTTGATGGAGAAGACCGTATTCTGAGGATTGGTTACGGCCTGTCTCTTTGCGATCTGACCAACGAGCCGTTCGCCATCCTTCGTGAAGCCGACGACAGACGGCGTCGTGCGCCCACCTTCCGCGTTGGGGATGACGACCGGGTCCCCACCCTCCATCACCGCAACTACCGAGTTGGTGGTTCCGAGGTCGATGCCGATTACCTTATCTGCCATCTTTCATTCTCCTGGCTCTTGGCCATGCAACGTCTGCGTTTCAAAAACCTTGTATTGGATGGCGCGTATTCCGCGCCGCACTGCTCTGAGGCAAGCGAGAGGCCGTGTATTTCTGCCATAACGGCGCAATTTCTCGACATTCAGGCTGGCCAAGCCGGTCAAATCTGCCCGACGTTTTCGCGGCAGCGTAGCTTTTCAGCGCGATGATTCCTCTCAGTGACGAGCTTCCCACCGTACGAACGCCATGGATGACCTATGCCATCCTGGCCGCGATGCTCCTCACCTGGATCTTCGTTCAGGGGGCCGGTTTCGACCAACAGGCGCTGGCTGCCAGCGTCTGCAACCTGGGAATGGTACCCGGTGAGCTGACGCACCTGGCTCCGATTGGAGAGGCAGTTCCGCTCGGGCGCAACATCTCGTGCGTAGTAGACAATGATCCGATCAATATCCTCACCCCCTTCACGTCGATGTTTTTGCATGGGGGCTGGGGGCACATCCTTGGCAACGCGCTCTTCTTCTGGGTGTTCGGAAACAACATCGAGGACAGCCTCGGCCACTTCCGGTTCCTGGTGTTCTACCTGGTGTGCGGCCTTGCGGCGGCAATTGCGCACATCCTGGCGCAGCCAGCCTCTCCGATCCCAACTGTAGGCGCGTCCGGAGCTATCTCCGGAATACTCGGCGCGTATCTCGTGCTGTACCCGAAGGTTCGGGTCCGGATGCTTTTCTTCTTCATCGTCTTCTTCAAGGTGATTCCCATTCCGGCCTGGATGGTTTTGATCTGGTGGTTCTTCTGGCAGATAGTGGCGGCGCTGCCCGAGCTGACGAATGGGGCCGACCTTAGCGGAGGGATAGCTGTTTGGGCCCACGTCGGAGGGTTCTTAACCGGAATTCTGCTGGTGAAGCTCTTCGAGAACCGCCGGTTGGTGGTCAGGCGCACGACGGTCGCCTAGCGGTTCGGGGCAAGCACTGATGCCAGCTGCTAAGAGCTGATTGGCAGACCTTAGTACCGTTTGGTAGCTCCAATGTCAGGTCCGGGATAGATTCCTCGCCGAGCTGACATCGAACGAGCTCAGGGGCTTTCGACCACAACGGAGATGGTGCTTTGCGGATCCTTCCTCGCGACGAAAAGTTCTACGACATGTTCACCGAGCTGGCAAAAAGGCTTACCGCCTCGGCGACGATTCTTCAGGAGATGTTCCAGGACCCGACTCACCTCGATGCGAAGGTCACGGCCATCAAGGGACTGGAACACGAAGCCGACAACCTGACCCACGACATAATCGATCGTATCGACCGCACGTTCGTCACGCCCTTCGATCGCGAAGACATCCACGCACTCGCGTCAGAGCTGGACGATGTGATCGACCTGATAGATGGCACCGCGCGCCGAGCTCAGATCTTTCGCGTGCAGCGGGCTCGGCCCGCGGCGGTTGTGCTGGCGGAGGTGCTGGCGCGTGCCAGCTGCGCCGTAGAGGAAGGGGTGCGCGAGATGAAGAACGCGAAGCAGGTATTCGCGATCAGCGAGAAGCTGAAGGTCCTCGAGGAGGAGGGCGACGCCGTCTATCACGAAGCAATGGGGAAGCTTTTTGCCGAGGGCGGCGACGCGCTCGAGGTCATCAAGTGGAAGGATCTCTACGACAAGCTCGAGGATGCGCTGGATCAGTGTGAGGATGTCGGCAATGTGCTGCAAAGCATCGCACTGAAGAACGCGTAGTGATCTACTACGTCGTCGCGATCGTTCTGATCGCGTTTGTATTCGACTTCATAAACGGCTTTCACGACTCGGCGAACTCGATCGCCACGATCGTGGGGACGCGGGTTCTCAGCCCGTTTGCCGCGGTGCTCTGGGCGGCGTTCTTCAATTTCACCGCGGCGTTCACCGCCGGCGAGCTCGTGGCCAAGGCCATCCAGACGGGAATCATCCGGACGGACATCGTCACGCCTAACGTGATTCTCGCCGGACTGCTGGGCGCGATCGTGTGGAATCTCATCACCTGGTTTTACGGGATTCCATCGAGCTCCTCCCACGCACTGATCGGCGGTTACGCGGGCGCGGGAGTGGCGAAGGCGGGTTGGAGCGCGATCACCTGGGGCACCAAGTGGATCCAAACATTGTCCTTTATTGTCATCTCGCCGCTGGTCGGAGGTCTGGCCGGCTTCCTCCTAATGGTCGCCGTCTACTGGACGTTCAAGAACATGGGACCAGCGCGCGTTGATCGGTTTTTCCGGACTATGCAGCTGGTGAGCTCGGCGTTCCTTTCACACGCCCACGGTGCGAATGACGCTCAGAAGACGATGGGAATCATCGTCGGCCTGCTGGTGTCCGTGAAGCCGCTGACGGCCGCAGAAACGGGAATCTTTCACCACCTCTATGTGTCTGGCGATGGGATTCCGCTTTGGGTCAAGATGGGCGCGTATACCGCTATCTCCCTTGGCACCCTGTCCGGCGGGTGGAGAATCGTCCACACCATGGGTTCGCGCATCACGCGACTGCGCCCGGTGAGCGGGTTCGCCGCTGAGACGGGTGGCGCGATCGCTATCACCGTGGCGACGCACTACGGAATTCCAGTTAGCACGACGCACACGATCGCCGGGTCGATCATCGGCGCCGGTGCGACCTATCGATTCTCCGCTGTGCGCTGGGGCATTGCGCAAAGAATCGTCTGGGCCTGGATCATCACTATCCCGGCATCTGCCACCGTTGCCGCGCTCAGTTACTGGGCACTGGCTGCATTCGGCCTTCGTTGAACCGATCTTCCTCGTGGTGGTGCTTGATCTGCTTGCCTTCAGCCAGATAAACGGCATCCTCGCCGATATTGGTCGCGAGGTCGGCAATTCTCTCCAGATTCCTTCCCACCAATAGAAGCTCCAGCGACGGCGTGATGGTCTTGGGGTCGGCCATCATGTGGGTGAGCAGAACCCGGAAAACGGAATCGTGCAGCGAGTCGACGACGTCGTCGTCCTTGCAAACCTTGCGTCCGAGCGCCCCATCACCGCGAATGAATGCGTCGAGCGACTCGCCGAGCATCTTGCGCGCTCTGCGGGCCATGACCTCGATCTCCGGGATGCGAATAGTCACCTTCGGCATATCCGCGAGGCGGATCGCTGATTCGGCGATGTTAACAGCGTGATCACCCACGCGCTCGAGGTCGTTCGATACCTTGATCGCGCCGATGATGAAGCGGAGGTCGCGCGCCATCGGCTGCTGCAAGGCCAGCAACTCCACGGCTGCCTGCTCCACTTCGATCTCAAGCCGATTCAGCTCAGGGTCACCGTTGATAACGAGGTTGGCCTTCTCCCGATCGCGGTTCATCAACGCTTCTACCGCGATGTCGGTACGCTCCTCGGCCTTTGACGACATGCCGAGCAGCTTTTCCTTTAGCGAAGAAAGCTGGTCGTGAAAGTGCCTGAACCCGCCGGCGCTCGAATCAGGTGTCATCCAAATCTCCCAGTGATGTATGCTTCCGTGCGTTCTTCCCGCGGGCTCGTGAAGATCTGTTCCGTCGGCCCAAACTCGACGAGCCCGCCCATAAAAAAGAAGGCGGTGTACTCCGACGCTCTCGCCGCCTGCTGCAGATTGTGTGTCACGATAATAATGGTCAACTCACTCTTCAGCTCATATACCAGCTCTTCGATGCGCTGAGTGGAGCTCGGGTCGAGGGCGCTCGCCGGCTCGTCGAGCAGCAGCACTTCTGGTTGATTGGCCAGCGCACGCGCGATGCACACGCGTTGCTGCTGCCCTCCGGAAAGCCCCAGTGCCGACGTGCGTAGCCTGTCTTTCACTTCTTCCCATATCGCGGCGCGCCTGAGCGAGCGTTCCACGATCTCGTCAACCGAGCTCTTGTCCTCGATACCATTGATGCGCGGGCCGTAGGCGACGTTTTCATAGATGGATTTAGGAAACGGGTTCCAGCGTTGGAACACCATCCCAACTCTTTGGCGAAGGGCGACCACGTCGAGCGACGGATCATAGACACTCCGTCCGTCGAGGCAGAGATCTCCCTCCTGGCGCACGCCAGGGATGAGATCGTTGAGCCTGTTGATCGATCTCAGAAAGGTTGATTTGCCGCAACCCGATGGTCCGATGAGCGCGGTCACGGATCGCGGAGGCACCTTCATCGTGATGGCATTGAGGGCCTGCTTCTTACCGTACCAGAACGAGAAGTCACGCGCCTCGATGCTTCCGATCGTATCCTGGCTCGCCGAGGGCGCCATCGGGGCAACGGCCGTCATCCGAATCGCCCCGTGATGTAAGACTCTGTCCGCGGGTCTTTGGGGGCCGTGAACATCTCGCTGGTCGATGCAAACTCGATCAGCTCTCCCATGAGGAGGAACGCAGTGCCGTCGGAAACGCGAGCGGCCTGCTGCAAGTTGTGCGTGACGATCACGACCGTGACCGTTGTGCGCAGCTCGTAGACGAGCTCCTCGACCTTCTGGGTGCTGAGAGGGTCGAGCGACGCAGTGGGCTCGTCGAGCAGGAGTACGCGTGGTCTCGTGGCGAGCGCGCGCGCAATGCAAAGCCGCTGCTGCTGGCCACCTGAGAGAGCCGTCGCGCTTTCGTCGAGGCGGTCCTTGGCTTCGGACCAGAGTCCCGCGCGCTGAAGCGCTTCCTCGACGATCTCGTCCGTCGCGCCTCGGCTCGCATGGCTTTTCGGGTCGACGCGAAGACCCGCCGCAACGTTGGCCCTGATAGACATGGTCGGGAAGGGAGTTGGCCGCTGGAAAACCATCCCGACGTGACGGCGAACCGCGATGGGACTCGTGTTCTCACCGTATATCGAGCTGCCGAGGATCTCCACCGAGCCCTCGACGCGCGCGCTCGGCACGGTCTCGTGCATTCGGTTGAAGCATCGAAGCAGAGTGGATTTACCACATCCTGACGGACCAATGATGGCGGTTACCGCGTTCTGTGGAATCGAGATCGACACGTCCCTGACCGCGGCGGTATCACCGAAGAACGCCGAGAGATGACTGGCAACGATGCACGGCTTCGTCTCCTCCGCCGCAACGCGCGGCTCGCGGGCGCGCACCTGCACTGCAGGCGTCACGAGCCGCGGGGGTTTTTCGCGAGCCACTTCAGTCGACTGCAGCACCGAATCGGGACCTGGTGGCGAGGCGAGCCGCGAGGCTGATGACGAGAACGATCGAGATCAAGACCAGAGCGCCGGCCCATGCCAACCTGTGCAGCTCTTCGTAAGCGTTGGTGGCGTAGGCGAAGATTTGAAGGGGGAGCGCCGCAATCGGCTGCCCGATCGATGTTGACCAGAACTGATTTCCCAGCGCTGTGAAAAGGAGAGGAGCGGTCTCGCCGGCAATTCTCGCGACCGCCACCAACGCACCCGTCACAATTCCCGCCAGGGCTGTGCGGAGCACGACGGAAATCGAAGTTCGCC
>Ga0193699_10000609_pt1 | contig 15210 bp, 15 predicted proteins | sample L3c2metaG_FD_160095 | JGI IMG/M metagenome (GOLD analysis project Ga0193699, IMG submission 160095) | Soil microbial communities from a riparian zone of the East river system, Colorado, United States - L3c2 | ecosystem: Environmental > Terrestrial > Soil > Riparian zone | place: USA: East... | reverse complement strand
AAGCGAAAACGCCGAGGGCGCCGCGCAGCTTGTTGCTCGCGCCCTCTTCCTCCTCGATGAACTCCTCGGCTTTTTTCAGCGCCTCGGCATTGATGACCGGCTCATCGGCTGCCGGTTTCGCGATCTGGCTCATCCCGCCTCCTCGGCGGCAATGCTAGCACGCTCGGGACTGCGCCAGAACCCTCTTCCAGCAGACGCTCATTCGGTTGGCGGCGCAAGCCGCCGATCATCAGGGGTCTTGTCGATTTTCCTTCTCAGCGCGGCGAGCCCAGAATCGTCGAACTTCAATGATGCCAACACTGAAAGTTGATTCTCCGCCTGAGGCTGCTTGCCGGCTCGCCAATAGGCAATGGCGAGGTAGCGGTGCACTTCCTGGAATCCTCTGGTCAGGGCTTGCGCATGCTCGAGAGCGTTAACGGCCTTTTTATAATTCCCTTCCTGGAGGTGATGGAGTCCCACGCCGAGCCAGTAATAGGGATCCTTGTCCTGTCTTGCCTGCAGAATCTCCAAATACTTCAAAGCCTCCGATTCGCGACCTTGGGATACCAACAGCTGATGCAAGGACCGCAATGCAATGTCCGCATCATCGTTGAGCGCAATTGCGTGCAATAACAATTGTTCCGCGCTCTGAAGGAAGCCTCTGCGCTTATAGAGCTGCGCCAAATTACTGTAACTCGGTGAATAGCCCGGGTCCGCAAGTATCGCGGCCTTGAAGTGAGCATAAGCCAGAGTCAACTCGTCTTGCGCCAGATACTCCGCCGCGATGTTGTTATAAAAGCGCGCAAGAATGCCATTGTCCGACAAGGCCAGACCCTCTCGTTGCGAGGCGATCTGGGGTTCGAAATCGATGATCACGTTACCTGACCGCATTGATCCATCTTTGAGGTAGACCTGTCCAACGCCTCTAATGAGTACATTGACGTGCCGATTGAGGAATTCGACACCGCCGCGCCGGTCGAACACCACCGGTACGCGCACCTCCTGCATTTGTACGTGCATGTCCAGAGCTTTCGCCATGGAATAGGCCAGGACGGTCAGCGAAAGACAATCGCCGCTCTTTCGACGCCACGTTTCTGCTGCGACTGTCGAGTGGCCTCCAGAATAAGGAAAATCCTTGGTCTGCGGGCCGAATAGAAGTGAGATGAAATGATGCAGACGATTCTGAATACTGGAATTCTGAACGCCTGGATCTTGCAGCTTCGATAGAAGCCCGGCTTCAAGCTCAAAAAGATCTCGTTTCCTGACCGAGACCACTGCCGCATCATAGTCAAACGCTTGATCCTGCCACAGGAGGTCCGCCGGTAAAGGCGCAGGAGGCGCCACCACGCATCCGGCGAGAACGGCGAAGCATCCTGCGATCGATAGCGCTTTGAGCAACGTAGGACCCCTGTTGCCAACTACCGGGTTCAGGATACGCCGAAACGGATCCCGGTGGGATTGCTCACCGCCAGATGAACGGCGCGCTTGCCTCCGTTCGCAGAGCTGGACCCGCGCCACGCGGGCCGCGCCGGCTTCAACGCATCTTCACGCCCCGCTCCGCAAAATACTTGACCGCGCCTGGATGGAAAGGAATCGGCGAGGCGGCGGCTTTCTGGTTCTCCAGCCTGAAATTCTCCGCTTCCTTGTGCACGGCGATCATGTCGTCGCGCTTGTCGAAGATGGTCTTGACGATGTTGTAGGCGGTCTGGTTGCTCAGGTTCTCATGCGAAACGAGGATGTTCCACACTGTGGCCTGGCGATTGTCCGCGTCCATGCCCCTGTAAGTCGCCTTCGGGATGACGTCCTCGATGTAGAGCGGGCCGTACTTCTTGTTCATCGCGGCGACGGCGTCGGCATGGTCGATCAGCTTGATCTTGACGCCGGGGGTGTTAGCGAGGTCGGTCACGGCCGCGGTCGGCAGCCCGCCTACCCAGAAGAAGGCATCGATCTTGCGATCCTTGATAGCGTTCACCGACTCGGCGACACCGAGCCGCTCGCGCTTCATGTCGCGATCCTTGTCGAGACCCGCCGCCTCGATGACGCGAAAGCCCATGACTTCGGTCGCGCTGCCCGGTGAACCGGTCGAGACGCGCTTGCCCTTCAGGTCCGCCATCCTCGTGATGCCGATGCCATCGATCGTGACCACGTGCATGCGATTGGGGTACAAAACCATGAGAGTGCGCAGCGGCACCTTGGTGCCCTTGAACTTGTCCTCGCCGCGGTACGCGTCCTGCCCGGCGTCCGCCATGGAAAACGCGATGTAGGGCTTGCCGCTCGCGATGAGCTTGAGGTTGTCCACCGAGCCGCCGGTCACCTCTGCCGTGGCTTGCAGGCCCGGCACGTACTTGGAAAGGATGTTCGCCATCCCGCCGCCCAGCGGGTAGTACACGCCGCCGGTGCCGCCGGTTGCGATCGACAAGCTGTATCTCTCCTGCGCCGAAGCGGGTCCCGCCAATGCGAGCGCGGCTCCCAGAGTGACTGATGCAAAGACTTTCATCGATTTCCCTCCTGTGAAGTTTCATCCCTAAAACGCTTCCAGCCGCTGCGGCGGCCTGTCCGGCTTTCCCCGAATATACGCGGACGCCCCTTCCACGCCAAGTAGGGCAGCAAATTGGGCTCCTGCTCATCAATCCCGGGACGGGGTGAGGCCGGAAAGATAGTCGGCGAGTATTTCGACGTCGTTTTCCGAAAGAACCTCGGCGGCCGCGGTCATGTTGCCGTCGAGGTCGGCGCGGGTATGCGCCTTGAAGCCGCGCAGCTGCGTTCTCAGATATTCGAATTGCTGGCCTGCAAGCCGGGGAATGTGCTGCAAGCCGAGTAGCGCCGGTCCGTGACACTGCACGCAGTTGAACTGTCGGGCGAGCTTCGGCCCGGCCGCGGCGTTCTCCGGCGAGGTCTTGTGCGACGGGGCCGCCGCCTTCTGCTTCGAGAAATACGCCGCGAGCTCGTTCATCTCCTGGTTGGAGAGGTTCGCCGCCATCGGCGTCATCTGCGGATCCTTGCGGTTGCCTTCGCGGAACTGGAACAGCTGCAGGGTGATCGACTGCGCCGGCTGCGCCGCGATCGACGGATTGGTCGGGATGACCGAATTGCCCTCCGGGCCGTGGCAGGCTGCGCAGACCTGCGGATCTGCAGCGATCGCGCGGGCGCAAAAGAAGAGCGGCAGCGCGACGGCAAACGCCGCCGCTGCTGCCGCTCCTCCCCGAGTTGGGGAGGACTTGTCGCTCACTTCTTCTTATAGCTCACTCGGTAGAGGATGCCGTTGTAATCGTCGGAGACGAGCAGCGAGCCGTCCCTCATCTGCAGCACGTCGACCGGCCGGCCCCACATCGGCGGGTCGGCTTTTTCGTCCTGCAGGAAGCCGGTGAGGAAGGGCCGCATCTTCGCCTTGCCCTTCGCGTCGAAGGTCACGCGGGTGACGTTGTAGCCCTGCTTGGTGCTGCGGTTCCACGAACCGTGCATGGCGATGAAGATGTTGTTCTGGTATTCGGCCGGAAACATCTTGCCGGTGTAAAAGCGCATGCCGAGCGGCGCGATGTGGGCGCCGAGTTTGAGCGTGGGCGGCGTGAAGTCCTTGCACGAGCGGCTCTTGCCGAACTCGGGATCAAGGGTGTCTCCCTGGTGGCAGTAGGGATAGCCGAAATGAACTCCCTTCTTCGCAACACGGTGAAGCGTGTCGTTCGGTGAATCGTCGCCCAGCCAATCGCGGGCGTGGTTGGTGAACCACAGCTGCTTGGTCTTGGGATGCCAGTCGAAGCCGACCGAATTGCGCACGCCCTGCACGTATTCCTCGACGGCGCCGGTCTTCGGGTCGACGCGCGAAATCGCCGCCTGGAAGTAGGACGGCATGACGATGTTCCCGGGAGCGCCGACGTTGTAATAGAGCTTGCCGTCCGGACCCATCGCGAGGAACTTCCAGAAGTGGCCGGGTTGGTTCTGCGGATCGAGGCCGTCCACCACGACTTTGCCCTCGGGTGCGTTATCGAGGCTCGCCTCGATGCCGTCGTAGCGCGTGATGCGATGGCGCTCGGCGACGTAGAGCGTGCCTTTGCGGAACGCGATCCCGTTGGGAGAGTTGAGGCCCTTGAGGATCGTCTTCACTTCGCGCTTGCCGCCGCGGTCGACCACGGCGTACACGTTCTTGGCGTTGCGGTTGCTGACGAACACCGTGCCCTTGTCGCCGAGCGCGAGCGAGCGCGCTTCCGGAATGCCTTCGGCCCAGACCTCGACCTTGAAGCCGGCCGGCACCTTGAGCGTGTTGACCGGAAGGTCCTTTACTGCCCGGCCCGCCAGATGGGGCGCGAACGGGTGCAGGGGCGATTTCTCCTGCTCGGCGCTGCGACCTTGCTGCCAGGAGGGCGGCGGGGCGGGGGGCTGCGCCTGCGCGGCATTGGCGATCAGCACACAGGCGAGGGCGGAACTGAGAGAGACAAGGGGTCGGAACGATGCGGGCAACATGGAATATCCTCCTTTTCCCGGGTGTTTTGTCTTCGGGGGGCGCCGCGATGCAACCGGCGGGGCGTAATGGCATCATAGCCACGCTCGATCCCGGGCGCAACCTGAGAACAAGGGAGACGAGGCCCCTTCGCGACCACGACAAAAACAACATGGCAGACCGAAGAACAGCCTCATGCTCAGCCGCCCTGCTCGCGCTCGGCGCGGGCCCGCTTTACGGACAGACGGGATCCGAACAAGGCGCCTCGGCGGCTCCCGTGCCTTCGATCGTGGTCACCGCGACGCGCTCGGAGCGCGACAGCTTCGATCTGCCGGTTTCGATCGACCGGATCGACGCCGATGCGATCCGCGAGGGCAAACCGATGATCAACCTGTCGGAGAGCCTCTCGCGGGTCCCCGGCATCGTCGTTCAGAATCGACAGAACTACTCCCAGGACCTGCAGATCTCTTCGCGAGGGTTCGGCTCGCGCGCGCAGTTCGGGGTGCGGGGCGTGCGTCTCTACGCGGACGGGATCCCGGCGACTTCTCCCGACGGCCAGGGGCAGACCTCCAACTTCGATCTCGGCGCGGCCGAGAGGATCGAAGTGATGCGGGGGCCCTTCTCGACCCTTTACGGAAACGCCTCGGGCGGGGTCATCCAGGTATTTACCGAAAACGGACCGCCGGAGCCCACGCTCACGCAAAGCGGCGCGATCGGGAGCTATGGAACCAGCCGCTCCGGCCTCAAGTTCGGCGGCCAGTCCGGTGCGCTCAATTACGTCGGCGGTGCCTCGCACCTCGAGACCACCGGCTACCGCGACCACAGCGAGGCCGAAAAAGACCTGGGTAACGCCAAGTTGAAGTTCGCGCTCGGCGACGATACGCGCCTCGCCATCATTCTGAACGCGGTGAGGCAGCCGGCGCAGGACCCGGCGGGGCTGAGAAGCGACCAGGTGGAGCAGAACCCGCGGCAAGTCGATGCTTCGGTGATTACGTTCAACACCCGCAAGGATGTCGTGCAGAGCCAACTCGGAACGACCGTGGAGCACCGGCTCTCCGCCTCGGACAGCCTGCGTTTTGCTGCTTACGGCGGAAGCCGGCAGGTCGAGCAATTCCTTGCGATTCCCATCGCGGCACAGAACGCACTGACTTCGTCGGGCGCTGTGGTCAATCTCGACCGCTTCTACTACGGGCTGGATTTACGCTGGTCGCGCGCGATCGAACTTGCCGGCCGGCCCCTCGCTTTCACCGTGGGATCCGATTACGACAATCAAAAAGAGCGGCGCAGGGGCTACATCAACAACAACGGCACCGCCGGCGCGCTGAAGCGCGACGAGGACGACACGGCGCGCAGCGCCGCGCTCTACGCTCAGGGCGACTGGAAGTTCGCGCCGCGCTGGAGTCTCTTCGCCGGCCTGCGGCACACCGAGGTTTCGTTCTACTCGAGCGATTACTACATCGCAACCGGGAACCCCGATGACAGCGGCAGCATCAAGTTCACGAACACGAGCCCGGCCGCTGGCCTGGTCTACGAGGTAGATCCCTCGCTCAACGTCTACGGCAACGTCGGCAAAGGCTTCGAGACGCCGACTTTCGCTGAGCTCGCGTACCGCTCCGACGGGACAACGGGACTCAATTTTGCGCTGCAGCCGAGCACGAGCGTCAACACCGAACTGGGCGCCAAAGCCCGCCTGCCGGGCGGCCAGCGGCTTACTTTCGCGGTGTTCCATATCGACACGAAGAGCGAGATCGTGGTCGATACCGCGACCGGCGGGCGCAACACGTTCAAGAACGCAACCCGCACGACACGCAACGGAGCAGAGTGGTCGTGGAGCGCACGGACCTTCGACACGCTCGACCTGCTCGTTGCGGCGAGCTTCGTCGACGCGCGCTACCGCGACGAGTTTACGAGCAACTCGATCACGACCAGCGCGGGTAACTACCTGCCCGGCGTTCCGCGCCGGACGGTTTACAGCGAGGCACGCTGGGCGCCGGCGGGACAAGGCTTCAGCACGGCATTCGAGCTGCGCTACGGCGACCGCATCTACGCGAGCGACGCCAACGCCGAGTGGGCGGTTCCTTACTCGGTGGTGAACTGGCGGATCGTCTTCGAGCAGCGTGCGAGCGACTGGCGAATCAGCGAATTCGTTCGCATCGAGAATCTCTTCGACAAGAACTACGTCGGCTCGGTGATCATCGGCGACACCAACCGGCGCTTCTTCGAGCCGGCGCCGCGGCGCAATGCCATCGCCGGGATCAACGCAGTCTCCAGGTTCTGACGGCGTGCCGCGGACGATCAGTCAGCTCGCGGACACGCGGTGCCGGTCGATCCAGTAGGCCCAGGGACCGAAGATCGCCAACGCTATGATTGCCATGATCGCCACCACGTTTTCGCTCGGCGGCGGCGGAGACCAGGGTCCAGGAATGTAAAGGACGAGGAGCAAGGCGATGAATGCCCACCATGCGATCGCGCCGACGCGGTCCTTGGCTTTGGTGCACCGCATGTAGAGCGCGATCCCGGCCGCGAACATCAGGCCCTCGACAGCGAAAGTCGCGGACAGGGACTGCCACAAGCCCAAGCCCAAGCGCTCGCTGCCGCCGGGATAGAACGGCAGGTCGGGCCGGTGGGAGATGCAATCCAGCACCCAGTGGCTGGCGACGGCGATTCCAACCCATACCGCTCCGGCGCGATCGCCTGTTGCCGTCTGATAGGCGATCGCGAAGAGCAGTGCCCAGACCCCCGTCATCAGCAGGCTGTGCGACCACGGGTAATACACGAAATCGAACGGATTGATCGCGGTGAAACCCGGCACGATGCGAAAACGCTCTACGCCGAGCAGCACCAGCACCGGCCACACCGCGTCGAGGAACGCCGCGGCGATAACCAGGGTGCCGAGCGACGCTTTAGGCGCGACTTTTTTCGCCGCGAAGGCTACGGCGAAGTGGCCGATGAACACCTTACCCTTCCTGGCCGAGCATGGCCTTCTTCAAGTTCGCGTCTACCGGGCTGTCCCCGAGCCAGATCCTGAGTAGCGCGATGAAGAAGTCCTCCCCGGGGATGGGTTTTCCCCGAGCCGCGCCGTCGACTGTGACCCGCGTTCCAGACTCGGGTAGAAAATCCAGGGTAATGACCGTCTTCTCTTTCGCGCTGCCGATCTCGTTCATCACCGCGACGAGCGCGTCGAGGCGCTCCTTGAGCGCCGCGATCTCGACATCGGAATGGTTGGCCCGCACGCCTTCCTCGAGCGCGTCGGTCAGCTGCTTTGCGCCGAGATCGCGGAGCAGCGTCATCGACACACGCTTCGCGCCCCTCTGCGCGAGCACTTCGGCGGCCTCGGACTTCCTTTCCGGGAGATAGAGCGCGCCGACGTACACCTTGAAGATGATCCGGGTGCGCACGCCGGCGCCGTTGAGCCGCAACTCGGACGAGCCGAGTTGCACGCGCTCGTCCACCTTCACTCCGGCGACTTCCGCGGCGAGCGCAATCTGCGTGCAAAGCATCAACGGCAGGATCAAGCGGTTCATCAGGCGCTTTCGTACAGGCGGGTGAGCACGAACTCGCGATGCCCGAGCGCCTCTGCGGCGGTGAGCCTTCCGTTGGCCGTGCGGAACATCATCTCGAGGAGCTTGTCGCCCGCCTGGTCCATGTTGATCTCCCTGCGCGTGATGCCGGACACGTCGACGTCGATGTGCTCGGGCATGAGGCGCACCGTGCGCGGATTGGCGCAGAGCTTGATCACGGGCAGGATTGGATTGCCGATCACGTTGCCCTGCCCCGTCGGGAAGAAGTGCACCGCGTAGCCGCTTGCCGCGCACAAGGTCACCATCTCGGCCGCGGCCGAGGAGGAATCCATGAACCACAGCCCCGGGCCTGCCGGGACCTCGGCCTTGTCGAGAACGCCGTCCACCATGCATTTGCGACCGATCTTCTGGATGTTGCCGAGCGCCTTTTCCTCGATGGTGGTGAGGCCGCCCGCGATATTGCCTTTGGTCGGCTGCGAATCCATGAGGTCGCTCGTCTTGTGGCGGTCGATCACTTCCTGGTAGCGATTGAACATGAACATGAACTTGTCGCGGACTTCGGGCGTCCTGCAGCGCGCCGCCACGAGCTGCTCGCCGCCGGTAAGCTCGGTCGTTTCGCCGAAAACGAGCGTCACGCCGTGCGCGTAGAGCTTGTCGAAGGCGTTGCCGACGCAAGGGTTCGCGCCGATCCCGGAAGTCGTGTCCGACTCGCCGCACTTGGTCGACACCCACAGATCCTTCAGCGGCCGTTCCTCGCGGCGCAATTCCGAAGCCCAGTGCATGCAGTCCTTCGCCGCCTTGGAGGCTCGGCGGATTGTCTCCATGTCGCCGTGGCCTTCGATGCCGAAGAAGGACACCGGTTTCCCCGTCGCGGCGATGCCGTCGGCGACGCGCTTCGCCCAGCCGTCCTCGATGCCGATCACCACCGCCGCGGCGACGTTGGGATTGGACCCGGTGCCGATCAGCGTCTTGAAATGCAGCTCGAGGTCCGCACCGAACTGCAGCCGCCCATAGGGATGCGGAATCGCGAGCGTTCCCTTGATGTTGTTCGCCACCGCTTCACAGGCAGCGTTGGAGAGATCGTCGACGGGCAGGATGAGGACGTGGTTTCGCACGCCGACGCGACCGTTTTCGCGCTTGTATCCCCGGAATGTGGTTTTGCTCAGATCCATGCTCACCAGCGCTTGGTCTTGATATTGTGCACGTGAGCGTGCTCGCCGACCTTGATCGGCGCAATGGTGCGACCGATGTCCACGCCGTACTTGATCACCGTGTCGCCGCTCTTGAGCTCGCGGATCGCGAGCTTGTGGCCGATGGGGACGTCGCTCTGCGCGCGGACCCGCACCTCCTTGTCCTGGTCCATGATCCAGCCGGTCATTTCCTGCCCCGCCTTCATACCCTCGACTACGACCACTCCCACGGAGTCGTTTTCGTCGTGCACCACGAAATGGATCATGGGAGCGGTCAGCGGCAGAGCAGGTTGCCCGCGTAGGGGTCGACCGGCCGCGTGCAGTCCTGGACGTTGATTCTGCGCGTTGGGTCGGGTTCGGGTGCCCGGACCGGCGTCCTGCCGTCCGGGCCGAGCCGGTAGTAGTGCACGCCGTCGGCAAGCATCACCCCGACGATGATCGCGTTGCCGAGCGGCGAGCCGCTGGCCACGCTCACCTGGGAGGTCGTGGTGCCGCCCGGACCGGAGGCGCGTTCATGGGCCGAATACCGGACCGTGCAGCCCGCCAGAGCAACCGCGATGACGATGCAACCCGCCGGGGTTCCGCGCATAAGTTGAAAATTAGCACGCGCCGAACCGTTTCGCCATATTCGCGGCGCTCGCTTTGCTAGAATTGCTTCCCGAAGCGGAGGTTGCGCCATGAACAAGCCCGTTGAATCGCTGCCGGCGGACAAGCTCGAATACCTCAAGCGCCGCACCGACAAGTACTTCAGCAAGTCGCGGCAGATCGTCGAGAAGTTCGGCGACCGGACCGTCACCTACGGCGTGTTCCTGCGCCGCGGCGTGATCTGCGCAGTCAACCCCGCAATCGACGTCCTGCGCAGCTACTACTCCGCCAAGGCAGAGCCCCTCAGGATCACGCGCCTGTACGAGGAAGGGGCGTTCGTCCCCGACCAGAAAGCCCTCTTCACGTACACCGGCTCGTTCGCGGCCCTGGTCGAGCTCGAGACGCTCATCCTGCAGCGCGTCGGGGTCGCCTGCGTCTCGGCGTACAACACCTACAAGATGGCGATGAACCTGAAGAAAGTCGCGTTCATCGACATGCACGCGCGGCACTCGCCGGGCGACGACCTGTCGCTGCTCGCGGCTTATGGCGCTTCGGTCGGAAGCCGGATGGCGAAGCTCGGCGGCGCAATCGGCTTCATCGGTTCGTCTCAGGACCTTACAGCGCACTTCTACGGCCAGGACAAAGGCATCGGTACCATGCCGCACGGCATCGTCGGCTACGCGGGCTCGACCCTGCGCGCCGCGCAGATGTATGTCGAAACCCATCCCCAGGACAATCTCACGGTGCTGATCGATTACTACGGCCGCGAGTATTCCGACGCTCTCGACATCTGCCGCTGGTGGTACAACGAATACCTGCCGCGGGACGAGACGGGCGCGCGAGCGCTCGCTCTGCGCATCGACACCCACGGAGAGCGTTACGCCGAAGGCCTCGATTACGAAAAATCGACCGAGATCGTGGTCAACTGGCTGCACGTACCGAACGAGTACGAGGCGGTGCGCTACGTGATGGGCGAAGAGGCGTTCGACGCCGACAGCCTGAACATCGTCAAGGACCGCGTGCGCAAAGTGCTGTTCGGTACCGGCGTCTCCGTGGCCGCGGTCATCCAGCTGCGGCAGACGCTCGACGCCAACGGTTTCAACGCCTGCAAGATCGTGGGCTCATCGGGATTCACCCTGTTCAAGTGCAAGATGTTCGCCAACAGCAGGGCGCCGCTCGACGTGGTCGGCACGGGCTCCTTTATCCCGGAGAACTTCAACGACACTTTCGCCACTGCCGACATTTTCCTGTATGACGGCAAGGCGGGCATCAAGCTCGGACGCGAGAAGTTGTTCCAGGGGCTGAAACCCTGAGCATGCTGTTTCCGACCACGTTGGTAGGGAGTTATCCGCAGCCGGAGTGGCTGATCGACCGCAAGAAGCTCGCCGGGCGCTTTCCGCCGCGCGTGCGCGCGAAAGAGTTGTGGCGTATCCCCGAGCCGCTTCTCGCCGAGGCGCAGGAAGACGCGACGCTGCTCGCGATCCGCGCGCAGGAAGAAGCGGGCCTGGACATCATCACCGACGGCGAAATCCGGCGCGAGAGCTACTCCAACCGTTTCGCCACCGCGCTCGAAGGCGTGGACATCGACAACCCTGGCACGGCGCTCGACCGCTCGGGACACCCCAACCCGGTGCCGCGTATCGTCGGAAAGATTCGCAGGAAGCACGCGGTAGAGATCGACGATCTGAAGTTTCTGCGGGCCCATACGAGGAAGCCGGTCAAGATGACCGTCCCGGGTCCCTTCACCATGAGCCAGCAGGCGCAGAACGACTACTACAAATCCGAGGAAGAGGCGGGGATGGATTACGCGGTCGCGGTGAACGAAGAAATTCGCGATCTGTTCGCCGCCGGTGCCGACATCGTTCAAATCGACGAGCCCTACATGCAGGCGCGTCCGGAGAAGGCCCGCCAATTCGGACTGAAAGCGCTCAACCGCGCCCTCGAAGGCATTGGCGGAACCACGGCGGTGCACATCTGCTTCGGCTATGCGGCGGTGATCCACAGCCGGCCGAGCGGCTACTCCTTCTTGAGCGAACTCTCCGGGTGCAGCTGCAAGCAGGTTTCGATCGAGACGGCGCAGTCGAATCTCGACTGCGCCGTGCTGAAGGCGCTTCCGGGGAAGAAAATCATCCTCGGTGTGATCGACCTCAACGACATGGCGGTGGAAACGCCGCAGACGGTCGCCGCGCGCATCCGCCGCGCGCTGCCCTACGCTCGGGCCGAGGACCTCATCGTCGCGCCGGACTGCGGCATGAAATACCTGCCGCGCGATGTGGCCTTCGGAAAAATGAAAGCGATGGTGGAAGGCGCCAGGATCATGCGCGCGGAGCCCGGCGGGCGATAGATAGGAGGTTTGATGATTGCCGTGATCTTCGAAGTCGTCCCGGCTCCAGGCAGAAAACAGGAATATCTGGACCTGGCCGCGCAGCTGCGCCCGGACCTCGAAAAGCTCGACGGCTTCATCTCGATCGAGCGCTTCGCCAGCCTGGCGAACGAAGACAAGATCCTGTCGCTGTCGTTCTGGCGCGACGAGGACGCTGTAAGACGCTGGCGCAATTTCGCCGGCCACCGCGAAGCTCAAGCCCGAGGGCGCTCGGGCGTGTTCGCCGAGTATCGCCTGCGCGTCGCGGGCGTGATCCGCGACTACGGCATGAACGACCGCGCGGGAGCCCCGCAGGACAGCCGTTCAGCGCACCTGGGCTGAAGGGCAGGCGCAGCTAGACCGCGCGCAGCCGCTTGAACCCCGCCTCGAGATCAGCGATCAGGTCGTCGACGTTCTCCAGCCCCGCGTGGATGCGGAAGCACGGTCCCCGGTGCGGCCACTCGGTGGCGCTGCGCGCCTCGCGCGGGTCGAAGGGCACGACGAGCGACTCGAATCCGCCCCATGATGCCCCGATGCCGTAGAGCTCCAGGCCGTCGATCATCGCGCAGAGGGCGCGGTCGCTGATGCCTTCCTTGAGCACGACGCCGAACAAGCCGCACGCACCGGTGAAATCGCGCTTCCAGATCGCGTGGCCGGGATCGCCCGGCAGCCCCGGATGCAGCACGCGCTCGACTTCGGGCTGGCGTGCGACCCACTCCGCGAGCGTGACCCCCGCTTGCCAGTGCTGCTTGAGCCGCACCGCGAGCGTGCGCAAGCCGCGCTGCGCCAGGTAAACGTCGTCCGGCGCGGCGGTCTGGCCTAGTTCGAAGGTCGAGGTCTTCAGCTTCGGCCAGGCCTCCTTGCTGCAGGTGACGACGCCGAGCATCGCATCGGAGTGCCCGACGATGTACTTGGTAGCCGCTTGCACCGAGACGTCCACGCCGTGCGAGAACGGCTTGAAGAAAAGCGGCGTCCCCCAGGTGTTGTCCATGATCACCGCAATGGAGCGGCGGTGCGCGACCTCGGCGATCGCAGGCACGTCCTGCATTTCGAAGGTGAGCGAACCGGGCGATTCGAGATAGATCACGCGCGTCTCCGGCTGCAGGAGCGATTCGATCGCGCGCCCGGCGTGCGGATCGAAGAAAGTGGTGGAGACACCGAAACGCCGCAAGGTGCCGCCGGCGAAGTTGCGCGTCGGCCCGTAGACGCTGTCGGTCATAAGGACGTGGTCCCCGGCGGAGACGCACGCGAGCAGCGCCCCTGCGCAGGCAGCAAGCCCCGAGGGGTAGACGAGCGACCGATACCCGCCTTCGAGCGCGGCGACCGCCTCCTGCAGCGCCTCGGTGGTCGGCGTGCCGAAGCGGCCGTAGTAGGTCCCGGGAACTTCCTGCAGCCAGTCCTTGCGCTTGCGCCGGTACTCCTCGACGCTCTGCGACAGGATGGTGGAGGCGTGAAACACCGGCGGGTTCACGGCGCCCTCGTGCCGCTCTGGGTGCAGTCCGGAATGGACGACAGTGGTCTCGTCGCGCATGGCGGTCGTTCCTTCTCGTGGCTGAAACGAAACGTCTATTTTGACAGTATCGGGGAAGCTTTCGAGCCTCCCGGTAAAATACGCGGTTTGCGCGGCACACTGCAGCATCCTCCCTTGAGCTCTCGCATCTCCCGCATCGCCAAAGCCGTGGTGAGGCTCGCCTGGCCGGTGCTCGTCGCGCAACTGGCGGTCATCGCGAGCGGCGTGCTCGACACCGTGATGTCGGGCCGCTACAGCGCGGTGGACCTCGCCGCGGTCGGGATCGGGGCAAGCGTCTATTTCAGCGTCTTCATCGGATTGCTGGGGGTGGTGCAGTCGCTCTCGCCGATAGCCGCGCAGCTCTTCGGGGGGAAGCAGCTCGAAAGAATCGGCGAGGAGACGCGTCAGACCGCCTGGCTTGCGCTCGGGCTCGGCGTCCTCGGCGTCTTGCTGCTCGCGTTTCCCGAACCGTTCCTGCGGCTCTCGAGCGCGCCGCCGGAGGTCGAGGTGCGCACCCGGGCCTACCTCGAGGGCATCGCCTGGGCGCTGCCGGCGATGCTGCTCTTTCGCGTTTTTTTTGCGCTCACCACCGCGGTGTCCCGGCCCCGCGCGGTCATGGTGATCAACCTCATCTATTTCGCCGCCAAGGTTCCGCTCAACGCCATGTTCATCTACGGGGCGCTGGGCGCGCCCGAGCTCGGCGGTCCGGGCTGCGCGGTCGCAACCGCGATCGCGAGCTGGCTGATCTTCGCGCTCGCCTGGATCTATTGCGCCAAGCACCCGTTCTATGCGCCTTTCCGCATCTTCAGCCGGTGGTCCTGGCCCCACTTGCCCACCCTCTGGAGCCATCTGAAGCTCGGCGTCCCCATGGGGCTCACGTTCTTCGTCGAGGTGACCTCGTTTACTTTCATGGCTCTGTTCCTCGCGCGGCTGGGCGCGGCCACTTCGGCCGGCCACCAGATTGCCTCCAACGTGACCGCCGTTGTCTACATGTTCGGGCTTGCGATCGGAAATGCGACCGCGGTGCTCACCGCGCAGGCAATCGGGGCGAGGAACCCGCGCGAAGCGCGGCACACCGGGCTCACCGGCATGGGGCTGATGCTCGCCATCTCGGCCTGCGCCGGCGTGGCGATTTTCTTTGCGGCGCACCAGATCGTGCTCCTGTATACCCGCGACCCGGCGGTACAGGCGATCGCGATTCCCCTCCTGGCCTACATCGCCTTTTTTCAGCTGTTCGACACCGCGCAGGTGGTGATCGTCAACGCTTTGCGCGGCTACAAGATCGCCTTCATTCCAATGCTCGTCTACACCGTCGCGCTCTGGGGGATCGGATTGGGCGGAGGTTACGCGCTGGGACTCCAGCGGATCGAAGCGGCGACTGCGCTCGGCCTTGCGACACCCATGGGCGCTGCGGGATTCTGGCTTGCGGGCGTCGCAAGCCTCGTCGTTGCGGCAGGGATCCTGTTTGCCTACTTCATGCACGTGAGCCGCCGGTACGAAAACGCCGTTGCCTGACTCCCGGCGTTGCCCGTCGAGGGCCTTTCCTCTATATTCGGCGCGAGTTCCAGACCCGCAGGAGAATCCATGATCCGCCGCGCTTTAACCGCCGTCGCCTTTGCCGTCGCCTT
>Ga0193699_10000608_pt1 | contig 15211 bp, 17 predicted proteins | sample L3c2metaG_FD_160095 | JGI IMG/M metagenome (GOLD analysis project Ga0193699, IMG submission 160095) | Soil microbial communities from a riparian zone of the East river system, Colorado, United States - L3c2 | ecosystem: Environmental > Terrestrial > Soil > Riparian zone | place: USA: East... | reverse complement strand
CATGGCGGGGGAGCTACCGGGTGGAGATGTGGATCCCGGCTCTGCGAAGCGGTAGTGCGCACCGCATCGCGTCCGGGACACGAGAAAATGTGCTTTGGGTGTTCTACGCCACCGCGCGGATCACCTTGGCGACCTTGTCGACGATCTCGCCGATCTGGTCCTCGGTGACGATCAGGGGCGGCGTCAGCGCCAGGGTGTCGCCGGCGACGCGCAGCATGATGTCGTTGTCGTGGAACGCGCTGTTGAGCCCGTCGAAGCCGCGCTTGCCCGGCAGGTCGGGGCGCGACGCGAGGTCGATGCCGGCGGTCAGGCCAACCGTGCGTATGTCGACCACATTCGGCTCGCCCTTCAGCGACATCACCGCGTCGGCGAATTTCGGCTCGAGCATCTTGGCGCGCTCGAACAGTTTTTCGTCGCGGTAGATATCGAGTGTCGCCAGCGCCGCGGCGCAGGCGATCGGATGCGCGGAATAGGTATAGCCGTGGGTCAGTTCGACGACATGTTCCGGGCCGCTCATGAAAGCGTCGTGGATGGTGTCGCGCACCAGCACGCCGCCCATCGGCGCCGCACCGTTGGTGATGCCCTTTGCAAAGGTCAGCATGTCCGGCAGTACGCCGTAGCGCTCGGCGGCAAACGCGAAGCCGAGCCGGCCGTAACCGGTGATGACCTCGTCGAAGATCAAGAGAATGCCGTGCTTCTGGGTGATCTCGCGCAGCCGCTTGAGATAGCCCTTCGGCGCCGGCAGCACGCCGGTCGATCCGGCCATCGGCTCGACGATGACGGCGGCGATGGTGGAAGCGCCATGCAGATTGACCAGCCGCTCCAGCTCGTCGGCGAAATGCGCGCCATATTCCGGCTCGCCCTTGCTGAAGGCCTGCTTCTCGCGGTCATAGGTGTGGGGCAGGTGATCGACGCCGGCCAGCAGCGTGCCGAACATCTTGCGGTTATTGACGATTCCGCCGACGGACGTGCCACCGAAGCCGACGCCGTGATAGCCGCGTTCGCGGCCGATCAGGCGGGTGCGGGTACCCTGGCCATTGAGCTGGTGGTAGGCCAGCGCGATTTTGAGCGCGGTATCGGCGGCTTCCGATCCGGAATTGCAGAAGAATACGTGATCGAGCCCGGCCGGCGCCAGATCGGCGATGCGGCTGGCGAGCTCAAAGGCCTGCGGGATGCCGAACTGGAACGGCGGCGCGTAATCCAATGCTGCGGCCTGCTTGCCGATCGCCTCGGAAATCTGGGTGCGGCCGTGCCCGGCATTGCAGCACCACATGCCGGCGGCGGCGTCGATGATCTTGCGGCCGTCGACGGTGAAATAATGCATGTCCTTGGCGCCGGCGAGCAGCCGCGGCGCCTTCTTGAAGGCCCGGTTGGCGGTGAACGGCATCCAGTGCGCGGCAAGATCGTTCGGGACACTGACGGTGGCGGGGCGTGGGCTCTTGTCCAGCATTGGGGGCCTCTTCAAGTTTTGTTGCGTTTTGGGGCGTGGTGGTTTCCGCGTGAAGCTATCAGTTCCCTCGCGATACGGAAACGCCACGATCCCTGATATTTATATTGATCCCTGATATTTATATTTACGCTCAATCGGGCGGTTTGAGGGAGCTCAAGGGGACATCCAGCACATAGACGAAGCCGGTCGGCTGGTAGGCCAGGTGAGCGTTGCCGTCGAGCTGCTTGCCGAGGGTTTCGATCATGCGGGTCCCAAAGCTTCGCCGGGTCGGCGGGTGAACCGGTGGGCCGTCTTTTTCGGTCCAGGTCAAATGCAGCCGTTTCGTGTTCTCATCGATGGTCCAGGCGATCTCGATGCGTCCGGCAGGCACCGACAGCGCGCCGAATTTCGTGGTGTTGGTGCAGAGTTCGTTGAGCATCATCGCCAGCGCAATCACCGAACCGGAGGTAACCTGGATGTCCGGTCCGGCAATCGAAAACCGCGCCGCATCCGGATTTTCGTAAGCTTCGGTGGCGCTGCGGACGATGTGCGCCAGACCGGTGCTCGACCATCGCGCCTGGAGCAGCAAATCGTGCGCCCGGCCCAGTGCCAGCAGCCGGCCCTCGATGGCGTGCTGGCCGTGCTCGATGCTGGTGGCGGTGCGCAGGCTCTGGGAGGCGATCGCGCTCACCGTCGCCAGCGTGTTCTTGATGCGGTGGTGCAGCTCTTCCAGGATGAGTTTTTGCAGGTTGTCGGCGGTCTCGCGCTGCTCGGCGTCGATTCCGGCCTGCGCCAACAGCGCCTTGGCATCGATGCTGGCCTGCTCCAGCAGCATACGCAGGCCGACATTTTCGGCCTTCAGAAATTCCTGCGGAACGGTCGGGCCGGCCATCGATCACACAGCCCCGAAGGACTTCCATTTCGGTTATGTCCGGTGGTGTTAGCACGGTTATCGCCGAAAAGTGCGGCTATTTCCGGTACCGGACATAAGCGTGATGCGGAGTGGAACTCAGAGTTCGGCGCTGGCGATCCAGAACACTTCGCCCTCGGAATCCGCGCTGTCGAGCCACAGGAACCCGGTCTGCGGATAGGCCGTCTCGAGCACCGGCCGGCCGCGGCCGATCTCGCACAGGAGGCCGCCCTGCGGGGTCAAATGTTGCCCGGCCTGGTCCAGGATGCGGCGGACGATGGTGAGCCCGTCGGCACCGCCGTCGAAGGCGAGGTTCGGCTCGGCGCGGCATTCGCGGGGCAGTTCCGCCATGCCTTGGGCGTCGACATAGGGCGGATTGGAAATGATCAGGTCGTAGCGCTTGCCGCCGAGCGGCTTGAACAGGTCGCCCCGGTGCAACCTCACCCGGTCTTCAAGTCCGTAATCCCCAATATTGCGCGCGGCGACGTCGAGGGCGTCCTTGGAAATATCGACCGCATCGATCTCCGCATTGGGGAAGGCACGGGCGGCGAGAACCGCAAGGCAGCCCGAGCCGGTGCAGAGGTCGAGCACGCTTGTCAACGACGAGGGATCGTCGATCAGCGAGCCGCCGTCTTCGCCGTTCTCGCCGCTGAAATGAGTGTCCAGCAGTTCGCCGATGAAGGAGCGCGGCACGATGGTGCGCTCGTCGACATAGAAGGGCAGGCCGCGCATGTAGATCTTGTTGACCAGATAGGCCGCGGGCTTTCGCGAGCTGACGCGGCGCGCGACCAGATCGAGAATCCTTTTGGCTTCAGGCGCGGTGACGCGCGCGGTCGCGAAGGTTTCGAACTGATCGGGATGCAGGTGCAGGCTTTCGCAGACCAGGAATGCCGCCTCGGCCACGGGGTCGGGAGTGCCGTGCGCGAACACCAGTCTGGCTTCGATGAAGCGGCTCACCGCATAGCGGACGAAATCGAGCAGCGTCAGCAATTCGCCGGCGGCGCCTTTCGGAAGCCTCGTCGCGGCAGCGCCGCGCTTCGCCACCGCTTTGGCGCGCTTCGCCATCAGGATTTGGTCCAGCGCGCGGCGGCGTCATCATCGTGATGGCGGGCATCGACCCAACTGGTTCCGGTGGGCTTTTCCTCACGTTTCCAGAACGGCGCGTTGGCCTTCAGGTAATCCATCAAAAACTCCGCCGCCTGAAACGCCGCCTGCCGGTGCTGCGACGCCGTCAGCACCAGCACGATATTTTCGCCCGGCGTGATCCGGCCGACGCGATGAATCACGGTAACGCCCGTCAGCGGCCAGCGTGACATGGCGGTCTCGGCATGGCGCGCGATCTCGGCCTCCGCCATTTCAGGGTAATGTTCGAGCGTCAGCGCGGCGATGGCCTCGCTGCCCTCAACCCCCCGGCAGATGCCGCTGAAGCTGACGACGGCGCCGATGTCGGTACGCCGCTGGGTGAGCGCCGATATCTCGCGGCCGATGTCGAAATCGGCTTCCTGGATGCGGATGGTCACATTGGCGGTCATGGGATCATCGCGATGTCAAAACGGTTATCTGTTGGAGCATGATCTATTCGGAAAACCGGTTCCCACTTTCCGGATCATGCTCTAGCCGCCGGTCATCGGCGGGAAAAAGGCGATCTCGCGGGCGCCGGCGATCATCGTATCCGGCTTGACATGGGCGTGGTCGATCGCGGCGCGGATTACCTTCGGCGTCTCGAAGGCGTGTGCGTAGCTCTCGCCGCGCTTGGCCAGCCAGGCGATCAGATCGTCCACGGTGCGAACGCTGGCCGGCGGCTCGACGATTTCCTCTGCCTTGCCGACCCGTTCGCGCACCCAGGCGAAATACTTGACCTTCATCCCTCATCCTCCTCGATGAGGTGGTGGATGCCGGCGCGGAAATAATCCCAGCCGGTGTAGATCGTGAAGATCGCCGATAGCCAGAGCAGGACGATGCCGATCAACGTGGTGCCGGGCAGGATCATTTCGCCCGCTTCGCCGGCGATCAAAAAGCCAATCGCGACCAGTTGAATGGTCGTCTTCCACTTCGCAAGTTTGGTGACGGGGACGCTGACGCGCAACGCAGCGAGATATTCGCGCAGGCCCGACACCAGGATCTCGCGGCACAGGATCACGATGGCGGCCCACAGCGTCCAGCCATGGATGCTGCTGTCCGCGGCCAGCATCAGCAGGCAGGATGCGACCAGCAGCTTGTCGGCGATCGGATCGAGCATCCGGCCGAACGCCGAATGCTGGTCCCATATTCGCGCATAGTAGCCATCGAGATAATCCGTAACTCCGGCGGCGATGAACACCGCCAGCGCCACCCAGCGCAGCCACAGCGGGTAATCCATAATGGACTGCGCGTAGATGCAACCGACCACCACCGGGATGGCGGCGATTCGGGCGTAGGTCAGAATATTGGGGAGAGACAGCGAGTTCTTCGCCGATCCCCTGGTGGTTACGATGTTCATCCGTCTTACCAATACCGACAAAGCATCAAGGTCAACCGCGCGGCGCACGTGATTTGTGGAGATGAGGCAATATAACGCGAAACCCCGCCCTAGTTGGGCTGGGCGTGGAAAAACTCGAAAATCTTGCGGGCGCTTTCGGCGCTGACGCCGGGAACCTTGCCGAGATCGGCGATCGAGGCCCGCTCGATCTCCTTCAACGTTCCGAAATGATGCAGCAAGGCACGTTTGCGTGACGGGCCGATGCCCGGGATTTCCTGCAAACCGGCTTCGCGGATGTCCTTTTTGCGCAGCTTGCGGTGCGAGCCGATCACGAAGCGATGGGCTTCGTCGCGCAGCCGCTGGATGAAATACAGCACCGGGTCGCGCGGCTCGAGCTTGATTGCCTCCTTGTCCGGCATGAACAGGGTCTCGCGGCCGGCGTCGCGGTCCGGGCCCTTGGCCACCGCCAGCAGCGCCACCTGGGTCAGCCCGAGCCCCTCGAAAATCTCCCTGACGGCGTTGAGCTGGCCACGGCCGCCGTCGATGATCACGAGGTCGGGCCATTGCGGAAACGAATCATCGTCCGCCTTGGCCTTGGCGGCGTCGCCTTCCGCTGATGGCGTCAGCAGCCGCTTGAAGCGCCGCTGCAGCACCTCGCGCATCATCGCGTAATCGTCGCCCGGCGTCAGGCCTTCGGACCTGATGTTGAACTTTCGATACTGGTTTTTGATGAAGCCGTCCGGCCCGGCCACGATCATGGCGCCGACCGCATTGGTGCCCTGGATGTGGCTGTTGTCGTAGACCTCGATCCGCTTCGGTGGATGCGGCAGCCCGAGCGTGGTGACGAGGCCCTGCAGCAGTCTGCCCTGCGTCGCGGTATCGGCGAGCTTGCGGCCCAGCGCCTCGCGCGCATTGGTCAGCGCATGCGCGATCATTTCCTTCTTTTCGCCGCGCCGGGGCGTCGAGACTTCCACCTTGAAACCGGCCTTGATCGAGAGCGCATCGGCCAGCAATTCGCATTCCTCGATTGTATGCGACAGCAGGATCAGTTTCGGCGGCGGCTTGTCGTCGTAGAACTGCGCCAGGAACGAGGCCAGCACTTCTTCCGGGGTGAAGGATTTCTCTGCGCGCGGAAAATAGGCGCGGTTGCCCCAGTTCTGTCCGGTACGGAAGAAGAAGACTTCGACGCAGGAATAGCCGCCCTCCTGATGGATGGCGAACACGTCGGCTTCCTCCACGGTGCGCGGATTGATGCCCTGTTGCGACTGGATCGCGGACAATGCGGCGAGGCGGTCGCGATAGAGCGCCGCGGTCTCGAATGCGAGCTCGGCCGAGGCCTTTTCCATTTCGCCCGCCAGCTGCTGCTTGACGAGGCGGCTGCGGCCGGACAGGAAATCCGTGGCCTCGTGCACCAGTTCGGTATAGCCGGGAAAATCGATCTCGCCGGTGCACGGTCCCGAACAGCGGCGGATCTGGTAGAGCAGGCACGGCCGGGTGCGGCTTTCGAAAAACGCGTCGGTGCAGGAGCGCACCAGAAAGGCGCGCTGCAGCGCCGTGATGGTGCGGCCGACCGCGCCCGCCGATGCGAACGGCCCGAAATAGCGGCCCGGCCGCGACTGCGCGCCGCGATGTTTGAGAATTTGCGGCGCCCAGTGATCGCCGGTGATCAGAATATAGGGAAACGATTTGTCGTCGCGCAGTTGCACGTTGAAGCGCGGGCGCAGCTGCTTGATCAGGTTGGCCTCGAGTAGCAGCGCCTCGGTTTCGGTCGCGGTCGAGACGATTTCGACGTTCACCGTGGCGGCGATCATGCGCAGGATCCGCGCCGACTGCACCGCGGTGATCCGGGCGTAGGACGCCAGCCGCTTCTTCACGTTCTTGGCTTTGCCGACATAGAGCACGTCGTTGGCCGCATTGAGCATGCGATAGACCCCGGGCGAGGTCGGCGCGTGGCGTACCGCGTGTTCGATCGCGGCATGGCCGACCGCCAGCGGGCCTTCCGGGACCGGCTCGCTCAGTTCCTCCGGAACCTCCGGCAGCAGCGTCTCGTCGTCCTCCTCGGCGATGGCCGTGGCGGGGTCGATATCCGCCGCAGCCGCCTCCTGCGGCGGCAAATCCGGCTGCCGGGGGCCGGGCTTTGACCCGCGCCGCGCCGCCGGCGGGCCTGATACGTCAGGGTTTTCGGTCGAATCGTGATCCATGGGCCCACTACTTAAGCGCTGCGGTCCGGCATCGCCAGCGCCGCCGGGGGCGCGGAAGCCGCGTCGCATCGGATGCGATCGCCGGGCGCCGGCGCGTGCTCGTAACACTTTCTTAAGAATGCTGAGCGGGGCGGTAACCGCCGTTAACAAGCCTTTAACTTAAAACTCTCGATAAATCTTATCGGTAAAAAGTGGAATTCCGTAACCATGCGGCTCGCACGCGCCACGCTTCGGCGCGCGAGAGCTTCGGTCATGGCAGTGGCGTTGGAGAGTTAGTGATGACCAGGTTCGTTTTGGGCGTCGTGGCGTTGATCGCCGCAGGTTGGGCGATGTCGGCGCAAGCGGCTGACATGAATTACGGATCGCGTGCCCCCTACACCGTCAATCAGCCGCTCAATGCCTATAGCTGGGCCGGCCCCTATATCGGCGGCAATCTCGGCTATGCCTGGGGTTCGGTCGAGAACAATCCGACCAAGCCGTCGGGCTTCGCGGGCGGCGTTCAGGCCGGCTACAACTGGCAGAGCGGACCGTGGGTGTTCGGTGTCGAAGGCGACCTCCAAGCCACCGGCGCCGATGATACATTCGCGCCCTGGAAGTTCTCCAACCCGTGGTTCGGCACCGTGCGCGGCCGCGCCGGCTATGCCTTCAACAACATCTATTTGTACGGCACCGGCGGTCTGGCGTTCGGCGAATTGCGCGCCGAGACGTTCGGCCTGTCGGAAACCCATACCAACGCCGGCTGGACCGTCGGCGCCGGCGCCGAATTCGGCCTGGTTCAGAACTGGACCGCGAAGATCGAATATCTCTATGTCGATCTGTCCAACAGCAACTTCAGCATTACGGGCGTATCGAACGGTTACCGGTTCGGATTGGTGCGCGCCGGCGTCAACTATCACTTCTGATCTCAAAGCAAGAAAACCAAACTATCGTAACCTCCCGGCCGCGTCGCGGCCGGGATTTTTTTGCGTCCTTGTATTCCGTCATGGCCGGCTCAAGCCCGGGCATGACGGGCTTCTGCGCTGTAGCCCGGGCATGACGAATTAGCGCGCTAGGAAATCACCAGATTGACCGCCTTGGGGCCCTTGCCCTTCTTGTCCGGTTCGACCTCGAAGGTAATGCGCTGTCCTTCGGACAGATCCTTCAACCCGGCCCGCTCCACCGCGGTGATGTGAACGAACACATCACGGCCGCCGTCATCGGGTTTGATGAAGCCATAGCCTCGTTCTCCATTGAAGAACTTGACGATTCCAGTCATGGCCATCGGGAAACTCCTCCCCCGTACTGCACCGCCGCTACGCGCGTGTCTCGCGCGTATCAGCCCGACCGGACATTCGCTGCCGGAGAGCAGGGCCATCTGTGCGGATTAGGCTGCACCGCCGATCCGTCTTGAAATAATTTGAGGCCTTGTCACTCCGCCGCTACCATTCGCGGAAGCGGAACGTAAAGCCAGTCCCAATGGCATGAGCATAATACGGTTCCCGGTAAATTGCCTACCGCCCTGATGGCACTTTTCCCGCCCGCGGCGCTCCGGCCAGGGCTGCGGTCCGGGGCTAAGGCTTGGGCGTCTCCAGTCTGAACCGCCCGGCGCCGCCGAGGCCGAGCGGCTTTTCAAGTTCGGGCAGGATCGCCCTGAGTTCGCCGGCCAGCGTCCACGGCGGATTGACGATCAAGAGGCCCGCCGAGGTCAGACCTCCGTCCGCGGCCTGAGGTGCGACGCTGAATTCCAGCCGCAGGCATTTTCCGGGTGGCTTGCTGCTGCCGGCCACCTCGGCGACATGCCGCGCCAGGGTGTCGGTGGCCCGCCGGCTCTTCACGGGATACCAGAGCAGGTAGCTTCCGGTCGGCCACTTCACGAAAGCCTCCGCGAAACCGTCGGCCAGCCGTTCGAACTCGTTCTTGTCCTCATAGGGCGGATCGATCAGGACGAGGCCGCGCCGCTCGTTCGGCGGCACGAAGGCCGGCAGCGCGGTCCAGCCGTCGAGGTCGACGATTCGGGCCTGGGTGTCGCGGCGCAGCGCATCGACCAGCCGCTTGCGCGCTTTCGGCTCGACCTCGCAGGCGGTGAGGCGGTCCTGCGGCCGCAGCAGCGCGCGGGCGATCAGCGGCGATCCGGGATAGGCCACCAGTTCGGCTTTTGGGTTGAAGGCCCTGACGAGGTCGAGATAGGGCATAACCAGCGGCAGCGTCTTTTCCGAGAACCGCGCCTGCATCACCCGCGCGATGCCGGTGAGCCACTCGCCGCCGCGTTGCGCTTCATGCGAGGTGAGATCGTAGACCCCGGCGCCGGCATGGGTGTCGATGACGCGAAACGCGGCCTGCTTCTCCTGCAGATAGGTCAGGATGCGCACCAGCACGATGTGCTTGATGACATCGGCAAAGCCGCCGGCATGAAAGGCGTGACGATAATTCATGGGGAAAACTTACGGCCGGTTGGAGAAGACGCAGGCGTCTTCTACGCGTCATGGCCGGGCTTGTCCCGGCCATCCACGTCTTTAGCGAACAAACGAAGGAAGACGTGGATGCCCGGGTCACCCGCGCGAAGACGCGCGGAGCCTGTCATCGAGCCGCGCTTTGCGCGGGGCATCACGGGATCTGGTAAATCAACCGGGATCGGGTAAATCAACCACCCCGCAGCGGCGGCATCACGACCTGCTCGCGGCGGCAGGCGCGGCGGTCGGTTTCCTCGCAGGCGCGGAACTGCAGATCCTTGCTCATGCAGATACGGACCTCGGAGAGCCGGGTCCTGTCGCAGGTCACGGCGATCGCGGAATTGCTCAGGCCCGGATTGACCTTGATGAAGGCGTCCTCGATCTCGGCGGGCGCCACGGTCTTGGCCTCCGACAATTCCAAATATTCGGGCGGAATCTTCACCGCCGACCGTGCCTTGCGGATGGTCTCGAAATAGGATTTTGCGGACAGTCCCGAGCAGGTGCCGTGCTTATCCCATTCGGCGAAGATCAGCCCCGGCGCCGGCATCAGGTCCAGCATCGACGACATGATATTGCGGTCGAGCCGGGGCGAGGGGCGCTGGCAGTAATCGGGAAAGCCGCGCTCATATTGCGGCCAAAGCCCGTGCACCACAAAGGAAAACGGCCGCCCGCCGCACTGGACCTGCGACCGCCCGCTATTGCCGCGTTCTGACGCCGACTCGCAGAACGAGGGCGACCACGACAGCGATAGCACGTAAAAATCGAACTCGCCGGGGGCATTCTGGCGGCGATCCTGCGCCGACGCCGTCCCTCCGGTGCCAATGCCGGCCAGCGCCGCCGAGGCGAGCAGACCGAGTGAGATCAAAAACCGCGAAATCCAAATCCGTGAAAAATCAGACATGACGACGCCCTCATACCCAGACTGGCCGGGAGCCTAGCAGGGGGCAGGAACATTTCAAGAACAAAATAAGGAAAAGCAACGAGGCCCGGTCCGAGGGCTCAGAGGACTGGAAAACCGGGCTTGGCAGTGAAGGGCTTGGAAATCAGGGCCGGGCGGACTTGCAGCCGGGATTATAGGCCCAGTTGCGGTCGAGCCCGGTGACGCACCATTCGACGCCCTGGCCGTAGCCGGCAAACCCGCCATCCTCGATGATGGAGTAATGCACGGTGCGCTGCTTGCCGTCGTTCAGCATGGCGTCGGCGGTGCAATAGCGGCGCGGAATGTTGTCGGATTGCCAAGGCCGGAACGCGGTTTCGTGGATCCGGCCGTAGCCGGTGATCTGCAGCGCGGAATTCCAGAAGGTGCTTTCCTTCTCCTGGAACTGGGAGGTGATGGTCGGCAGCGCGCGCTCGCACTCGGCCACGCGGCCGTCGTAGCGCGGGCCGGACAGCCAGAAATTCAGCTCCGCCGGGTTGGCGGCTTCGGCGGCCTGGCCGAACGCCAGCAGCCCGAACAGGATGCCAAGCCCGGCCCCAAGGCCTGTTTTTTTCGAGAGCCGGGTTTTTTTCAAGGATGCAATGAGGTCGCGCATGGGCATTCCGCCGGAGGTTCCAACGGTGGGGACGGTGACGCGAAGGCCGGCCAAGGTCAAGTGCAACGCGGCAACACCTGCCGATAACTCCGCATCCACCCGCCGGCCGTTCTTTTCATGGCGGCCGATGCGCTCTAAGGTGCGGTTTGAGCGAAATGGAGTCTGCGATGCGAATGATAGGGGCTTTGAGCCTAGTTGCCGCGTGCGGGATGCTGGCGTGCGCGCCGGCGCGGGCCACGTGGTTGCCGCCGTTCGAGGGGGTGCCGTCGTTCAAGGGCAACGATACCGGCGGCATCATTGCCTATTCACTGGCGAGCCAGACTGACGCCCGTCAGCTCGCGGTCGATCACTGCGCGCGTTACGACAAGGTGGTAAAATTCCTCGCGGTGCAGCCCTATGAGGGCGGATACATCTCGTTCGCCTGCCGCTGGGTACCGTACGGCGCCAACGAACGGCCGCTGCGCACCCTCTACTGAACCGCATCGGCTGACCTGACGGAAGAGACCAGCCGGGAGCGCGGCGCATGACGCGACAGCTCGTTGCATTTTCCTTAAGCGTCTGTCTGTTGGCGCTATTGCCGGTGCTCGAGGCCGGCGCGATGGAAATGCCGGTTCGCAAGGCCGGCCTGTGGGAAATGAAGATGCTGCGGCCCGGCTCGCCGGCGCCCGACATCACGATGCAGCATTGCACCGACGAGACCACCGAGAAGGAGATGGGCGCGACATTCTCGCCGATGGCGAAAGAGGCCTGCTCCAAGAACGAGATCCAGAAGACCGCAACCGGTTACGTCGCCGATTCCGTATGCAGCATCGGCGGCATGTCGATGACGTCGCATTCGGAAACCACCGGCGATTTCAATTCCGCCTACACCGTCAAGTCCACGTCGCATACCCAGGGCGGTCCGGCCGGCGTGCCGCGCGATTCGACGACGACCCTCGAGGCGAAGTGGCTGGGCGCCTGCAAACCCGATCAGAAGCCCGGCGATATCATAATGCCCGGCGGCATCAAGATGAACATCAAGGACATGGAAAAGCTGAAGGGGATGATCCCCAAGCAGCTACCGAAGTAATCCGCGACGCCGTAGCCCGGATGGGCCAACGGGTCGCGCGAATGCGCGCCCGATGATAAACTCCGCGAAATCCGGGGGTCTTGCGCAAACGAATGAGCTTTCCCGGATTGCGCTTCGCTCCATCCGGGCTACGGGGCTTCACCTCGCCCCGCTTGCGGGGAGAGGTCGGATTGCCTCGGCGATGCGAAGCATCGTCCGGCGCAATCCGGGTGAGGGGGACTCTCCGCGCATTCGGACTCGCGGAGAATCCCCCTCATCCTGACCTTCTCCCCGGATGCGGGGAGAAGGAAAAACACTTACACCGGTATCCGCACCGCGGCGCGCAGGCCGCCCATCGGGCCATCGCCGAGCGTGATGTCGCCGCCATGCGAGCGCGCGATGTCGCGGGCGATCGCCAGCCCCAGCCCGGTGCCGCCCTCGTCCTGGTTGCGGGCGTCGTCGAGCCGCAGGAACGGCTTGAACACTTCCTCGCGCATGTCGGCGGGAATGCCCGGCCCGTCGTCGTCGACCGTGACCGTCAAATAACGGTGATCGCGGTGGCCGGTGATCGAAATCGCGCTGGCGTGCCGCGCCGCGTTGGAGACGAGGTTGGCAAGGCAGCGCTTGAACGAGGCCGGCTTCACCGTCACCACCGGCAGGCCGTGGAACGTCACGGTGGCGGCGTGGCCGTTGCGCTCGGCGTCGCTGCGCAATTCCTCCAGCGCCAGCGACATGTCGGTCGGCTGCGCATGCTCGCCGCTGTCGCCGCGCGCAAACGCCAGATAGGCCTCCAGCATCCCCGACATTTCGTCGACATCCTTGCGCATGCCGTCGACCTCGGGACTGTCGCCGATCAGTGCCAACTCCAGCTTGAAGCGGGTGAGGATGGTGCGCAGATCGTGCGAGACGCCGGCCAGCATCGCGGTGCGCTGTTCGATCGAGCGCTCGATGCGCGCTTTCATCTCGAGGAACGCCTGCGCCGCGCGGCGCACTTCGCGCGCGCCGCGGGGCCGGAAGTTCGGCGCCTCGCGGCCCTTGCCGAAACTTTCGGCGGCATCAGCCAGCCGCAGGATCGGCTTGATCTGGTTGCGCAGGAACAGCACCGAGACGATCAGCAGGATCGATGAGGTGCCGAGCATCCAGAAGATGAAAATCTCCGAGTTCGAGGCGTAGGCGGCGCTGCGCTGGGCGAAGATGCGCATCACGGCGTCGTCGAGCTGGATCCGGATTTCGACCAGATTGGAGCGGCCGACGGTATCGATCCAGAACGGTTTTGCGATCTGCCGGCCGAGCTGCACCGACAGGGTCTGGTCGAGCAGAGAGAAAAACGGTTTTGGGCCGGGCGGCGGCAGGTCGCCGACGGGCAGAAAATCCACTACCAACTGCATCCGCTGCGCGACGCGGCGCAACTGCGCGCGGTCCTTGTCCTGCGGATAGAACTTGTAGACGTCGATCAGGCTGGCGATGTCCTGCACCACGGCCGCCGACAGCCGCCGCGTCACCGTGTTCCAGTGCCGCTCCATGAACACGAACGCCACCACCGTCTGCAGCACCACCATCGGCACGATCATGATCAGGAGCGCGCGGGCGTAGAGCCCGGTCGGCATCCAGCTCTTGAACGCGTTGCCCATCCAGCCATTGGCGGCGGAAACGCGCCGAGAGGCGGTGCGGATCAGCGTGAGGCCGGTGTCGAGCGTGCTCATGAGGATGTGCTCAAGGCGAAGCGACCAGGCGATAGCCGATGCCGCGCGCAGCCTGCAGGAACAAGGGATTGGCGGGATCGCGTTCGATCTTGCGCCGCAGCCGGTTGATCTGCACGTCGACCGCGCGCTCGTTGACGGTGCCATCGCCGGTCAGCGCGCTGCGGGGCACGGTTTCGCCGTGCGCTAACGCCAGAAGCCGCAGCATCTCGCGTTCGCGGTCGGTGAGATGAACGGTCTCCTCGCCCTTGCGCAGTTCGCCGCGGTCCAGGTGATAGACGTAAGGTCCGAACGCGACCTGCTCCATCGTCTCCACCGGCGGCGGCGCGCTGCGCTTCAGGATATTGCCGATCCGCAACACCAGCTCGCGCGGCTCGAACGGTTTGGCGACATAATCGTCGGCGCCGATCTGCAGGCCCTCGATCCGGGCTTCGGCCTCATGGCGCGCCGTCAGCATGATGATCGGCACCGAGGATGAGGTGCGGATGAAGCGGGCGAGATCGAAGCCGGTTTCGCCGGGCATCATCACATCGAGGATCAACAGGTCGAAATGCAGCCCGAGCAGCTTGGCGCGGGCGTCAGAGGCGCTCATCGCCGTGGTGACGCGGTAGCCTTCGCCGCACAGAAAGCGCGACAGCAGATCGCGGATGCGGCGGTCGTCGTCGACCAGCAGCAGATGCGGGGCGTCGTCGGCCGGTTGCGTCGGCGTTTGGACGAGGGTTGCAGCCTGGGCCAATTTTATTCCTTTGCCTTTGCGGTTGCGCCGCCGGTCGCGAGGATGGTTTGAAGCACCTTGTCGGGATCGTCGTGGTCGATCATTGCGCGCAGGAACTGCCGGACCGTATCGGCGCCCGCCGGCCCGATATCGGCGAGCGCGCGGTTGATGCGGTCGGTCTGCAGGCCGGCGAGCTTGGCCACCAGCGCCTCGCCCTTGGCGGTGGCGAAAAGAAGGCGTTGCCGGCGGTCGTTGTTGCCGGTCTGCTGCACGATATAGCCTTCATCGAGCAATTGCTTGAGCACCCGTCCCAGCGACTGCTTGGTGATGCGCAGCACGTCCAGCAGGTCGGCGACCTTGAGGCCGGGATAGCGGTGGACGAAATGCATTACCCGGTGATGCGCCCGGCCGAACCCGAAAGCCTCCAATTCGTGATCGGCGTCGCCGACGAAATCCCGGTAGGCAAAGAACAGGAGTTCGATGATATCCCAGCGCAGATCGGCCGCGCCCGGGGAAGCCGGACGCCGTTCGGCACCCCTCGAATCTGGGTCGCGAGAAGGATTTGAGAAATTTATGTCAGCCATATTGACATATCTTGGGTTCAATGTTACAAAACTGTCAGTTACGACGAAACATTAAGTCGTTTCGCAGGCAGGCGACGCCAAAGCAAGACCAACAGGCTAAGTGACCGGCCGTGAATTTTACTACCGTGCGATTGTCGAGCGGCATTTCGGCAAACATACTGGACTTCGCGCATTCCGCCAAAGCGGAAACCGGCCTAAAACACCG
>Ga0193699_10000607_pt1 | contig 15212 bp, 18 predicted proteins | sample L3c2metaG_FD_160095 | JGI IMG/M metagenome (GOLD analysis project Ga0193699, IMG submission 160095) | Soil microbial communities from a riparian zone of the East river system, Colorado, United States - L3c2 | ecosystem: Environmental > Terrestrial > Soil > Riparian zone | place: USA: East... | reverse complement strand
CCTGGGACTCGTGCCCCAGGAATACGCCTTCTACCCCATGCTCACTTGCGCGGAGAACCTGCGCTTTTTCGGCGCAGTGCAGGGCCTGGCCGGCGCGCGGCTCAAGGAGCGCGTGGAAGCCGCCGCCGCGTTCGCCCGCGTCGAGAGCGTGCTCCGGCGCCGCGCGGGGCGGCTTTCGGGCGGCTTGAAGCGCCGCCTGAATCTCGCCATCGGCCTGCTCCTGGAACCTGAGATCCTCCTTCTGGACGAACCGACCGTGGGAGTCGATCCGCAGTCGCGCGCCTTTCTGCTGGAGTCGATCCGCTCGCTTGCCGGGGCGGGACGGACGATCGTCTACACCAGCCACTACATGGAAGAGGTCGAAGCGATCTGCGACCGTGTGGCAATCATCGACAACGGACGCGTGCTCGTTTCAGGCGCGCTGTCGGACGTGATACGGGACGGCTCGGGCCTCCAGGAGCTCTTCATGCAGCTCACCCACCGCTCGCTGCGCGATTGATGCGCCCTCTGCTCGCCCTGTGGGAAAAGGAATGGATCGCGCTTTCGCGCGACGTTCTCGGACTCGCGGTGCTGTTCCTGATGCCCGCGGCGTTCATCGTGGTCATGTCGCTCGCCTTGAGCGACGCGTTCAAGGGCGGCGCCGCGCGCCAGACCGGGTTCGCCGTGATGGCGGCCGATCCAAAGCTCGCCGACCGCCTAGCGCAGAGCCTGTCCGGCGACGGCTTTCGCGCTGCGCCGGCGCCGGCGGACGAGGCCGCGGCGCGCGACGGCGTGCGCCGCGGAACGCCCTCGCTCGTCCTCGTCGTGCCGCGCGATTTCGAGCGCGCCCTGGGCTCGCCGCTCGACGGGAAAAGCACTCCGCCCAAGCTCGCGCTCCTCGCCGATCCCGCTTTGCCGCCGATGCAACTCCTCGCCTTTCAGCAGCGCGTCCTCGGTGCGGTTCTGAGCCTGCGCGCAGCGGCGATGATGCGACGGGCCGGAATCGCCGCCAACGCGGACGCGTTCGATCTGAAGCGGGCGGCGGCGCTCTCCGTTGAAACGATCGGCGGGACCGGACGTCCCTCTTCGGTACAGCAGAACGTCCCGGCCTGGCTCATCTTCGGGATGTTCTTCGTGGTGATGCCGATCTCCTCGCTCTTCATCGTGGAGCGGCGCGAGGGCACGCTCGCGCGCCTGGTGAGCCAGCAGGTGCCGTTTTCGCTGCTGCTGCTCGGCAAGGTGGGACCGTATTTCGTGGTGAATCTCGCGCAGGCGGTGCTGATGCTGCTCGCCGGGCGGACGCTGGTGCCCTGGTTCGGCGGCGAGACGCTCGTGCTACCCGGGCGCTGGGACCTGCTCGCGGCGGTGACGGCGTGCACGAGTTTTGCCGCCATCGGGTGGGGACTGCTCGTCGCGGTGTGCTCGCGCACGCTCGAGCAGGCGACCGTGATCGGCGGCGTCGGCAACATTCTCGCCGCAGCCGTCGGCGGCATCATGGTGCCGCGTTTCGTGATGCCGGAAGCGATGCAGAAGCTCTCCGAAATCTCGCCCATGGCCTGGGCGCTGGACGGATTCCACGCCGTGATCCTTCGCCAGGGCGGCGCAGCCGATATCGCCGCACCGTGCGTCAAGCTGCTTGGCCTTGCGGCGATACTGCTGGCGGCCGCCCTGTGGGTGCACGCCCGGCGCCGCGTCCTCACCTCAGCGCAATGACCTCCCGTGATGCAATGATTGCCGAATTAACGGCGCTTATCCTCGAGGCGACCGAGAAAACGCTCGCCGCGCCGGCCTTGTCGCCGGAGGAGCCGATTTTCGGGACGGGGACCCGGCTCGCGCTCGACTCGCTCGACGCGCTGCAGGTTTCCATGGCGCTGCAGAAGCGCTACGGCGTGCGCCTCGCCGACAGCAAGGACACGCGGCGCATCCTCGCCTGTGTGGGAAATCTCGCGGACTACCTGCTGCAAAAGCGCGCATGACCGGGACTTTCGTGCGCGCGACCGCGCTCGCAAGCGCGCTCGGACCGGATCTCGGGACCGCCGTCGAACGGCTCGCGGGCGCGCCCGCGGCGCCTGCCCGAAACGCGATCGGCGGGGCCTGGCCGTATTTCGCGATTCCGGTCGAAGGGAGGGACTGGAGAAAACGCACCGAAGCGATCGCGCGCTCGGTGGCAGGGGACTTGCGGCGCGAGGCCGCGCTCGCGCCCTCGCAATGGGCCGGCCTGCCCTGCGTCGTCGGCTCGTCCTCTTTTTCCGTCGGCGCGTGGGACGACGGCGGCTGGGCGGCGGTCGAGCCCTCGTTCGAGTTTTCCCGCGGGCTCGCGAAAGAATTCGGCGTGCACGGCCCGGTGGCGGCCGTGAGCACCAGCTGCACCTCGGGCTTGAGCGCGCTCGACATCGCGCTAGGCTGGGTCGCAGAAGGCGAATTCCGCGATGTGCTGGTGCTGGGCGTGGAGTTTCGCAATCGTCTGACCGTCGCCGGCTTCGCCGGACTTCAGCTGCTTTCGGCGACGGCCGCGCGCCCCTGCGACCGCGAGCGCGACGGCCTGGTGCTGGGCGAGGCGCTGGCCGCGGTGCTCGTGTCCGCTGCACCCGCCCCCTGGCGGATCGCCGCGCTCGCCACCGGGATGGATGCGGCGAGCGTCACGGGCCCGGCGCCGGACGGCACGGCGGCTGCAAATACGATGCGGGCCGCGATGGCGCGCGCGCAATGGGAGAGCGCCGCGGTGGATCTGATCAAGCTGCAATCGGGCGGAGGGCCTATGGCGGATCTCGCCGAGGCGAACGCGGTGCGCGAAGTGTTCGCGCCCGCGCCGAAGGCGGTGTCGCTGAAGGGAGCGCTCGGCCACACTCTCGGGGCGAGCGGTCCCGCGGAGCTCGCGCTGCTGCTCGCGAGCCTCGCGCGCGGGCGCGTGCCCGCGACCTGGGGATTTGCAAAGCCGGACGACGAGCTCGGCCTCGAGCCCTCGGGCGGCGACGCTAAAGGGCTGCGCCGCGTGCTTTTCAATCTTTCCGGGTTCGGCGGAAGCGTGATGAGCCTGGCGCTGGAAAAGCTGGAAAAGGCGGGCTGACGGTGTATTTGCTCGCACCGACGGCACTGCGCGTCGCGCCGGACGACTTTCCGGCGCAGGTGCGCGCGCGCTTCGCCGCCGAGCTGCGCCGCGCCGGCCGCTTCGCGCAGCTTTGCCTGCTCGGCGCGCAAGCCTGCCTCGAGGCCGCGGGCGGCGACGGCCCGCTCGGGGTCGTGTGGGCAAGCGAGCTTGGAGCGCTCGACGCCACACGCGCCGCGCTCGACGAAGACCTGAGACGCGGCGAGCCGGCGATGCCGTTCGCGTTCATCGCGACGCAGCCGCATCTGGCGGGAGCGCTGCTCGCGCAGCGCTCGCATCCGGTCACGCGCGCGGCCTGCCTGTATCTCGCCCCGGACGCCTGGCCCTCGCTGCCGCAACTGGCGCAGCGCTGGCTCGCGGACTGCGAGAGGGTCCTGGTCGGCTGCGTGGAGGAATCCGGCGCAACGGGCGTGGCGCATCGCAGCGACTGGTGCGTGTTCCGGAAAAACCCCGTCGCAGGGGCGGTTCGCTGCGAACGCTGGCGCGGCACGGGGAACGCGGCCGCCGCAACCGGAGAGGACTGGATTCCCCGCATCGCCTCCTGGAGCGGCCCGGGAGCTGCGCCGCTCCTTCTGCGCGGAGGCGAAGACGCGTGGCGCTTTACTCCCGATGGCTGAGAAGAACCCGGCGGTGAAAGCCTTCATAGGACTGGGCGCGAACCTCGGAGAGCCCGAGGCCCAGTTGCGCCGCGCCCTGCTCGCGCTCGCCGAGCTGCCCGGCACGCGGCTCGTCGCGGCGTCTTCGTTTTACCGCAGCGCGCCGGTGGGTGTGGTCGCGCAACCCGATTTCATCAATGCCGTCGCCGAAATCGAAACCACGCTGGTCGCGCGGGCCCTCCTCGAGGCGCTGCTCGCCGCGGAGAGGCGCTTCGGCCGAAGGCGCGAATTTCCCGGAGCGCCGCGCACGCTCGATCTCGACCTGCTGCTCTACGGCGAGCGCGTGATCGCCGAGCCCGGGCTCATCGTTCCCCACCCTCGCATGCACGAGCGCGCCTTCGTACTGGCGCCCCTCGCCGAAATCGCGCCGGACATCGCGATCCCGGGCAAAGGCCGCGCCAAAACGCTCCTCGCCGCTTGCCCGGATCAGAAAATAGAAAGGATCGCTTAGCCGATGAACACAACCGTCCTTGCACAGACCGTCGGACTGCTCGCCCTCTCGAACGTGTTCATGACCTTCGCCTGGTACGCGCACCTCAAGGAGCTTTCCTCCAAGCCCTGGTTCATCGCGGCGCTCGTGTCCTGGGGCGTGGCCTTGTTCGAATACCTGCTCCAGGTCCCCGCGAACCGCATCGGCTTCACCCAGTTCAGCCTGGCGCAACTGAAGATCATCCAGGAAGCAATCACGCTCGTCGTGTTCGTCCCGTTCGCGCTCTTCTACATGAACCAGCCGCTCAAGCTCGACTACCTCTGGGCGTCGTTGTGTATCATGGGCGCGGTGTATTTCGTCTTTCGGGGCTGACCCGGGAGCAGGCACGCAATCCGATGAAGCTCCCCGCGCTGCTTCTTTCCCTTTTCCTTCTGCCGGGTTCCGCTTCGGGGGCCGCGGCCGCCGGGCCGATTGCCCTGCCGCCGTGGTTCACCGAGACTCTCCTCGATTTCCGGGAAGACGTGGCCCAGGCCGCGCGCGAGCGCAAGCGGCTCATGATTCTCTTCGAACAGAACGGCTGCCCCTACTGCAAGGAACTGATCCTGACCAACTTCAGCCAGAAGGCGATCGCCGACAAGGCGCGAAAGAATTTCCTCGCGATTTCGCTCAACATCTGGGGCGACCGCGAGGTGACCTGGACGGACGGAAAGAAATACTCCGAGAAGCGGCTCGCGGCTTTCCTGAAAATCCAGTTCACGCCGACGCTGGTCTTTCTCGACGAGCGCGGCGCGATCGTGGCGCGGCTGAACGGCTACTATCCGCCGCACCGCTTCGAGGCGGTCCTCGACTGGGTCGCAGGCCGCAGGGAAAGGAAAATCGCGCTCGCCGAGTACCTGCGCAGCGCGGTCCGGGAGCCGGCCGGGGAGCAGCTGCACGACGAGCCCTTCTTCCTCAAACCGCCTTACGATCTGCGCCGGCGCGGCACAAAGCCGCTCGCCGTGTTCTTCGAGACGCCGTCCTGCGCGGCCTGCGACGAGCTGCACCGCGAGGCCTTTCGCCGCGCGGGAATCGCCGAGTCGCTGAAGCTGTTCGACGTGGCGCGGTTCGCGTTCGGGGAGCGCACTCCGGTGACGATTCCTTCGGGAGACCGGCTCCCGGCCGAAGACTGGGCGCGCTCGCTCGGCCTGTCCTATGCGCCTTCGGTGGTTTTCTTCGGCACCGACGGCAGGGAAGCGTTCCGCATCGAAGCCTACCTGCGGCCGTTTCACCTCTGGGGCTCGCTCGAATACGTCGCGAGCGGGGCCTACCTGCGCGAGCCGAATTTCCAGCGCTTCCTCCAGGCACGCGCCGAGGAGCTGCGTGGGCGCGGCGAAGCAGTCGATCTGTGGCGGTAGCGCCGCGCGCAGGCGCTCTCTTGTATGATTGGGCGCCGTTTTCCGCGAGCCCCAGCCCCGTGACGCTCTCGAAATATCACTACGTGGTCGTCGAAGGTCCGATCGGCGTCGGCAAGACGAGCCTCGCCAGGCGCCTGGCCGACCGGCTGCAGGCGACCCTGGTCCTGGAGCGTCCGGAGCAGAATCCGTTTCTGCGGCGCTTCTACCAGGACATGTCCCGCTTCGCTTTGCCGACGCAGCTGTTTTTCCTTTTCCAGCGGATCGGCCAGTTGCGGGAACTCGCGCAGATGGACCTGTTCAACCGGCTGACCGTCTGCGATTTCCTCCTCGAGAAGGACCCGCTGTTCGCGAGGCTGACGCTCTCGGGCGACGAGCTGCATCTGTATCAGCAGATATACGACTCGCTCAGCCTGCAGGCTCCGAAACCCGATCTCGTCATCTACCTCCAGGCGCAGCCGGAGATTTTGTACGAGCGGGTGCGCCGGCGCGCGGTAGAATTCGAGCGGCCGATCACCGGGGAGTATCTCGCCCTGCTCGCGGACAGCTACAACCGTTTTTTCTATCACTTCAGCGGGAGTCCCGTCCTGATCGTGAATTCCGAAAAGCTCAACTTCGTGAGCCAGGATCGCGACCTCGACCTGCTCATCGAGCGCGTGGGAGCGATGCGCGGCAACCGCGAGTTTTTCAACTGGGGAGACTAGGATGACGCGACTGACCATCAGAGCGCTGCAGAAGCTTCGCGAAGATGGGACGAAGATCGCCATGCTCACCTGCTACGACGCGAGTTTCGCGGCGATGCTCGACGCGGCCGGCCTCGACAGCTTGCTGGTCGGCGACTCGCTCGGCATGGTCCTGCAGGGACACGAGACCACCTTGCCGGTTACGCTCGCCGACATGGCCTACCACACGCACTGCGTCGCACGCGGCAGCAAGCGCAGCTTCCTCATCACCGACATGCCCTTCGGCAGCTATCAGGAATCGCCGCAGCAGGCGTTCCGCAGCGCGGCCGGATTGATGGCGGCGGGCGCCCAGATGGTGAAGCTCGAGGGCGGCGCCGAAGTCGCCGAATCGGTGCGCTTTCTCACCCAGCGCGGCGTTCCGGTGTGCGGCCATCTCGGCCTCACGCCGCAGTCGGTGCACCAGTTCGGCGGCTACCGCGTGCAGGGCAAGGGCGAGGACGCCGAGCACAAGCTGATCGAGGAGGCCGTCGAGCTCGAGGCGGCGGGTGCGGGCCTCATCGTGCTCGAAGCGATACCGGCCAAGCTCGGCGAGCAGGTCACGCAGCGCCTGCGGATCCCGACCATCGGCATCGGCGCCGGCCCGGGGTGCTCCGGGCAGGTGCTGGTGCTGCACGACATGCTCGACGTGTTTCCCGGGAAGAAGGCGCGCTTCGTGAGGAATTTCATGAAGGGAGCCTCCAGCATCGCCGACGCGGCCGAGCGCTACGTGCGCGCTGTCCGCGACGGCAGCTTCCCCGCCGAAGAACACAGTTTCTAGTGGACATCGTCACTTCGGTGAGGGACTTGCGCGAGCGGCTGCAGCGCGAGCCCGACAACGTCTTCGTTCCGACCATGGGCAACCTGCATGCGGGCCACATCCAGCTGATGCGGCTGGCGAAGCATCGTGCCGCGTGCACCGTCGTCAGCATATTCGTCAACCGCATCCAGTTCGGACCGAAGGAGGACTTCGAGCGCTACCCGCGCACCCTCAAAGCCGATGCGGAAATGATGAAAGACGTGGGCGTGGACGTCGTGTTCGCGCCGACCGAGGCGGAGATCTATCCGGAGCCGCAGACCTTCGTGGTCGAGCCCTCGGACCTGCAGCACATTCTCGAGGGCGCGTTCCGGCCCGGGCACTTCCGCGGCGTTGCCACGGTGGTGCTCAAGCTCTTCAACATGGTCTCCCCGCACACCGCGATCTTCGGAAAGAAGGACTACCAGCAGTACGTGGTGCTGCGAGACATGGTGAAGCAGCTCGCGCTCCCCGTGGAGATCATCCCGGCGGAAACGGTGCGGGCCGAAGACGGGCTCGCGCTCAGCACGCGCAACGCCTATCTGTCGCCGGACGAGCGCAGCGAGGCCCCGGGGCTCTTCCGGGTCTTGAAGGAGGTCCGCGAGGCCTTGCTCGCCGGCCGGCGCGACTTCCCGAAGCTCGAAGCGCAGGCCTTGAAAAAACTTTCGGGGAATTGGAAGCCGGATTACGTCGCGATCCGCAGGCAGTCGGACCTCCAGCCGCCCTCGCCCGCGGACCGCGAGCTGGTCATCCTCGGGGCCGCAAAACTGGGAACGACCCGGCTGATCGACAACGTGGAGACTTCGCTTTGACGCGAGGAACGCGAGGCAGTCCCAGGACGGTCAGGACGGATAAGGCTGCAGCATGAGTTTCTCGACCGGGCAGCCGAGCGCCTTGGCCATTTTCTCCATCGCCTGCTCGTTCACCGAGACCGGCTGGAATTCGCCGCCGCCGCCCTTGCTGTCGATGAAGGCCTTGGCCGCGCTTTCGGAGTTCCAGACCACGACCGGGTCGGGCGAAACTCCTGCCACCTGAACGCAGATCGGAACGCCGTCGGACTTGTACACGATCGCAAACATGGCCAGCCTCCTGTTGCAGATGAAGCCATCGGGGCGACCCGAACCCTCCTCCCGGGCCTTGTACTTTAACCCATGTTCCGAGGAGCATCCAGTGGCGAAATCCACGATCGATCGATCGATTCATGCAGCTCGCAGCGAATAACCGCAGCGTCGCGGCATGGCTGCTCGCCTGCTGCGCGCTGGTGTTCGCGATCGTGGTGATCGGCGGCGTCACGCGGCTCACCCACTCGGGCCTGTCGATCGTCGAGTGGCAGCCTGTCGCCGGCGCTCTGCCTCCGCTCGACGAGGCCGGATGGCAGGAAGCCTTCGGGAAGTACAAGCAGACCCCCGAGTACCGGCTCGTCAATCCGGGCATGAGCCTCGACGGTTTCAAGAACATCTTCTGGTGGGAATATGTGCATCGGCTCCTGGGCAGGCTGATCGGCGCGGCATTTCTGCTGCCGCTTCTGTGGTTCGCGCTGCGAGGCAGAATCGCCCGCGCGCTCACGTGGAAATTTGCCGTGATATTCGGGCTGGGCGCGTCGCAGGGCGCGCTGGGCTGGTACATGGTGCAGTCGGGTCTGGTCGATAACCCGCGCGTATCGCAGTTCCGCCTCACCGCCCACCTCGGCATCGCCTTCCTGATCTACGCGGGCATGCTGTGGATCGCCTTCGATCTGCTCTTTCCCCGCGCGAGCCCGGTTTCCGGGAGGCTGCGCCGCTTCGCCTTCGCGCTCGCCGCGCTGATCTTCGTGATGGTGCTCTCAGGGGGCCTGGTCGCGGGAACCAGGGCGGGCCTCGCCTACAACACGTTTCCGCTTATGAACGGGAACATCGTCCCACCTGAAATTTTTTCCCTCGACCCGTGGTATCTGAACTTCTTCAGCAACATGGCGACCGTGCAGTTCGACCACCGGCTGATCGCCTGGCTGCTCGCGTTCCTCGTACCCTGGTTCTGGCTGCGGGTCCGACGCGAGGCGGCGCCTGGTCGCGCAAAGCTCGGGGCTCACCTGCTGCTTGCGACGCTTGCGCTGCAAATCGCCCTGGGAATCGCGACCCTGCTGCTGGCGGTCCCGGTTCCTCTCGCAGCGGCGCATCAGGCCGGCGCCTTGTTCGTCTTCAGCGCCGCGCTGTTCGCCGCGCATTCGCTGCGCTGACCCGGGCCCTCTATCGGTCGAGGTGCTTCGCCCGCTCGTCTATGAGCGCGTGGACGGCGTCGATCATCGGCGTCGCGATTCCGGCTTTTCGGGCGAGCTCCACCACCGCTCCTATGATCGCATCGGTCTCGAGCGGGCGCCGCCTTTCCACGTCCTGATGCATCGAGATCTTGGCGCCGGCGAGCTGTCTCGCAATGTCGATGCGCTCCTCCACCGTCATCGGTATGCGCACACCGTAGGCGTCGGCGACGCGCATCGCTTCTCCCATCATCGCGCGGATCAGCGCGAGCAGCGCCTGGCTGCCGTGGATGTCGTTCATGTGGGCGAGCGCGAGCGCCGCGACCGGATTGTAGGAGAGGTTTCCGATCAGTTTGGTCCAGATCTCGACCCGGATGTCCGCGGTGAGCCTCACCTCGAAGCCTGCCGCATTCATCGCCGCCGCGAGCCGCCCGGCGCGCTCGGACGCCGATCGATCGGGCTCGCCCAGGATGAAGAGCCGCCCCGCGGTGTGGCTCACCACGCCGGGCGCGGTCACCTGCGCGGCGGCGTGCACGACGCAGCCGAGGATGTGCTTCGGGTCGAGCGCCGAGAGCATGCGCCCGTCGGGATCGAGACAATCGATCGGCCGGCCCTCGAGGCTCCCGCCCTCCTTGTAGAAGTACCACCACGGCAGCCCGTTGATCGCCGGGATCACCGTCGTGTCGGGACCGATCAGGGATTTCAGCCGCGGCAGCATCGCGGCGATCGAGTAGGTCTTGAGGCAGACGAACACCGCGTCCTGGACCCCGAATTCGGCGGGCTCCGACGATGCGCGCACCGGATGAACTTCCGGCTTGCCCCCGGAAATCAGGGTCAGTCCCCGTCTTTGGATCGCCTCGAGATGAGCGCCGCGGGCGACGAGGGACACCTCGTGCCCGGCCTTCGCAAACCATGCTCCGGTCATCCCGCCCACGGCGCCGGCGCCGACGACGCAAATCCTCATGCAGCCTCTTTGCGGGGTTCCGGCGCAAGGATGAAATCGCGAACCGGAGCGATCTGTTCTTCGTTCATCAACCACGGCGCGTGTCCCACCCCGGGGAATTCCACGAATTCGACGCGCGGACCGCCCACCTGCATCCGCCTGACGGTCGATTCGAGCAGGAGATCCGACTCCGCTCCCCGCAGCACCAGTGTCGGGCATTCGACCTGGTCCCAGGTCGGCCACAGGTCGATGCCGAAGAGAAAATCGCTGCCGAACTCAACGCCGTCGCTCCCGCCACGGCGCATGCTGTTGACGACCGCAGGGTCGAGAGTGAGCCTATAGGCGCCATCCTCTCCGCGCCGGGAATCGTGCTCGGCGAGGCGACGCCACTGCCGGTCTTCGAGCGGTCCGAACTGTGCGCAGCTATCGCGCAGATGACGCTCGACCTCATCCAGGCTCGCGAATCGCGTGCCGACCCGCATGGCGGTGAGCTTCAGGCGCACGAGCGCATTCCAGGGCACCATGGGCCCGACGTCGTTCAGCACCAGGCGCCGGATCGGAGAATCGCGCCGGGCGGCGAGCATCATCCCGATCAGACCTCCCATCGAGGTACCAACCCAGTCGATTCTCGGTCCGTCGCTCGCCCCCTGGAGCCGGCGCAGAAGAGAGATTCGCTTGGGCGGAGCGGTGAGCCTGGCAAGCAGCGCTGCCGCGTCCGAAAGATATTGCGAAAAGCCGTAATCCTGCTTGTGCTCGAGCCAGTCGCTCTCGCCGCGGCCGACGACGTCCATGCACGCGACGCGGCAGCCGCGGTCCGCGAGGCTCGCCGCGAGCTCGTCGAAGTCCCGGCTATTGCGCGTCAGGCCGTGCACGCACACGACCAGGTGCAGCCCCTCCGGATTGCCCCATTCGGTATAGGCGACGCGGTGGAACCCGTTGGGCCCGAGTGCGAGGAAGTGGTTGAGGCGCGGTTCTGTGCTCATTCGAATGCGATGCGCCTTGGAGTCTGCGTTGGTGCCGGGAGAGAGAATCGAACTCTCATGGCCTCGCGGCCGCGGGATTTTGAGTCCCGTGCGTCTACCAGTTCCACCATCCCGGCTGGTTGCTGCGTGAAACCGCGTGCATTATACCGGCACGGCTATGAATTTTTCCATCGACGAGTTCGCCTACGAGCTGCCTTCCGGGCTGATTGCGCAGAATCCGGGCGCGGAGCGATCGGGAAGCCGCCTGCTGTGCGTCGGCAAGGCATCCATCGCCGATCGCCGCTTCTCCGAGCTGCCGCTGCTACTCGAAGCCGGAGATCTCCTGGTGTTCAACGACACCCGCGTGATCAAGGCGCGGCTCGCCGGCGAGAAGGAAAGCGGCGGGCGCGTCGAAGTCCTGATCGAGCGCACGCTTTCGGAGCACGAGGCGCTCGCGCAGGTAAGGGCGAGCAAACCGCCGCGAGCGGGAAGCACGATGCGGCTTGCAGATTCGGGCGCGAGGGAGAGTTCTATCGCCTGCGTTTTCCAGACGCGGTGATCGAGCTGCTCGAGCGCCACGGCAGCGTGCCGCTCCCGCCTTACATCAGGCACGCGCCTCGAAGCGAAGACGAGCAACGCTATCAGACGGTGTACGCGCGCTCGGCCGGCGCCGTCGCCGCGCCGACCGCGGGCCTGCATTTCGACGAACCGCTGCTCGCCGCGCTCGCCGCGCGCGGCGTCGAATTCGCCTGGGTGACCCTGCACGTCGGCGCGGGGACGTTCCAGCCGGTCCGCGTGAAAAATCTCGCGAAGCACCGCATGCACGCCGAGCGCTATGAAATTCCCGCGGCAACAGTCGCGGCGATTGAAGCGGCGAGGAAGCGCCGCGGGAAGATCATCGCCGTCGGCACGACCACCGTGCGCGGCCTGGAAGCCTCCGCCGCAAAACGCGGCGTGCCGACCGCAGGGAGAGCGGAGACGGATCTGTTTATCACGCCGGGTTTCGAGTTCCGCGTTGTGGATCGCCTTATCACCAACTTCCACCTGCCGAAATCGACCCTGCTCGTGCTGGTCTCGGCGTTCGCCGGAATCGAGCCGATCCGCAATGCCTACCGGCACGCCATTGAACAGCGCTATCGCTTCTATTCCTACGGCGACGCGATGCTGGTTGATAAGATACCCGGATGAAATTCTCCGTCCACGCGACTGACGGCGCGGCGCGCGCCGGGACTCTGGAGCTGGCGCACGGAAACGTCGAGACGCCGGTCTTCATGCCGGTCGGGACTTACGGCGCGGTGAAGGCAGTGAGCCCCGCGGAGCTCGCCGAGAACGGCACGCGCGTCGTCCTCGGCAACGCCTTTCACCTGTGGCTGCGTCCCGGGCTCGAGGTGATCGCGGCGCACGGCGGGTTGCACCGCTTTATCGGCTGGAAGGGGCCGATACTCACCGATTCGGGGGGCTACCAGGTGTTCAGCCTCGGCGGGCTTCGCAAAATCACGGAAGAAGGCGCGCGCTTCGCCTCGCCCGTGAACGGCGATCGCCTCCTGCTCACCCCCGAGGAGTCGATGCGCATCCAGCGGGTGCTGGACGCGGATGTCGTCATGGTGTTCGACGAATGCACGCCCTACCCCGCGAGCGAGCGCGACACCGGGGAATCGATGCGCCTCTCGCTGCGCTGGGCCGAGCGCTCGAAGCGCGCGCACGAGGGCAACCCCAACGCCCTGTTCGGCATCGCGCAGGGCGGAATGGTCGAAGACCTGCGCGACGAATCCCTCGCTGGATTGACGAATATCGGATTCGACGGCTACGCGATCGGCGGGCTGTCGGTGGGCGAGTCCAAGCGCGAAATGCGCAGGGTCATCGCCCACACCGCGCCGCGGCTCCCCGCGGACAAGCCGCGCTACCTTATGGGCGTTGGTACACCTGAGGATATCGTCGAGGCCGTTACGGCCGGAATCGACATGTTCGACTGCGTGCTTCCCACGCGAAACGCCCGCAACGGCTGGCTCTTCACGCGCTTTGGCGACGTCAAGATCCGCAACGCCCGCTACCGCGACGACACGCAGGCGCTGGACGGCACCTGCCCCTGCTACACCTGCGCCCATTTCTCGCGCGCCTACCTGCATCACCTCCAGAAGGTGAACGAAATCCTCGGCGCGCGGCTCAACACCCTGCACAACCTGCACTACTACCAGGCGCTCATGCTGGAGCTGCGCGGCGCCATAGCGAAGAAGAAGCTCTCCGACTACGCCGCCGCGTTCCACGAGGACCGCCGCAAAGCCGGGAAAACCTCATGAACTGCGGCTCGCCGATGGTATACTTCGGCGCTCGCTGAACCCGCATTGGAGACCCAAGTGCTGATTTCTCCCGCATTCGCGCAAGGCGCCCCGGCCGGGGCGTCCGGCCCCGGCTACGAGCAGTTCTTCATCATCATCGGAATGTTCGCCCTGCTCTATTTCCTGATGATCCGCCCGCAGATGAAGCGCTCCAAGGAGCACAAGCAGATGACCGAGGCGCTGCAGAAAGGCGACGAGGTCGTCACGGCGGGCGGGGTGCTCGGGAAGATCACCAAGATCGGCGAATCCTACGTGTCGATCGAGATCGCGCCCGGCACCGAGGTGCAGATGCAAAGGAGCGCGATCCAGACGCTTCTGCCCAAGGGCACGATCAAGGCCCTCTAGGAAACTGAAGAATCCCTGAGCGCCGCAGTCCGACTTCCTCATAGCCTCACGGATGAATCGCTATCCCCACTGGGTCTACGTCACCATCGCGGTGGCGCTGGTGCTCGGGTTTCTCTATACCTTGCCCAATTTTTTCGGCGAGGCGCCCGCGGTGCAGGTTTCTTCCGCGCGCGCAACGCTGAAGGTGGATCAGGCAGTTCTCGGGCGTGTCGAGGAATCGCTCAAGAAGGCCGGGATCCAGCCCACGGGGGTCTTCCTCGATCTTGCGGGCATCAAGGTGCGGCTCGCCGACACGGACACCCAGCTGAAAGCCAAGGACGTCATCAACCAGGCGCTCAACCCCGATCCGGAGAGCCCATCGTATACGGTCGCATTGAATCTGCTGTCGAATTCCCCGGCTTGGCTCGCAGCGATTCCGGTCGCACCCGCGCGACCAATGTACCTCGGCCTGGACCTGCGGGGCGGCGTGCATTTCTTGCTCCAGGTAGACATGCGCGCGGTTCTCGCGAAACAGCTCGACAGCAATGCTGCCGACATCCGTTCGCAGCTGCGTGACAAGAACGTGCGTTACGCCGGCATCGCGCGCGAAGGCGACAGCGTCGTGATCCGCTTCCGCGACGCCGAGCCCCGCGACAAGGCGCGCGCGCTCATCGGCGAGCAGCTTCCGGACCTGCAGCTCGCCGATGCCAGCGTGGGCGGCGAGCTGCGCCTCGTCGCCTCGATCCGCCCCGAGGCGCAGAAGCGCACGCAAGAGCTCGCGCTCAAGCAGAATATCCAGACGCTGCACAACCGCATCAACGAGCTGGGCGTCGCGGAGCCAGTGATCCAGCAACAGGGGGCTGACCGCGTGGTCGTGGAGCTCCCTGGCGTGCAAGATACGGCGAAGGCGAAGGAGATCCTCGGCCGCACCGCGACACTCGAAGTGCGGCTGGTGGACGAGGACGCGATGCGCTCCAACAGCACCATCAACGTCGACGTCTTCCCCGAACGCAAGCGAGACGGCTCGGTGTCCAGCGTACCGATGAAAAAACAGGTTCTGCTGAACGGTGACCGCTTCACCGGCGCAGCGGCAACGTTCGACCAGCATCAACAGCCTGCAGTTTCGATAAATCTGGATGCCGCCGGCGGCCGCGTGATGCTGGGTGTTACGCGGGAAAATCTGGGCCATCTCATGGCCATCATCCTCTTCGAGCGCGGGAAGGGCGAAGCGATCTCGGTGGCGAAGATACAGGGCGAGTTTTCAAACCGCTTTCAGATCACCGGCCTGTTCAGCCCGGAAGAGACCAATATTCTGGCGCTCCTCATTCGCGCAGACT
>Ga0193699_10000606_pt1 | contig 15215 bp, 13 predicted proteins | sample L3c2metaG_FD_160095 | JGI IMG/M metagenome (GOLD analysis project Ga0193699, IMG submission 160095) | Soil microbial communities from a riparian zone of the East river system, Colorado, United States - L3c2 | ecosystem: Environmental > Terrestrial > Soil > Riparian zone | place: USA: East... | reverse complement strand
AACTCGTCATCGTCGTCCCGGCGAACGCCCGGATCCATACGCCGTGACCGCGCGTTTAGGCGCGGTGGCAGATAGCTCGGCTACAACAGACGACCGGGATTATGGGTCCCGGCGTTCGCCGGGACGACGGCGTAGGGCTTTCTACCCCTTCACAATCCTTCGGCAGTGCTGCAACGACGCCTCGATCAAATTTTCGCTGGCTTCCGGCGTACGGAAGGCCGAATGCGCCGACAGCGTGACGTTGCGCAGCTTTGTCAGCGGATGATCCTTCGGCAGCGGTTCGACGTTGAAGACGTCGAGTCCGGCATGCCTGATCTGGCCGGATCCGAGCGCCTCGATCATCGCTTCCTCGTCGACCAGCGCGCCGCGCGCGGTGTTGATCAGGATCACGCCGGGTTTCATGGCTTCAATGCAGGCGCGCGAGACAAAGCCGCGGGTCTCGTCATTCAACAACAGATGCAGCGAGATCACATCGCTCTCGGTCAAGAGCTCATCCAGTTCGACGAACTCGACCTTGGTCGACTTCTTCGGCGTCCGGTTCCAGGCGATCACGCGCATGCCGCCGCCGAGCGCGATGCGGGCGACTTCCGCGGCGATGCCGCCGAAGCCGATCAGGCCCAGCGTCTTGCCGGTCAGCTGCATGCCGTCCTCGCGCAGCCAGTTGCCGGCGCGCATCTCGCGGTCCATTTCGGCGATGCCGCGCGCCGCCGCCCACATCAGCGCGATCGCGGACTCGGCCACCGCGGTGTCGCCATAGCCCTTGATCAGATGCACCGTGATGCCAAGTTCCGCGAGCTCTTCCGGATTCATGTAGCTGCGTGCACCGGTGCCCAGAAACACCACGTGCTTCAGACCGTTGCATTTTTTCGCGATCTCGGTCGGCAGTGCGGTGTGATCGACGATGGCGATCTTGGCGCCGTCGAGCAGCTCAGGGTACTGCTCCGGCGTGATGTCGGGATCGCGATGGATGCGGACATCGGGATCGCCGGGCTTGGTTAGGCGCTCGAAAATCACCGCCAACGATTCATTGGCGTCGACAAAAACTCCGCGCACTGCATTCTCCATCGTTAAGACGCGACGCCGGCGATCGCCAGCACGGTATGCATCAGGGCGTTGGCGCCGGCAGTGCAGTCGGCCTGCGTCGCGTCTTCCAGCTCGTTGTGGCTGACCCCGTCTTTGCAGGGAACGAAGATCATCGCTGACGGCACCACATTGGCGAGGTTGCAGGCGTCGTGACCGGCGCCGGAAGTGATGCGGCGATGGCTGTAGCCGAGCGCCTTGGTGGCGTTCTCGACGGCGTCGACCAGTTTTGGATTGAACACGGTCGGCGGTTTGCGCCAGATCGCATCGAACGCGATCTCGGCCTTGCGCCGTGGCCCGATCTCCGCGATCGCGCTTCGGAGATCCGTGTCGATGGCCTCGAGCGTTTCGGCGCTGGGGCTGCGGATATCGACGGTGAAGGCGATCTCGCCGGGAATGACGTTACGCGACGGTGCTGCGATCACGGCCTCGCCGACGGTGCCGACTGCGTTCGGACCATGCGCCTTCGCAATCCGCTCCACCGCCAGCACGATTTCCGACAATGTCGCCAGCGCGTCGCGGCGCAGCGGCATCGGCGTGGTGCCGGCGTGGCTTTCGAAACCGGTGACCTTGCCGTCATACCAGACGATGCCCTGGCCGCGATCGACCACGCCGATGGTCTTGTTCTCTGTCTCCAGCAGTGGCCCCTGTTCGATGTGCAGTTCGACGAAGGCGCCGAACTTGCGGTCACCGACTGCCTCGCCGCCGCGATAGCCGATGCCGTCGAGCGCTTCGCCGACGCTGATGCCGGCGGAATCCTTGCGGCTGAGAATATCGTCGGTGGTGTAGTCACCGGCATAGGCTGCCGACGCCATCGTCGCCGGCGCGAAGCGCGAGCCTTCCTCGTTGGTCCAGTTGACGATGCAGATCGGCGTCTCGGTCTCGATCCCGGCGTCATTGAGGGTGCGGACCACTTCGAGCGCCGCCAGCGTGCCGAGCACGCCGTCGAACTTGCCGCCGGTCGGCTGGGTATCGAGGTGCGAGCCCAACCCCACCGGCGGCTTCGACATGTCGCTACCGTTGCGAAGGGCGAACATCGAGCCCAGCGCGTCGACATGGACTTCGAGACCGGCGGCCTCGCAGGCGCTGCGGAACCAGTCACGCACCTGCTTGTCCTCAGGGCCGAGCGTCAGCCGCCGCACCCCGCCTTTCGGCGTGGCGCCGAATTTCGCGGTTTCGTGAATGGTGTCCCAGAGGCGGGCGGAATCGATCTGGAGGTTGGAGGCGATCTTTGTCATGGAGCTATTTCCGGAACCTAGGGAGCCGCGCACTCGGTCCGTTTCAATGACGCGCCTGCGGCGGCGCGTCAATAACCGCGCTGCCCCGCGCCAGCGAAGCTGCGAGTTCGGCGACGCGCTCGACCGCGACGGTGTCGGGGGACGTGAGCCAGCTCGCCGAAAACGTCAGCAGCGGCATCTGCAGATTGGTCGACAGCAATTGCAGCCGTCCGTCGGCCATTTCGTTCTCGACAATCGCGGTCGGAATCACGGCAATGCCGAGGCCTTCGATCGCCATGTGGATCACCGTGGCCAGCGAGGCGCTGGCGTGCAGCCGCATCGGCGGCAGGTCCGGGCGGTTGAACAGCGACCGCACCAGTTCGTAAGGCGGGGTCTTGCGCGGAAACGTGATGATTGGAAATTTCGCGAGGTCATGTACCGTCAGGTTGCGCTTGCCGAGGCCAAGCGAGGGACTGGCGAGAAACCCGACTGGATAGTCGCACAGCGCCCGGTTGCTGATGGTCGGCGCCGTCAGCGGTCCGAGCAGGAACGCCAGTTCGATTTCTTGCGCCAGCAGCCGGGTCCGCAAATTCGAGGTGATGTCGACTTCGATTTCGAGCGAGAGATTGGGGTAGGCGTGATTGACGCGCTTGATCAATTGCGACAGCCAGGTGTGGACGATGGTCTCGGCGACGCCGAGCCGCAGCACGCCGTGCATCGCCGAGCGGTCGCCGACCGCCGCCAGCATTTCCGAGCGCAGCCCGATCAGCTTCTCGGCGTAAACCATCATCTGCCGTCCGCTCGGCGTCGGCAGCACCATGCGGCGGTCACGCTGCAGCAGCCGGACCCCCACCTCGCGCTCGAGCTGCGCGATCCGCTGCGAGATCGCGGGCTGGGTGGTATGAAGCTTCTGGGCGGCACCGCGAAAGCTGCCGAGGGTGACCACCCACATGAAGGTCTCGATTGCCTTGAAATCAGCCATGCTTCCAAAGCTCCCAGTTCGATAAATAAAATTTATCGATTCCGATCAATAACAACGATTAGACATTATGGTAGTCTTATGTGCGATATGCTGTCGAGTTAATTAGGGCGGGATCAATGATGACCAGCTTGGCGAGACCGGAACGGCTGTTGGACCGCGGGACTTCCGACCTGTCGCCGAGCGTCGCGGCCCGGCATGCCTGCCGCGCCGGCATGGCCGCGACCACCGCCGGCGTCGCCAACGGTTTCGTCCAGGGCAATCTCGCGATCCTCCCTGAGAAGCTCGCGGCCTCGTTTCACCGGTTCTGCCAGCTCAATCCCAAGCCGTGTCCGATCATCGGCATGTCCGACGTCGGCGACCCCCGCATTCCCGCGCTCGGGATCGATCTCGACATCCGCACCGATTTGCCGCGCTACCGCATCTGGCGCGATGGCGAGGTTGAGGAAGAGCCGACCGACATCATGGCGCATTGGCGCGACGATCTGGTCGCTTTCGTGATCGGCTGCTCGTTTTCATTCGAGGAAGCGCTGCTGGCGGACGACCTACCGATCCGTCATATCGAGCGCAACGTGCGGGTGCCGATGTACCGCACTAATATTGCCTGCGCGCCTTCAGGGCCGTTCGCGGGTCCGATGGTGGTGTCGATGCGGCCGTTCAAGCCGGCCGATGCGATCCGTGCGGTGCAGATTACCTCGCGTTTCCCTTCGGTGCATGGCGCGCCGGTTCACCTCGGTCATCCGCATTCGATCGGGATCGCCGATATCGCAAAACCGGACTATGGTGATCCGGTGCCGGTGGAAGCCGACGAGATTCCGGTATTCTGGGCCTGCGGCGTCACGCCGCAAGCGGTGATCGCGGCAGCAAAGCTACCATTTGCGATCACGCATGCGCCGGGATTGATGCTGGTGACCGATCTCAGTAACAAGCAATTGGCAATTCTTTAATGGGCAGCCGCTGCTGTTCTTTGAGGCTTTACCGTAACCTTCAAACGTTTCATCGATAGCCGCCGCTCAACAAAGGATCCCGTAATGACCATCACCCGCCGCAATGTCCTGCTTGGAGCCACTGCCTCCGCCGCGCTGTTGCCGATCGCGGCCCGTGCGCAGACCTCCGAAGTGGTGATCGGCGTGATCTATCCGTTGTCCGGCGCCAGCGCCCAGATCGGCGTCGATGCCCAGAAGGCGTTCGAGACCGCCGCCGACATCATCAACAAGAACTACGATTTCGATCTTCCGATGGCGAAGGGCGAGGGCTTCTCCGGTTTAGGCGGCGCCAAGGTGCGTCTGGTGTTCGCCGACCACCAGGCCGATCCGCAGAAGGGCCGCGCCGAAGCCGAGCGCCTGATCACGCAGGAAAAAGTCTGCGCCATCGTCGGCACCTACCACAGCGCGGTGGCCGTCACCGTCAGCCAGATTTGCGAGCGCTACCAGATTCCGTTCATCTCGGCCGACAACTCCTCGCCGAGCCTGCATCGCCGCGGTCTCAAATTCTATTTCCGCGCCGCACCCCATGACGAGATGTTCTCGACCGCGATGTTCGACTTCTTCGACGCCCTGAAGAAGAAAGGCACCAAGATCGAGACGCTGGCGCTGTTCCACGAAGACACCATCTTCGGCACCGATTCCTCCAGCACGCAGCTCAAGCTCGCGGCTGAGCGCGGCTACAAGATTGTCGCCGACATCAAGTACCGCGCCAATTCGCCGTCGCTGACCGCCGAAGTGCAGCAGCTCAAGGCGGCGGATGCCGACGTGCTGATGCCCTCGAGCTACACCACCGACGCCATCCTGCTGATCAAGACCATGGGCGAACTCGGCTACAAGGCGAAGGCGATCGTCGCCCAGGACGCCGGCTTCTCCGAGAAGGCGCTGTATGACGCGGTCGGCGACAAAATCCCCGGCGTGATCTCGCGCGGCAGCTTCTCGCTCGATCTCGCCGCCAAGCGGCCGATGGTCGGCAAGATCAACGATATGTACAAGGAAAAATCGGGCAGGGACTTCAACGACTATACGTCGCGGCAGTTCATGGGCCTGATCGTGATGGCGGACGCCATCAATCGCGCCAAGTCCACCGACGGCGAGAAAATCCGCGCGGCGCTGGTCGCCACCGACATGCCGGGCGAATCCACTATCATGCCGTGGAAGCGCGTCAAGTTCGACGAGATGGGCCAGAACAACGACGCCGATCCGGTATTGCTGCAATATACCGGCGGCAAGTTCGTCACCGTGTTCCCGCCGCAGGCCGCGGTCGCCGAAGCCACCTGGCCGATGAAGTAAGCTATCTTCTTGGAGACTAATCACAAGCGCAGCGTCGTCCCTGCGAACGCAGGGACCCATATGCCCAGGAGTATCGTTTTCACCGTGGCCTCACGTCCTTCATCCAAACGCGGTTCTGGTGGTTATGGGTCCCTGCGTTCGCAGGGACGACGTGCGATGGGGGCATCTCTGTGACAGCCGCGACCATCATCCAAAGTCTGGCGAGCGGCTTCTTGATGGGGCTGCTCTACGGTCTGATCGCGGTCGGTCTCGCCTTGATCTTCGGCCTGATGGACGTGACGAATTTCGCGCATGGCGAATTCCTCATGCTGGCGATGTATGTGACGTTCTTTCTGTTCGCGTTCTTCGCCATCGATCCGCTGCTGGCAGCACCCCTGGTGGCGGCGGCCATGTTCGTGTTCGGGGCGGCGATCTACCTTGTCATTGTCCGCTTTGCGATGCGGGCCAAGGCCAATATCGGCATGGTGCAGATATTCACCACCTTCGGCCTCGCCATCCTGATGCGGGGCCTCGCGCAATTCTTTTTTACGCCGGACTATCGCAGCATTCCGGTCTCCTGGCTCGGCGGCAAGACCGTTTCGCTCGGCGGCATCTTCCTGCCCGTGCCGCAACTGGTCGGCGCGCTGATCTCGCTCGGCGCGTTCGGCGCGCTGTTCTTCTTCATCAAGAAGACCGATTTCGGCCGCGCGCTGGAAGCGACCCGGGAGGACGCCGGCGCGGTGGCGCTGATCGGCATCGACAAGAACCGGGTGTTCGCATTGGGCTGGGGCCTCGGCGCGGCCCTGGTCGGGCTCGCCGGTGCGGTCATGGCGATGTTCTTCTACATCTATCCCGACGTCGGGGCGTCGTTCGCGCTGATCGCCTATGTCACGGTGGCGCTGGGCGGCTTCGGCAGCGTGTTCGGCGCTTTTGCCGGCGGCATCATCGTCGGGCTGGTCGAAGCCACCACCGCATTGATCCTGCCGCCGTCGCTGAAATCGGTCGGCATCTACGCGGTCTATCTGCTGGTGGTCTTCATCCGGCCGCGCGGCCTGTTCGGTTCGATCTGATGGATAGCAGCTTCGCCCAGCGCCGCCGCCGCGACCTGATCATCGCCGTATGCCTGGCCGGCATCGCCGCGCTGGTGCCGCTCGTCGTCAAGGACGTCTACGTCCAGAACATCATGGTCCTGACCCTGATGTACGCGGCGTTGTCGCAGAGCTGGAACATTCTTGGCGGCTATTGCGGCCAGATATCGCTCGGCCACGCACTGTATTTCGGGCTCGGTGCCTACACCACCACGCTGCTGTTCACCAAATTCGGTGTGCTGCCGTGGTTCGGCATGCTCGGCGGCGGACTGATCTCGGCCCTGATCGCGCTGGCGCTGGGCTATCCCTGCTTCCGTCTGCGCGGCCATTACTTCGTCATCGCCACCATCGTGATCGCGGAAATCTCCTATCTCTTGTTCCTGAACTGGGATTGGGCGGGCGCGGCGCTCGGCATCGACGTTCCCGTGCGCGGCGACAGCTGGGCAACCTTCCAGTTCACCCGCAGCAAGCTGCCGTTCTATTATTTCGCGCTGGTGTTCTGCTGTGTCGCCTGGCTCGTGACCTGGTGGCTGGAGGATTCCAAATGGGGCTACTGGTGGCGCGCGGTAAAGGACAATCCGGACGCCGCTGAAAGCCTCGGCGTGGTCGTGTTCAATTCCAAGATGGGCGCCGCCGCCGTCTCCGCCTTCCTGACCGCGATCGGCGGCGCGTTCTACGCGCAGTTCGTGTCCTACATCGATCCCGAAAGCGTCATGAGCTTCCACCTCTCGCTGCTGATGGCGTTGCCGGCGGTGCTCGGCGGCATCGGCACGCTATGGGGGCCGGTGCTCGGCGCAGTGATCCTGATCCCGCTCACCGAGCTGACGCGCTCCTTCATCGGCGGTTCCGGCCGCGGCGTCGATCTCATCCTCTACGGCGCGGTGATCGTGCTGATCTCGCTGGCGCGGCCGGAAGGCCTGATTGGATTGTTTTCGCGGCGGCGCAAGGGAGCGGCAAGATGACGACGCCCTTGCTGGAAACCCGCGGCGTCTGGCAGCGTTTCGGCGGTCTGATCGCCAACAGCGACATCTCGATTTCGGTCGGACGGGGCGAGATCGTCGGATTGATCGGCCCCAACGGCGCCGGCAAGTCGACATTGTTCAACCTGATCGCCGGCGTGCTGCCGCCGACGCAAGGGTCGATCTGGTTCGATGGTGAGGATGTCACGCGGCTGCCGGCGGCGGAGCGCTGCCAGCGCGGCATCGCGCGCACGTTCCAGGTCGTCAAAAGCTTCGAGACCATGACGGTGATCGACAACGTCATCGTCGGCGCGCTGATCCGCACCACCGTGATGCGCGAGGCGCGCCGCAAGGCCTATGAGGTGCTGGAATTCGCCGGCCTGGCCGGACGTGCCGAGGTGCCCGCGAGCGAGTTGATCCCGTCGGAAAAGCGCCGGCTTGAGGTCGCGCGTGCGCTTGCGACCGAGCCGAAGCTGCTGCTGCTCGACGAAGTGCTGACCGGCCTGACCCCGATCGAGGCGCAGACCGGTGTCGAACTGGTGCGCCGGGTGCGCGCCACCGGCGTCACCGTGCTGATGGTCGAGCACGTCATGGAGATCGTGATGCCGCTGGTCGACCGCGCCATTGTGCTCGATCTCGGCAAGGTGCTGGTCGAGGGCAAGCCGGCCGACATCGTGCGCGATCCGAAAGTCATCAGCGCCTACCTTGGGGACCGTCATGCTGTCGGTGCATGAAGTCACCACCGCCTATCAGGGTCTGGTCGCGATCTCGGCGGTCTCGATCGAGGTCGCCCGGGGCGAGATCGTCTGCGTCGCCGGGGCCAACGGCGCCGGCAAGTCGACGCTCTTGAAAACCATCGCCGGCGCCGAACGTCCGCGCTCCGGATCCGTCACCTTCGACGGCGCCCGCGTCGACGGTATGGCGCAGCATCTGATCACCGCGCGCGGCATCGCCTATGTGCCGGAAAACCGCCGGCTGTTTCCGCGGCTGTCGGTCCGCGACAATCTGCGGCTCGGCAGCTACCTCTACCGCAGCGAGGCCAATCGCGACGAACCGCTGGCGCTGGTGTTTGAGCTATTTCCGCGGCTGTCGGAGCGGCTCGAGCAACGCGCCGAAACCTTGAGCGGCGGCGAGCAGCAGATGCTGGCGATCGGCCGCGCGCTGATGACGCGGCCGCGATTGCTGATGCTGGACGAACCTTCGCAGGGCATCATGCCGAAACTGGTCGACGAGATTTTCCAGGCGGTGAAGCGCATCCGCGACGCCGGGATGACCGTGCTGATCGTCGAGCAGCGCATGGCCGAGTGCCTCGACATCGCCGATCGCGCCTACATTCTGCAGACCGGCCGTGTGCTGATGCAGGGCGCGGCGGCCGAGATCAAGGGCAATCCCGACGTGCGCAAGGCGTATCTGGGGCTCTAGAATTCGTCATTGCGAGCGCAGCGAAGCAATCCATCTATCCAAGCGAAGAAAGAATGGATCGCTTCGTCGCAACGGCTCCTCGCAATGACGTTAAGAGAGCGTGGGCATGGCCTCTTGCCCAGCCTGAAGCGATACCTATCAATGTTCGTTTGCGCAGGATGGGTTTTGCGAAGGGCTCAACCCATCCTGCGCGCTCTTTCGCCCAGCGCTACGGCAGTCGCGGCTGCGACAAATTAACACGACGGGCAAATTTTCGCTTTCGCCGTCGGGCAAATCACTTTTAGGACTCACGCCATCCTGTCCCCGAGGAAGGGGCGTTGGCCATCGTCACCGAACGTTGGGATGGGATGCGGTGGACGCGACGGTGTCGGGCGTGAAGCGTGTTCGCAGGGCGGGTTTCCGTGAGCGGGCAGCGGCGCGCAGGACGTACGATGCCAAAGCGTACGGCAAAGTCGTGTGGTCCTGACGCCTCAGAGGTTGGCGTCAAGTCTCAACGGAGGTGCGAAAGCCCAACCGGGCCGACGTGCCAGTTTCCGGGAGGCGACGGAGGCAAGAAAGCCCGATACTCCGGGGAGAGCGCGAAATAAGCCGTAAAGCCATTGCGCAGGGAATGTCGGATCGCCTCCGCTGCCCTGTATGCTCGTGTGCGCCTTTTTTGCACATTATTTGCACACGAGACCGCGGGTGCAGCGCGCATCCGGCATTCCCTGCTCCCTCATTCTTCGAGGGACAACGAAACGCAAACCTCGGGCAGGCCGCGCCGCGAGAATGCGGACGTGTATCTGCTGTTTGAAATTTGAATCTGAACTCCCGCAGCCTCATCGCGAGTTCGGTACCGGCCTTCGGGCCGGCCCCTGATGGATGAAACAAATACCGCTTGTCTTCGCCGGGCTGAGGAAACATGCACGCTCATCGCCGTCAGGTGTGATCGTGAGTATCGGGCAACAACAGCCCAAACACCTTCGTCAAATCCGCCACCTGCGCCGGCGTCAGATACCGCGGGTTCAGCCCGCGCAGCAGCAAATAGAGCTTTGCGGTCTCTTCCAGTTCCTCCATGGCAAAGACCGCGGCTTCCAGTGTTTCTCCCGAGACCACCGGGCCGTGATTGGCGAGCAGCACCGATGAATACTTTCCGGCGAGCCCCTTGATCGCATCCGCTACCGCCGGATCGCCCGGCCGATAATACGGCACCAGCGCGGTCAGGCCGCACTTCATCAGGTAATATGGCGTCATCGGCGGCAATGCGGCGCGCGGGTCGATCTCCGGCAGCATGGTCAGCGCCACCGCATGCGTGGAATGCAGGTGCACCACCGCGCGCGCGGAGCTGCGGGTCTGGTACAATGCGGTATGCAGCGGCACTTCCTTGGTCGGGGCATCGCCGGAAACCAGCCGCCCGTCGGCGGAAAGCCGCGACAACCGCGCCGGGTCGAGCGAGCCGAGCGAGGCATTGGTCGGCGTCACCAGCCAGCCGCCATCGTCCAGTTTGACGCTGATATTGCCCGACGAGCCCGGCGTCAGCCCGCGCTCGAACAATGAGCGGCCGAGCCGGCAGATGTCCTCGCGTACCCCTGTTTCCGTCATGGCAGCGTCCTCTTTGCCGCCTTGTCTCATGCTTTGGCAGCGCGGCCAAGCCGTGATACCCAGAGGCAAAGCCGCCCGCGAAATGCGGCGGTGAGAAAACTAAGGGAGACTTCATGCCTGAATCCGCATCGCCAAGTCAGCGCATTGCCGTCATCGGGCTGGGCTCGATGGGTTTTGGTGTGGCCACCTCGCTGCGGCGCGCGGGTTTTGATGTCACCGGCTGCGATGTCTCCGATGATGCCGTGGCGCGATTCGTCGCCGACGGCGGGAGCGGTGCAAAGACACCGGCGGGGGCAGCCAAACAAGCGGACATTGTCGTCAGTGTGGTCGTCAACGCCGCGCAGACCGAGACCATTCTGTTCGGCAAGGACGGCGTCGCCGAAACGCTGGCCAAGGATGCGGTGTTCATTTCCTCCGCGACCATGGACCCGGACGTGGCGCGGCGGCTGGCGAAGCAGCTGGAAGCCACCGGCCGGCACTATCTGGACGCGCCGATCAGCGGCGGCGCGCAACGCGCGGCGCAGGGCGAACTCACCATTCTGGCATCCGGCAGCCCGGCGGCTTTCGCCAAGGCAAGGCCGGCGCTCGATGCGATGGCGGCAAAACTCTACGAACTCGGCGATGCCGCCGGGCAGGGCGCCGCGTTCAAGATGATCAACCAACTGCTTGCCGGCGTGCACATAGCCGCGGCCTCGGAAGCGATCGCCTTCGCGGCCAAACAGGGCCTCGATATCCGAAAAGTCTATGAGGTGATCACCGCGTCCGCCGGCAATTCCTGGATGTTCGAGAACCGCATGCCCCATGTGCTGGACGGCGATTACACGCCGCGCAGCGCGGTGGAAATCTTTGTTAAGGACCTCGGCATCATCCAGGACATGGCGCGCACGGCAAGATTTCCGGTGCCGGTGGCCGCCGCCGCGCTGCAGATGTTCCTGATGACGGCGGCCTCCGGCATGGGCCGCGACGACGATGCCTCGGTGGCGCGGATGTATGCCCGCGTTACCGGCACGCAGCTGCCGGGCGAGCCGAAGTAGCAGCGAGCCGAAATAGCAATGAACCAACAAGAGGACAATCGATGCCCCGTTTCGCCGCCAATCTCTCGATGATGTTCACCGAAGTCCCGTTCCTCGACCGCTTCGATGCGGCGGCGAAGGCGGGGTTCACCGCGGTGGAATTCCTGTTCCCCTATGATCATCCGGCCGAAGAGGTCGGAAAACGGCTGCATGCCAATGGCCTGACCCAGGCGCTGTTCAACCTTCCACCGGGCAATTGGGATGCCGGCGAAAAGGGATTTGCGGCGCTGCCGGATCGCTTTGCCGATTTGCAGCAGAGCCTGCGCACCGCGCTGCCCTATGCGCAGGCGACCGGCGTCAAGCGCCTGCATCTGATGGCGGGCATCGCCGATCGCAGCAATCCGTTAGCCGTGGCCGCGTTTCGCAAATCGGTGGCGTGGGCCGCCGAGTTTGTCGCGCCGCATGGCCTCGACATCGTGATCGAGCCGATCAATCCGCGCAACGTGCCCGGCTATTTCCTCAACGATTTTGCGTTCGCGCGCGATTTGATCGTTGAACTGAAAATCCCCAATCTGAAACTGCAATTCGATATCTATCACTGCCAGATCATCCATGGCGACGTGACCATGCGGCTGCGCGAGATGATGCCGATCATTGGCCACGTCCAGATCGCCAGCATCCCCTCGCGCAACGAACCTGATGGCGAGGAATTGAACTATCCTTTCCTGTTCGATGAACTCGACCGGCTCGGCTACAGCGGTTTCGTCGGCTGCGAATACAATCCGCGCGGCAAGACCACCGACGGCCTCGGCTGGTTCAAATCCTACGCCGGAGCAAAATCGTGACCCTGGCGCTGGGCTGCATCGCCGACGATTACACCGGCGCGTCCGATCTCGCCAACACGCTGACCCGCGGCGGCTTGCGCACGGTGCAGACCATCGGCGTGCCCGCGGTCGATCTTGATTTGCCCGAAGTCGATGCGGTGGTGGTGTCGCTGAAGAGCCGGTCGATCGAGGCCGGCCTTGCGGTGTCACGCTCACAGTCAGCGGAAAGATGGCTGCGCGGGCGCGGCGCCGGCCATGTGCTGTTCAAGATCTGCTCGACCTTCGATTCCACCGATGCCGGCAATATCGGTCCTGTGATGGACGCGCTGTGCGCCGATTCCGGCGATGCGATGGTGCTGGTGACGCCGGCATTCCCCGAAACCGGCCGCACCGTCTATCAGGGCAATCTGTTTGTCGGCGCGGTGCCGCTGAACGAAAGCCCCCTGAAGGATCATCCGCTCAATCCGATGCACGACTCCAATCTGGTGCGGGTGCTGGCGCGGCAGAGCAAGACCGGGATCGGGCTGGTCGATTTAGCGGTGCTTGCGCGCGGCCCGGATGCCGTCCGCGCGCGTCTGGCCGATCTCGCCGGCAAAGGTTTTGGTGCAGCCATCGCCGACGCCGTTTTCGAGCGCGATCTGGAAACCATCGGCACCGTCGCGCTGGATCATCGCCTCTCGGTCGGCGCTTCCGGCATCGGGCTCGGTCTCGCCCGCGCGCTGGTGGCGTCGGCCAAGGTCAAATCGAATGCGCCCAATGCTGCTGCCGACGCGCCGGTCGGCGGCCCGGCAGCGTGCCTTGCCGGCAGTTGCTCGCAAGCGACGCTGCAGCAGATCGCCAGCGCGGAGGCTGACATGCCGGTGCTGCATCTCGATCCCGATCGGGTCGTCGCAGGCCCCGAGGAAGCCCGGCGCGCGCTGGCCTGGGCCAGGGAGCGGCTCAGGGAAGGTCCGGTCCTGATCGCCAGCAGTTCGACGCCGGACCAGGTCGCGGCGCTGCAGGCCCGCCACGGCCGCGATGCCGCCGGCCACGCGATCGAGCAGGCGATGGCCGACATCGCCGAGGGGTTGGTGCAGTCAGGCGTCCGGCGGCTGGTGGTCGCCGGTGGTGAAACCTCCGGCGCGGTGGTGGATCGATTGGGGATTCCCGGTTTTCTGGTCGGCGCGGAAATCGCCGCCGGCGTGCCGGTGCTGCGCACCGTCGGCGCGAAGGGCGGCGAGATGCTGCTGGCGCTGAAATCCGGAAATTTCGGCGGCCCGGCGTTTTTCTCCGACGCGCTCAAGCTGATGCGCTGACCCGCCGTGGTTGACCGCGCGTCGGTCGGCTACCGGGAACGCCCGAAACCGATCAATCTGTTGTGAATTCGCTGATCTGGCGGTTGCCGTTAAAGATATCCGCCGACGCCAGCCCCGAACCGGCTGGGGATGTTGGCTATTGGGTTCAATTCGGGTACATCAGCGCGCACGAACGGGCCTCCGGCCCCATGATTTCCAAGCGTTTCCGCTTGAACGAGGACTGCCCGTTTTATGATCGCGCTGGTACGCATCGCCCTGAGCCGGCCCTATACTTTCGTCGTCCTCGCGCTGCTTCTCCTGATCATCGGGCCGCTCGCCGCGCTGCGCACGCCCACCGACATTTTTCCGGATATCCGGATTCCCGTGATCGGGGTGGTCTGGCAATACACCGGCCTGCCGCCGGATCAGATGGCGGGGCGGATCACCACGCCGTTCGAGCGTTCGCTGACGACCACGGTCAACGACATCGAACACATCGTCGCCAATTCCTATAATGGCTTCGGCATTGTCAAAATCTTCTTTCAGCCGAACGTCGATATTCGGACCGCCAACGCCCAGGTCACCGCGATCTCGCAGACGCTGATCAAGCAGATGCCGCCCGGTGCGACGCCGCCGCTGATCCTCAACTACAGCGCCTCCACGGTGCCGATCATCCAGGTCGCGCTGTCAGGCGAGGGCCTCACTGAACAAAACCTCGCCGACATCGGCATCAACCAGCTGCGCACGCCGCTGGTGACGGTGCCCGGTGCCGCGATTCCCTATCCGTTCGGCGGCAAGCAGCGTCAGGTCCAGATCGATCTCAATCCATCGGCGCTGCAGTCGCGTGGCCTCTCAGGCCAGGATATCGCCAACGCGCTCGCCGCGCAGAATCTGATCACGCCGGTCGGCACCCAGAAGATCGGCGGCTTCGAATACAATATCCAGCTCAACAATTCGCCGCTGCAGATGGAAGATCTCGGCAATTTGCCGATCAAGACCGTCAACGGCGCCATGGTCTATGTCCGCGACGTCGCCAGCGTGCGCGACGGCAATCCGCCGCAGACCAATATCGTTCACGTCGACGGCAACCGTTCGGTGCTGATGATGGTGCTGAAGGCCGGCTCGACCTCGACGCTGGATATCATCGCCGGGATCAAGCAGAAGGTCATCGACGTCAAGGATTCGCTGCCCGATGCGCTCAAGATCGGCTTCATCGGCGACCAGTCGCTGTTCGTCCGCGGCGCCATCACCGGCGTCGCCGTTGAAGGCGTCATCGCGGCGCTGCTGACCAGCGTGATGATCCTGCTGTTTTTGGGAAGCTGGCGCTCGACCATCATCATCGCGGTTTCGATTCCGCTCTCGGTACTCGGCGCCATCGTGATGCTGTCGGCGATCGGCGAGACCCTCAACATCATGACGCTCGGCGGCCTTGCGCTCGCGGTCGGCATCCTGGTCGACGACGCCACCGTCACCATCGAGAACATCAACTGGCATCTGGAGCAAGGCAAGGACGTCGAAACGTC
>Ga0193699_10000605_pt1 | contig 15226 bp, 7 predicted proteins | sample L3c2metaG_FD_160095 | JGI IMG/M metagenome (GOLD analysis project Ga0193699, IMG submission 160095) | Soil microbial communities from a riparian zone of the East river system, Colorado, United States - L3c2 | ecosystem: Environmental > Terrestrial > Soil > Riparian zone | place: USA: East River... | reverse complement strand
GCTCGCCGCGCGCATTTGTCGGAACGCCGTGGCGTGCGGCTCAGCTGCTTCGTATTCCTCGACGGAGTGCAGGTACATTGGTTTCACGCGGAATAATCCTCCTGCAGCGGATTCTAGGTCGGGGAAAGCACTGACGCAACGCTCGCGGGATCGTACCTACCCTCCGCCGTTTGCTGGATACTCGTTCTTGACAATTCCATGATCGGACAGCATTTAAGGTCATGCGTTTGTAATGCGGGGCTGCAGGACCTCGCCGGTTCCGGCTTCATGCCAACACGGCGAGTTCCGCATGCCCGGCATTCTTTCCTTCCAACCAGCGCGGCAGTTCCACATCACCACCCCGTGGAGGACCTCCGTATGGCAGTAGTTCGTCGTTTCATCCTCGTCCTGGTCGTTGGCCTAGTGTGTACGGCCCGATTAGGAGCCCAAGCCGCAACAGGAACCATCAGTGGGCGGGTCGTCGATGCGTTGAGCCAGCAGCCCGTGGCCGATGTCCAGATCGTAGTCGAAGGGACCCGGCACGGAGCAGTAACGGGAGCCGATGGAAACTTCACCATCGTCGGAGTCCCAGCAGGCGCCCAGACGGTCCGAGCACGTCGGATCGGATTCAGCGCTCCGGTTCAAGTCGTCACCGTTCCCAACAGCGGCTCCGTGACAGTGGTATTCCCGCTGGAGCGCCGGGCAGTCTCACTCGAAGACGTCGTCACCACCGGCTATGGTACGCAGCGCCGGGTTGCAATCACGGGATCGATTGCGACAGTCGACGCGGATCAGGCCAACGTCGGCGTGGTCTCGAACGTCACCCAGATGATCCAGGGTCGTGCCGCCGGCGTCCAGATGACGTCGAACAGCGGTGAGCCTGGCGCTGGTGCGCAAATCACGATTCGCGGTGGCAGCTCGATCAGCGCCACCAACGAGCCGCTCTACGTGATCGACGGTGTGCCGATCAACAACGTCGAGACCGAGAATGCCGGCATGGGAATCGGTGGCGCGCCACCGCTTCCACGCAACCCGCTGACCCTTCTCAATCCGTCGGACATCGCATCGATCTCGATCCTGAAGGATGCGTCGGCTGCCATCTACGGCACCCGCGCCGCCAACGGTGTCGTTCTGATCGAGACGAAGAAAGGCACTGGCCTTCCGGGTGGTGGTCCAAGCATCGAGTACGAGTTCTACGCCGGATCATCCTCAGCTCCGCGGCACCTCCCCCTCGTGACCGGTGATCAGTACCGCGCCTACGTCCAGCAGCAGGTTACCGCGGGCGTCTTCAACGCCACTCAACTTGCCAAGCTCGGAACCGAGAATACCAATTGGGAAGACGCGCTTCTCCAGAAGGGGACGACGTTCAATCACAACCTCTCGTTCGCGGGAGGGTCTCCCGCCACGCAGTATCGCGCTTCCATCAACTACATGAATCAGGACGGGATCATCATCTCCAACGGGTTCAAGCGGACCCAGGCCCGTCTGAATGGAACGCACCAGGCAATCGACGGGCGGCTCCGAATCGGGCTCAACATGACGGGCTCGCAAGTCAAGAACGACTATATCCCGTTCGAGAATGACGGCGGTTTCGAAGGCGGAACATTCCTCAACATGGTGCAGTTCAACCCGACAGTGCCGATCACGGCGACCGAGCCCAGCACCGGGATCGTCAGGTTCTGGGAGATCACCTGCAATAACCCGACGGCTACCGCAACCTGTCCAGGTGGTGCAGCATCGGATCGCAACCCAGTCGGCCTTGCGAATCAGATCCAGGACTTTGGAACCTCGAACCGCATACTCGGAAACGGGTCTGCGGATTTTGACATCTTCACCCCGCTGACAGCGAAGATCGTGGTCGGCGTCGATCGCTCCGATGGAAACCGGAGCACCTTCTGGCCGCTGGCCAGTCCGGCAGGCGCCGGATTCGGGGGACGCGCACGTCAGGCCGATCGAACCAACACCTCCAAGACACTGCAAACCGTTCTCACCTTTCACCCCGAGCTTACCGGCAGCAGCAGCTTCGACCTGCTCGGCGGCTACGAATACAACGACTACTCGCTCTCGGAGTTCGTCGCCGAAGCGCAGGGCTTCCTCACCGACGCTCTTGGATTCAACGGCCTCAGCACCGGCAGCAAGCTGATCACGCCTTCCTCCTTCCGGGAAGACAGCCGCCTCGTCGGCTTCTTCACCCGCGGCAACTACAGCTTTAAGGACAAGTACTTCCTGACGGCTTCGTGGAGACGCGATGGCTCGTCGCGGTTCGGAGAGGGCAACAAGTGGGCAGTGTTCCCCGCGATATCCGGCTCGTGGCGCCTCAGTCAGGAGAGCTTCGTACCAAAGGGTCCCTTCTCAGAGATACGGCTCCGCGCCGGCTGGGGACGGCTTGGCAATCCAGGCGTGCCTCCCTACGCATCGCTCATCAAGTTGTCAGCCGACGCAGGCTCGCGTTACGTGTTCGGGAATACTCCGGTCGTCGGATTCGTCCCGATCTCCAACCCGAATCCCGACCTGAAGTGGGAAACGACGGATCAGACGAACCTTGCACTAGATTACGGATTCATGAACAACCGCTTCACCGGAAGCCTCGAGTACTACGTGAAAAAGACCCACGACCTGCTGATCAGCATTCCGGTGCCCTTGCCGGCAGTGGTTGGCGACAGGCTCGAGAACATTGGGAAGATGCAGAATAAGGGTGTCGAGTTCTCCATGGATGCGCAGGTGTTCGCGCGGCCGACAACCAACTGGAGCGCTGGACTCGTGTTCTCCGCAGACCGAAACAAGGTTGTCGACCTGGGTACGCGTCCATTCATCCTCACCGGCATCATGAGCGGCCAGGGTCAAACCGGCGCTCCCTCGCAGCGAATCCTCGCCGGCCAGCCCCTCGGCACCTTCTTCGGGCCCCAGTACGTCGGAGTAAATGCCACCGGCCAGCAGCTCTTCAACCACTACGTCGTTGATGCCAGCGGTAACAAGACGCTCAGCGGAACGACTACGGCGCCGGGCGGCGATGATTACGTCATCCTTGGCAACGCGCTTCCGAAATGGAACCTCGGCTTAAGGACGAACGGCAACGTCGGGAAGTTCGACTTTGCGATGCTGATCAACAGTCAGCACGGCATGAAGGTGTTGAACGAGACGGCGCTGGTTTACGAAACGAAGTCCAACGCCAAGAACAACAAGAACTTCCTCGCCGGTGCTCTCACCGATGGGGTCGGACCGTCTGAACCGTCGATCTTCTCTGATCGGTTCATCGAAGACGGCTCGTTCATACGGCTCCAGAACGTCACGGTGGGTTACACGTTCGACCTCCCGCGCTTCACCGGCACAGCCCGGAACAGCAGGATTTACCTATCGGGCGACAATCTGGCGCTCGGGACCGACTACACTGGCTACGACCCCGAGGTTTACACGAACGCCGGTATCGCCTCGCGCGGTATCGATTATCTCCACTACCCGCGGCCTCGTACAATTACGGGAGGTATCCGTGTCGCTTTCTAGGAAACCACTAATGATAAAGTCGATTTGCGCTGCCGGGGTTCTCGGTCTGCTCGTACTTGCTCCCGCTTGTACGGACCTCACCGAAGTGCCCTCCAGCTCCATTACGCCCGAGCATTTCTATACGAACGAGACCGAAGCAGTCGGTGGTCTCGCCTCGGTGTACGCGGGCCTTCGAAATTTCAACGAGGAGTACTACAACGTCTCCGAAGTCTCGACGGACGAGATCATCGTCCCGACTCGGGGCACGGATTGGTACGACAACGGCAAGTGGCTGGACATCCACCGTCAGACGTGGACCGCCAACAGCCCGGGCACCCTCGACAACATGAACAATGCCTGGATTCAGCTGTTCAATGGCGTAGCGCGGGCGAACGTTGTGATCGACGCCTTGCAGCACGTAACCTTCGCGACAAAACCCGGAATCGTGGCCGAGCTGCGGGTTCTGCGCGCGCTCTATTACTGGGCGCTGATGGACATGTTCGGAGGCGTACCGATCGTCTGCTCGGATGAAGGCAATCCTCTCTGCTCGGGAATCGGCATTGAGGCCCGCGAGCGGAACACGCGCGCGGAAGTATTCGCCTTCGTCGAGGCCGAGCTGATAGCGGCGCGGACGGCTCTGCCGCCAACCTGGGCTGCGAACATGAACGGACGCATCACCCAGGGGGCTGCTGACGCGCTTCTCGCCAACTTGTACGTCAACGCCGAGGTCTTCACCGGAACGGTGACGGCGGCCGGGTTGCAGAAGGGCACGGCCCGGTGGGCCGACGCTGTGACGGTCTCCGATCGTATTCTCAATTCCGGCGTCTATTCGTTGGCGACTGACGCATCGGTGGGCTGCACGCCGGCTGGTTGCGGCTGGAGATCAAACTTCAGAGCGGACAACGGCAACTCGACGGAGAACATCCTGGTGGTCAAGTACCTCAACCAGCCAGGCCTGGGTCTCAACTTCGTGATGAGAGCCCTGCACTACAATCAGTATTCCGGTGGAGAAACACCATGGAACGGCTTCTCGACGATTGCCGATACCTATAACGCATTCGACGCGGCCGACCTGCGCCGGCAGATCTTCCTTGCCGGCCCGCAACTCAATCAGGTCACCGGACTCCCGGCGACCGATCGCGCTGGCGCTCCGCTCATCTTCGATCCGAACATCCCGAACGATGCCCAGACGGGCGAAGGCAACGGTGTTCGGATTCTCAAATGGCCGGTCGATCCTAATCACCTGGATCGGGAAAACGGAAACGATTACGCCATATTCCGTCTGGCCGAGATTTACCTGATCAAGGCTGAGGCACTGAACGAGCAGTCGGCCGCGAATGGGCCGGCAGCGGTCGCGTTGATAAATACGGTTCGCGCCCGCGTGTTCTCGCCGCCCAAGCCGCTGGCGACGACGCTGACACAACAGCAGATCCGCGATGCGATCCTCAATGAGCGTCTCTTCGAGTTCACTGCGGAAACCAAGCGCCGTCAGGATCTCATTCGCTTCGGCAAGTTCAATCAACCGTGGCTCTTCAAGAGCGCGGCGAGCCTGACACAGCCTTACCGTGTCCTGATGCCGATTCCTCTGACGCAACTGGGAACGAACCCCAAGCTCGTACAGAACGCAGGGTACTAGTTCCCGCTGTAGTTCCTCGTTGTTCGTCATGGCCTGCTCTCACGCAAGTGGGGGCAGGCCATGACGCAGTAGCCCGATTTAACTTCAAAATTCCCATTCGACGGGCCCATCGTGCCCGCGTGAGCTTTTCCTCTGTTGACATTCCCGATAGGCATGAACAAAGCCTCGAGGCTCGGGCTTGGCTGTCTGCTTTACGCGGTCGGCCTCGCAGGATGCTCTGACTCTCGCGACTCTCTGCCGGCGACTTCCACAACCAAAGCTCCAGCCCCCGACGGCCACCTTTTCACGATGATGCCCTCCAGCTACACGGGAGTGCGCTTCGCGAATCGCGTCGAGGACACGCCGGAGATGAACGTCTTCAACTACCGCAATTTCTACAACGGCGGTGGCTCGGCGGCGGGGGATCTCAATGGCGATGGCCTTCCCGAGCTGATTCTGACCTCCAACCTCCACGGGAGTCGACTCTACCTCAACAAAGGCCACTTCCAGTTTCAGGACATCACGGACGCGGCGGGAGTCGGCGGGAAGGGATACTGGGCAACCGGCGTCACCATCGCCGATGTCAACGGCGACGGCAAGCTGGACATCTACATCTGCTACGCCGGCAATATCCCGGGCAAACGGCGCGCTAACGAGCTGTACATCAATGAAGGCGTCGACAAGAACGGCGTGCCCACCTTCAAGGAAATGGCGGCCCAATACGGAATCGCCGACGAAGGGTTCTCAACGCAGGGGACATTCTTCGACTATGACCGCGACGGAAATCTCGACCTTTTCCTCCTGAACAACTCATATCGCCCCGCCAGCAGCTTCGGCCTCCAAAACATTCGGAACGTTCGCGACAAACTCGGCGGGCACAAGCTTTTTCACAACGACGGAAACGGACACTTCACCGACGTCAGCGAGAGGGCCGGGATCTTCGGCAGTGAGATCGCATTCGGCCTGGGCGTCGTTGCGAGCGATGTCAACCGCGACGGGTGGCCCGACCTGTACGTCGCAAACGATTTCTTCGAGCGCGACTATTTGTACATCAATAAACACGACGGAACGTTCGACGAGCGGCTCGACAAGGCGATGCCGTACCTTTCCTACTTCTCGATGGGCCTCGACATCGCCGACATCAACAACGACGGCTGGCCGGACATCTACACGACCGATATGATGCCGGACGACGAGTACAGGCTGAGGACGACCTCGTCATTCGAGGGATGGGAGCCGTATCAGGCGAAGGTCACCAATGGGTTCCATTATCAGCTGATGCGCAACATGCTGCAGCTGAACAACGGGAACGGGACCTTCAGCGACATTGGGCAGATGGCGGGCGTGGCACGCACCGACTGGAGTTGGAGCGCACTCATCGCTGATCTCGATCTCGACGGAAACAAGGACATCTACATCACCAACGGAATCGCGAAGGACGTCACGTCGCAGGACTACGTCGCGTTCCTGGCCAGCGACCGGACGATGCAGTCTGCTACCAGAGGTCGGCGCGTCGACTTCAAGGGTCTGACCGAGGCCATGAGCTCAACGAAGCTTCGCCACTACGCCTTCCGCAACAACGGCAATCTCACTTTCGCTGACGAAACCACCGGTTGGGGGCTGGATACACCGAGTTTTGGAAACGGCGCGACCTACGCTGATTTCGATGGCGACGGTGCGCTCGATCTGGTGGTGAACAACGAGAACGATGAAGCCTTCGTCTATCGCAACAACGCCCGGTCACTGCTCAAGGACAACCATTACCTCCAAATAAGTCTCGAGGGCCAGGGGCGAAACACATTCGGTGTCGGCGCAAAGGTCGCTTTGAGATACGGGACCCAGACGCTCTACCAGGAGCTGGAGCCGACGCGCGGGTTTCAGTCGAGCGTCGACTACACGCTGACATTCGGGCTGGGGAAGGCCGACACCGTATCGTCAGTGACGGTGACCTGGCCCGACGGGCGGGTGAGCGAATTGAGAAACGTCGCCTCCAATCAACGAGTCACCGTGAAGCAATCGGAGTCGACGAAGGCGACTTCCGCTCTATCGACGCCAGTAAGGGAGTTGGTCGCGGACATCACCGCTCGCACGAAATTCCCGTTCGTCCACCACGAAAACGCCTACGTCGATTTCGATCGCGAGCGGCTGATGCCGAAGATGCTCTCGACCGAAGGCCCGCTCATGGCAGTCGCTGACGTCAACGGCGATGGCCTTGACGACATTTTCATCGGTGGCGCGAAGGAGCAGCCCAGCGCGATTCTCATTCAGCAGCCGGACGGAAGCTTCGCGAACAGCAATGAGAAGCTACTGGCGCAGGACAGCATCTCAGAGGATATAGGCGCCGTCTTCTTCGACGCGAACGGAGATCATCATCCCGACCTCTACATCGTAACTGGAGGAAGCGAGTACTCGGAAGCCGCTCCGGCGCTCGAGGACCGGCTTTACCTGAATGACGGGAAGGGAAACTTCAGAAAGGCGGTTGGCGCCATACCTCCGCTCTCGATCAGCGGATCACGCGTCGCGGCCGCTGATTTCGACGGCGATGGGGCGATCGATCTCTTCGTCGGCGGGCGTAGCGTTCCGGGGCGCTATGGCATCGATCCACAGAGCGTGCTCCTCAGGAACGACGGACGCGGCCATTTCAGCGATGTGACGGACGCCGCAGCGCCGGGTCTGTCCCACATCGGCATGGTCACCGACGCCGCGTGGGTCGACACCGACGGAGACGGCAGACAGGATCTGGTCCTCGTGGGCGAGTGGATGCCGATCACGATCTTTCACAATGCCGGTCGCGGCAGGCTCGCGAAAACGGAAGTCCGGGGATTGGAGAAGAGCAACGGCTGGTGGAACCGCATCGTGGCCGGTGACTTTACTGGCGACGGCAAGGTGGATTTCATCGCCGGCAACCTTGGCCTCAACACGCGGCTACAGGCCGGCGCGAACGAGCCGGTGACGATGTACGCGAAGGACTTTGCCAACAACGGATTCCTTCAGCAGATCATCGCGTACTACAACCATGGAAAGGCGTACCCGCTGAGCCTGCGCGACGATCTGATCAAGTCTCTCCCTTCCCTCAAGGATCGCTACCGCAATTACGGCGATTACGCGAGGCAGACAATGGCGGAGGTCTTCCCCAGGAATGATCTGGACGGCGCTGTCGTGAAGAGCGCGTACACCTTTGCGACTTCACTGGTGAAGAACAACGGCGACGGATCGTTCACTCTCGTGCCGCTTCCGCTCGAAGCGCAGATTGCGCCGATGTATGGAATCCTGGCCGGAGATTTCGAAGGGAAGGGCAGGACGGATCTGATCTTGGCCGGCAACTTCGATGCAGTGAAGCCTGAGCTGGGGAAGATGAGCGCGGGCTACGGCGTCTATCTGCGTGGCGACGGGAAGGGCCGCTTCACGCCGGTGCCGGCGCGCGAAAGCGGATTTTTCGTTCCCGGACAGGCGCGCGACATCCAGCGCGTGCGCACCCGGAGTGGCAGCATCTACGTTGTGTCACGCAACAATGATCGCCCGCTCATTTTCGCAAAAAACTCGGCCCCCGCGAGCGCAGGGGCCGATTTGAAAGCACCAGCCGGTCGGCCGGGTCACTAATTCGAATTCGAATGCTTCGTCTTGACGATGATGACGCCGTTCGCGCCGCGCAGGCCGTAGAAAGCCAGATCGGCCGCGTCCTTCAGTACTTCGATCGACGCGATATCGTTCGGGTTGATTCCCACGAGGCTGCCGCCTGAACCGGCCTGGATCGGGAGACCATCGATAATGAACAATGGCTCGGTAGTGCCATTGATCGTTGTTGCGCCCCGAATGCGCACGCTGAGCCAGCCGTCCGGTGTCCGGGTAATGCTCACCCCCGGAACGCGCGACTGGAGCAGCCGCTCGATCGGCTGGTTGGGATTCTGGTTCATGTCTTCGGCGGTGACCGTCGTGCCGGTCAGGGGACGCGTTGGCGAAGGGTCCGGCATGTCGTTGACGGGCGGCTTCACGGAGCCGCAGCCAAGAGTAAGGCCGACGATTAGAACGCCGGACAGAACTACGTGCGGTGCTGGTGACACCATATGAAAGTGGCTCAAGGCCTGTTGGTGACCATGCATAAATGGTTGCATTAGCTGTGCCCCGCAAGATCCAAAACTGATCTCGACACGTTTGAGCGGTATCGTACTTTGGGCCTAGGTGGTTTGGAGGCGGATTTGTTACAGCAACTGACTTCTGCAAACGGAGATGAAATGAAGATGTACGTGCCGAGCTGGACCCGCGGAATGGCGTTCACCGCCCTCCTGGTGACGCTCACCGCCGCCACCGCGATCGCCCAGGACACCATCACCGTCGCCTCCCCGGACGGCCGCAACAAGGTCGGGGTCGCAACGTACCAGGGCAGGCTTTACTACATCCTGAGCCGGGACGGGCGCTCGATCATGCTGCCCTCGATGCTTGGGTTCGAGTTCAAGGGCGCGCCGGCGATGCGCGACAGTCTCCGCATTACCGGTCAGGCGCGGCAGAGTCACGATGAGACCTGGACCCAGCCTTGGGGTGAGGTCGCGCGGGTGCGTGACCACCACAACGAGCTGCGCGTGTCGGTGGTCGAGACGACCGCTCCGGGACGCAAGTTCGATTTCGTGGTCCGGGCATTCAACGATGGCGTCGGATTCCGGTACGAAGTTCCCGCCCAGGCCGCCCTTACGGATTTCGTCATCTCCGAAGAGCTCACCCAGTTCAACCTCGCCGACGACGCGAAATCCTGGTGGATTCCATCCAATCGCGGAAGACTCGATCGGTCGGAGATGCTGTACTCGTCGTCGCCCGTGAGCGTCATCGACAGCATTCAGACGCCACTCACCATGCAGACGCGCGACGGCAAGACCTTCATGGTGATCCACGAAGCGAATCTCGTCGACTATGCGCGCATGAATCTGGCTGGACCGCGGATGGACAGCCGGACGCTGCGTGTCGCCCTCGCTCCGTGGCAGAATGGCGACAAGGTTCGCGGGCACACCCCATTCATGACGCCGTGGCGCACCATTCAGCTGGCGGATCGGGCGCCCGATCTGTCGCCGTCGGTGCTCGGTCTCAACCTCAATCCGCCCAGCGTCCTCACCGACGTGAGCTGGATCAAGCCGATGAAATACGTCGGCATCTGGTGGGGGATGCACATCAACACCATGACGTGGAGCTCCGGACCAAAGCACGGTGCTACCACTGAGAACACCAAGCGCTATATCGATTTCGCCGCTGCCAATGGACTCGGCGGTGTGCTGGTCGAAGGCTGGAACACGGGCTGGGATGGCGACTGGATCAAGAACGCAAACGCATTCTCGTTCACCCAGGCGTATCCCGATTACGACCTTCCGGGGTTGGCTAAGTACGCGCAGTCGAAGGGCATCAAGCTGATCGTGCACAACGAGACGTCGGGAGGAATCGTCAACTACGAGCGGCAGATGGAGGCCGCCTTTGCGCTCTACCATTCGCTCGGGCTCGACGCGATCAAGTCCGGCTACGTGACCGACACGACCCCCGAGGGGAACTCGCACCATTCGCAGTTCATGGTGCGCCACTATCGGAAAGTGATCGAGACGGCGGCCAAGTACCACATCATGATGGATGTACACGAGCCGATCCACGACACCGGTGAGCGGCGGACCTACCCCAACATGATGAGCCGCGAAGGGGCGCGCGGTCAGGAGTACAACGCGTGGAGCGGCGAAGGCGGCAATCCGCCCGAGCACGAGACAAACCTGTACTTCACGCGACTGCTCGCCGGTCCAATGGATTTCACGCCGGGAATCTTCGATCTGTTCATCGAGCGTGGCACCGGACGTCCGCGGCGCATTGAAGAATCGCGGCCGAGAACCACACTGGCAAAACAGCTGGCCCTCTACGTCGTTCTGTACTCGCCGCTGCAAATGGCGGCCGATCTGCCGGAGAACTACGTGGGCAAGCCGGCTTTCCAGTTCATCCGCGACGTGGCAGTCGACTGGGAGACGAGCAAGACGATCGACGGCAGGATCGGCGATTACGTGATCGTCGCGCGCAAGGCCAAGAACAGCCAGGACTGGTTCCTCGGCGCCATCACAGACGAGGAAGCGCGCACATTCACGGTGCCGCTCGATTTCCTCACGCCGGGCAGGAAGTACGTCGCCGAGATATACGCGGACGGCGCGGGGGCGAACTGGTACAGCAATCCGCTTCCGGTGGCGATATCCAAGCGGAACGTGGATTCCAACACTCGGTTGAGTGTCGTGCTGGCGCCGGGTGGGGGGCAGGCAGTCCGAATCATTCCGGCGAAGTAGCTTGGGTTAACTGCAACTGAAAAGTACCGGCTGCCCGCTGATGGCTGCCCGCATCCCGCCACCCGCGAGGGCGTCGAAAGGCTACGTAGCGGGCGGGCAGCGTGCAGCGGGTCGCGATCCGCGGGCAGCCGGCACTTTTCAGTTAGTTGTTCTTTTTTGCGCACTCGCGCTAACAGGCTGCGAGCAGCCCTCGCCGCCGTTATTCGAGCTGCTGTCGCCCAAGTCCACGGGCATCACCTTCGCCAACAACCTGCCGGAGAAGCCCGACTTCAACATCATCAACTACCTCTACTACTACAACGGCGGCGGTGTAGCGGTTGGCGACATCGATGGTGACGGTCTGCAGGATCTTTATTTCACCGCCAACCTTGGCCCGAACAAGCTGTATCGGAACAAGGGTAACTATCAGTTCGAGGACATCACGGACAAGGCGGGCGTCGCAGACTCTGTGGGCTGGAAGACCGGCGTCACGATGGCGGACGTCAACGGCGATGGGCGGGTCGACATCTACGTCTCGGGCATCGAATACCTCACGATGCACGGCCGCAACGTGCTCTACATCAACAACGGCAACGGCACCTTCACCGATCGCACCAGAGAGTACGGTCTCGAGCACTCGGGCTACTCGACCCAGGCTGTCTTCTTCGACTACGACGGGGATGGCGATCTCGACATGTATCTGCTCGACAACAGCACCCACACGCAGCGGACCATCGAGTCGCAGGCTCAGCGCGGCGCCAATACTACGCGCACGGGCGACCACTTTTTCCGCAACGACGGCAATCATTTCACCGACGTCACCGCGGCCGCCGGGATTCGCGATGGAGTCGACGGTTATGGTCTGGGCGTTGTCGCGAGCGACCTGAACGACGATGGGTGTCAGGATTTGTACGTCGCCAACGATTTTCAGGGCGACGACTACCTCTGGATGAACAACTGCAACGGAACTTTCTCGGACTCGCTCGCAGGGTCGATCGGGCACACGAGCCGTTTCTCCATGGGTGTCGACGCCGCCGACTTCAACAACGACGGCCGGCCGGACATCATCTCGCTCGACATGCTCCCCGAGCGCGAAGACATCCTCAAAACGTCGGCGGGCGCAGAGACCTTCAGCCTTTACAACATGCGCCTCGAAGCGGGCTATCACCCGCAATTCGCGCACAACGCACTCCAGCTGAATCGTGGGAAGGGGAAGTTCAGCGAGATCGGATACCTGGCCGGCGTGTCGGCTACCGATTGGAGCTGGTCGGCGCTCTTCACCGATCTCGACAACGATGGCAGGAAGGATCTGTTCATTACCAACGGCATTTATCGGCGCCCCAACGACATGGATTACATCACCTACGTCGGGAATGAGGCGGTGCAGGCTTCGCTGGCGCGGGGCGTCGACGTCAGCCTGCTGAAGAAGATGCCGCAGGTTGCGCTGCCCAACTACGCGTTTCGCAACAACGGCAACCTGACGTTCACGAACATGGCGGAAGCCTGGGGATTGGCCCAGCCGGGTTTCTCGAACGGCGCCGCATACGTCGATCTGAACAACACCGGTGTGATGGACCTGGTGGTGAACAACATCAACGCGCCGGCATCGATTTACCGGAACGACGCGCGGGGCGCGAACGGGAACTCCTATCTCACGGTCGCACTCCGCGGGTCGGGAGCCAACACCGCCGGGATCGGCGCCAAGGTCATCGTCAAGGATCGTGGATCCACGCAGCTCCTCGAGCAGGAACCCACCCGCGGATTCCTTTCGTCGGTCGAGCCACGCCTCCACTTCGGGCTCGGTCAGTCGACGAAGATCGACTCGCTGATCGTTATCTGGCCCGACCGGCGGTTTCAAATTCTTACCAACGTGTCTGTAAACCGCGCATTAGTCCTATCCCAGTCGGAGGCGAGCGGGAAGTACGCTTACCCGCCTGGCCCGTCATCGCGCGCGGCGGCTGCCACAACACCGGCCGGTTTCTTCACCGACGTTACCGCGAACCTCGGCGTCAACTTCAAGCACGAGGAAAACACTTTCTTCGATTACAATCGGGAGCCGCTGATGCCGCATCTGCTCTCGACCGAGGGACCCGCGCTCGCCGTCGCGGATGTGAACGGCGATAGTCTCGACGACATCTACGTCGGCGGCGCCAAGTGGCAACCGGGCAAGCTCTTGCTTCAGCAGCGCAACGGGACGTTCACGACCAGCGCCCAACCTGCGTTGTCGGCAGACAGCGCTGCCGAGGATGTCGACGCGGCCTTCTTCGATGCGAATGGGGACGGACATCCCGATCTCTTCGTCGTGAGCGGCGGCAACGAGTTCTGGGGAAACGCCGGGGAGCTGCGCGATCGCCTCTATATCAATGACGGACATGGGAGGTTCAGTCGAGCAGCAAATGCGCTGCCGGATTTCTTCGAGAACGGATCGTCGGTGGCGGTGGGTGACTTCAACGGGGATGGGCACGCTGACCTGTTCGTCGGAAGCAGGGTGGTGTCCCGAAGCTACGGACTCATACCGAAGAGTCACCTGCTTCAGAACGACGGCTCCGGACGCTTCATCGAAGTGACACTCGACATGGCACCCGCCTTGTCAGAGGCGGGAATGGTTTCTTCGGCTGTCTGGATCGATTACGACCACGATGGGAAGCTCGATCTGGTCGTAGTTGGGGAATGGATGCCGGTACGCGTCTTTCATCAGGAGAACGGCAAGCTCGTCGATCGTACAAGGGAAGCCGGGCTGTCGGATACGAATGGCTGGTGGAACTCGGTCCGGTCGGTGGACCTGCGTGGCGACGGCCGACCGGATCTCGTCCTCGGGAATCTTGGTCTCAACTCCTACCTGCGCGCGTCGCGGAAGGAGCCGACCCGACTCTACATCAACGACTTCTCGCATAGCGGCAGCGGAAACGTAGAGCAGATCCTCACGTTCTACAGGAACGGAGTGAGCTACCCAGTGGCCGGACGCGACGAGCTGCTGGCCAAAATTCCATCGCTTCGTAGCAAGTACCCTTCGTACTCCTCGTTCGGCGCGAGCCGCGTCGAGGACATCTTTCCCGCGGCGGATCTCAAATCAGCGCAGGTTCGCGAAGCCTACACTTTCGCCAGCGCCATCGCGCGCAACAACGGCAACGGAACATTCACGCTGGAGCCGATGCCGGTCGAGGCCCAGATCTCTCCCGTCTATGCGTCGCTGGCCGGCGATTTCGACGGCGATGGACGGACGGACCTGCTGGTGGCCGGGAACTTCTATGGCGCGCCGCCAGTTTTCGGACGGTACGATGCCAGCTATGGACTGATGATGCGAGGGAGTGCTGACGGACGGCTCACGCCCGTTGACATGGCAGAGAGCAACCTTGCGATCGAGGGCCAGGTGCGCGACATGAAGGCGCTGCGCGGGCCGAAGGGGGAGAGATTGATCGCCGTGGCGCGGAACAACGACAAGCTGGAGATTCTGCGCGTCAACCCGCCACGTCGGTAGTGAACTTCAGCTTGGCAATCGCCAGCGACCCGTTGAGTACGACCATCCCGACGTTGGTCAGAATCACCGGCCACGAGCTGATGATCACGCCGTAGATGACCCACAGAGTGCTGGCGGTCACGAGGAGAGTGAACATCCCGAGATGGAGGTCGCGGACCTGGTGGGTGCGCCACGTCCGGATGACTTGCGGGAGGAACGAGGCGACGGTGAGAAAGCCGGCGAAATAGCCGAAGTACTCGATCATGTGGCTTAATGGGAATGGCGTGGAGAACGAACTGCAACAGAACGGGACCTGAACTAATCCCTCACAACTACGCTACTGACACCCCGCGTCCTGTTCTGTTGCAGTTGATCTTACGCCGCATCGGCCGTCCCAGAAAGTCCTGCCCCATCACGGATCGT
>Ga0193699_10000604_pt1 | contig 15250 bp, 16 predicted proteins | sample L3c2metaG_FD_160095 | JGI IMG/M metagenome (GOLD analysis project Ga0193699, IMG submission 160095) | Soil microbial communities from a riparian zone of the East river system, Colorado, United States - L3c2 | ecosystem: Environmental > Terrestrial > Soil > Riparian zone | place: USA: East... | reverse complement strand
CCGACCCTGATGGATGAAACAAACACCGCTGTCATCGCCCGGCTTGACCGGGCGACCCAGTATTCCAGAGACGTTTGAGATAAACGAGAAGCCGCGGCGTACTGGATCGCCCGGTCAAGCCGGGCGACGACAGTTTTGATTGTGGCGGCCGCCTTACCAAGCCCCAGTTTCTTCCTAGGAGCGCAGCGACGAAGCAATCCATCTTGCCTGTTGCGCGAACGCTGGATTGCTTCGCTTCGCTCGCAATGACGAAGGGGCCGATCCTTTTACTCACTCCCATCCAGCTCCGCCAATCGCCGCGCGTAAAGCCGCCGCAACGGCTCCAACTGCGTCGCCGCCGTCGCCGCGCGATAGGCATGGCGCGCTTCTTCCCGCCGGCCGAGCCGGCGCAGCAGATCGGCGCGGACCGCCGGCATCAATTCGTAGCCATCGAGGCCGCCGCGGGCTTCCAGCGCGTCGATCAGATCGAGCGCCCGCGCCGGCCCATCCACCATCGACACCGCCGCGGCGTGATTGAGTTCGATCACCGGCGACGGGCTGATCCGCAGCAGCACTTCATAGAGGCCAGCGATCTGCGGCCAGTCGGTATCCTCATAACTCGCCGCCCGCGCGTGCAGGGCAGCGATCGCCGCCTGCACCGCGTAGGATTGCGGCCGGCCCGGCAGCCGCAAGCTCTCTTCCACCAGTTTTAAACCTTCGGCGATCTGGCAAAAGTCCCACAGCGCGCGATCCTGCTCTTCCAGCAGCACGATGTCGCCGCCTGCGGTTTCGCGCCCGGCGCGGCGCGCGTCGTGCAGCAGCATCAGGGACAGCAATCCCTTGACCTCGCCGCGCCCGGGCATCAAGGCATCGAGCAGCCGGCCAAGCCGGATCGCTTCGCGCGCGAGGTCCGGCCGCATCAGCTCCTCGCCCGCTGTTGCCGCATAGCCTTCGGAGAAGACCAGATAGATCACCGCGAGCACGCCGCGCAGCCGCGGCGCCAGCGCTTCGCGTTCCGGCACCTCGTAAGGGATTCCGGCAAGCCGGATTTTCTGTTTGGCGCGGACCAGGCGCTGCGCCATCGCCTCCTCGCTTGCCAGAAAGGCGCGGGCGACCTGCGCAGTGGTCAGCCCGCAGACCGTGCGCAGCGTCAGCGCGACCTGCACTTCGGCGGCAAATGCCGGATGGCAACAGATGAAAATCAACCGCAACATGTCGTCGTCGAGCGCGTTTGCGTCGCCGGACGCGCAAGAGGCCGGTGCGTCGAGCAGCAGCGCGCGCGTCAATTCGGCCTGCTTGCCGCGAAATGCGATTTGCCGGCGGATCCGATCGACCGCCTTGTTGCGTCCGACATTGACCAGCCAGGCCCGCGGATTGCCTGGAGGATCGGCGGCGGGCCAGCGTTCCAGCGCCACCGCAAAGGCGTCCTGCAGCGCGTCCTCGGCAAGATCGAAATCGCCGACGAGGCGGATCAGCGTTGCCAACGCCCGGCCCGCCTCGTCACGGAAGATTTTTTCGATTTCGATAGGTGTCATGCTGTGAGCCACTAATGCCGTCATTCCGGGGCGACGCGACGCGTCGAACCCGGAATCTCGAGATTCCCGATGTGCAATTGCACATCTTTGGTCTGGTCCTTCGGACCATCCCGGAATGACGCCTTCGCCGTTAGTTATAAACCCAGATCGGCCTGACCTCGATCGAACCAAACCTGGCGCTGGGAATTCGCGCGGCGATGGCGAGCGCGGCGTCGAGATCCTTGGCCTCGACCAGATAGTAGCCGCCGAGCTGCTCGCGCGTTTCCGCGAACGGGCCATCCGTCGTCAGGGTCTTGCCGTCGCGCACGCGCACGGTGGTCGCCGTCGTTGTCGGCTGCAGCCGGTCGCCCGCCTTGAAATTGCCGCTCTGGATGATGGACTGGGTGAACACACCATATTCCTCCAGCATTTTCTTGCCCGTCGCAGCGTCTATTTTGCCGTACTCGGCTTCGTTCTGATAGATCATCAGCAAATATTGCATCTTGGTAACTCCTGTTTGATCGGCTGGTTTCGCCGGCATCCAGTCGAACGGGCGACCCGCCAAACGACATCTTCAGGATAATTTATTTTGACGGCCGCCGTGGACCCTATCGGCTTGACGCGGCGGCTTTGTGCCCCCATCACAGGCGCGTCAGTCGGCCGGACGGCCGCTCCCGCTACGGTCGAAAGGCTGCGGGAGAGGAAAGTCCGGGCTCCATCGACATACGGTGCCGGATAACGTCCGGCGGGGGTGACCCCAGGGACAGTGCCACAGAGAACGAACCGCCCGCCTTCGCCCTTCGGGGCTTCGGCGCGGTAAGGGTGAAAAGGTGCGGTAAGAGCGCACCGCGGGTCCGGCAACGGAAACGGCATGGCAAACCACACCGGGAGCAAAACCGAATAGGGACGGCAACGCGGGATGTTCGCGCAAGCGATAACTCCGCAGGGCGATGTCAGGCTCGCTGTCCGGGTAGGTTGCTCGAGGCCATGTGCGAACATGGTCCCAGAGGAATGGCCGTCACGTAGCGCCGGCGCAAGCCGGCGGTGCCCTACAAAACCCGGCTTACAGGCCGGCTGATGTTTTCTAAATGAGGGGTTCGGCGCAACACGCCGGACCCCTCGCCATATTTGGGTGTTGGTTCGAGCGCGCGGCCCGGCAATCGCCCATGGCATCCCGAAATGACTTAGCGTTCGCAGAGATCGACAAAGAAGTTGATTACGTCGCTCGCGGCGTCGAATTGACGCCATCGGCAAGCTGGCGCATTGCGACCATCCACTCTTGGCCCGAGCTTTCTGTCGGGTCGCGGAGATTTTCGTAGTCGACAGCCGTGCCAATTGGGGCGCTCATGCCGCATGCGGTGGCACGCCTTCCGCACGGCCCGCACGTCGACTGGGGACGGCTTTATCACAAACGTTTCGGACTTGGCGCGTTCGATGAGCTGCGCTAAGGTTGCTCGCGGGGAGCACCACAACCATGCAGCAATTTTTGCTCACGATACCTGCCGCGTCCGCGCCGGCCTCGAAGCGCGGGCTCGCTGTTGTCTTGGCGCTGACCATTCTGCCCTGTGCCTCGATACCTTCAGATGCACGAGGTATGGGCCGGTTTATGGGATCATTGGTGGCACGCGGGGCAGTACACGAAGCGATCGTCGCCGGGCGATCACAGTCGCAATCCTACGCACCGAAAGCCTACACCGCAGATGTTTTGACGGTCGCGCAACTGGCGACTTGCATAAAGAAGGCGAGCAAGCTCGACGAGGATAGCGAACGGCTGGAAGCCAGCCGAGCCGTGTTCCTATCGTCAAAGTCGGAAATCGATCTGGCGAGCACGGCGATAGAATTTCAGCGACCACGAGTTGATCACTATAGCCAGAAATCGATAGATGCCTTTAACGCACTGATCAACCGCTACAACATTCTTGTTACCAACGGAAGGGCCAAACAAGTCAGTTTCAACGCCTTCGTTGATGCACACAATAGGGAGGCGGATGCGTACAACGCGGAATGCGTTAAAAAATACTACGCGGATGATTTGCCGGACGCTCGAAAACTCGCGGCGCAGCCTTAGTGCTCACAACCGCAATGGGATTTCTCCATGACTACGTATCAGCACACCCTAACCATCGGCGACGGCGAGTATGGCGCGCTCACCGACGCGCTCAAGCTGATGATTGAGCACTGCGACGCGCGAATTGAAGCCGGTGAAGGCGCACCATATTATGCAAACAGGCAGCACTGCCATGAAATGCTCAATAAGCTACGGGCGGCCCCCGCGCAGATGACCAGCACAAACAATTTCTTCTACAACCGATAGATGTTCAAGGGGAGAGATCAATGAGCGATCCTTTCAAGGATTTGCAGAACAGCATAGCAAGGAACGCGGCGCTGATATCCGAGCCGACCGACCATGCGCTTCTCAGACAAGCCGAAGAGAACAAGGGGCACATCTCGCTCAAGGCCGTCAGCGACGAATACAATCGACTTATATTGCAAAAGATAGAACGAAACCGTCCGCGCGGCTTCTGGTCGCGCTTATTCGGCGGATAAGGTACCCGGTCAACCCACGATAGGCTGTAGCAGCGGAGATTGCCTCGCCCGATATCTAGAGCGATTACACGAAGCAGCGCGGCACGCTCTGATGCGGGGGGCCACTTAATTTAGCGAAAGGCGTCCGATGTCGGATGATGTTGTGAGCGAAGACCAATGCGCGCTCTGTTCGAGCTTGCGGCCCAGTGAGCGAGCAGCATTTCGCTCAAATCTATACAAAATCCCGCTGCGAATGCCGGTTTGCGACGCTTGCACTATCAATTTTTTCCGCAATATTGGGTTCCCCGTTAGCGATGACGAGCCCACGAAGCATTAAATGAAACGGCGCAATCCATCGGGCAAAGAGACGCATTGGGACGCCGCAAGAGCGGCTATTCCCTCTTCAGCGGTGCACAATACGGCAGACATTTTTAGCGTCACGGTTTGACCTGATGCAATAGCTTGCCTCAGAGCGACGTCCCCTTTTAACGGAAACATCCCGACGCCGTTCGGATCGTTCCAGACCCCCCACACGACATCGTACATGTCGAAAATAGATTTTACATATGCAGCCGCCTCCGCGTCCGTTTTCTGCCGAATGACCTCCGCGTGCTCGTTGGCCACGAAGACATTATTCTCAGCCAACTTAGTAAGCTTCGCGTCGCCGTCAGTGGCCACTCCCATGACAGTGTACTTCCTTGCGCGCTTCAAAAATCCGAACATATGCCCGCGTCTCCGCTCACATGAAATAGCCGGCGAGATGACCAAGTTTCCAAGCGCACCATCCGAGGATTAAAGTTGCGATGATCTTGGTCAGGATGAGACCCCCGACGCCCTTAGAGGAATTGAAAAAGTCTATCTCAAGTCCAGCTTGGGACCGCTTCGCTTGGTACCAATCGGGATTTACTAATGCCAGTACAACGGCACCTAGGCCGCTAATTATCGAAAGAACGACAAACCAAAACGCTCTTTCATAGTGGCCGGTAAACCAAAACATTCCGCCAGTCGCGGCAATAGCCAAGCTGATCATATTCCCCTCCGGCTCTGGCGATTAACACGACGACGATGCCGAGCGTCTTTCTTCGCACCATTGGTTGCATCCCGATATCTTGCTATCGTCTCACAGCATGGCTGCCCAGACAATGGGGCGACGGCGAGCGCGGCAATAAATGGGGAGCAGGGTATTATGACGACGCAGCTCAATCTCGCTTGAACCGGTAATCGAATCGATCCCCATCCGCGATGACCAGACCCACGGTCGGCGTCGGGAAATGGATCGGCAGAATCAGCGTATCGGTGTCCGCGACGGAGGACAGGAATTTCCGGCGCGAGGCCGCCGCTTGCTTGCCGTCCCAGTCGACCCTCGGGGACCAGTCCGGCTCCCGGCACTGGATCACGTGGTGCATCATGTCGCCGGTCACCACCGCGCGCTGCCCGCGGGAGAAGATGTTGACGCAGCAATGGCAGGGCGAGTGCCCCGGCGTCGGCGTCAGGGTGATGGTATCGTCCAGCGCGTAATCGTCATCGACCAGCAGCGCCTGGCCGGCCTCCACGATCGGCAGACAGTTGTCGCGGAATACCGTGCCGGGCGGATTGGCGCCACGCGCATGCTCCGCTTCCCAGGCCGCATATTCGCCTTTGTGGAATATGTACTTGGCATTCGGGAATGTCGGCACCCAGCGTCCGTCGCGCAGTGTGGTGTTCCAGCCGGTATGGTCGATGTGGAGATGGGTGCAGAACACATAGTCCACCATCTCGTAGCTGACCCCGAGCGCGAACAGCTCGTTGCGCCAGCGCTCCTTGCCCGGAAAATCGAACGGCGGCGGATGACCCTTGTCCTCGCCGGTGCAGGTGTCGACCAGGATCGTGTAGCGCGGGGTGCGGACCACGAAGGTCTGGTAGGTGATCACCATCATCCCGAGCGCGGTGTCGAACACCTCCGGCTCCATCGTCGGCAGATGGCGCTTGAAGACGGCGTCGTCATAGGCCGGAAAGAAATCCTGCGGCCGCCGCCACGGGCCCTCGCGCTCGATCACCGCGTCGATGGTGATGTCGCCGATCCTGATTTGCTTCATCGCTTCGGCTCCGCGGCGATCCGCTGCAGCAGCGTCATCAGCGCGTCCGGCGCGGTGACGTTCGGCGAATGGCTGGCGTCGATTTCGTGGTAGCGCCAGGCGGGATCGGCTTTGGCGCCCACCGCAAACGGGCCAAAAGTGTCCGCGGGGGTGATGCGCGTGGCGTAGATATAGCTGCGCGGCAAGGTCAGCGCGCCGCCGTGCATCTTGAGCTTCATCTCAAAACATTTGATCGGCATATGGACGCGGCGTTCGGTGAGCCATTCGACGTCGGCCGGCGGCGTATCCGGCGGGGTTGGATTGGGCGGCACCCGCCAGCCATCGCCGGACTTGGCGAGTTCCTGCATCCGTGGCCGCGCCGTCTCGTTCAGATCGAGCAGAGACTGGCCGTCGTCCGGCACGAAGGCGTCGATATAGATCAGCTCCGTGACCCGGTCGCGGGCGCGGTCGGCGACGCCGGTAGCGACCATGCCGCCATAGCTATGGCCGACCAGCACGATGTCGCGCAGGTCTTCGTATTTGATGACGTTCAGGATGTCCTGAATATGCGTTTCGAGATCGATCGAGGGGTTGGCCAGATGCGCACGCTCGCCGAGACCGGTGTAGGTCGGCGTCACCAGGCGGTGCCCGGCGGCGGCCATCAGGGGATGCATCTTCTTCCATGCCCATCCCGCGGACCATGCGCCGTGGCAGACGAGAAAGGTCGCTCCCATGATGTTTTTCCTTGTTGGGCATTGCGCCAGAGTCGATTTGCGATATTACCGGCCCGTCGCATGATGTAAACGTCGCCCGCAAATTCATGCGCAGTCATGCCGGGGCGTGCGAAGCACGAACCTCAGACGTGCTATTGCACATCGGGGAATCCTTGGATTCCGGGTTCGCATCTGCGATGCGCCCCGGAATGACAGTGACAGAAATCCGGAAGCACTGATGAGTACATTCGCGTTGGTGCTTCTCTTCCTCGGCGCGCTGGCCGGCGGCTTCGTGTCCGGCCTCGCCGGTTTCGGCACCGCGCTGATGGCGTTGGGGATCTGGCTCTATGTGCTGCCGCCCGCCATCGCGGTGCCGCTGGTCCTGATCTGTTCGGTGATTGCGCAGACATGGACCATGCCGGGCATCTGGCGGTCGATCGATTTCAAGCTGGTCTGGCCGTTTCTGATCGGCGGTCTCGCCGGCGTGCCGCTCGGGACCCTGCTGATCGCCCATGCCGATCCCAACGTGTTCAAACTGAGCGTCGGCGTGCTGCTGCTGGTGTTTCCAGCCGCGCTGTATTTTCAGCGCACGCCGATGGCGTTCAGCTTTGGCGGCCAAACGGCGGACGCGGCCATCGGTTTTGCCGGCGGGATCCTTGGCGGGCTGGCCGGCCTGTCCGGACCGCTTCCGATTCTGTGGGCCAGCGTGCGCGGCTGGGGCAAGGGGGAGCGGCGCGGCATTTTCCAGACCTTCAACTGGACCGTGCTCTCAGCCGCACTCTGCCTGCAGGCGGCCACCGGCTTCATCAAGCAGGAAGTGATCTGGCTCGCGCTGCTGGCTTTCCCAGCAACGATCCTTGGCGCCTGGCTGGGCGCGCGAACCTATCACGCGCTGAGCGACCGGAATTTCAGGGATGTCGTGCTTGGCCTGCTGTTTCTGTCCGGGGTCGGTCTGGTCTGGAGCAGTTTCGGGTTGCAATAGCCACCGGCGCTAACGACGACGCATGGCCGCCATGCGGAGCATGCGAACGCTGTACGCCTTCGCGCAAACTCGTTAACCCTCGCACCATGTCCTCCCCTGCATTGTCGCGCGAACGTCTCGGTCTGTTGCTGGGTTTTGTCGGCATGGCGATCTTCGGCGGCACGCTGCCGGCGACGCGGATCGCGGTATCGGCGATCGATCCGATGGCGCTGACCGCGCTGCGCACGGCGATCGCCGGACTGTGTTCGCTGGTATTGCTGCTGGTGCTGCGTCGGCCGCTGCCGCCGCGCCGGCTGTGGTCGCAACTGGGGATCGCGATGCTGTGCGTCAGCATCGCATTTCCGTTCCTGATGGCGCTCGCGATGCAGACCGTCGATGCCTCGCATGGCGGCGTGGTGCTGGGGATTCTCCCCATTGCCACCGCGCTGGTCGCCGTCGCCATCACCCATGAGCGTCCAAGACCGCTGTTCTGGATCGCATCGATCGCAGGCGCTGCGCTGGTGATCGCATTCGCGTCGCGCCAGGGCGGCGGCGCGCTCTCGGCCGGCGATCTGCTGCTGTTCGCCGCGGTCGCCGTATCCGCCATTGGTTATGCCTTCTCCGGGCGGCTTACCGCCGAGATGCCGGGCTGGGAAGTGATCAGCTGGGTGCTGGTGATGGCGTTGCCGATCTCGCTGCCCGCGGCGGCGCTGACGTTGCCGGCGGATCTGAGCCACATCGCGCCAAAACCCTGGCTGGCGCTGCTTTACGTCGCGGTGTTCTCGCAGTGGATCGCGTTTTTCGCGTGGAATGCCGGCATGGCGATGGGCGGCATCGCGCGGGTGTCGCAGGTGCAGCTGCTGCAGCCGTTCATCACCTTCGCGCTGGCGGCGTACTTCAACGACGAGACCATCACGCTGCAAATCCTGCTGTTCGCCGCAGCCGTGGTCGCCACCGTCGCGATCAGCACCCGCACGCGCAGCCGTCCGGCTCCTGTCGCTCAGGGCTGATTCGAGGCTGTCGTTGCGGCCTCGCGCTTTGCCCCGAGCACCATGCCGCCGGCGACACCGACGCCCAGCACGTACATCCAGCCTTCGTGAAAATCGAACAGGTGCGAATTGAACAGCGAGGTAAAGACGTTCTGCACGACCACCATGAGGCCGATCCACGCCGCCAGCCCCTCGCCGCGAAAAAGCCTCAAGTGCTGCCACCACACCGCATAGAGCACGATTATCCCAAGCACGCCCCACTGGATCGCGACGTTCAGTGTCTGATTATGTGGATTGCTGACGACTTGGCCGCCGGCCAGAACACTTGGACCGGTCGCGGCCTGCTCGAAAAGTCCGCGCGTCGATCCGGTGCCATGTCCGGCGATCGGGGCTTCGGCAATGAACCTCAGCGATTTTTGCCAGAATAGCAGCCGCACCCCAATCGATGTCGGTTGATCCAGTTCCTTGTAGATCTGGTAATCCCGGATGAAGGTGGCGGTTGTCCATTGTAGTTGAGGGGATGCCGTCCAGGCCAGCCCCGCCAGCACCACCGCCGTGCAAAAGATAATGACATTGGTTCGCCATTTCAGATGCAGCAGCGCGAATACCGCCAGCATGATCGGCATCGTCACCAGCGCGGTGCGCGAAACCGTGACGAACATCATGTTGGCCAGCAGGCTCAGCGCGATGGCCGTTAGCAGCGCCGCCAGCCGCATCCGGTGGGTTTGCAGCAAGGTCATGATCGGATAGGCCAGCGCCACCGCGCACAGCGCGAACTCCTGGCTTTGATCGATGTAGTTCTTGACGAAAATTCCCTTGGTCGGCGTGTAGAGCCCACTGGAAACCTGCTCCTTGAGCGAGAGGTCGGGGTTGATAGAAACCACCCAGGACACCAGCATCAACAGCGTGCACGATGCCAGAAACGCGATGAAGACCCATACGCCGCGCGGCGAGCGTTCGAAATGATACAGCAGTAACGGCAGCAACAGCAGTTTCGCGGTCGGACCGACCGCGTAAAGACGCGCGCCCCACGTTGCGTCCGACCACAGGGTTCCGGCCAGCGCCAAGGCGAACAAAGCGATCGGCAACGCGGAGATCGGGCGCGCCAGCGATCGCAGCAACGCCCGCCACTCAATGGTCGGGATCAACGCGATCAACCAGAGCACCACGGCAATCGCGACGCCGGAGGTCGACCACGGCAGCAATACCGCGATCATGACCGTGAGCAGATCGATGTTCAGAATCCGCGCGGCCGGATCGTGCCACGCGGAGAGAACTCTTGAGAGCCCGGAAACCCCGGGCTCTGTTCTGATGGCTTCGGTCATCCCTGGTCCCTTGCGCGGCCGAGGCGGCTCGCGACTAGCTAGCTTACGCGGCCGAGACGCCGCGATCCAGCAACTCCCTATTCAGCCGCCGAGATGCGGTCAAATCCCGTCGCCTGGCGCTCGAACAACCCGCGATAGGTTCCTCCCGCGCGATTGGCAAGGGCGGCATGGGTGCCCTGCTCGACGATCTCGCCGCGGTCGAACACCAGAATCCGGTCGAGGCTGCGCACCGTCGACAGCCGGTGCGCGATCACGATCGAGGTGCGGCCCTTCATCAGCCGTTCCATCGCCTGCTGGATCAGCGCCTCGGATTCCGAATCGAGGCTCGACGTCGCTTCATCCAGGATCAGGACCGGCGCATCGGCGAGAAAGGCGCGTGCCAGCGCCACGCGCTGCCGCTCGCCGCCCGACAGCTTGACGCCGCGTTCGCCGACCAGCGTGCCGTAGCCCTTCGGCTGCCGCAGGATGAACTCGTGCGCATTGGCGAACCGCGCGGCCTGCTCGATCGCCACCATGCTGGCGCCGGGCCGGCCATAGGCGATGTTCTCGGCCAGCGATCGGTGAAACAGGATCGGGTCCTGCTGCACGATGGCGATCTGGCTGCGCAGCGAATGCTGCGTCACGTCAGCGATATCCTGACCGTCGATCAGGATTCGTCCGCCCGAGACATCGTACAGCCGCTGCACCAGTTTTACAAAAGTGGTCTTGCCGGAGCCGGAGCGGCCGACGAGGCCAACGCGTTCGCCGGCGCGGATGTCCACCGACAGCCCGTCATACAGCGGCTCGCGGTGGCCGCCGTAATGAAACGTCACGTCGTCGAACACGATGCGTCCACCCTGGATATCGATGGTTTTCGCATCTGGCGCATCGGCAATGCCGATCGCCTCGTCATGGATTGCGACCAGTTCGTCCATGTCGTTCACCGAACGCTGCAGATTGTTGATGTGCATGCCGACGTCGCGCAGGTAAGCGTGGATGATGTAGTAGCTGGTCAGCACATAGGTCACATCGCCCGGCGTGGCGTGGCCGCCGATCCACAGCAGCAACGCGCCGCCGATCACCGAGGCGCGCAGGCACAGCAACACCGCAAGCTGCGCCGTCGAGGTGTAGTTGTAGCGCAGCCAGGTCCGGCGCACCCGCGTGCGCCAGCGGCTGATGACGCGCGCCAGCCGCGCGTCCTCCCGCGCCTCGGCGCCGAACGATTTCACCACCGCGTTGCAGGTCAAGGCATCGGCCAGCGTGCCGCCGACCTTGGTGTCCCAGGCGTTGGAGACGCGCGCGGCCGGGGCGATGTAGCGGGTCGAGAACACCACCGTCATCGACACATAGACCAGCGCGCCCACCGCGATCACGGCGCCGAGCGAGGTCCAGTGCAGCCCAAGCAGGATCATCGATCCCAGCAACACCGACAGCGACGGCAACAGCGCCATCAGAATGGTGTCGTTCAAGAGATCGAGCGCCCACATGCCGCGGGTGATCTTGCGCACGGTCGAGCCGGCAAAGCTGTTGGCGTGCCAGTCGGTCGAGAACCGCTGCACGCGCATGAAGGCGTCGCGCGACACGTCGGACATGATCTTGAGCGTGAACGGCACGATCGCCTGCAACCCGGTCAGCCGCAGGATCATCGAGACCAGGCCGAGCGCCACGATGGCGCCAAACGCCGACACCGCCGCATGTCGCGCGGCCGGATCCGATGCGCCCAATGTAAGCGCATCGACCAGACGGCCGGAGAACAGCGGCATGAACAGGTCGGCGACGGTCGCGCCCAACAGGCCGCCGGCGACGGCCGCCGCGCGGGCCGGCTGGTTGAGCCAGTGGCGAAACACGAACGGGATCGCGACGCGTATAGCGGCCGGGCGTTGCTTGAGTTGAGCGGTCATGGCGTCATCCGGCTGCGCTTGCGCGCGGGCCGGCTCCGTTGGTTGACGAGCGACGGCATGGCCGAACGCAAGCGTCGTTGAGAAAAGTCGATAAAGACCGGGAGGTTAAAGGGATCGGGGCGTCAGACCCGATCGATGCTGGCGGAGCTGACCCTTAGAGGGCCACGCGGGCATCCAAAAACAGCTTCGGACGCGAGGGCGCGATCTGCGAATACATCGAAATCATGCAAATCCTCCCTGGTTCGAGCCACGACGCGCTGCTTATAGGTGCAACATGGGATTTTGGCAATATAGCGGCCGATCTAATGCGCCGGCTCCGAGAGCAGCGCTGCGGGCTTCTTCAAGAGCATGACCACCAGGCAAAGACTGAAATAGAATATCGTCAGCATGAAGAAGGCGTCGCCATATCCCATCACCACGGCCTGGCGGTGCACGATCTGGGAGAGCTGCTTCATCGCCATCAGCGCCGCATCACCGATGCCCTGCAGGCGCTGGGTGAACATGTTGAGTGTTTCGGTGGCGGTGGCGTTGCCCCAGTTCACCCGCTCCTGCAGCCGCGAGATGTGCAGGTCGGTGCGTTGATTGAGCACCTGGTTGATGACCGCGAGCCCGACCGCGCCGCCGAGATTGCGCGTCAGGTTGAACAGCCCCGAGGCGTTCTTGACCCGGTCCGGCGGCAGGGTCCCGAGCGCGATGGTGTTGGTCGGCACCATCGCGAACATCATGCCGATACCGCGCAGGATCTGCGGCACCAGCAGTTCATAGAAATCGTATTCCTTGGTGATCCAGGTCATCTGCCAGGAGCCAAGCGCGAAAATGGCAAGGCCGGCGGCGATGATCAGGCGCATGTCGACCTTCTGCATCAGGCGCCCGACGATCGGCGCGGTGATGAACATGGTGATGCCGGAGACGAACATGGTCTCGCCGATCATCAGCGCGCTGTAGCCGCGCACCTCGGCGAGATAGCGCGGATACATATAGGTCAGGCCGTAAAGCCCGATGCCGACGCAGAACGAGATCAGGCAGCCGAGGCCGAAATTGCGATCGCCGAACGCCCTGATATCGACGATCGGTTCTTCGACCGTCAGTACCCGCCAGAAGAACGCGACCGCTGACACGGCGCAGATCGCGGCGCAGGTCGCCACCGAGGTATCCTGCAGCCACTCATATTGCGGCCCTTCCTCCAGCACATATTCGAGCGAGCCGAGGAATCCCGCCATAAAGATCAGGCCCCACCAGTCGAAACGGTCGAGCAGCTTGAAGTTCGGCTGATCGAAATCGACCAGCAATAGCACACCGACGGTGATGCCGATGCCGGGAACGATGTTGATGAAAAACAGCCAGTGCCAGGACAGCGCGTCGGTGATGAAGCCGCCGACCGTCGGGCCGATGGTCGGCGCCAAAGTGGCGACCAGGCCGATGATTGGGCCGACGATGTAGAATTTCGAGCGCGGAAACACCGTATAGGCCGAGGCGAACACCGTGGGGATCATGCCGGCGCCCAAAAATCCCTGGATCGCGCGCCACAGGATCATCTGCTCGATGGTCGAGGCGAAGCCGCACAGGAAGCTTGCAATGGTGAAGCCGGAGGCGGAGATCGCAAACAGCAGCCGTGTGCCGAGCGCGCGCGACAGGAAACCGGACAGCGGGATCGCGATCACTTCGGCGATCAGATACGAGGTCTGGACCCACGACACTTCGCTCGAGCTCGCCGACAGGCCGGCCTGGATGTCGGTGAGCGACGCCGAGACGATCTGGATGTCCAGGATCGACATGAACATCCCGAACACCATGATGAGAAACGCGAACAGCCGCCGCGGCTCAATGCGCTCGGACGCGGCGGGATTGATCATCGACGGCGGGGCGGTGGTGGCGTCAGCCATAAAATGCTCGGGTCAAACGGGCTCACCGGGCGCGTCGCCCGGTGGATTTTTATTGCGGCAGAACCGTCGCCGGTGCGTCGAGGTCGGCTTCGCTTTCGGCATCCTTGGCGCCGTCGGCGGTATCGACGGTGACGTAGACCGACATGCCGGCGCGCAGCAGGTTCTGCTTCGCGACATCCTTCGGCACGCGAACGCGAACCGGAAGCCGCTGCACGATCTTGGTGAAATTGCCGGTGGCGTTGTCCGGCGGCAGCAGCGTGAACACCGAGCCGGCCGCCGGCGAGATGCTGTCGACTGTGCCTGCGAATTTTCGGTGCCCATAAGCATCCACCGAAATCTTCACCGGCTGCCCCGGACGGATGCGCTTGAGCTGGGTCTCCTTGAAGTTGGCGTCGATGAAGACGTCATTGAGCGGGACCACATTGCCGAGCCGCTGCCCGGCCTGGATGAAGTCGCCGGTGTTGACCAGTCGGTTGGAGAAGGTGCCGTCGACCGGCGCGCGCACCGAGGTAAAATCGAGGTCGCGCTCGGCCTTGGCCAGCGCGGCCTGCAATTCGACCAGCTGGGCGCGGGCTTCGTTCTGCTGCGCCTTTGTCACCTCGACATTGTCGCGCGCGGCGTCGGAGGCGGCTTGCGCCGATTTCACCGCCGCGACGCCCTGGTCGCGGCCGGCTTCCGAGACTTCAAACGTGGCGCGCGAGGCGAATCCCTTGGTGCTGAGCGCCTGCTGACGGTCGAAATCGAGACCGGCCCGTTTCAGGGAAGCCTCCGCGGAAACCAGTTGCGCCTTGGCCTGTTCGGCCGCGCTTTCCATCGCGGTGACCTGGCGGCCGATCCGGTCGATGGTGGCCTGCTGGGTCGCGATCTTCGAGCGCGCGGCGTCAACCGCGATGCGATAATCGCCGTCGTCGATCCGGAAGATGATATCGCCGCGCCGGACCACGACGTTGTCGCCGGGAAGGATGGCCGCGACGTGGCCGGACACCCGGGCGCCGAGCGTGGTGTTGTTGGCGCGCACATAGGCATCATCGGTGGAGACGTGGAAGCGTCCGACCAGAACATAATGCACGCCGTAGCTGGCCGCGGCGAGCGCCAGCAACGCGCCGACGCCCATCATGACCCGTTTCCGCTTGCCCGATTTCGGCGCGGCGGCATCGGCGGCGGGGGGCTTGCCGGTTGCCGGTTTTTCGGTTGCAGGATTGCCTGGCGATTCCGCGGAGCGGCGAGCGACGGTCTCTTCGGAAACGGGGGAACGCGGGGAATCTGCGGGAACCTCGCGCGCGAACCCGCCTTCGGCCGCATCTGGCTCGGCACGAAGGATACGCGCGGCCTGGTCTCTCGCTGCGGCCATTATGGCCTCCCCATTACTTACAATGCGCGACACAGGCACAGCCCAACAAGCCCCACCACGCCGGCAACGTTGAAA
>Ga0193699_10000603_pt1 | contig 15264 bp, 15 predicted proteins | sample L3c2metaG_FD_160095 | JGI IMG/M metagenome (GOLD analysis project Ga0193699, IMG submission 160095) | Soil microbial communities from a riparian zone of the East river system, Colorado, United States - L3c2 | ecosystem: Environmental > Terrestrial > Soil > Riparian zone | place: USA: East... | reverse complement strand
TGTTTTGTTTTGGCGCAAATCCTCCTTTGAGCCAGATCAGAGGTTCCATCTCTCGTAACGTCGCGCGTTAACGAAGATCACGTTTGCCGAATTCGGGCATGCCCATCGCCGCTTCGCTGCCTCTGCGAAGTTTCAGGAATTACGATGCCTTAGAGCCGAGAAGATGCCGGCGCTTAACGGTTTATTTCCCTAATCCCTGCATTCTTAGGCACCTATCTATCGCGGTGACGAAGCATGCTGTGCGGAACGAGAATCGCCATATTCCACGACGATTCCGAGATCGCCGCAAAGATTGCCAAAATCGCCAGCGAAGCCGACCTCGTCGTCATGCATCCCGCTTCGTCCGCCGCTCTTGAAGCCGAACTTTCCAACCCGCTTGTTGCTGCCGTCGTTCTGGATCTGATGGGTCCTAGGAACGGCGGTTTCGAATTGCTCGAGCGCGTTGCCAATGCGCCGGCGCGGCCGCAGGTGATCGTTGTGACCGCGCTCGATGCCAAGATGGTCGTTTCTCTTCGCCGTCTCGGCCGCTCGAAGGGATTGAATCTCCGAGTCTTTCGCAAGGATGAGGTGAACCTTTTGCGCTCCTGCCTCGCCGAGCTTGAAAAACGGGAGGTTTGCTTTACGGCCGCCCATCTAGAGGATGCCATCGAGCGGCAATATCTCCATGTCGAGTATCAGCCCAAGGTGACGCTCGTCACCAGCGAGGGAGAATATGCTGTGGAGGCGCTTTGCCGCCTCCATCACCCGCATTTCGGAAACGTCTATCCCGAGCAGTTTATCGCTATCGCAGAGAAGCACGGCTTGATCGCCAAACTCACGGACTCTGTTGTCTGCCATGCTTTCCGTGATCTCGCTGTGTGGCGCGATCAAGGTCTCCCGGTGCGGCTTGCGCTCAACGTTTCGCCGGAGCTTCTCAAGACAAGCGAATGGTGCGAGCAGTTCCTGAGGCGCTGCGAGGAATTCGGAATTGAAGCTGAAAATATCACGCTGGAAATCACCGAATCATCCTCGGGTGCCACTCAAGAGATCGCGCTTAATGTGCTGACGCGGTTGCGCCGGGAAGGCTTCCTGCTCTCGATCGACGATTTCGGCACCGGTTTTTCTTCACTGGCGACACTGTACAAGCTTCCCTTCAGCGAGCTGAAAATCGACAAAAGTTTCACCTTCGATTTCCAGAAGAGCGCCGAAGCGCGCACGCTTATCGAGTCGACCATAGATATGGCGCAGCGTCTGGGGCTCAACGTTGTCGCAGAGGGAGTGGAAACGGAGGTTGTGTTCCGCGAATTGCGTTTGATGGGCTGCCAGCACGCGCAAGGCTACTTCATCAGCAAATCTCTTCTGCCCGAGCAAGTGCCTAAATTCTTTGTCAATTGGGCTTCCCTCATGAAGAAAGATCCAATCCGCGTGGAAAGTGCATTTCCCAAGATTGCCACAATTCAAGCGCTACTTGCAGACATTCTGAACGCCGAATGCGCAGACGAGACATTTCAGCCCGCCATGCTGTCTGTTCCCGCCGGTCGCGCTGTAGCTGGCGCCAAATCGAGGTAAGACGGCCAGATGAATACGAGATCCTACGTCCAAGGTGTGGTGCTCAGCTTTATCGTTGGAAGCTCGCTCATACTGATTTTGGGCGGCGTTTTTGTCGATTCCCTTCGCGCGCGCAACATCTACGATCCTCGCGAGCAGGGCGTGGAAGATGCGATTCGTCAAATGGCGGAGCGGGAAACGATGGCTCATGCCGCCACGGGAAATTTCGTGGCGTTCTCAAATGAAAATGCGGGACAAAACAGCTCCTTGCTCGGGCTTTCCTGGAGCAATTTTCCGATAAACGATTTCTCGTTCGACGCCGTGGAGCTCGGTTCCGGCAACATCAGGTTGCGAGCGTTGCCTCGCCCGGATTCGGGTGCCGCGCTGTCCGCTCTTGGCAGGCAATACGTGGCCGAGCTCTCCCCCAAAGGTCAGCTGCTTCGTTCCGGTTGGTATCCCTCGCCGGATTGAGGCCGCATCGCGAGGCTACCTATCTGACGGCCGCGGCGGGGCCTCCTGCTAGCGCTTCCCTCCTCAACCAATCAAGCAGTCGATCGCGATACCGTGCCGGATCGGTGATCTCCACGCCGCAGAAATATTCGCCGCTACGCATGATCTGGATCGGCAGAATGCCGAAATCTTCAATCCAGAGTTCGGCTTTGCTGCCGGCGGGCGGCGGCCTTTCCATAAAGACAAGCGCTCCGGAGCCGGAAATGTCGGCGATCTGCACCGCAAACGCCACGTCGTCATGGCGCAGCTCGCCATGCAGCTCGACGTCAAAGCGCCGTTCTTTGCGGCGGTCGGAAGCGTCGGGTCTCTGGAAATCCCGAGGAAGCGATCCGCTCGACACCGGCTCGTCCCACATCTTGAATTGCACGGCATATCTAGGCCGCTCGTGGTTCAGGGCGGGTAAAGGGAGAGGCTTAACGCGGGTCTAACGGTTAATCCCCGGTTTCCACAACACATCGACTGTCCCGCGTCCATTCAGATACCGCGCGAGCACGAACAGCAAATCCGACAGCCGGTTCACATATTTCAGCGCTTCGGGATTGATTGCCTCGGCAGCGGCGAGCTCGGCGATGTCGCGCTCGGCACGCCGCGTCACGCCGCGGGCCAAATGCAAATACGCCGAGGCGGCGCTTCCGCCGGGCAAGACAAAGCTGGTCAGGGGCTGAAGCGCTTCGTTGTAGCGATCGATCGCGCGTTCGAGGCCGGTCACTTGGTCGGCGGTCACGCGCAACGGCGATTTCTTCTCGTGCTTGTCTTCGGGTCGGCAGAGATCGGCGCCAACATCGAAAAGATCGTTCTGGATGATGTTCAGCAGATCCCGAATTGCCGCGTCTTCAATGTGCAGCAATGCCAAGCCGATTGCCGCATTGGCCTCGTCCAGCCCGCCCATGGCTGCTATGCGCGCGTGAAATTTGGGAATGCGGGTCCCATCTCCCAGCGAGGTGAGCCCGGCATCGCCACCGCGGGTGTAGATTCGATCGAGCCTCATGCGCCTCTCCGCCTCACTATGATCGTTCCCCCGTAGGAGCAAGATAATCGACAAACGCGCCGCCAGCGACTCCGCCGATGCGTGCCTCCACTTGGAAAACAGAGCGCAGCAGGTCGGTGTCAAGCATCCTATCGGGTGGGCCGTCCGCCGCCACGCGGCCATGATTGAGCGCCAAGATGCGCGTTGCGTAGCGTGCGGCGAGGGTCAGATCATGCACCGCCGCGATGACGAGCTTGCCCGATTTGGCGAGCTCGGCGAGGCGCCGCACCGTATCGAGCGTATGGCGCGGGTCGAGTCCTGCCACAGGCTCATCGACGATCAGAATGTCCGGATCGCCGACCAATGCGCGCGCCAGCATCGCGCGCGTCAACTCGCCACCTGAAAGCGTTGTCGCGGCTTGCCCGCTCCGGTCGAGCAGATCGAAAGCGGCGAGCACCTCGGCGACCCGCCTCCGATGCGCTTCGGGCAAGTCGCCGAAAAGCGGAAGGGTGGGCGTGAGGCCGAGCGCAACCAAACTTGCCACCGGAATCGGCCACTCGCAGCGAGGATTTTGCGGCAGATAACTGCGTGTTCGCGCCAACTCCAAACTCGAGAATGCCGTGAGCGGCCGGTCGTTGATCGTGATCGAGCCGGAATCGCTTCTCATGAGGCCGGCAAGCGTCATGAGCAAGGTGGATTTGCCCGCGCCGTTGGGGCCGATGACCGCGACGAACGATCCACCTTCGGCGCGAAGAGAGACATCATCCAATATGGCGCGGCCGCCTCGCTTCACGCTGACGCGCAAGGCTTCGAGCGTCGTCATGGCGAAGTTCCTTTGAGGCGCAGGACGAGCCAGAAGAAAAACGGTGTGCCGAGCAGACTTGTGAAGACACCGAGCTTCATCTCCGGACCAAAATGGATCAGGCGCGTCGCGATGTCCGCTGTGAGCAACAGAACCGCCCCCGCCAAAGCCGCCGGAACCAGGACCCGCCGCGGCTGATAGCCTACAAAGGGACGAACGAGATGGGGAGCCACAAGGCCAATGAAGCCGATCGCTCCGGCGACGGACGTCGCGGCCCCGACGGCAAGGGCCGTCCCGATCAGCGTCATGGCACGCAGCCTCGTAAGATCGACGCCGAGGCTTTCGGCTTGTGCTTCGCCCAGCGTAAGGGCGTCGAGCGAGCGCCCCGCGATGAAGAGAAGCGCACAGCCGGCAAGGATGAAAGGCGCGGCCAACACGACATGATCCCAGCTGCGGTCCGCGAGGGAACCCAGGAGCCAGGTCATGATCTCATAGGCCGCGTAGGGGCTCGGAGCGAGATTGAGCGCGAGCGAAATCAGCGCCGACGTCAGCGCCGAGACTGCCGCGCCGGCGAGGATCAATGCCAAGGTTCCCCGGCCGCCGCCGAGTGAAAAGGTGAGCGTCACAGCCGCGAGGGCCCCCAAGAGTCCGAGGAACGGAATGATCGCCGAGGAAGCCGCGGCAAGGCCGAAATAGATTGCGATCACCGCCCCCAATGCCGCTCCCGACGAGACGCCGAGGAGTCCTGGTTCTGCCAGGGGATTGCGCGTCAATCCTTGCAGCACCGCGCCCGAAAGACCGAGTGCGGCGCCGACGAGGATGGCGAGAACGGCGCGCGGCAAGCGCAATTGAAGGACGATCAGCGATGGCAATTGCGTGCCGGGAAAGAACAGACCACGCAGCACCTCGCTGGGATTCAGCCAAACGCGTCCCGCCAGAAGCGAGACCATCGCGAGCGCGCACAACACAGCAAATATGACGGATGTGAGCAGAGCGTTCCGGCTCATCGTGGAGGCACCAGTTTCAGCATCGCGGCCCGAAACGCCTTGGCAGCTTCTGCGGATTGGGGCAGGCCGCAATTGTAAAGCGTCTCTGGAAACGTGATCTGCCGGCCGGCGTAGAGTTTCTGTATCACCGGGTGGCGTAGCGTTTCGCGGCGGAGTCCCGGCGCATCCGAAAGCGCATCCGCATAGGCGAGAAGGTCGGGATGCGATGCCACCAGCTGCTCCATGTCGAAACTTCCGAAGCGTGCATTCATCGAAGCGGCGATATTCACAGCGCCGGCGGCCGAGAGGATCGCGTCGAACAACGTGCCCCGACCTGGAACATCGCCGCTGCCATCCCAAGCTGCCACGACGATGCGCCGCTGGAGCCCGGCCACTGCGAGTTCGGCAAGCGTCGCGTCCATGCGGCGAATCAACTCTTCGGCTTTTGCCGGTTCACCGAGCGCTTCGCCTAACACTCGGGTGTTCGCTCTGATGGCGGCGAAATCGTCGGCGAACGGGACTTCCAGGATCGGAATCGCAACCCGCCTGAGCAGTTCGCGCGTGGCAGGGGTGGACGCGCTCCCCACGATCACCAGGTCGGGATGTTCCGCGAGGACCTCTTCCGCGGTGCCGAAATTCACCGCAACATGTGCGGCTTCGGCGGTGAGAAAAGCGTGCTCGGACTTGCGCGAGAGGAAGCTGACCGAGGCGATGCGCTCGGGCGGCAAAAGGGTCAACACGAGTTGATCCGCGCAGAGATTCAACGACATCACATGGCGAGGCTTGGCTTCTATTGCTGTCGCGATGCCCCCCGACATCGCGAGCGCCGCAGCAACAAGGAAGAGGTAAGCCTTGCTCATGGGAATTGTGCACGTATGCCCGCATAGAAGGCACGGCCCACCCCGCGAAAGCTGAAAACTTCCTCGGCTTTCTTGTCGAGCAGATTCTCTACGCGCCCATAGACCTGCCATGTCTCATTGATGCGGTAATCCGCTCCGAGATTGACAAGCGTGTAGGAGGAAAGGTTCACGCGATTGGATCCGACAGGGGTGAATTGAAAATCCTTCTGCTCGCCGTTGTAGCGAACCGTGGCGTTCACACCAAATTTGTCGTCCGAAGCGCGCCAGGAAACATTCAGGCTCGCGATGTTAGGAGCACGCCGAACTTCCTGCGCCCCATTCTGGACGGAGTCTATATGGGTATAGGCTAGGTCCGCACGCCATTGCGTCCCCAGCCGTGCGGATAGGCTTGCTTCCACGCCCTCGCGCTTCGAGCCGGTGGTAGCGTTTTGGGGCGAGGCGGCAAATGTCGGTGGAAGGAAAGCGACGAAGATCTCATCCTTCAGGGTGCTGCGGAAATAGGTAAGGCCGGCCACAGCCATTCCGCCGAAGAAACTCTGGTCGAAACCGGCCTCCCACCCCTCGGATTTTTCCGGTTTCAGATTGGGATTGCCGGAAAACCCGGCTGGCCCCGGCGTGAATCCATAGAGCTGATAGATAAGCGGCGCTTTGGTGCCCGTGCCCGCGGCGGCATGGGGACGAAAACCATTGTCGAACCGGTAGCTCGCCTGCACGCGATAGGTGAAATCATCCTTGAAACGATAGTTCTTATCGAAACGCGCCGATGCGCCCAGCGCGAGCCGGTCTTGGATCACCACATCATAGGACCCGACCAGGCCGAGTGTGTCGCTGTGACGTTTGCTGGTGTCGGCAAAACCGAATGGATCGGTGTTTTGGTAATATTCGCGCTCCCAATCGACGGCACCGGTCAGGGTATGAACCACATCGGGGGACCCGAACCCAAACGATGTCACATAACTCGCCTTTTGACGCTCACCCTTGTCGCCTGACGTGCGCAGGTCATGCGGCGAGCCGCCATTCCCATAGCCGTCCCGCTTTGCGTCCACACCTTGCACCGTGACGGCGTTTTTCCATCGTCCGTCCAAGAGCTCGAATTCGCCGCTGAGCAGACCGTATAGCGCGCGGTTTTTATAGCTGCCGTTTCCGTCTTGCTCCGAGCCATAGTTCGGTCCCGGCGGAAAGTTGAAATCCTGTTCGTTTACGTCGGCATTCGTCGCGCTGTACCGCGCGACGGCTTTGAGCCGGAAATTGTCGCCGAGCGCGTAAGCGAATTTGCCGGCGAGTGCGCCATTCTCGACGCCAAGGTTGCGCACGCCGGCCGGATTGTCAGGTACGCCATCGGTGCGAGAATACGCGCCCGAGATCGCGTAATCGAGTGCGCCGACCACGCCGGCCCCGCGCAAGCTGCCATTCACCGAGCCGAATGAGCCGCCCTCGATTCGACCACGTAGGCCCGGCGCTTCCGCGCCGGTGGCGGTGATGTAATGGATGACGCCGCCGATCGCGTCGGAGCCATACAGCGCGCTCTGCTCGCCGCGCAGGACTTCGATCTTCGCCACATCGTCGGCAATCAGGGTCTCGAACTCGAATTCGCCAAAGAACGGATCGCTGGCTTTGATGCCGTCGATCAGCACCAGCGTGTGATTGGCTTCGGCGCCGCGCATGCGCACCTGCGTGAACTGCCCGAGGGGCCCTGCGCGGCTTACCGCCACGCCGGGTACGTCGCGCAAGATGTCGGAGACGATCGTCGTCTGGCGCAGTTGAAGATCGATCGGTTCGAGGACTGTCGCCGACGAACCCAGAAGATCGCTGCGAATGCCGCCGAGGCGCGATGCTGTGATCAAGACCTGTTCCTGCGGCAAGGCGACGGATGCCGATTGCGCGGCAGCCTGAGTGGAAATGAAGGTCAGCGCGCAGATGAGCGCTATACGATGTGTGGAAAATGGAATTCTCATAATGTCCCCTGGACTTTGTCCCGTTTGTGTTCACGACCAAAGCCATGGCCGGCGGGATTCATCCCGCAGCGACAATGGCCCCCGCGCAGTCGACCACGTGCGAACGCACGTGCCATCCACGCTGCCGACGGCATGAAGCCGCCACGTCGCTCGACGGTTAGTCCGTGCCCGGAACTTCCCTGGTTCGGGCATGAGCGACACGCGCCGGCCGGTCTACTGGCTCGCGGGTCGCTGCGCTGATGTCCGCCTTCCCAGGATGATCCCAGTGGCTGCGGCCGATGGGCCGCTTGGACATACGCTCGCCGCTCACAGTTGCAGGGACAGCCCAGTTCGAGGCATCACGCCTTTCGCTGCGTTCCCGTTGAACCCTTTTCGGGTACCGGTGCGTCTCAAGCGAGACTCAAATCAAGTCTCGCTGCAGAACTTCCTAAATCGTTTTGATGAGGTCAAGCACTGGGTGCAAACAGTTCAGCGGACCGCAGATGAGGGCGGTCCGCTGAGCAACGAGAAGAAAGCAAATCTATTTCGCAGCGCTAGCGGTCTTTCCGAACACCGCCTCGACGCCGGCTTGGGCGCATTTCTCGCCATCGCCGCTGGAAACGCCCATCGAGCCGATGACTTGACCGTCAAGCATGATGGGAATCGCACCCGGTTGCGGGAAGTCCCCCATGATGTAGGTTGGGGCCAAATTCTCGCCCTTGCGCACGATCTGGCTTGTCTCCGAGCTCGCCCGGCGCCAGCGCAGCGCGTTCTTCGCCTTCAGCAGCGCGGTATCGATCGCATTCGGGGCCGCGCCCTCCATGGCATGCGACTCGATGAGGTTGCCGCCCCAATCGAGAACGGCCATTGCGACGGTCACGCGGTTCTTTTCGGCCCAGGCGGTGCAGCCTTCCACAAGACCACGAGCACCCGACGAGCTGAGGATCTTTATTGTTCTTGTCGGCGATGTTGCAGGCGCCGCCCAGCTGTCGGCGGCGATCGATACCGCAAGCAATGCGGAAAGTGAAAGAAGGCAAGCCCGTATGCGCATGGTGTTCCTCCCGGTCATGGCTGGCGGCATCCTACAGGGCCGTCCAGGAACCGTCGAGGGCGCAAGGCGCTCCCCTTATCGGGGTATCAGGGTTTGCATCGCCGCAAGAGACTGACACTGCATTCCGTCTTCGCCGAAATTGTCAGGCGCCAGCCAAGCTTCGAATGCCGCGCGCAGCGCCGGCCACTCGCCGTCGGTGATCGAGAACCAGGCCGTGTCTCGGTTTCGTCCCTTATAAACGATGGCTTGCCGGAAAGTGCCTTCGTAGCGAAAACCATAGCGCTCCGCTGCCCGGCGCGAAGGCACGTTGAGGCTGTCGCATTTCCATTCGTAGCGGCGGTAACCCAACTCGTCGAAAACGCGGCGCATGAACAGATACATCGCTTCGGTGCCGGCCCTCGTGCGCTTCAGTCGCGAGGAGTAGACGATGTGACCTATCTCGATCACACCGTTGACGGGATCGATGCGCATCAATGCGGCGGTGCCGACGGGCTTGCCGCTGCGGGAATCGACAATCGCATGATGCAAGGGATCGGATTTGACCGCTTCCCGGCGCAGATAATCGACATATTGCGCGAGGTGCGAAAAAGGCCCGGCCGGCGAGTAGGTCCAATCGCGCCCGTCCGGCGTTTCGGAAAATGCCGCGTAAAGATCGGCCGCATGGCGCTCCGGGTCGAGCTTCTGAATCGAACAATATCGGCCGACCATGGGCGTGCCCGGCGGCAGCGGACGCTCGGTCCATTTGTCGAGAGAGCTGCCGATCGGCTGCCCGAAAGCATTGCGGTCCGGGATCAATCGCGCCTCAATGCGGCAGGGGTTTCCCCACGGTTTCCGGCAGGAACCAGGGGCAGAATAGGCCGATGACATAGATGCTGCTGATAATGAGGGCGGCATTGGTGATGCCGCCGAATTTCACCACCAGCGTTCCGGCGATGATCGGGAATATCCAGGCCACAAGGCGCGCACCGTTGAAGACGACGCTCGCTGCGGTGGACCGCACCGTCGCAGTGAACAGCTCTACCGGATAGATCGCCATCCAGGAAAAACCGAAACCCAGCGTGATGACGCCATTGAGGAAGGCGAGCAGCGAGAAAACATAAAGATTTCCCGTCCAGAGATAGGTCATCCAGGTAATGACCAGAGAACCCGCGAAGGTGAGGAGAAGATAGGCCCGGCGTCCGATCCAATCGGCGACGAAGCCCGACGACATATAGGCAATGACGCCGCCCAGCGTGTAGACGAGAGCGATGCGTGGGCCCCAGACGCCCGCCATTTCTCCCTGTGCTTTGGCCAATTGCTCCGCATAGACGGGCGCCCAGGTGGAGACCGCCCACCATCCGGTGGTTGTCGCCAGCGACATCAGAAAGGTGAGCCAGATGCGACGCCGTGCTTCGGCCGAGCGAAAGAGCGTCGCGAGCGTGAAGGGACGTTTCTCGCTTCGCGCCGCCGCGGCGCCTTCACCCTCCACGGCTTCCCAGCGCCGTTCGCGAACGGCAGAAAGCCAGCGCTCGGATTCCTCGAGCGCGCGCATCAGATAGAACACGCAGAAGGCGGGCAGGGCGCCGACGAGAAAAATCAAACGCCAGGTGTCGTCGCCTAACGGGCGGGTTTGGCTGAGCACCAACCAGATGATCGCGGCGAGCACGGAGCCCGCGCCGAATCCCGACTGCAACAGGCCGAGGCCCTTGGGCCGGGCTCGGTCCGGCCAGGATTCGGCGACCAAGGCGATGCCGGTGCTCCATTCCGCGCCGATGGCGAGTCCCGTTAAAAAGCGCATGGCGATCAGCATCGCAAGACTGGTGCTGAACGCGGTCAGGCCAGTGAGCAGTGCATAAAGCAGGATGGAGAGCATCATCATGCGTTTGCGGCCGAAATAATCGGCAAGGATGCCGCCTCCCAATCCGCCGATACCCCAGCCGAGAAGCGTGATGCCGATGGCGAGCCCGGCATAGATGGCAGCGTTGGGCGTCTGCTCCGGCGTCAGCAGCGAATGCAACGCAGGGGGAAGCGCGACGATCAGGGCAAACGCCTCGTAGCCGTCGAAGATCCATCCCAGATAGCTTCCCCACAACACGCGCCAATGCTGGGCCGTGAGGCCGGAGCGCCAGCTCGTCCTGGGCACAGTTGCAGCGATGGAAGCTTCCGTCGTCATCGCATCTCGCTAATGGGGTCTACGAAGCATGATTGTACCGAAGGGCGAGGGCAAGCCATGAGCAAGTCACGAACCCGTATCGGGGGGACCGCGTCGTTTCGCAAGTTTCGCACCCGTTTCAAAATAGCGACCCGTCACGGCCAGCTTGGCTTCCTCGGCATTTTCCTCCGTCCAAGCGGATAGCGGATAACCGTGCCAGGGCGCCTTCAAATCGAGCGCAGGCAAGGACAGCGCTTCCCAACGGGCCAGCGCCTTTTCCATGAAATCGCGCCGGGGCAGGGAGACCGGCAAATAGGGATGTTCGCGGCACGCATTGATAAGCATGGCTGAGGCGCCTTGCCCATCGGGATAGGAAAATTGGTGCTCGTCCTTCGAAGGCGAGACAGAGGGATCTAGCCTTGGGACTTTACCGCGGATGATCTCGACATCGCGGTGCGGCTGCATGGAATAGGAGAGCGCCCACAGCACGCCATCGATCGAATCCGGGTCGATATCGGAATCCACCGCGACGAAAATTTTTCCCAGCGATGAATCGAAAGCGGCTGCAGCCCGCAGCGCCTGCCAGGGCTGCCCGAGCGCCGGACGGTCGAGCTGGATGACGAACATCATGTTGCAGCTCGCCATCTCGTAGCTGGCAACTTTTGTGACCGACGGAATGTTGCAGGCGTTTTTCAGATGGTTGAGGTAGATCGCGTCGAATGCCGCCTTGCGGATGACGGTGCTTTCGCTTGGCGGAAATTCGCTGATGATGCCTTGATAGATCGGTCGTGCGCGCTCAGTGATGGCGGTGACCTCGAAGATCTTTTCCATCTTGCGCGGGCCGAGATAGCCGCTCGCCTCGCCGAAGGGCGCTTCGGGTTCGAGCAGGTCCGTGCGGATCTGGCCCTCGATGACGATCTCGGCATGGGCCGGTACCAGCGCATCGAAACTTTCCGCCTGCACCACGTCGATGGGCGCGCCATTCAATGCGCCAGCAAGGCCGTATTCGTCCACGCCGTAAGGGAGTTTGCTCGCGGCCGCCAAGAGAAGCGCCGGCGGGCCGCCGATGAACACAGCCGCTTGCAGGGGACGACCCATGCGCCGCGCCTTCTCCCATTGGATCGCGAGGTGTTGCGTCGGCACGTCGGTGGCGCAGCCGATGCGGTCTTGGCTTTTGATCATGCCGCGATAGATGCCGAGATTGTAGGAGCCCGTCTCGGGATCGCGCGTCACCCAGACTCCGGCCGTGATGAAAGGCGCGGGATCGAAGCCAGGGGTCGAGATGAGATGGGCAAATCGATCGACGCCGCCCGCGAGATTGGGAGCACGGTGCGTGATCTCCTTCACCGGTGCGCCATCGCGTGCAACCACATGGGGCGGAAGATGGTTGCCGTGCGCACGCGCCCAGGCCGCTGCAATGCCGTCGGCGTCGACGCCTAGGGCCGCGCCATAGATGGCGCGCGAGCTGCCCAACGCCCCCAGCACCACCGAGCCTTCGAATGTGCGTCCGCGCGCGTCGGTGACATTGCGGAACCAGAACGCCTTGCGTTTTTCTTCGGCCAGCCCGCGAAATTGCAGGCGGACGAGCGGCACGAGCTCGGTGTCTTTGCAGATCTTCTCGTCGACGATTTGGAGCAACCCAAGACGGTTCAGCTCGTCGATGTAATCGCGTAAGTCCCGGTAAGGCATCAGTGCGTCCGCACCAGCGGCAGCATGGCGAGAGACAGTACGATGCAGCATAGCACCAGGAAATCGAGCCCGGCATTGTAATTGCCGGCGCTGCCGATGAGCATCCCCATGATGAAGGGCGCGGCCGAGCCGACGAGATTGCCGAAACCGGCATAAAGTCCGAAGCCCATTGAGGTGATTCCGCGCGGAATGATCTGCATGCCGATGGCGAAAAGCGTCGGCGTGGTTCCGCCCCAAAAGCCGGCACTCAGGGCAAGGCACCACGCGGCCAAGGACGCGTCCGGCGCCAGCGCCGCGAAATAGACGAAGACGCCCGCAAGGAAGAGCGCTGCGAAACAGACCGCGGCCCGCTTGCCCGTTCGATCGCCGATCCAGCCCGCGGCAAGCTGGCCGATTACCATGAGTACGAAGGGAAGCGACGAATAGAAACCGGTATGGGCGAGGTCGAAATGGCGCGCCTCCTGCAGATAGGTGGGCAGCCAGGAATTGAATCCCCAGAGATAGATCAGTGCGCCGGAATTGTAGACGGGGAGCAGCCAGAAACGCCAATCGCGTGCGAGCACGCGGATGGCCTCACGAAAGGGCAGCGTTGGTTCGGTGGGGAGCTTCGCCTCGGAGGCGACATCCGCCGGAGGTTTGTCCTTCAAGAAGAACCAGACCACCGGAAGAACGATCAATCCGTTGAGCGCAGCGAGCGCATAGAATGAAGACCGCCAGCCAAACTGCGTCACCAGGAATAGCACCAGCGGAAAACCGAGCGCCGATCCCAACGGGCTTCCGATGGTCCAGAAGGCGTTGGCGAGGCCTTGTTCGCGCGGAGGGAACCAGCGCTTCACGGCGGCATTGGCCGCGCCGAATTGCGGCCCCTCGGTGATGCCGAGCAGCATGCGCGCGCCCAGCATCAACGGATAAGAGCTGACCGCGCCCATGAACGCCATGGTGCCTGCCAATATCGCCGCGATGGCGGAGAGGGTCTTGCGCGGACCAAATATGTCGCCGCAAAAGCTGAACAAGAAGGCAGACGCGCCATAGAGAAAGACGAAGGCGGTCATCAACAAACCCATCAGAGCGGGATTGCTGACGCCGATGTCGGACTGGAACTCCTTGTTGGTAAAAAGCACGGCAACGTTGATGCGATCGAAAAACGCGGTCGTCACAGCCAGCAGCAACAGGAAGGAGACCATCCAACGCGCGCGCACGCCGCTACTGGAAAGAGCGGGAAGCGGCAAGGATCGAACGCTGGACTCGTGCAAAATGGGCCTCCCTACCAATCGAGCATAGATAAGGAGGGAGACCGGCGCCAGTGCGAGGCCTTCAGGCTCGGCATTTGCAAACCCGCCTAAAGGACCCTGTGAAAACTAAGCGAACAAAGCTAGTTTGATGAGCTAAGTCGCGGGAGGGACAGAATGCGTGTCATCGACGCCGCGCGGCTGGAGCGCGGCCGCGAAAAGGCCGTGAAGGCGCGCGGCACGGCCGACCGGCATCCCTATTTTCACGGCGTCGCTCAGGCGCGTTACGTGCTGCGCAAGGTCTTCCGCCTGGTGGAAGAGGAAGCCAAACGCGCCGGCATCGACCCGCTTGCCCATCAGGCGCTCATCCAGATCTATGGCAGCGAAGGAGGCGCGCTGCGAGTCAAGGAAGTGGCCGAGCGTCTCGACATCACGCCGGCCTTTGCCTCCAGCCTGGTCAAATCGCTGGCGGCGAAGGGGTTCATCGTCCGAGCGCGCGACAAGACGGACAGCCGCGTGAGTTGGATCAAGGTAACCAAAGAGGCGCGTGCGCTACTTCACAGGATCGACGAGCAAGTGCAGATCCATGTCGATTACTTCACGCGCAATTTGACCGCCCAACAGACCGAGGCGGCGCTTTCGATTCTGCTGTTCTACGCCGGCGTTTCGTTCAGGCCGCCGCCAAACCCTCATAAAGATTAGTGGACGAACCTATTTGAATGATCTAATATTTTGAATATCGGAGACCTCTGTGCCGGCTGATGACGCCACATTCCGCAGTTCCATGCGACTCCTGGCGGGAGGCGTGACGATTGTGACAAGCGCCTTCGAGGGCAAGCGCAGCGGGCTCACTGCGACAGCCGTTTGTTCTTTGGCGTTGGCGCCGCCGCGCATTCTCGCTTCCATCAACATGCAGGGACATACCTATCAGGTCGTGTCGCGCAGCCGCTGCATGTCGATAAACCTGCTGGCGAAAGATCATGAAGAGCTCGCGGAGCGGTTCGCCGCAAAGCGCGCCGCGGTTGAAGAAGACCGCTTCGTCTATGGGGAGTGGAAGCAACGCGTGACCGGCGCGCCGGTGCTCGCCGATGCGCTTGCCGCGCTGGATTGCCGGGTCACCGAAATCATCCCGCTGGACACGCATGCGATCCTGATCGGCGTGGTGGAGGATGTGCTGTTCGGGCCGCACCGGCTGCCGCTCATCCATTTCGAGGCGGGATATACGTCGGTGCTGGCTGCACGATCGGAAAGCCCATCATGACGGCATCCGAAACAATCCGGAAAGCCGCCAAGGCGCCGCCGATGCGCAACGGTGCGCAATTCCTCGATGCCATCCGCGACGATGGCCGGCGCGTCTATTTCGATGGCGAGCTGGTGCGCGACGTGACGACGCATCCGGCGTTTTGCGGCGCCGCGAAATCGCTGGCGCGCCTCTACGACATTGCCGCCGACCCCGCCAATCGCGAGACGATGACCTACCCATCCCCGGCAACGGGCGGGCCAGTGCTGCGCTGTTATCATATCCCCAAGACCGCGGCCGATCTTGCGTCGCGCCGTGCGATGAGCACGCGTTGGGCC
>Ga0193699_10000602_pt1 | contig 15276 bp, 10 predicted proteins | sample L3c2metaG_FD_160095 | JGI IMG/M metagenome (GOLD analysis project Ga0193699, IMG submission 160095) | Soil microbial communities from a riparian zone of the East river system, Colorado, United States - L3c2 | ecosystem: Environmental > Terrestrial > Soil > Riparian zone | place: USA: East... | reverse complement strand
CGCGGCGATCGGCGCCCGGCGGGCGACAGGCCAGGAGCGCCGCGTCCGGACCCTCTTCGCGGCCGCACTCTGCTGCACGCTCGTCGGAGAAACCGCGTACGACGTCCAGGTCGGCGTCGGGTTCAGCGGCTATCCGGGACCGGCCGACGTCATCTTCGTGGCGATGGGCATCCCGCTCGTCGCCGCCTTCATCGTGTCCGTCCGCGGCCGGACCGGCGCGATGGGTGCGGTCGGCTTCTCCCTCGACGTCGCCGTGCTGACCGCCGCCGTGGCGGCAATCATCGCGGCTCGCTACGGCGAGCCCGCGCTGGCTATCGGCGGTCCGGCTGGCATTGTGATGCTGGCGTATCCGATCCTCTTCCTCGCCGCCGCCGGTTTCGGCCTCATGGCCGCCCTCGCCACGAGGTTGAGGCCGTCGCCGAGCGGTGGCTATCTCCTGCTGGTCGGGCTGGGGATCACCGGGGTGGCGTGGGTCATCTGGCTGGAGCGTGCCGTTGTCGGGCTCACCATCCCGGGCGATCCGGTCGGCTACCTGTTCTCGGTCGGGAATGTCTTGATGGGGATCGGTGCGGCCAGGTGGTCGACCTCGAGCCGGATCTCCGTCCGGCACGACCAGATCGCACGGAACCTCGTGATCGGCATCCCGCTGGTTGCGGCGGCCGGTGGCCTCGCGATGGTGGTCCAGGACGAGCTTGGAGCGAGCGGGAGCGTGCTCCTCGGTCTTGCCGTCACGTTCGTCATCGTCCTCGTCTTCGCCCGGCTGGCCGTCACGGCAAATGAACAGCTCCGCCTGCGACAGACCGAGATCGCGACCGGCGACCGGCTCCTCGAGGCGGAGGCCCGCTACAAGGCCCTGATCGAGCGGATCCCCGCCGTCGTCTACATCGACGAGTTCGCTCCCACCGGCAGCGGCGTGTCCAGCTTCTCGTACGTCAGCCCGCAGGTCGCGGACATGCTCGGCTACACGTCGGAGGAGCTCATCGCCGACCCGGGCCTGTGGCTCAGCATTCTCCACGAGGACGACCGCGAAACGGCGCTGGCGACTGACATGGAGCACTTCGCGTCGGGCCACGCGCTTACCCAGGAGTATCGGGTCACCCGCCGCGACGGACGGGTCATCTGGCTGCGCGACGAGGCGGTCGTCCTCCGCGAAGGCGCCATGGTCCGGCTCGTCTCGCATGGCGTCCTCGTCGACATCACCAACCGCAAGATGCTCGAGGAGCAGCTCGAGTACCAGGCGTTCCACGATCCGCTCACCGGCCTCGCGAATCGGGCGCTCTTCCGCGACCGCGTCGAGCAGGCCCTCCGACGGCGCCACAGGAGCCACGATGGGCTGGCCGTCCTGTTCCTCGACCTCGACGCCTTCAAGACGATCAACGACAGCCTCGGCCACGTCGCCGGCGACCAGCTCCTGGTCGTCGCCGCTGAGCGGCTCAATGCCGTCGTCCGACCGTCGGACACGATCTCGCGGCTGGGTGGCGACGAGTTCGCGATCCTCCTCGACGGAGCCGACGACGTCGACACGATGCTCGTCGTCGCCCAGCGGATCCTCGACGGCCTGTCCGGCGACCTCCTCCTCGAGGGCCGCCGGGTGACGCTCCGGGCAAGCGTCGGGGTCGCCATCGCCCAGCCGAACGACACCGTCACCGACATGCTCCGCAACGCCGACGCCGCGATGTACCGGGCGAAGTCGCAGGGTCGCGGCATCGTCGTCGTGTTCGAGTCCGGGATGCTCAATGCCGCGATGATCAGGCTCGAGCTCGAGGCGGAGATCAGGGCGGCCCTCGCCCAGAAGCAGCTGGTGCTCGTCTACCAGCCGACCGTCGACTTCGTGACCCGCGAGGTCGTCGGGGTCGAGGCGCTCATCCGCTGGAACCATCCCATCCGCGGCCTGCTTCAGCCTGTCGAGTTCATCCCCTTCGCCGAGGAGAGCAGCCTCATCGTCGAGATCGGGGTGTGGGTCCTGCGGGAAGCCTGCATGCAGGCCGCCGATTGGCGTCGCCGCGGCCTCTCGACTGGTGAGTTCGCGATGTCAGTCAACGTCTCCGCCCGGCAGCTCGTCGGCGAAGGGCTGATCCACGACGTCGACGAAGCGTTGGAGCGATCCGGCCTCGCCGCCACGGACCTGATCGTGGAGGTGACCGAGAGCGCGGTCCTCGAGGACCCGGCCATGGCGGTGGCCACCCTGGCGGCGCTCCGCAGCCGCGGCGTGCGCGTCGCCATCGACGACTTCGGGACCGGGTACTCCTCGTTGAGCCAGCTCCAGACGCTCCCGGTCGACGTCCTCAAGATCGACCGCGCGTTCATCGCCGGTGCCGGCTCCGCGTCCGAGGCCGCGCTGACCGCGACCCTCGTCCAGCTCGGCCGGATGCTCAACCTGAGCACGATCGCCGAGGGCATCGAAACCGCGGCGGAGGCGGCGACGCTCGCGGCGCTCGGCTGCAACCTGGCCCAGGGCTACTACTTCGGGCGGCCGATGGGCCCGGACGAGCTTGCCGCGCTCCTCGCCGCCGGACCGATCGCCGTCGGCGACGAGCTGATCGAGCCGGCGGCATGACCAGCTTCCGGGGGAAACCCTGATGGCGTCGGCGCTGCCGCTCAGCTATACCCGCTCAAGAAGCCCGGGCGCGGCCACGCGCGAGCAGGCCGCCAGGACAGAGACGGAGAGATCGACCCGATGAGAATCAACCTCCGCCTGAGGGTTCTCGCCGTCCCCGCCGCCCTCGTCGTCGTGACCGGTGCCCTCGGCGCGCTGTCACTCGCCAACCTCGGCACGGCCGACCGCCTCGGCGCGACGATGTACGACCAGCGCCTCGTCCCGCTCGATCACCTCGGCGAGTTCGACGCGGCCATCATGAAGATCCAGATCTATGCCCTCGACAGCATCGTCCTGCTTGGTCAGCGGGACGCTGAAGCAGCGCTCGATCAGAAGGTCATCGACGTCAAGACGGAGATCCGGATCAACCTCGATGCCGTCGGCGACGCGAACCTGTCCGACGCGGCAGCGGTGAGCCTGGCCACGATCCGTGCGGCGTATCCCGTCTACGAGGCCGCGATCGATGTCGTCCGCGAACACGCTCGCGCCGGCGATGCGGCCGCTGCCCGTGCCGCCTATGCCCTGGCCGTGACGGCGTTCGAGACCCTGGACGCCGCCTTCGACGAGCTGCGCGGACACGTCGTCGACGAATCGAAGACACTCGCCGAGGAGATCGGGGCGACGGCCGCGTCGAGCCAGGCGATGACGATTGCGTGCGTGCTGCTGGCGATGCTCGTCGGGCTCGGCGCCGCCTACTGGGTGGCCCGCCGGATCACGGCCGGCATCGGGGCCGCCATCCTCACGGCCCGCGGCATCGCCGACGGTGACCTCGACCAGACGATCGCGATCGCCAGCCGCGACGAGGTCGGGGACCTCGGCGAGGCGATGCGGGGGATGGTCGACTACCTCCGGTCGCTGGCGCGTTCGGCCGAGGCGATCGCGACGAACGACCTGACCGTGGATGTCGTCCCCCAATCCGATCGCGACGTCCTCGGCAGCGCCTTCGTCACGATGACGACAAACCTGCGAGCCACGGTCGGAGAGCTCAAGACCGCCTCCGACACGGTCGCCAGGACGTCGGGCCAGCTCAACCGGGCGGCGACCCAGAGCGGGTCCGCCACCCAGCTGGTCGCGACCACGATCCAGCAGGTCGCCGCGGGCGCCCAGGATCAAGCGGTCGCCGCCTCGGATACCGCGGCTGCCGTGAACGACCTGAGCAACGTCATCGCCCTCGTCAGCGCGGGTGCCGCAGAGACGACGCGCAAGGTCGAGCAGGCGTCGGCCACGATCGGCGAGATGACCGCCGCGATCAACGATGCATCGGCGGCCTCGGCCGAGGTGGGCCACGTGTCCGCGACCGTCGCGGAGGCGGCCTCGAACGGCCTCGTTGCCGTCGCCAAGACGGCCGAGGGGATGGCCCGCATCCGGAGTGCCGTTGAGGCATCCTCCGTCCGGGTCACGGAGCTCGGCGCCAAGGGCGACCAGATCGGTGAGATCGTCGAGACGATCAACGACATCGCCGAGCAGACGAACCTGCTTGCCCTCAACGCCGCTATCGAAGCGGCTCGAGCCGGCGAGCAGGGCAAGGGCTTCGCCGTCGTCGCCGACGAGGTCCGCAAGCTGGCCGAGCGATCGGGTCGCGCAACGAAGGAGATCGCCGCCCTCATCGCCGAGGTCCAGACGGGCACGGTCGAGGCCGTCAAGGCGATGACCGTCGGGGCTGCCGAGGTCGAGGCCGGGGCCCGCCTCGCCGTCGAGAGCCGGACCGCCCTCGACGAGATCGCGGCCGCCGTTGCGGCGACGAGGACGGCCGTCGGCCGGATCGTCACCTCGGTCGGGGCGATGAGCGCGGCCTCGGCCGGTGTCGTCGGCGCGATCGACGAGATCGCCGGGATCGCGGAGGACAACAACGCCGCCGGGGCAACGATGAGCGCCAGCGCCAGCTCCGTCACCCGCTCGATCGAGTCGATCGCCGCGGTGTCCGAGGAGAACTCGGCCTCGGCCGAGGAAGTCAGCGCCGCGACCGAGAAGATGACCATCCAGGCCGAGGAGGTCGTCGCCTCGGCCGAGAGCCTCGAGCGGATGGCTGCCCAGCTCGACGCGCTCGTCGCCCGCTTCCGGATCGAGTCCGCGCCGGCGTCCGCCGATACCGCGAGACTCGCCGCCGCGGCCGCCGCGGCCGCACGCCGTCCGGCAGGCCTGGGCCGGGCCGCATGAGAACGCCGCAATCGCTCCGTGGGCAGGGCGCAGACCCGGTCTCGGCGCGTCTTTCGCCTGGAACGACTGGAGAACTTCGATGATCGGTCCGGCCACCACCGGCACACGCGCCGCGACCCCTGCGACCGTGCCCGGCCGCCCCGCGAACGAGACCCAGATCGTCGTCTTCGAACTGGGCGACGAGCGCTATGGCCTCGACATCGCAACCGTGTTCGAGATCATCCGCCACCAGCCGATCACGGCCGTCCCCCAGGCGCCCGCCTTCGTCCGGGGCGTCATCAACCTCCGTGGTCGGATCATCCCGGTCGTCGACCTGCGCGATCGCTTCGGCATGGTCGAGGGCTCCATGACCAAGGCCACCCGGATCGTCGTCTGCGAGGCAGCCGGGACCCGGCTCGGGCTCATCGTCGACGGCGTCTCCGAGGTCCTCATGATCGCGGCCGAGACGATCGAGGCGACACCCGAGGTCGCGGCCACCCACGATGCGGCCTACCTCCGGGGGATCGCCAAGCTCGGCGACCGCCTCATCATCCTGCTCGACCTCGACGGCCTGCTCGACGAGACCGTTGTCGCCGCTCTTGCGACCGCGGCCTGAGCGTCGGCCCGATGGCTCTTCCCGACCCGCTCGGCGCAATCCATCCATCGACGAGCCATGGGTCCATGCGCGTCCAGCTGGTGAACTGCTACGTCAGTGCGGCGGCCGACGTCCTTGGCCAGGAATCGGGTGAGCCGGTCAGTCGCGGCGGCCTCCAGCTCCAGCAGGATCCGTACACCTCGGAAGAGGTCACGGCCTGGGTCGGCGTCTCCGGGTCGCTGGCGGGCTCGATCTACCTGTCGATGACGGAGGTCACCGCTCGCGGTCTCGTCGGCAGGATGCTCGGCCAGCCGTCCGATGCGTTCGACGATCTGGCCCAGTCCGGGATCGCCGAGCTGGTCAACGTCATTGCCGGCGCGGCCGGCATCGTCCTGGCCGACCTCGGCCTCGCGACCGAGATCACGCCGCCCCTGCTCCTCGTCGGGGCCGGCGCCCGGCTGTCGTCGGTCGAGATCCAGCGTCTCGTCGTCCCGCTGACGACGAACTGCGGCCAGATCAACATCCACGTCGCGCTCCGCGAACGCGCCTGACGACTGAACGTGGATCTCATCTTCGATCTCGAACCGGGCGATGACCGCCTGTTCGCCGATGAATCGCTCGAGCAGATCGAGCAGATCGAGCGCGGCCTCCTCGAGCTCGAACGGGGCAAGGCAGATCCCTCGACGCTCAACGAGGTCTTCCGCGCAGCCCACACCCTGAAGGGATCGGCGGCGACGATCGGCCACGACAGGATGGCCGCCCTGACCCACGCGATGGAGGACATCTTCGGCGGCCTGCGCGGCGGCACGATCGCGAGCATCGGCCCGTTCGCCAACATCCTCCTCGCGACACTCGATGTCCTCCGCGCCCTCGTCGACGAGGTGTTCGTCGGTCATACGCTGACCGACAGCACGGACGAGCTGACGGCCCGGCTGCGGGTGGCCCTCGAGGCGAACCAGGCCGCGCCCGTCCCGAACGGCGTGGCTGCGACACCGGTAGCGGCAGGCGATCCGGCGCCCGCGGCCCCGGGCATCAGCACGATGCTGGTCCGCCTGTTCGCCGAGGCGAACATCGGGGACGAGCCCTGCTGGCTGATCACGGCGAAGATCGACCCGACCTGCGAGTGGTCGGCCGTTCGGCTGCTCCAGCTGCTCATGGAGGCACGCGAGAGCGACCGCCTCCGCAACAGCGTGCCGAATCTCGCCGAAATCGAGGCCGGTGCGCCGGACCTCATGATCGTGATGCTCGTCGCCGGCCAGGTCGACGAGATCGACGAGCTCGTCCGCCGGATGCGGACCATCGACGACGTCATCGAGATCTCCACGCGGCGCAGCCGCGAGAGCCGCGACGACGATTCGGCGGAGGCGTTCGAATCGCTCCGCGACCGGCCGCGAGCCCTCCAGCAGACGATCCGGATCGACGTCGGGCGGCTCGACGAGCTGATGAACCTCGTCGGCGAGCTCGTCGTCCAGAAGACCCGCATCCAGCGTCAGGCCGGCCGGCTCAGCGCGACCCTCGGTGCCGACGACGCGATCGCCCGCGAGGCGGAGGAGGGTGCCCAGCAGTTCGGCCGGATCGCCACCCAGCTCCAGGACCAGGTCACGGGTCTCCGGATGCTCCCGATCGACTCCGTCTTCTCGCGGTTCCCGCGGGTCGTCCGCGACGTCGCCGCAAAGCTCGGCAAGGAGATCGGGCTCGTCGTCGAGGGCAAGGAGACGGAGCTCGACCGATCGGTCCTCGAGGAGGTCGGCGATCCCCTCGGCCACCTCGTCCGCAACGCGATGGCCCACGGCATCGAGGCGCCCGACGTGCGCGTCGCGGCGGGCAAGCCGGCGGAGGGTCGGCTGACCCTGTCGGCCCGTCACGCCGACGGCATGATCGTGATCGCCGTCGAGGATGACGGAGCCGGCATGGACCCCGAGATGCTCCGCCGGAAGGCCGTCGAGAAGGGCCTCCTGACGCGGGAAGCGGCCGATGCGATGACCGGGGACGAGGCCCTCAAGATCATCTTCACACCCGGCTTCTCGACGGCCGACGCGATCACCGACGTGGCCGGTCGCGGTGTCGGCATGGATGTCGTCCAGACGAACATCGAGCGGCTCGGCGGCCGTGTCGATGTCGCGTCCGTGGCGGGTATCGGGACGCGGATCTCGCTGTCACTCCCGCTGACCCTCGCCATCGTCAGGGCGATGCTCGTCCAGTCGGCCGATCGTGTCTGGGCGCTGCCGCTTGTCGGCGTCGTCGAGACGCTCCGGGTGACGCCCGAATCCATCTCATGGGTTCGGGGCCGGCCGATGATCGTCCTGCGCGACCGGGTCATCCCGATCGAGGTGCTCGATTCGGCGCTGGGCGATCCAGTCCGACCGCTCGCCGCCGGGCCGCGCGGCTTCATCAACATCGTCATCGTCCGCTCCCGCGAGCGCGAGCTCGGTCTCGCGGTCGACGCCTTCGTCGGCGAACAGGAAATCGTCCTGAAATCGATGGTCACGTTCACGGCTCGACTCGTCGGGATCTCGGGTGGCACGGTCCTTGCCGACGGGACGGTCGCCCTCGTGGTCGACATCGGAGCCGTCCTCGAGCGGACTGCGGGCGTCGCGGTCGCGGCCTGACCGAGGCACGGATCGATGACATCGTTCGTCCCGGCTCCGCCACCGCCGTCGCCCGGCATGACGACGCCCCACCAGGTCGACGCGGTCGGTTACGCGACCCTGACGAACGACATCCGGCTCCTGCTCGGGCTCGACCTGTCGAAATACAAGCCCGTCCAGGTCTGGCGGCGGGTCATGGGCTTCACGAAGGCTCGCGGCTTCGTCGATCCAGCCACGCTCGTCATTGCCTGTCGGCTCGATCCTGTCCTGCGGACGGCATTCCGCGACATGATCACGATCAACGTCAGCGAGTTCTTCCGGAACCCGGAGGCGTGGGAGACGCTCGGAGAGCGCTTCCTCCCGGAGCTGCTCGCCGGGCGCTCGTCGATCCGCATCTGGAGCGCCGGCTGCTCGTATGGCTACGAGCCGTACAGCCTGGCGATGCTCATCCGCGAGCAGACCGTCAGGGTCACCCCGAGGATCGTCGCGACGGACGTCGACGAGGCGATTCTCACCCGGGCCCAGGCCGGTCGTTACGAAGAGCTCCAGATGGCCGGAGTGTCGCCGGTTCGACGGGCCCGGTTCTTCCAGCTCGTCGACGGCGCCTGGCAGATTCGGCCGGAGCTGCGGCCGCTGGTCACGTGGCGACGCGAGGACGTCCTCCAGGACGGCTCCATGCGCGGCATGGACCTGATCGTCTGCCGCAACGTCGTCATCTACTTCACCGAGAGTGCCAAGACCGAGCTCTACCGCCGCTTTGCGGAGTCGTTGACGCCCGACGGGATCCTCTTCATCGGCGCGACCGAGTCGATCTCGGCGGCGCACAAGTCCGGCCTCGTGGCCGTGGCGCCGGGGTTCTACCGCCGAGCCGACTGACCGGCGCGCGTGGCCTGTGCCGCGGGACGGCGATCACCGAAACCCCTGAATCCACCCTCCCCGAACGGCTCCCGTTGCGACTACCCTGTCTGGGTGACGCAACCTGCCGGAGAGGCGCCCCGTCGGGCGAGACCCGTCGTACTCGTCGTCGATGACGACGAGTACGTGCACGACGCACTGGCCGCGGCGATGCGGAGCCTCAAGCCGGAGATCATCCGGGCGACGACGGCGGCAGCCGGTCTCCGCCTGGCGATCGAGCACGAACCCGATCTCGCGATCGTCGACCTGGGTCTGCCAGATGCCGATGGCTACAGCCTGACGCGTCGGATCCGCGCGGTCGCCGCCCTGCGGGACACCCGGATCCTCATCCTCACGGGCCGCCTGCCGGACAGCGACGCGGCCCTGCTCGCGGGTGCCGACGCGATCCTCGCCAAGCCGTTCAGGCTCAACGAGTTCCTGGCGACGATCGAGACGCTCCGCTCGCAGCCCGCCGGCGCCTGAGCTCGTCTCTCGCCCGTGACGTGGCGCCGCCGCGGCGGCGGGCTCGCGCGCGGCGCGGGCGCAACCGTCCCGAGCGCGGCATCGACGCGGGCGCGGCGGCGCGGGCGGCGCGGATCGGCGCCGTCCCGAGCGCGGCATCGACGCGGGCGCGGCGGCGCGTGCGGCGCGGATCGGCGCCGTCCCGAGCGCGGCATCGGCGCGGTGCCCGTCCCGAGCGCAGGTCGGCCGGCGCGGTCCGCGCCAAATTGTCATTTACCAACCCGGGTGGTGATAAGTGCAGATTTGCGCCCGGCGTCTCACGGCTGGCCCGCAGAAGAGCACGACCGTGCACGGGGATGGTGCGAAATAGCTCGAGCGGGCCCGCGGCAACCGTCCCGGGCGCACTTATCACCACCCCCATTGGTAAACGAGACAAAACGTCCGCCCTGGAGGGTCAACCTGGCCAGATCCTTGGGCAAGGAGGGCTAAGGGGCGATAGGTCGACATGTTTGTCGGCGCCGGCTGGCTGACGGCGGCGCGTCCGAGCGTGGGCCCGCGGCGCAACGAACGTTGACAGGCAACCGGCGGCTTGTTGGGACCATCGACCTGCGACAAGGCTCGGCTGAGCGTGGATCTGGCAAGGTTCGAGTCTGGTCGGCGATGCGGCCTTCGGCGTGCCCCGCGACGCGACGCCGCGGACGTCGGCACCCGGGCGCGACCCGGGCCGTCGCGTCGGGATCCGGGCCGTCGGGACCCGGGCGGGACCCGGGCCGTCGCGTCGGGACCCCGGGCGGGTCCCGGGCCGTCGGGACTCTAGGCGGTCGTGTTCCTCGCCGTCGTGGCGGTGAGGACGCTCTGCGAGTGCTGGAGCTGGGCGAGGGTCGACTCGAGTCGGGCGAACTTGGCTTCGAGGGCAGACTGCTTCAGGTCGAGGCGGTCCTGGTAGTCGCGCTCCTGCTGAGTCAGACGGGACACCGCCGTGGCGATCCCGCTCAGGCGGCTTTCGATCATCCCGTTCGCGCTGGTGATGGAAGTCAGCCTGTCGACGAGCGGCGTCATGACGCCACCGCTGCCGCCGAGGAGCTCGGCCACCCGGGCCGGGTCGGCGTCGAGGGCCTTGCTGAGCTTGTCCTCGTCGAGGATGAGGCGGTCCGTCGTGCCTACCGCGCTGCCGAGCGAGCCGGTCGAGACGCCGATGTCGCTGAGCGACCGGATCGTGCCGCTCAGGCCGCCGCCGACACGCGTCACCAGGGATCGAAGGCCCAGCGCGAGGCCACGGAGGCTCGCCTCCCGCGCGAGCGGACCGGAGGCGCCGCCCTTCGTCGCCGGCAGGGCGGTCTGGCTGTCGAGCAGGTCCGAGAGGGCGTTGAAGCTGTTGACGAAGTCCTTGATCGAGGCCTTGACCTTCGTCCGATCGACGTCGACGGTCAGCGTCCGGGTGCCGACGGTCTGATCGACGAGGTCGAGCGCGACGCCCGGGATCGCGTTCGTGACGTGGTTGGTGTCGCTGACGTAGGCCTGGCCGTCGACCGTGACCTGGGCGGTCTGCCCGATCGTCTGGGCGTCGACGGTGCCCGGGGCCAGCTTTAGCGCGGCGCCGAGCGTGCCCGTGACATCGACCATGTCGATCGCCCGCGAACCGGCGGTCTTGTTGGTGAGGACGATCCGATCGTTGGCACGATCGATCGTTGCGGTGACCCCCGCGTCCGAGGCGTTGATCCGCGAGAGGATCGTCCCGAGCGAATCGGTCGTCGTGTTGTAGGCGATCGCGACGCCGTTGATCTTGAGGGAGCCGGTCGTCGTCGACGCGAGGCCGGTCAGGCCCGCGGTATCGAGCGTGGCGGTCGATCGGACGACGCCGAGCGACCCGCCGGCAGTGACGGGGGTCCCCGTTGCGAACGTCGTCGAGCTGACACCTGCGAGGCCGAAGATCGAGAGTGCGTTGCTCGTCTCGCCGCCGGCGCCGAAGCGAAGGCTGTGTGTCGCGACGCCACCGGTGATCGCGAGCTGGACCTTGTTGTCGACGATCGAGGCCGCCACCGTCGCCCCGGGGTCGGTCGCCTGGAGCTGGGTCTCGATGGCCGTGGCGATGGCGCCGAGCGCGCCGTTCAGGGTTGTCGTACCGGGCGTGCCGATCGTGGCGTGAACGATCTTGCCGTCGACGATCAGGGCGACCTCGCCGGCCGTCACCGTGCCGCTGAGCGGGAGGGACGACATGAGGCCCGCCGCCGACGCATCGTCGATCGCCCCGCCGATCGATGCGGTCGAGCTCGCCCTGGTGGCGCTCGCCAGCCGGTCGACGGAGATCCGGTACTGGCCCGTCGTGGCGGCCGCCCCGGCGCTGGCGGTGAAGGCAAGCAGGTCCGATGAGACGGCGCTGCGCCCGGAACCGGCGCTGCTCAGGGTGAAGAGCTTCGATTTGGCGAGGAGATCCTTGATCGCGGCCGACAGCTTGCCGTAGGAAAGCTTCGTCGCGTCATACCCGGCGTGGGTGTTCTGGAGGCGGGTCAGGCCGATCTTCTCGGCGCCCATCAGGGCGTCGATCATCGCTGTCGTGTCGAGACCGGATGCAAGACCGCCGAATTGAATGAGCGACATCGGAACCTTCCGCTGGGAGCTGTGCCTTGGAGCCGGCCGTCGGCCGCTCACGTGCGGACGAAAACCCCTCAGCGAGGAGTCGGTCGCGAGACCCCGTGACTTGAGGTCCGCGGGAAGATCTCCGCTCGGACCGCGTCGAGCTGGAGGCGGAGGCTCGTGGCGAAGTCGGGATCCGCCAGGAAGAACGGCCGCAGTCGCTCCACGACGATCCGCGGCGTCGTCTGCGGCAGGCCCATCCTGGTCGTGCCCGCGGGGGCCGCCAGGGGGACCATCGAGGCCAGCGGCGTCATCGGCGCCAGCGGCACCAACGACGATAGCGACGCCATCGCTCCGATCGGGAGGGTCACGCTGCGCCGCCGGCGAACGAGAGCCGGGCCGGTGCGAAGGGTGACTGCGCGCCGGCGGTCGAGGGGCGGGTGGTGCTGATCGTTCGCCATGACTCGTGCAGCTCGCGGAGGAGGCCGAGGACCTCGACGGTCGGGGCCGGCTTCTTGGCGAGGTTGCCGGCGATGAGCCGCTGGAGGATGAAGTCGTAGAGGGCGTCGAGCTTGTGGGCGATGGGCCCGGCAGAGAGGTCGAGGACCTCCTGGAGCGCGGAGACGATCGCCTGGCAGCGGATCGAGGCGTTGTGCGCGGCCTCGAGATCGCGCCGCTCGATGGCCGCGAGGTGCACGGTCGCGAAGCGGATCGCGCCTTCGTAGAGGAGGGCCACCTGGCCGACGGGCGAGCTCGTGGCGACCTGGGCGCTGCGGTAGGCGACGGTTGGGTCGTACATGTCGGCTCCGATGGAGACTTCGGTGAGTCGGGTCGAGGAACGTCACGAACGGACCGGGGCGAGTTGCCCCGGTCCGTTCAGTGGAGTCGCTCTGCCTAGCGCAGGAGCGAGAGGATCGACTGGGGAGCCTGGTTGGCCTGGGCAAGGATGGCAACGCCGGCCTGCTGCAGGATCTGGCTCTTGGTGAAGTTCACCATCTCGTTGGCAACGTCCAGGTCGCGGATACGCGACTCGGAAGCGGCCAGGTTCTCGGACGCGACCGCGAGGCTCGCGACCGTGTGCTCGAGGCGGTTCTGTGCGGCGCCGAAGGTGCCACGCAGGGTGCTGATCGCCGCGATCTCGGTGTCGACGGTCGAGATGTCGCAGACGGAGGCTGCGGAGGTGTCGATGGCGCCGAAGACGACTGACAGGGACTGGCCCTGGTCGGCTCCGACCTGGAAGCTGACCGAGCTGCCGCCGGTGAGGAGCGCGACGCCGTTGAACTTGGTGTTGGTGCCGATCTCGACGATGGCAGCCTGGAGCTCGGTGACTTCGCCGGCGATGCTCGCCTTCGAGTCGCTGTCGTTGGTGCCGTTCGCGTACTGGACGGCCAGCTCACGGATACGCTGAAGCATGCTGTGGACTTCGTTCAGCGCGCCTTCTGCGGTCTGGACCATCGAAATCGCGTCCTGGGCGTTCCGGCCGGCCTGGTTGAGGCCGCGGACCTGGGCGCGAAGCTTCTCGGAGATCGCGAGTCCGGCTGCATCGTCGGCTGCGCGGTTGATCCGAAGACCACTCGACAGCTTCTCGACGCTCTTCCCGAACGCGATGCCCGTCATGCTGAGGTTGCGCTGTGCGTTCAGCGCCTCGATGTTGGTGTTGATCCGAACACCCATGGTAATCAGGCCTCCAAGCCTTGGATACGGGTCGGCGGCTTCCTGCCACCAGCCGAACGTCTGTCCGACTCCCGGGGTATCGGCGCCGCCCTTCGCGACTTGAATCGTCGAAACGACCCTGACTGCGGCGGCGGTGCGCGGAGTCGACGCGGCGACTCCCTCAGCTCAAAACGACCGGTCAATGGACCGCTAGCGGGTCGCCTCGACGGCGATCTCGCCCTCACCTGCCGGCCGGCCGACGGCGCCGCTGAAGCCGGCGCCGGAGATCAGACGCACGAGCGACTCCGTCGTGAACGAAGGCAGGTGTGCGGACAGGCCGACGAGGATGACGCCCTGCACCCGGAGCGCCCGCTGGTGATCGAGGGCCACGGCCCTGTCTCCGGTCAGGACACGCAGCGTGCCGCCCGGTCGGAGCACACGCGCGGCCTCTCGCGTCAGGACGATCGCCATGTCGCCAAGCGGGTCGAGGACGTGACGCGCCTCGATCGCCTCGACGGTCCCGTCTCCGAACGGCAGGCCGAACGTGACGTCGTGGCGGACGTCCGGGTCGCCGCCGGTATCGATCGTGACCCACGCGGCGGCTTCGGCCAGGTCGTCGGCTGCACCGTTCCTGGCCGACCCGTCGACGCCGAGGCGGAGGCGGAGGGGAGAACGGCCCGCGAAGGCCTGGGCCGCGACGTAGGCGGCGAGGATCGTGGCGGGAGATGAAAGCGGGGCCGGCGAGGCCGGCAGGCCCGGTGAGGCCCGGATCGGGGCAGGGCCGGGGATCTCGCTCGCCGAGCCGATCCCAGGTCCCCGGGAAACAGCGACCAGCGGGGCTGTGCGCTCGCGCAGCCGTCGGTTCGCCCGGTTCGTGGTTGCCGGGACAGATCCGGCCCGGGCGCCCGCCTCAGACCGCGCCGCCGTGGCCGGAACCCGGTCGAGCCCACGACCGGCATGCTCCGCGGCCGAACGATAGGCCGCAGCCCACTCGATCGCACGGTGACCCACGTCGTACTCGGTCTCGACCCGCGCGCGCGCCCGGGCGGCAACCTCCGTCCGGAGATCCTCCGAGCCGGCCAGGCGCTGGAGGGCCCGGCGCCACTCGGCCTGGCTGCCGACGAGGAAGCCGTCGATGCCGTCACGGATGACGCCGTACGGCCCGCCACCGGGCATCCGCGTGGCGACAGTGGCGGCGCCGGCCATCGAATACTCCAGCCAGTGGAGCTCGCTCTTCGCCCGGTCGTACGGAGTGCCGCTCAACGGCGCCAGGCCGATGGCCGGTCGAAGCGCGGTCAGCTGCCTGGCGAAGGCGGGAACCCCGGCGACATAGGGGTGAACCTCGTCGAACCGCTGCGCGGCGCGCGCCACGACGGCGGCCAGCGCCGGTGCCCCGAGCCAGATGCGCGCCGCACCGCCGCGGGCGATCGCGTCGACCGCCGGCGCGCACGCGTCGTAATCGCGGAGCCGCCCGACCGACCCGTAGAAGACGACGCGGAGAGGGTGGCCGTCATCCGCGGCTCCGGGAAGGACCGTCACCGGGCTGCCGTACCAGGCCGGATCGACCGCGTTCCGGACGACCCGAACCTCGGTCGCGAGGGGGGCGAGGCGCTCGGCAAGGACCGGCGTGCTGGTCGTGACGAGATCCGCCCGGCGGATCATCCGCTCGATCAGGTCGCGCTCGTGGCGGAACGCCCGGTTCAGGCCGTTGGACGGGTCGAGCTGAAGGAGGTCGTCGTCCGTCTCGTAGACGATCGCCAGTCGACGCGCCATCGGAG
>Ga0193699_10000601_pt1 | contig 15283 bp, 10 predicted proteins | sample L3c2metaG_FD_160095 | JGI IMG/M metagenome (GOLD analysis project Ga0193699, IMG submission 160095) | Soil microbial communities from a riparian zone of the East river system, Colorado, United States - L3c2 | ecosystem: Environmental > Terrestrial > Soil > Riparian zone | place: USA: East... | reverse complement strand
AGCCCGAATTCCGCGCACGCATATTCCGAATAGACCGACTGGTCCGGATACCAGTTCGGCTTCCCCGATCGAAATGGCGCCAAGCTCTTCATGCGTATCCGGCGATCCCTGGGATTCGAACTGAATTTTTGGTTGATGGAGAACTGGGTAATTAATTGCCGTAACGACGGGGGATTCAGCAAGTTAATTGCGCGTGTGCACGAACTTCGGTGAATCCATTTCGAACCGTTCTTAACAATAAATCGACTGCATTTTTGAACCCTCAATTGTGCAGCAGGGACCGGTTGACTATCTCTGATATTGGCGTAGGTCACACGCTGAATCGTCAATGGTTGCAGGGGTTTTTGCTTCTCAAGGGACCAAACAACCCGATCATTCTACAGCAAGCCGTCAGGAAAAACTAAAACACATGAGCGCATTCCATAGAGAGAAAGTTCTTTCTGTCCGGCACTGGACCGATACGCTTTTCAGCTTCACCGCCACCCGCAATTCCGGATTCCGATTCCAGAACGGCCAGTTCGCGATGATCGGCCTCGAGGTCGAGGGCCGCCCGCTGCTGCGCGCCTACAGCATGGCGAGTGCCAATCACGAGGAATCGCTCGAATTCTTCTCGATCAAGGTCGCCGACGGGCCGCTGACCTCCAGGCTGCAGCAGATCCGAGAGGGCGATACCATTCTGGTCGGCCGCAAGGCGACCGGCACGCTGATTGCCGACAATCTGATCCCGGGCAAGCGCCTGCTGTTGCTGTCGACCGGAACCGGCCTCGCGCCATTCGCGAGCCTGATCAAGGATCCCGACGTGTATGACCGGTTCGACAGCATCGTGCTGGTGCACGGCTGCCGGCAGGTGTCCGAGCTCGCCTATGGCGAAGAGCTGGTGGCGAAGCTGCGCGACGATGAATTGTTCGGAGCGCTGCTGACCGAGAAGCTGCAGTATTATCCGACCGTGACGCGCGAGCCGTTCCGCAACCGCGGCCGCATCACCGACCTGATCACCTCGGAACAGCTGTTCAACGATATCCATCAGCCGCCGCTCGACATCGGGACCGACCGCATCATGATGTGCGGCAGCCCCGGCATGCTCGAAGAGCTGCGCCAGATGTTCGAAGCGCGCGGCTTCCTCGAAGGCAGCCACAGCGAGCCCGGCCATTTTGTGATCGAGAAGGCGTTCGTGGAGCGGTGAATCTATCATCCGTCGTCCCGGCCCTTGAGCCGGGACCCATAACCACCGCTTTCCGTTTTGCGAAAGCTGCGGCCACAGCCCAGCGTAACAACAAACATCGGCGGTTGGGTCCCGGCGTTCGCCGGGACGACGGTCTCCCCCTCGCAACAACCAATGTTGATGGTGCGGCCCAGTTACCCCCTGCTATAACTCCCGCAAAACCTCGCGTGGTCCCATCAACGCGCGGGTAGCGGGAGCAACCGACGCCTTGTCCGTATCCGACCATTCAGCCGTCAAGACCGCCTTTGTCTTCGCCGGCGGCGGCAGTTTTGGCGCCATTCAGGTGGGCATGATGCATTCGCTCGCCGCGCATGACGTATCGGCGGATATGGTGGTCGGCTCCAGTGTCGGCGCCCTGAACGGGGCTTTCTATGCCGGCGATCCCACGCTGAAAGGCGTCTTGCGGCTGGAAACCATCTGGCGCGGATTGCATCGGCACGACGTTTTCCCGGTGACGTGGCGGACCCTCTTGGGCTTCCTCTGGCGCCGGGATTTCCTGATCCCGCATGACGGGATCCGGAAACTGATCGACGACCATATTCCCTACCGCAATCTGCAGGACGCCAGGCTCCCGGTTCATATCGTCACGACCGATATCATCTCGGGCGACAGCGTGGTGTTGTCGGAGGGTTCGACCGCCGAGGCGATCGTCGCCTCGACCGCGATTCCCGGCGCTTTCGCGCCGGTCCGCTACCAGGATTTTTATCTCGCCGACGGCGCGATCTCCTCCAACACGCCGATCAGGGTGGCGGTGGCAAAAGGCGCAAAGCGCCTGATCATCCTGCCGACCGGCTATGCCTGCGCCGGCCACGCCCCGCCGGTCGGCGCGGTCGCCAATGCGCTGCACGCGCTGACGCTGCTGATCGCGCGGCAGCTGGTGAGCGAGCTGGAAAGCCTCGGCCCCGATATCGAATATTTCGTGGTGCCGCCGCTCTGTCCGCTGGTGGGATCGCCCTACGATTTCTCGCGAACCTCCGATCATATCGAGCGGGCGATCCGGAGCACCGACGCATGGCTGGCGCAAAGCGGCCTGGAGCAAAGCGGCATTCCCGGCGAGATGCGGCCGCACAGCCACTGAGGCGGGTCGTGTCTCTCATCCGGAGACATTGACTCGAATGAAGCACGGTCGGGCGACTGCTTAGCTCGTCATGGCCGGGACAAGCCCGGCCAAGACGAAAGCGAACCGCTACGTTGCACTGCAATAAATCTGACAGGCGATTTCACCCTTCGCGGGACGGATTGATTCTCCGCCGCAGAATTCGCTAGCCTCAAAGCGGGCTGCCGTCATATCCATGACCTCAGCGCCGGATATCGTGTACAGCGTTGTCTTGGTTGTTGGATTAGGCTGCGGCCGATAAAAGAATAGCGGCGGAATCGCCGGAGGGGTCCCATGGAAACGCTGATGATGCCGTTCTCGCCGCGCTTCGTCCTGCTCACGATCTGCGGCGTCGTCACGGCGCTGCTTATCGGTATCGCCATCGTCGATCACAAGGTGTTCGACATCGTCATCATACCGATCGTTATTTTCGCCGGACTCACCGCGCTCGGCATTCGCGATCTCACGCAAAAGAGTCACGCTGTCTTGAGGAACTACCCGATCTCGGCGCATATCCGGTTTCTGCTGGAAGAGATCAGGCCGGAGATGCGGCAGTATTTCTTCGAGAGCGAGAAGGACGGCATGCCGTTCAGCCGCGACACCCGCGCGCTCATCTATCAGCGCGCCAAGATGGTGCTCGACAAGCGGCCGTTCGGCACCCAGGAGGATGTCTATCGCGATGGTTATGAATGGATGCACCATTCGGTGGCGCCAAAGGTTCGTACCGGCGAGCAATTCCGCGTCACCATCGGCGGCCCGGACTGCACCAAGCCTTATTCGGCTTCGGTCTTCAATATCTCGGCGATGAGCTTTGGCGCGCTCAGCCCCAACGCGGTGCGCGCGCTCAATGCCGGTGCGAAAAAGGGCGGCTTCGCGCATGACACCGGCGAGGGCGGCGTCAGTCCTTACCACCGGGAAAATGGCGGCGACCTCATCTGGGAGATCGGCTCCGGCTATTTCGGCTGCCGCAACCGCGACGGCAGTTTCAACCCCGAACTATTCGCCAGTGTTGCCAGCGTCGATCAGATCAAGATGGTCGAACTCAAGGTCAGCCAGGGCGCCAAGCCCGGCCATGGCGGCGTGCTGCCGGCGGCCAAGGTTTCGGAGGAGATTTCCAAGATCAGAGGCGTCGCCATGAACGAGGACTGCATCTCGCCGGCGTCGCACCGGGCGTTTTCGACGCCGCTGGAGATGATGGCCTTCATCGGCGAGATGCGGCGGCTGTCCGGCGGCAAGCCCGCCGGATTCAAGCTGTGCATCGGCCATCCCTGGGAGTTTTTGGCGATCTGCAAGGCGATGCTGCAGACCGGGATCTATCCTGACTTCATCGTGGTCGACGGCAATGAAGGCGGCACCGGTGCCGCCCCGCTCGAATTCATGGACCATCTGGGCATGCCGATGCGCGAGGGCGTCAGTTTCGTCCACAACGCATTGATCGGCATCAACGCGCGCGACCGCATCCGCATCGGCGCCGCCGGCAAGATCGCGACCGCCTTCGACATGGCGCGCGCCATGGCGATTGGCGCCGATTGGTGCAATTCGGCCCGCGGTTTCATGTTCTCGCTGGGCTGCATCCAGTCATTGAGCTGCCATACCGACCGCTGTCCGACCGGCGTGACTACGCAGGACCCAACCCGCGCCCGTGCGCTGGTGGTGCCGCATAAGATCGAGCGGGTTTACAATTATCATCACGCCACCCTGCATGCGCTGGCCGAACTGCTCGCCGCCGCGGGGCTCGATCATCCGCAGCAGATCCGCCCGATCCACTTCTCGAAGCGGACCTCGACCACAGAGGTGCTGCCATTCGCGAAACTCTATCCATCGCTTCGCCCCGGCGAATTGATCGACGGCACCAGCGATCCGCGCTTCCGCGAGGCCTGGGCGATGGCACGGGCGGATACGTTCTCGGCGGTGGGGTAAATTCTTCGTCCTCCCGCGCAAGCGGGGACCCATACGCCGCGGCGTTGGTTGTCTCGGAAGGTCTTTGTCGCCGTGCCGCACAGCAACGGCACGGCGTATGGGTGCCGGCTCGCGGAGCCTGTCATCGGGCGCGCGTTCGCGCGACCCGTTGGCTTGGCCGGGACGACGAAGTCCCGCCGTGCATCACCTCAGAAAATCGAGAGTGGCGCTAATGCGGATTTTCCAGGCTGAATAGCTCCGACTGCTCATCGTATGCGAAAAGTTCCGCATAACGTCCCCACGACACGATGGTCTTGAGGGTTTCGTCCGCGTAGTCCTCCGACATATAGTCTTCGAGTTCGTTGCGGAAGCGCGCGGCGGGGGCGGTGTGGGTAGGCCGCTCGTCCAGCACGCGGCGGATCAGACCCATCACCGGCACGTAGTTGACGAGATGCTCGGCGAACAGCTTCTTGCGCGCATCGGTTTCGAGATGAGCGAAGCGCTTGCCTGCATCCGTCAGCATGAGGTCGCCTTCGCTCAATTGGGCAAATCTCAATAATTGAAGCGCCTCTCCGAGGTGAAATATCTCATCGGCTTCGAGTTGCAGGCTGCCGGCGAGAACAGGCAAGTCGGCGTGCCCGTTATATGGTGCCGCCGCGAGCGTCTCGATCAGTCCTGAAAGAACGTTGGACGAGACGTGGTTGAGGATCATGCCAACGCCGGTACCGTGAATGCCATCGACTGCCGGCGTCTTTGGTTCGGCGCGCTGCGTCATGCGGGCATAGATGCTGTCGACGAGTTGTCGGAACGTTGGATCAAGCCGATTGCGCGGGTGCGGCAGGTCGACCTTGATCTCGGCCGCGACCCGGCCGGGATTGGATGAAAATACCAGAATGCGGTCGCACATCAGCACCGCTTCCTCGATGTTGTGCGTCACCATCAGCACGGATTTGATCGGCAGCCGGCCTTCGATCCAGAGATCGACGAGGTCGGTACGGAGCGTCTCGGCGGTCAGCACATCGAGCGCTGAAAACGGCTCGTCCATTAGCAGCAGGTCCGGATGAACGACCAGTGCCCGCGCGAACCCGACACGCTGGCGCATGCCGCCCGACAATTCCTTGGGGTATGCCGACTCGAACCCGTCGAGACCGATCAGGTCGATTGCCGCGAGTGCCCGCGTGCGGCGCTCGGTGCTGTCGATCCCCAGCGCTTCCAGTCCCAATTCGACGTTTTGAAGGACGGTCAGCCATGGAAACAGTGCAAACGACTGGAACACCATGGAGACGCCGTTCGGCGGCCCCTTGATGGTCTCGCCACGGCATTTTGCATCGCCCGAGGACGGCGCGATGAGTCCGGCGATGATGCGTAGCAGCGTCGACTTGCCCGATCCCGAGCGGCCGAGCAGGCCGACGATTTCGCCGGAATGAATTGTCAAATCGACCTTTTCGAGCACCAGCAGCTCCTCGCCGCTTCCTTTCGGAAAGGACCGGCAGACGGCGCGGATATCGAGAAGGCTGACCTGTTTGGTAAGATCGAGCATGTTTTTCCCTGATCAGCCGAGGCGGAGACGGCGCTCTCCGAAGGCATAAAGCGGCCTCCAGAGCAGCCGGTTGAAGAGCGTCACCAGAATGCACATGACGGCGATGCCGAGAACGACCCGCGGGAAGTCACCGGCTTCCGTCGCCGTTGCTATATAGGCGCCGAGACCACTCGCCGTCAGATGGGTGTCACCCCAGCTTGCGACCTCCGCGACGATGGAGGCGTTCCATGATCCGCCCGAGGCGGTGATGGCCCCGGTAATGTAATAGGGGAAAATGCCCGGCAGGATGACTTTCGTCCACCAGCGCCATCCCTTGAGGTGAAAGCTGCCGGCGGCCTCCCGAAGGTCGGTCGGGAATGCGCTGGCACCGGCAATGACATTGAACAGGATGTACCACTGGGTCCCCAGAATCATCAGCGGGCTGAGCCAGACATTCGGGTTCAGGCCATAACGCACGATGACCACCACGAACACCGGAAATGCGAGGTTCGCGGGGAACGCGGCCAGGAACTGCGCAAGCGGCTGGATCCGCTCGGCAAGTTTTGGCCGAAGTCCGATCCAGACCCCGACCGGCACCCATATCAGCGTCGCCAGCGCGATCAGCACGACTACGCGAGCCAGCGTAATGAACCCGTATCCAACGGCGCCGAGGACGTCCGACGGGCCGAGCGTTGTCGAGAGATATTGATAGACCTTCCCGGCGGCGTAGGAGGTAGCTGCGATGATAAATGCAAGCCAGAGCGCATCGACGATGCGCGACGGCGGGACGCCTGCTCTCGTTGCCATTTTTAATCGGCTTGGGAGCGCGATATGAAAGTTCGAGACGATTTTGTTCAAGGTTGCAAATGGATATGTCAATGCCCGCAAGGCCCGCGTACGGCGGAACAGATCGAGCATCCAGGATGTCGGTGTGCTCGCGGAGGCAGTCTGCTCGAAACGGAATTTGTCGGCCCAGGCCACGACCGGGCGAAACAGCAGTTGATCGTAGGCAACGATGACCAGGAACATTGCCAGCATGGCGTAACTGATCGCGGGGAGATTTTGCTCCTTGATAGCCAGCGCCACGTAGGAGCCGATCCCGGGCAATGTCACCGTGGTATCCCCAACCGTGATCGCCTCCGACGCCACCACGAAGAACCAGCCGCCCGACATCGACATCATCGTATTCCAGATCAGGCCGGGCATGGCGAAGGGCACATCGAGCCGCCAGAAGCGCTGCCATCCGCTGAGGTGAAAGCTTTGCGACGCCTCCTCGAGATCCTTCGGGACGTTGCGCATCGACTGATACATGCTGAAAGTCATGTTCCAGGCCTGGCTGGTGAAGATCGCGAACACGCAGGCGAGTTCGGCGCCGAGCACGCGGCCGGGAAACAAATTCATAAAGAAGACGACGGTGAAGGTCAGAAAGCCGAGGATCGGCACCGACTGCAGGATATCGAGCAGCGGAATCAGCACCATCTCGGCGCGCCGGCTCTTGGCGGCAAGCGCCGCATAGATGAAGGTGAAAATGATCGAGCAAACGATGGCGAGCAGCATCCGCATCGTCGTTCGCAAGGCGTAGACCGGGAGATTGGCCGGATCGAGCGATACCGGCATGACATTGAGCGCCGACAAGGGAGCCGCGGTCTGCTCGCCTCCGTAGACAATCAGCACCAATGCGCCGATCACGAGAACCAGCGCCACCGCGTCCCAGATGTTGGGTCGTAGCGCGTGCCCCAGCGCTGGCGGCCGAATTTCATGATGGGCCATTTCAGCCGCCTTTTTCAGAACTCGCCGTGCAAACGGCCGGAGAAGATCGAGACCGGTCCCCGATCGGCGTTATAGGCCGGATTTGCGATGAGTTGATAATCGGCGGTGAACGTGAAGTTCTTGTCAATCGCGCAAGCGTAGTAGGTCTCAAGGATTCGTTCGGTGCGGTAGTTGAGCTGGCCGTCGCCGATCAAGAGACCGAGGCCGCCTGCTGCCAGGAAATCGCGGTGTGCGCTGGAGAGGCCGTTAATGGCCCCGCCGACGCCAATTGTGTCGCTTGGGCGCCCCCAATAGCTGCCCTTGACCGACAGGCCTCCTGAGATGCTGCGGTCGATATCCGTAAATGACAGGATTTCGTTCTGGCCGTCGTTCCAGCTCGCACGGGCGAACAGCCCGACATCCTTCATGAGCTGTTGTTCGGCGTTGAGGTAGAATCCGTATTTGAGATTTTCGCGCCGGATGCTCGCCATGACGGTATTGATATCAAGCGTGGGGTCTGCCGCTTCAATCGCCAGCGCCTCGCGATAATTGCCGGTGTTGCCGCTGTTGGCGAATGCGCCGAGTCGCAATTTTCCGGGCTGATCGAAAATCGTGTGGCGTTCTTCAAACTCGACAACAGCTCCGCCGGTCTTGAATGTGAGAACATCGCTGTTGGGCGCCGAGGGCACCTCGAACAAACCGGCACGCACCGCCCAGTCCTTGCGGTTCAGTTCGACGACGGCGCCGCGCGTATACCCAGGCAGGTCAGCCGGAAAGTCGTAGGCGGCAGACGACCACATCGCCCAGTTCATGAAGTCCGCGCGCGGATCCTTTGCGTAAGAGTTGCCGTCGAAAAAGTCGCCGACCGCAAAGCGCCCGACGATGACCGTGATGCGGTCGATGTCCCGTTTGCCGGGCAGTTGATTGGCAGCGTCCGCGACGTCCTCCTGCTCTCCACCGAGGCCGAACGTCTGGCGAAGGTAGTAGCGCTGCGGACGAAATTTCGGGAAGGCGGCGCCGGCCTTCTGCGCCTCCCCATTTGGAAAGCCGGCCAGTCCGAGCGCGCCGTTGAAGCCGAATCCCTGCGCCAGCTCCGGGTCGAAATAGAATTCGCCGCCCTGCCACAATCGCACGCCGAGGAACGCCGTCGTGGTCCAGGTTTGCTGGGCTTGTCCGCCTCCCGGAAGACTGTTGGTGCCCGCATAGGGAGAGCGGAATGCCGGATAGCCTTGCGCAAGGAATGTCGTTTGCGCGTGGACATTCCAGTCGTCCGATTCCGGAAGTGCGGTTTGGCCGTTGGCGGAAACCGGCGCGGTCCAGGGCGGCGTATCGCCGAACCGATAGTTCAGTCCGAGTTTGACGAGGTGGATATTGGGATCGAGGCCGATATCGGGCAGTCCAAAGCCGCTCAAATCCAACATCCGGCGCGACAGATCGATGTAGTCATATTCGACCTTGGCGCTCCAGTTGCCGCTCACGGCAAATTCGACGCCTGCGCCCGCGGTCCAGCCGGCCTGGTTTTGCCCAAGCGTTGCCATCACCTTTCCGGCGCCGTCATTGAGATTGAACTGGCTGTGTCCCCAGGCAAAGCCGCCGGTCACATAAGGCATCAACCTTCCGAACGCGTATCCGACACGGCCGCGCATGGTGCCGACGTAATCCAGCGCCGTGTTGAACGGCGCGGGCGTTAGCGCCGGGGCGTCCGTTGGACTCGAGAACGATGCATCCGCTTCGATGCCGAGTACGACATGGTTCGGAAACTCACGATTATAGCCCGCTTGATAACCGCCGATCAGGCCCGTAATGCTATGGGGGAAAAACACGCCCTGCAGCGGCAGAGGATTGGTACCGGGACCGAGACTGCCGCCGCCGTAACCGACATGGCCGCCCAGATAAAATCCGGTCCAGCTGTAAACGGCTTTGAAAACGGGCGCCTTGAGAGGCATGTCCGCAGCGACCGCAGGGGAGCAAATCGCCAAGACAATACCCGCGCTGCTTCCAATTATATAAATCCGCTTCATCACCGCCCTCCGATAGCCCTATCATCTTATTGACGACTGCTATTCCAGCATGGTCCCAACGCTCCAACTGGCGGCAGAGACGGTCGACTCGAGACTGAGGCGGCCGACAACCTGCTCGAGAATCGCGTCGTTCTTCGAAGTCGCTGTGAGTTGCGCGGTGACTTCGACGCGCCCACTCTCCTCAAGATCGTTGCTATCCAGCCGTCGCAGACTGAGTTGGCCGTTGCCGGTGCTCTGCAGGAGCAGGGCGCGGATATGCGCTTCTTCAGGATTTCTGCAGACGACCCGAACGCGATAGTGAAAGTCGGTTTCGCTCTGCGTGATCGGTTGCCGGTTGATGATCCGAACCAGCGGCCGCAACGTCAGATTGACGAGAACGACAAAACTCGTCGCCAGCGCCGCGTGCAGCGGATGGCCGCTTCCCGCCAGCAGCCCCACGGCCGCCGAACACCATAACGTGGCTGCGGTATTGAGGCCGGTGACATGAAGTCCCTCGCGAAAGATGATTCCTGCACCAAGAAAGCCAATCCCGGAGACGACCTGCGCCGCCACCCGCGTGGGGCTTCCTTCGTCGGGAAACAAACCTGCGAAGATCACAAAGCTCGCCGCGCCGATCGCGACCAGCGTATTGGTCCGCAAGCCGGCCATCCGTTGACGCCATTGGCGTTCGAATCCGATGCATGCGCCCATGAGGGTGGCCATGCCGAGGCTGATGGCGGCTTGATCAATCGATGCGGTCACTCTGAAAATCCTGTTCGATTTGCTGGCGCTTTCGCCGGTGGCCCAGAGCCAAGAATGCTCCGAGCCGCTCCAGCAACCGCGTCCCTGATAAGACAGTTCGAAAACCGTTATGTGAAATCCTGCGCTGCTGGTGCAGGATCATCGCGTAGCGCAAGCTTCTGCCTGCCAGCCCAAAAACTCCAATGGCTCCCCACCGTTGCGCATTTTCGATGGCCGCCCTGATCACGGGCCCGCCGTTAGGCTAAATTTTGTAGGTTGCGGCGACGGCCAAGCCATATCGCTTGCGGCTGGAAGTCTGGTCGTTTGCCCGCTCAGAACCCGAGTCCTCAAGCGCTGTTTGTGCGGAGGCCTCGGCTTGCCAGCGACAGCCCAGTCGCGTCCCGCCGTCGACGGGGGACCAATGACAAACTAGCACTTGGGATCGAATCCGCCGCGGTCCCCCTGGGCGGCGAAAACCCGGCAAGTTGTCATTGGCAGGCATGGCTTTTCGCAGCCCGGGCGCTATGCGTCGTGACTCCAGAAGCCGGAATTTTGCGAGTCTTTTGAACATCGCTCACCTCCATTTCCGCTTTGCGCGGCAGGCCAGTGAGCGAAATGCGATCGGCTACGTGCGACCACCAACCCTCACGCGGCTATAGCCGGCGCGACCAATCTCTATGTCTTGCGGCAGCGCGAGTCCGATCAACGTCATCGGATTGGCGTTACCATAGGGAGTACTGCCCATGCTCTCTTCATCAGGGTTGGTGTCCTGGACGGGATGTCCCGGACAGCGATTGGCGAATACGCCTGACGTGTATCCGTGTCAAGCGCATTTACCTATCCTCCGGGGAGGATCATTGTTATCCTCCACGGAGGATAGGAGATTCGAATGCCGGACCACCCACATTCCGCGATTGCCCGACGTCTGAAACGTGCCAATGGCCACCTCGAAACGATTATTGAAATGATCGAACAAGGCCGGCCTTGCGCTCAAATCGCTCAACAACTGCAAGCCGTGGAGAGCGCAATTGAAAGCGCCAAAAAGGCATTGATTCACGACCACGTGAGCCACAGCCTCGAACGGTCGTTCAAGGCGTCCGGCTCGAAAGGCCAGGCCGCGCTCAGGGACTTCAAGCTGATCGCGAAGTATTTGTGACGCGTGACCGCAGGAAGCCGCAGTTCAGTCCATCCGGAAATCAGGGGGCACGGTACTGCTCGTCTGTATCTGCGTCATGACCCTTTAAGGCCGCCGACAGGGATCGGATCATGGTCCCGGCGAACGCCGGGGTCCTTGACCACCGGCGTTGGTTGTTGCGGAAGGTCTCGACCACCGCGCTTGAGCGAGAATACACGGCGTTTGGGCCCCGGCGTTCGCCGGGACGACGACTAAATTGGTCTCAAAACTCGCCGTGAAACCGCCCCGAGAAAACGTGCACCGGGCCGCGGTCGGCGTTGTAGGCGGGGTTCGTGATGAACTGATAATCCGCCGTCAGCGTCAGCTGCTTGTTGAGCGCATACGCATAATAGCTTTCCAGGATTCGCTCGCGCCGGTAGTTGAGCGCGCCGTCGCCGATCAAGGGGCCGAGACCGCCCGCGGCCAGGAAGTCGCGGTGGTCGCGCGACAGCGCATTGATCGCGCCGCCGATCCCGATGACGTCGTCGGGCCGGCCCCATTTGGCGCCCTTGATGGACAGGCCGAACGAGAGCGAGGCATCGATATCGGTGAACGCCATGATCTCGGTCTTGCCGTCGTTCCAGCTCCAGCGCCCGAACAATCCGACCTCGTCGGTCAACGCCTGCTCGAGACTGAAGACGTAGCCATATTTGATGCGGCCTTTGCGGGTCTGCGCGATGTCGAGATTTAAGGCCGGATCATTCAGGGTCTCGCGGTAGCTGCCGGAATTGGCGCTGTTGAGCCAGGCGATGGTCCTCAGCTTTCCCGGCTGGGAGAACAGCGAATAGCGCGTTTCAAGCTCAAGCGCGTAGGTGCCGCGTTGAAAAATCCGGGTGTCAAAGCTGTTGGAATTCGAGACGGCATCCATCAGGAAATAACCGGCGCGCAACGCCCATTGCTTCTGATTGAGTTCCGCGGTGACGCCATAGGTCAGCCCGAGCTTGTCGGCGGCGTAGTCGAAAGCGCCGGGCGCCCAGATCGACCAGTTCATGAAGTCCTTGCGGGTGTCCTTGGCATAGCTGTTGCCATCGAAGACATCGAGTACGGAAAATTTGCCCGCCTGTAGCGTGAGGCGGGAAACATCCACTCTGTTCGCGAGCTGCGAAGAACCCGATGACAAGTCCTCTTGCTCGCCGCCAAAGCCAAAGGTCTGGCGCAGGAACAGCCGCGAGGTGTTGTAATGCGGGTAGGGGAAGTTTGATTTCTGTGCCTCGCCACTGGGAAAACCGGCGACCCCGACGGTGTCGTTCAATCCGAATCCCTGCAGCAATTCGGGATTGTAATAGACCTCGCCGCCTTCCCAGAGCCGGACGTTCAAAAACAGGCTGTTGCTCCAGGTCGCCTGCGCCTGCGGCGCCGGCGTCAGGCTGTTGGTCCCGGTATAGAGCGCGCGGAATCCCGGATAGCCTTGCGGCAGATAGGTGGTCTGGCCGTGGATTTCCCAGCGGTCGGATTCCGGATCGGTCAGCGCCGTCTTCGGCGTCCAGCTGTTCGATCCCGGCCAGTCGACCTTGCGGTTCAGCCCGACGCGAAGCGACTGGAAATCCAGCGTCGAGGAATATTGCGTTCCGGAAGGGAAGCGGACGTCGGCTCTTTCGAACCGGCTGTAGAGATATTCCAGCCGCACGCTCCAATGCGGCGCGAAGGCATATTCGACGCCGGCGCCGGCAGCCCAGCCGAGCCGGGCGTTGATGTGCTTCTCGTCGCTGCCGACGGCCGGTGTGTTGAGGAAACGTTCGCCCGCCCAGGCCAGTCCACCGGTGGCGTAAGCGAGCCACGGACCGGAGCTATAGCCGATGCGGCCGCGCGCGGTGCCGACATAGTCCCATTGCTCGGTGACATCGGAGCGGGCCGACGTGAGCGAAGAGACGACCGAATTCGAATTGAGGTAATTCGGGAATGAAAGATCGGCTTCGACGCCGAGCAAGAGGCCCGATGGCAGCCGCACGTTGTAGCCGGCCTGCACGCCGCCGATCACGCCGCTGAAATGGTTTCCGGTCGCAAGGGTGGCTGGATCGGCGAGCACGGCGCTCGATGTGCCGCGGCCGTAGCCGGCATGCGCGCCGATATAAAAACCCGTCCAGTCGAACACCGGCTGGATGTATGGCGCCTTGACCGGCATGCGAACGGGAATGTCGGCGGCAATAGCCGCGCCATCGAGCGCGAACAGGCCCAAGCCCGCGCCCGCTAATACGCTCTCCCAGGATCGGCTGCAGCGGTTCATGGTGTGAAGTTTCCCAGCGCGGGCATCCAGAGGATCTCTTTCGTCATCACTGCAAATTTGCAAGTGCGCTGCGACCCAAGAAATCAAATGAAGTCATCGGCCCCCGCCCTTTTCCCTGGGGATCGGCAAGCTTCCCGGTCAAAACCGGATCAAGCCAAGACGCCGTCCATCCCGATCTCTATTGCGAGTAATTCGCAATTGCAAGAAGCATCGAAGCAGGTGCGGCTTCATGGCATGGCCGAGTGACGCGCGTGCAACACCGCTGTCGTCAAACCGCCCGGGATCAAAAAAGGTGACCCGCCCGGGGGGACAACCGGGCGGGTCGGGTGCGGCACGGGGTGGATGAGGCGCCCGTGCCGGACGCAGGATCCACGATGAGAGCGGTTTCGAGCGAGGCCCGGTCTGATTCTATCAGCGCCGAATGGGCTCCAGCTCAGCCGATCATCAGTAATTGCAGGTGCGGACGCGGCCCACATAGTTGCCGTAGGCGTCGAACTGGCGAACGAAGCCGCAGCGGCGATAGCCGTCGTAGTAGTAGCCGTCATTGCTGGCGGCGATCGCGGTGCCGACGATGGCGGCGCCAACCAGGCCGGCGCCGAGGCCCCAGCCAAGGCCCTTGGCTTCGGCCCGGGTGGTGGTGGACGCGATGCTGCCGGTGACGGCCAGCGTGGCGAGGGCAAGCGCTGCAATTTTTGTTTTGATCGACATGAGAAACTCCATCCATTTTGTGGGCGGCACCGTTTTGGTCCGCATGCCAGTTGGACGGAGGCTGCTCGATTCCGGTTCGAATCGGGCTCGGGGCGTTCGAGCGGTCTAATATTAAGTAGATAATACAATCGCTTGCGAGTATTTCAGCGGTTGCCTGAGAGCGTCTTCACGTCGAAGTTATTGACATCCGCCAGCAATTCGCAGAACGCGCGGGCGCCATGATCGAGTAGGCGTTGGCCTTTTTCCGCCGAGGCCAGTGTTGCATCGCCAGCAGCGCCGCTTGGGTGAAGATCCTGCGCCTGCCAGGCGAACGGCGCCGGCCGGTGTGCTGAAAGTTGCCGGAAATCCTTTTCCATCGCGATACTGGCGGGGCGGAAATCGGCGATCTCGTTGTTGCGCACATGCTGCGGATGTCTAGCCAGCATGATGGAGGTCTCGACCGCGCCGCCATGGATGCCATGGCGCAATTCTTCCGCCGAAAACAATCCCTCCGGGGCACCAAAGCGCGACCATCCCGTCGTGACCGCGAGAAGCCCGTGCTTCGCGCGCAGATCCTGCGCCACAAGGCTCATCGCCGCGCTGTTGCCGCCATGGCTGGTCACCATGACAAGCTTTTTGATGCCGGCGCGCGCGACGCTTTCGCCGAGCGCCATCCATGTTTTCAGCGCGACATCCGTCGGCAGCGTCAGCGTGCCCGGATAATCGATATGCTCGGTGGAAATGCCGGCCGGCTGAATCGGCAGGAACGTCGCGGGAATGTTATCGGGCAGAAGTTCGCGCACCCGCGCAAGGTAGGCGTCGGCAATCATGACATCGGTACCGAGCGGCAAATGCGGGCCGTGCTGTTCTGTGGCCGCCAGCGGCAACACCGCGATCCATCGCGCGGGCTCCAACCCTGCGATGTCAGGCCAGTGGATGTCGGTCCAGTCGCGGGGCGGGAGAAAAGAAGTC
>Ga0193699_10000600_pt1 | contig 15287 bp, 11 predicted proteins | sample L3c2metaG_FD_160095 | JGI IMG/M metagenome (GOLD analysis project Ga0193699, IMG submission 160095) | Soil microbial communities from a riparian zone of the East river system, Colorado, United States - L3c2 | ecosystem: Environmental > Terrestrial > Soil > Riparian zone | place: USA: East... | reverse complement strand
CGCCATGTTGCGCAGGTCAGACTTCATCGCTGCGACATACGCCTTGTCCTTCGTGTTCGCGAACTTCGGAATCGCTATCGCGGCAAGAATGCCGATGATCACGACAACGATCAGAAGTTCAATGAGGGTAAAACCCTTTCTATTGCGCATAAATATCAGTAATCCTCGAGAGGAAGCGGTTGGAGTCGGGAACGGCGACGTTAATTACGGCGCCGAAAGCGAGAACACTACGGGCAAGCTGTAAGTACCTGGTGCGTTGCTGGGCTGCGTGAATCCCGCGGCCCATACTGTCTTGAAGAACGCCTGTGCGGCGGTCCCGTTGGTGGCAGCTGCTCCGGAAAGGAACAGTGCATCGGTGCTTGCGATGCCGACGTAGGTTCCAGCGACTGCGTTCGACCAGGTCAAGTCGCTGATCGGCTTGCTGCCGCCAAGCGTTCCGACGTAGGTCCAGCTCGCTGCGTTCGAGGTGCGAATGTTAAGCGTCCAGCTGCGGTTCGCCTTGACTGTGAAGCTCGGGCCTGCATCGGCTAGTGTTGCGCCGACTTCGACCTGGTCAGCTGTCGGTGAGGTCAAGGTGGTGGCGGTTCCACTCATACCGAGTTTCACCAGTGCATTCACTGTTGCGGAAGCGGTGTTAACGGTAAGGCATCCACCAGCGTTGCCACTGCATTGTGCATTTGCCTGGGTTGCGCTGATGGCTGATCCGAGCACCATCGCGGCCAGAAGATAACGGGTCGCGCTCATCGAAATTGCTCCAAGAAAACGGTTTGGTTTGTACTGCATGCGGTTGAACGGTCCATCGGGTCTCTTTCTACCAATAAGACGCGATGCCCCGGTCGTCCGCAACGCGAAATTGCGGGTCTTTTTCGAGGTCCGAGCCAATAGCTAAGTCTCTGGGAATACGGGCTTTAGCTATATCACAAATATGCGCTTATCGCTCCGTTTTTCGCGATTTGCGAGAGTCGTCGCACAGTGCAAAACGCGTCGCAACCCGGGCTCCCGTCGGGCGGCTGTGCGTGTTAACATGTGTCAGCGTTTCTCGAGTTGAGGGGCGTTGAGTCGTATTTCGGGGCGTAGCGTAGCCCGGTAGCGCGCCTGCTTCGGGAGCAGGAGGTCGCTGGTTCAAATCCAGTCGCCCCGACTGAAATGAGAAGGAGCCTTTGCAACGCATCCGTTGCAAAGGCTCCTTTTCTACGTACTCCCGGGTTCTGACCGGAGAATCATCGCGGTGCGAAACGGCTTAGTTGCCACCGCCACCGCGCGTCTGGCTGCCCGCACCGCCTTCCCCGCCCTGCAGCTGCCCGTGCGCCAGAATTCCGCCGACGACAAACGCTGCCACCGAGAGCAAAGTGCGCGATTTCGAGACCTCCTTCTTCTCGAGACCACTGATTTCAGAGCGCTGAAACACCACAGTGTCGCCCGCCCAGGAATCCTCGAATCCGCCAAGTCGAGTGACACCGGTCACACCGATCGACAACGTCGAGTCACTCTCCGCCAGGACTCTGCCCTCCGCCTGTCGCACTCGCGAGCCGATACGGGAAAATGTCACCGCCGCCGCATCGCCGTTGAGATTCACACGCACGTCGCTCCCGACGAGCGCGGGCGCTACATCGAGCGCTACATAGCTCTGACATGCGAAGCACGTCAGCAGACCTGCAAAAACTATTTGCTTCATCATGATCTGTTCGGCATCAGCGGAGGGCACCGGATCTCGTGTAACCGCACGAAACGCGGCACCCTTCTCTGATTGCTGCGACGTAGACCTAACGGCCTAGCGTCCCAGACACGCCGCCCCCGTTCCGTCGGAGGTTGCATTCGCCGGATCGTCCGGGTTCCAGAAAATCGACGAGTCGTCCGGGTAGTTCGGATCTGTACTCAATTCACTCACATCGTAGATCATTCTTCCGGGGATGAGACCCCCGCTTGGCGAGCTGGCCGCGGCTGGCGACGGCACCAGGTTGGGCGTGCAAGTGCGAGTGTAGTCGCGCCACACTTGCTCGGAAAGCTGGAAGTCTGCGATGTACTTCTCAGTGAGGATCTCATTGAGAAGTGCCTGACCAGCGACAGCTTCTGCTGCCAAGCTGTGGTTGGCGCGCTCCTCATTGAGCTTCGCCAGCGCCGTGACCTGATCGCCAGTTCTGTACGCCGCCTCCGCCCAGATCAGAGTGTTCTCATCATAGCTCACGTACGGCTGCTGATAATCCGGCGCCAGTCGAGCGACGCTCAAATCAGTCGGCACGCCAGCGGCGTTGTGCTGGAAGTAGTCGGTCCGGCGTGGATCGTTGCGCGCCTTGAGAAGGTTGTCGAGAAAAAGGCCCGGCCCCATATCGCCAGCACGCTGGACGACGTCGAACTGGTACCAGAAATTCTGTTCTCCGGTTGCCTGGGTGAACGCGCCGGAATAGGTACCACTGTTATCCGCAATCCCGAGCTTCGCCTCGGCCAGCGCCTGAGCGTATGCACCAGCCCTGACCTCGGCGGTGTTCAGGTAGTACCGCGCTTTCAGTGTGTGTGCCAAAGCCAGCCACTTTGCTGGATCTCCGGCGTACACCAGATCTGCAGTTAAGGGACCGATGTTGGACGTGCTCGCCGCAGCTGAAAGATCAGTGACTGCGGCAGAGAGCACGGTCTGAACCGAATCGTACACTGCCAGCTGATCATCGAGGTGTGGAGTAGCATTGCCGCTAACCGCCTCTTTGTAGACGAGATTTCCGAAGAGGTCCGCGCCCGTGCCCATGAAAGCACCTTCGAGCACGCGGCCGATTCCCAGGAAGAAGTCGTCGTGCGCTGCCACCGCGCCAACTTCCAGCCTCTTGATGTCGATGAGGCCGCCAGAAACGTACAGAGCCCGCTGGTACCCGTTCGTCACGTTCGTGGTAATCGCGTAGTTATTGGCGAGCGATGCGTACTGCCTCGCCGTTCCGGCCAGCTGTTGCGTCATCAACCCGGCAACACGCGATGGGTCGGATCCCCACAGGTTCCAGAGTGCGGATTGAATTCCGACAAAGACCTGAGTGTTCGTGGCCGTGATCGGATTATTCGGATCCGTGCTCAGCTCTCCCCCCGTAAGAGAGTCCACTTTGCAGCCTGTCGCGCCGAGCAACACTGCGAACGCAGCGGCGGCGCTCAACTTCTTTATGTGGTATATCACTCTATGTTCTCCTTAGGCCTTAGCGATTGAAGCTGAGCGCAAGAACAAACGAGCGCGTCGGCGGATTGATGAAGTAGTCGAGCCCCTGTGTCAGGTATTCCGCACCGCCAAGGTTGACTTCAGGATCGTAGCCCTTGTACTTCGTCCACGTCTTCAGGTTACGACCGCCAACCCTTACGTCCACAGTCGAGAAGCCGGTGAGTGACTTCACCCACGCCTGCTCGACGGTGTAGCTCAGAGAGAGCTCGCGAAGCTTGGTGTAGCTCGCATCTTCGACGGCTTGTGCGGTAGCCGGGCCGAACCCGCCGCCGTCACCGGTAAACCATGCCTGCCACTCTGCAGGATTGTGGAATGCAACTTTCCCCGCACCCGGGCCCGCGACGTACGGATAGACATCAGTCAGGAAATTCTTGCCGAACTGTCCCTGCTGGCTCCTGAGGTCCCCAGTGTACTTCGAGGTTCCGAAGTTGTTCAGCACGCTCAAGGTCTGGTTCCATACCTGACCACCTCTCCTGACGTCCAACAGGCCCGAAAGGCGCAGCTTGCCGAGGAGCGTCACTGAGCTCCGGTACGACATCGTGTACTTCGGATTTGGATCAGCGATGACGCGATCGGTGTTGTCTACGATCGGTTTTCCGTCGATGCCGAGATACAGCGCCTGCTTGGCATTCGCAGCAGCGCCACAGACTGCATCGACGTTAGTGTTTGCCGCGTCAGCGAGGATCAAGCCCCGTCCGCAGCGCACGAAATCCGATCCTCTGATTACTCCGGGAGCGAACCCTACGGTGGAAGATCCAATTCCACCGTTGAATCCTTCGCTGTTATACGGGATGAACTCGGCGCCGTTGAGATTTTTCACGTTGCCGCGGTTCTGTCCGAACTGCACGCCGGCATCCCACGCGAACGCACTGCGCGTGAATGGCCGGATGTTGAGCGTCAGCTCCGTGCCTTTGTTCGTGATGGACGCGGCGTTCTTGATCGCGAACTGTGCGCCCGTTCCCGAGCTATTGACCGGGACTCCAAGAATTACGTCGTCTGCGCGCCTCGTGTAGTACGTGGCGGCGAGATCGATTCTGTTGTTGAGGAACGCCAGGTCGGCACCGTATTCGTTCTCACGATTGCGCTCAGGCCGCAGCGCTGGATTGCCGAGCGTCTGACTGGTTACGAGACCACCCTGTCCGTTGATGGAGGAAAGGATCGCGTCGTTGTAACCCGAGCCGAACGTCTGGCCCGATGCCAGCGTCGTCACGGCTGCGTAAAGGGGCGGTTCTTTCCCTGTCTCTCCGTATGCGAAGTGCAGCTTACCGTAACTGAGGATACTCTTGGCACGATCGCCGAGTGCGTTGGTAAAGGTCCACGCTGCGGACGCCTTCGGGAAATTGTGCCGCCGCGTTGATGCGCCAAAGGTCGAGAAGCCATCGTTCCGGATTCCGGCGTTGAGTACGAGCTGGTTGTACAGAGACAGCTCACCCTGACCGAAATACGACTCGATGTGCGCAAGCGAGCGGAACTCCGCCGTTCCTGCGAACGGGAACACGAGATTGAGCAGGTTGCTCGCACCCTTGTTCACAGTGTTCTGAATCGCCAAAGGGAATGGCGCGATCAGACCATCGCCTTCGTCGGCCAGCTGCCGATACCGGCGTGAGTTGAGATTCTGCCCGACCGTGAACGTCGCGTCGATGTTCGGCGTGAAGTCGTGCTTGACGACGCCAAGCAGATTATGGTCGATCTCCAGATTGCTGGCGGTAAATCGAATTACGTTGCCGCGCTTGTCATTCGCAGACGTAAGGGGTAGCGCAGCGAGACGGTTGTCGTTGTAATAGTCCGCGCCCAGCGTGTATTTGACGTTGAGCCAATCGATCGGATTCCAGTCCGCATTGATGTTGGAGATCGCGCGACCCAGTTCGCTACGGTTCCCTGGATTGTCGAGGACAAAGAAGGGATTGTCGTAGTACGCGTGCGTTTGAAGTGCCGCAATGCTCGTGGGCTCCGGGAATCTGTAGGGACGCTGCAGGCCCGAAGGTGTGTACGTGTCGAGATTATTGTAATTGGGCGGAGTCCGCATCGCGCCGAGCATGATGCCTGACGTGTTCGAGCCCTTCTGCACGTATTTACCGCGGTCATCGATGTAGCTGAAGTTTCCGCCGATCGAAAACTTTGACGAGATAACCTGCGTTGCCTTGAGCCGCGCGGTCGCGCGGTTGTACTTGTTGTTCGGACCCTTGAAGTATCCGTCCTGGCCGGTGAGGCCACCCGACGCAAAGAACGTCGTGCGGTCATTCCCGCCCGAGATCTGCACGTTGTTGTCGGCGCTCAGACCGGTGTCGAACAGCTCATTCTCGTGGTTGTATACGGGAGTACCTCCCAGTGGTGCACCCCAGCTAAGCGCGGTCACGGCGCAATCGGGGCCGCCGCAAGTCGCGTTGACGCCACCTGTGCCCTGTCCATACTGCCGCTGAAGAATGTCAGGAACCCTGGGCTTGTCCCACGTTTCCGTCGAGGACACGCTGTACCGCGTTGGACCGGCGTGACCGCTCTTCGTCGTGATTACAATGACGCCGTTGGATGCGCGCGCACCGTAAATCGCTGCGGCCGCGGCGCTTTTCAGGATCTCGACGGACTCGATGTCGTCCGGATTAATGTCCGCCGCACGGTTCGTCGTAACGGTTCCCTGGTTACCACCCTGTGTGGAAGTCGTGGAGTTGTCGATTGGCTGGCCATCGACGATGAATAGCGGCTGATTCGCGCCTGTGAGAGACGTTGCGCCGCGTATTCTTATCGACGCCGACGCGCCCGGCTCACCCGACTGCGTACGCACCTCGACGTTCGGGGCTTGCGCGGCCAGGGCCGAGACAATGTTCTGGGGCTGCACCGCTCTGCGAACAGTGGCGCTGTCGACAGTATTGATTGTTGTCGTCAGTCGCTCGCGAGTCGTCGACGTACCCGCACCGGTGACAACCACCTCGCCCAGGTGAAACGGATTCACGGCGAGCAGGAAGTCGTGGTTGACGCTCGATCCCGGTGTCAGCGTGATCGGTATCGAGGCCGCCGAGTAGCCGATGACGCGCGCTGTAAGCGTGGTAGCCTGGCCATTCGCGCGAGCGTTCGGGACGACGAACGTAAAACGGCCCGCTTCGTTCGTCTGAGCTCCGATGTTCGTTCCCTGCAGAAAAACCGTTGCGCCGACGAGTGGAACGCCCTGATCACTCGTGACCGTGCCGCTGATCGTCACGCCCGCCTGCGCGAACAACGCAGACGCGATGACAAAAAGAAGCGCAACCGCACTACTCACACTACGTAGCACCCTCATGAAACCTCCGTGCTCTGAGTTTGCGTAAGTCGGTGAGGACTTACGTCAGTGCGTGCGGAGTCGATGCGTCGCCTCGACGTCGACAGTAGTGTCGTCGTCGTGTCCGGCGTGGGTCTCCACACTTGTTATGCGCAATGTGTGAGACGTGACACGCCCCTGAAAGACATTTTCAAGTGTCAAAGCTGTGACGGACGTGTAGCCGATTGTATGCAATTGGTGCCAACCGCCGCGCCGGGACCTGGCGGCTCAATTCAGGCGGTCGCGGAGGGAAAGGGGTAGTTTTTACAATTCGTATACAAGGCTGGGCAAGCGGAATTTCTTCGGCCCTCGTATTGTATTGACTGGTACACCCGTCCAATACGATGTCTATCATCCGTGCTATGCGATCATACGGAGCTCGGCCACTTCTCCTTGGTGGCGCGCTTCTCGGTATTGTCGTCGTTTCCGCCCTCTCGGTGCGGGAATCCATGCTCAATGCGCGCGATCGAAGGGCGGCGGCCGAGCGGACGGTCAGAGATTATGCGATGTTCGCGAGCTACATCTACACATCTCGCGCTTATCTGTTTGCCCGCGACCGGACGCTCTTTCAGGCATACGTCGCGCTCCATCCAAGTGAGCCGTGGATCGCGAGCCAGTTGCCGCCAGTCACGGTCCTCGCGGCGATACCGGATACCACCGAGAGATGCGGGCCGAGCGCGAACTGGCCGATCTACAGATTCAGGGTCATGGTGCCATCGCGCACCGTCAGCTTCGCGGGTGGACGGCCTGATACGAAGATCGAGCAGATAATCCGCGATTCGCTTCCCAAGCTTGCGGTGAAACCCTGGGTCAGGCTCGCGCGATTCGGATACTTGTTCGTCGACGCGCCCACCGGCCGCGAAGCCATCGCGTACGCTCCGGCCTACGATTCCTCCGCCAAGCTTCTCGCCGTTTATGGCTACCGGTCGTGCTATGGAGTTCGCGACACGTCGGATTACTCGGTCATGTATCAGGTCGTGCGCGTGCTGCCTTCGATGGTGCCCGGCTTCAACGAGCGATACTCCTCCAACTCCAGCATTCCACCAGACAGCATGAGTGGAAGGTGGCCCTCTGGAATGCCAGCCGACTCGCTGCTGACGCTCACTGTAACCGACAAAGCCGGCAAGGTCCTTTTCCAGAGACCAAAGGGAGGACCCAAATCCGATTACTATGGACAGTCGCCCCTGGGATTCATTGGTGGGACCATCTTCTGGGCCTCGCTGAGGCCTGAGGTTGCCGGTTACCTCGTGGCAGGGGGAATCCCCGCGTCGCACGTGCCCGCGTCGATGCTTTTCCTGGCGGCGAGCATTATACTCGCCATCGCCGGCTTCGCTTCCCTACGCAGCGAGATCCGCCTGGTCCAATCGCGCGAGAGATTTCTCGCCAACGTATCTCACGAGTTGCGCACGCCGCTCCAGCAAATCCTCATGTTCGTGCAGCTGCTGCGACTCGGCCGCACACGCAACGAGGCTGAGCGTGAACGATCGCTCGAGATAATCGAGATTGAAACCCATCGCCTGATCTCGCTGTCAGACTCAGTACTGGCGGCCGCTAAATCGGATGCACAGGTCCAGTCAACTCCCATCGAGGTGCGGGAGGTGGCGCGAACCGCCGCGGATTTTTTTGCGCCGCTGGCGCAGGCGAAAAAGATGCGCATCGAGCTCGACATTCCAGATCCAGTCGTCGCGCGCGGCGATCCGGGAGCGCTGCGCCAGATTCTGATCAACGTCCTCGACAACGCCGCCAAATATGGCCCGCTCGGCCAGACCGTAACGATCGGCGCGCGGCACGAGGGCAAAGTCGTTCGACTATGGGTGGACGACTCCGGGCCCGGCATTTCTCCACCCGATAGAGAGCTGGTATGGAAGCCGTTCACCCGCCTTGGGGGCACGGTGGAAGACAGCACGGGTGGCGCAGGCCTGGGTCTGGCGATCGTGCGCGATTTGGCGACCGCGATGGGTGCGCACGCAGACCTTTCCGATGCACCGACTGGGGGCACACGCTTCACGCTCGAAATGCTTGCGTCCCAGAACGGGCGTAGCACGTGACGAACTCCCCTTCGTGGCAACCGTCGGGCCCGCCAGATGCCTCACTCGATAGGTCGATTCTCATTCTCGAGGACAACGAGACCCTCGCCCTGGGTCTCAGAACCAGTCTCGAGGTTGAGGGCTACAAAGTCGAGTGCGTCACAGACGGAGAGCTCGGTCTCAAATGGCTCGAGCAGCACGAGCCCAACCTGATAGTGCTTGACTTGATGCTTCCTACGGTGAACGGATTCGAAGTCTTGCGGCGATACAGGTCCCGCGGCGGATCCGCGGCGGTTCTCATTCTTTCCGCGCGCGATCAGGAAGTCGACAAGGTGCAGGGATTCAGGATCGGCGCGGACGATTACGTCGTGAAGCCCGTGGGCGTGCTCGAGTTTCTGGCTCGCGTAGAAGCGATCACTCGCCGGCTGTCGTCGTCCCAGAAGGGCGGATCCGCCGGCGACGGTGCCGGGCGGGTGTCTCAGCTTCGTTTCTCTGATATAGTCGTCGACCTGAGGACGAGAACGGTGCAGCGCGGCGGGAAAGTCGTCGAGCTGAGTCCAATGGAGTTCGACTTTTTGGCGTTCCTCATCGAGTCGGGCGGAGACATAGTCTCGCGCGAAACTCTTATGCAACAGGTGTGGCGCTACAGCCTCGGCGTCACCTCACGCACCGTCGATCAGCACGTAGCCAGGCTGCGTAATAAGCTCGAGCCGGACCCGGCGCAGCCCCGCCATCTCATCACGGTCCGAAAAGCGGGATATCGCTTCCAGAGGTAGCCCGGTCTTGAGCGGCCCGACTCCAACGCGTGTCGGAACAGAGAACTATCGCGAGCAAGACAATACGCATACGCGGCCGCGCTAACCGATTAACGCTCGGGTTGATTGGGTGACTCGTAGACATAGGCTTCGGTTAGCGCGGCTCAACGCACGCGGTTTCATGTTGCATTCTTGGAAAGTAGGGCGGCACGACAGTGAGGTTGACTGCGCTGCGCCAGGCGAGCCACAGGTCTCGCAGGAACGTCTTCTCCATTTTTCGCAGCGCGGAGAGATGGCAGCGCTTGGGAGTCCATCCTGGTCGGGAGGCGAGCTTGGCGCGCGCCGCATCGTAGAGTGACCGATAATCGCTCCGGCACCTCAGCATCGACAAGCCGACGAGATAGCATGAAATGCGCGCCTGGGCGTCGTAGCTGCCGCGTCCGCCGAGGGCGCTCCGACGCGGAGCGACGCGCGTAGGCTGCTTGCCTACAATCGCGACGAACTCGCCGGAGCATTCCCTCCGTCCATCCCGTGCCCGATGCGGACCAGGCGTCTCATAGCCGAGCGGATACGCGACTTCGAGATCGCATTTCCGGCAGCGATACGCGACGCCAGGAATTGTCCCGAGTCCACAATACGCCCAGAATGCGGATGGTGTCTCCGCGCGAGTGACATCCAGCCGCGACAGCAGACGAGCGGAGAGCAGATGACCGACTCCCTTGATGTTCGACAGCCACGGCCATGCCGGATGGCCCTCGATTGTCTCGCGAAGCGCGGCTGCAGCTGCGGCTTCATCGTCCAGGGCGCGCGCGTAGGCCCGCTCCAGAAGACGGGGTGCGCCCGCGGTCTCACCTTTTCCAATTGCCTTTAGAAGTGGATCGGCATCGTCGACGCTCGTGACCAACTCGGAAAACGATCTGCCTTGAAGAATTGCGCGCAGGCGCTCGCCATGCGCAATCCGCGATGCTTGCGCCTCTTCGTACAGCTGATACAGCAGGCGGAGCTCCGACGCGGAGTGCGCTCTGTAAGTGGACGAGTGAAATTCTTCGAGCGAGATCGCCATGCGACGGCAGTTAGGGTTTCGGAATCGAATACCCGATACGCTACACGCGCGCGCGGACGCACATTGTCTACATCCCGTAAAGGAATTGTGAGGCGGTGGACGAGCGCGGCGGCCGCGCTGCAACGCCGATTCCGCTTTATTCGCAGCTGCGCTGGATACGTTTCGCCTGCGGCGAATGCGGAAAGAGCGACACCGCCTGTCGCGCGTAGCCTCGCGCGACGGAGCAGTGGCCGCGGCGTGAGTACAGCTCCGCCACTCTGAGGTTTATGCGAAAGCTTCCAGGATCCCACATCGCGCCGGTAACCCACCCGGCTGTGTATGCGCCTCGACCAACATCCATCATCGCCACTGTCTGTGTCACGCTGCGCGCGACGGAAACGAGTGACAGCAACATCATGACGATCGCCGAGATTCCCAATGCCCTCGTCGAGACCTTGACCTCGCGCGAATTCCGCCGGATCCCGCTCGTTGCGCCAAGAATGCTCCACACGAGGAATGACGGAGCCGCGAGCACGAGCACTACGTCGAACGCGCTGACGACCATCGTCGCCACTACCGTACCCGCGAGCACGCACTGGGCGAGGACGGCGTCCGGATTCTCCAGCTCGCTCCATCGTCTCAGGGCGCTGAAGAAGAGAATGATGAAGGCACTCAATAACGCGGCCGCCGGAATGAAGCCCCGCTCCGAGACGAACGCCACCCAGTCGCTGCTCGGCCATGGGTTCGCGGTCATGCCGTCATCGGCAAGCGAGCGATCGTTGGAAGGTGCGAAGCGAACGTACTCGACCGGCCAGTTACCCGGACCAACTCCAAACACCGGATTGGAAATGGCCATCCGCAGCGAGTTCTGGTACTGCGCCACGCGTCCGCGTCCGCTCCCACTCTTGTAATCCACCATGCCGCGCGCGGAGTCCAGGTACGGCGAATCGCTGTTCCAGTTGAGAGTATTCGGCAGCGCGATCGCCGCCATTCCACCGATGGCCGCCGCGAGCGTGAGCCGCGCGAAGCGACCACCGATTTGGCTCTCCCGCCAGTATTTCATGGAGGCGATCATCGGGATGAACAGCAAGACCACGCAGGCTGCCACAGCGAGCCACGCGGCCCTCGAGCGCGACAGAACCAGCGCCGCACCCAGTATCGCCCCGCCCAGCGAGCCCAGGAGGGCGCCAAAGGGCCGCCGAGCGGTAACCGTGCACCACACGAGCGACGGCAGTCCGATCACTGCCATGTGGGCAACGAAATTCCGGTTGCCGAACGTCCCTCCGGGAGCGCGGTTGGCGCTGAAGTACTCCGTCTCGAGCCCGTACGCCTGCGCCAGTGACAGCGCAGCCGCGACTACGGCCGCTATCGCGGCGGCGATGAGGATCGGCCTGTAGGAGCCACGCGCAGCCACCGAGCGTGCTCCCCAGAAAACGATCGCGCTCGAGACGCTGATGGCGACGGATCGTTGCGCTACCCAATGATTTGTCGCAAAGACTGCCGAGGCGACGCTCCAAAGCAGGAAGAACGCTATGAGGCCGTCGACGATGTCAAACGAAAGCGTCCGTCGGCGCGCGACGAGCACCAGGGCGATGATGAGTGCCGCTACGTGCAGAACGAGCTCCTTCGGCACGAAGTACCGATCGAGCTCGAACACCTTGTATGGGAGCGCAGCTATTACCGCGGCAATCACTCCTGCCTGTATTGCCAGCCTGATCAACCGATCCGTCATGCGGGAAATATGCTTCGCTCAAGGCGCGGCTGAAAAAGGTCCGCTCAAAAAAAAAGCCCCGCTCGACTGGAGCGGGGCTTTTCCGGTGTTACCAACTTTTCATCAGGTGCAGACGATTGCGCCGGTCGAGTTGTCGCAGGTCTTTGCGGACTGCGAGTGCGTCGCGGTTGCGCTCCAGCCCATTGGCGGGCCAGCAACCAGTACGGCGGTGATCGTCACGTTCGACGAAGGCGTGAACCCCTGAAGCGTAGCCGGGCTCGTCGCAGCTCCTGCGAAGTAGGCGCCGTTATTGTCGGCAGCGTACTGCTCTTCATAGGTCGCCAGGTTGCGCAGGTCAGACTTCATCGCTGCGACATAGGCTTTGTCCTTGGTGTTAGCAAACTTCGGGATCGCGATCGCGGCAAGAATACCGATGATGACGACCACGATCAGAAGCTCGATCAACGTGAAGCCTTTCTTGTTGGTTTGCATTTTAGAAGTCCTGTGATGTGGTTAACCGACGCGAAAGCCGATAGTGTCGTGCACTACAGCGGTGACTTGTCGTGGGCTGGATGCTCGAGATCATCTCGGCACATCTCGCTCGCGTCTAACTGCGTCTGTGAGAGCACGCGCTTCACTCAAAAGACGCGGAAAACCACTCCTCGGCAACACCATTTCGGTGCGCGTAAACGCGATTTACGGCCAAGAATTATGCCTAAAGCTCTTGCGCGAATGCGATGTCGGACCATCTATCGTGGAAATTGCGCTATGCCCGGGAAATCACGTATAAATGGTCCGGATTTTGGCGCCACGGCTTCATGAATTGAACGTGACGGTTTCGTCAGACTTCTATCGCGAGCTCGATCCGTCGCTCTCCATTCTGACAATCGAGCGAAGGCTCGCGAATCCGATACGTCACCCGCGGCGAAACAGCGAGCCGAGTACGCCACCCGACACGCCGCGGGCGCGATTGACGCGCCGCAACTGATCCAGCTCGCCTTTGTCGAGCCAGATCCCACCGCATTCCGGGCATTCGTCGATGCGTACGTGCTCCGCGTGCTGCTCTTTCAGGTCGGCGCCACACCGAGGGCATTTGTTGTGGTGCGCCTCCCGCTCTATCGCCTTCCGCTGGGCGTCCAGCTTCACCCGCATCTCGTGGATGATCTCGAGATTCTGTTTGGCGAAATATTCGTGTTCGTTTTTGCTCGGCTTCTCATCCGTCGGCATGGTCGTTCCGGGTCTCCTCCTCGAGATTATACACCCCAATCAGCGAGGGGATCACCCCGTCGCGTTCAAGGCGAGACGCTAGCGAAGAAAATCTCAAGGTTCGTAGGAAGCGTTCCAAACGTCTTCCCCACGCCTGTCCAGGTCATTCCCGCAGTGCTCGCGAGCGAGACGATTCCGTTGTAGTCGCCGATGAACGGGCGAACCGTGGAACCCGCGGGGACGCCATAGGCCGATGGATCGAAGCTCGACTTCGACACGCGCACCGAACGCCAGGTCGCTCCGCCGTCGCTTGACGTCGCATAGGTCAGGTCGACCATGGTATTCGAAGTGTAGCTCCGATCGTAGAACGCGACATCGATCCGGCCGCCCGGCGCGATGCCGAGCTCCGCGGCGAAGCGGTCGCCACTAGGCACCGTGGCTACAACGGTGCGCGGAGTCCAGTTCGCGAGATCGTTCGCTGAAGCGGAAGTAATGAAGATCTTCCCAACGCCATCGACATCGATATCGGCATAGGCGACGTAGAGGCGATTGTTCGCGGGATTGTACGTGGGAGCCGGGTATGATCCGGGACCGCGGAATTGCCCGCCGGTGATGTTGAAGCAGTAAGGCGGGAAGAGACATACGGGATTTGTGAAAACGGCGAACTGAAACGGCGTGCTCCAGCTTTGACCGTGATCCGTCGACCTGCTGACGTACATCGCGGTTCCCTTTCCGCCCTGAATCGAGTTGTCGAAAGTAACGTAAGCGACGCTTCCGTCCGCGTTCGTGACGATGCGCTGGTCCTGGTCGCTGCGCACGTTGCCGCTCGAGACCTTCACTGGACGCGAGAACGAGCGTCCGGCATCGCGGGATGTCGAGATCCAGACGGGCGAGTTGGAGCCGAAGCCGTGGAACTGCGCCCATGTCACGTAAATCGTGCCGTCCGCTCCGACTGACATTGCCTCGTGATCCGGGAACTGGCCGTTCGAGCCCTTCGATATTCCCTGCCCGTTGAACGCGCTGACGAGCGTCAGGGGATCGCCCGGAATGGCGTGCGCCCCAGCCTGCCAGGTGGCGCCGCCATCGGTCGAGCGACTGAGAAAGAGCATTGTGCTCAGGCCATTGTAGCTGAAGCAGGCAAAGTAGGCCGTGCCATCAGGGCCGAACGCTGCCGCCGGGTCGCCGCCAAAATCTCCGTCACCCGTACCCGCCACGTCCGGATCGTTCGTGAAGCGCGTGATTCCAGGAATGAAACCGTTCGGCAGCGTTTTCGTCCAGGTCTTCCCGCCGTTGAACGTCGCATTCACTCCGCAGCCATCGTTGTAGTTCCAATCGTTATTGCCGGTGATGAGGTTCTGCGCGTTGCGCGGGTTCACGGCCAGCGGCGTCTCGTTTTGCGCTGTGGTGTCGTTGGTGACGTTCACCACTGTATTCACCGTCGGACCGCCCGAGACCGACGCTGCCAGACGAACGTTCGCGGGAGCGTTGAGAGCGTCGGGTGATGGATTGTCGGAGCAGGCAACGAGTACTGACAGACCGAGCAGAGCGGAACCGCAGAGGCAGAAGCGCATGGCGAGACCGGTGGCGGGTGGACAAACGGGGTGACCATATAATTCACTCCGTTTCAGTTTCCGCAATGTCCACGCGAGCGCCCTTGCCCGTCAGGTACGCTTTCTTACAATCACCGAGCGAACCAATACGTCGCTTTCACGAGGAAGACATTGCTTGGGCGTCCAAAGATTCCCATCGTCTCGCGACCCGTGCGGAAATCGCCTTCGAATGGCAGAAAGTCTTCACGCTGCTGCTGCCACACAAAAAACAGGGCCGAGCCGGGCCGGTACTCCCAGCGGATCACGGCATTTCCGCGAAGTGAGTGCGTACGGAAATCGGGATTGCCTATGGAGAACGATGGCGCGGTACCCGCGCCATCGGGATCCGCAGTGTATGAGAGCGTCTTCCCGCTCACCGGATCTCTCACCGCCACGATAGTGCTGGCATTGTCTCGTCCATAAACGAGGTAGCTCTGAGTTCCGGGCGTCGACAGCTCCTTGAAACCCCTGAAGCGTC
>Ga0193699_10000599_pt1 | contig 15297 bp, 38 predicted proteins | sample L3c2metaG_FD_160095 | JGI IMG/M metagenome (GOLD analysis project Ga0193699, IMG submission 160095) | Soil microbial communities from a riparian zone of the East river system, Colorado, United States - L3c2 | ecosystem: Environmental > Terrestrial > Soil > Riparian zone | place: USA: East... | reverse complement strand
CAGGCCGTGGTGTCCGCGTACAACCGTGCACAGTACCGCCAGGATAGCGGACACGGCTGGGGCGTCGCTCTCGATGTCGCCCTGAGCTCTTACCGCAACTCGATCCTTGCAGACCAGTAAGACAGCTCCCACGCTTCGTGCGTGGGGCTTTACGTCAGCCGGGTACCTCTCTCCCCCCGGCTGGCTTATGGCCCCATGAGAGGAGTCAGATGTACGGATGTGAGCACAACATCACGGACGTAGAGAAAGTCATGGCGGAACGCCTGAGTATGACACCGCACGAGGTTCACTTGATCCTCGACCTGTTCGATGAGGTATCGAATGAGGTGTGGATTGCCACTACCGACAAGAGCTAAGCAGATAGCGGAGATGAAGAGATTCCTTGATCGGATGCTCGACAAGGAAGAGCCTGTCGACGTCGTCGCGGAGAAGATAGTAGACGGATACCACAAGCTGCTGTCCGCCGGTATCAAGGCAGGGGTTCCGCCCCTGCATGAAGGCCTTGCCTTCAAGTCTCCGCTGACCACGAACGTGCATCACGTCGCATGGACAGACGGTGAGCTGGCGTGGATCGTCACAGCGGCCAGCCGCTACGGATTCTTCGGACCTGTAGACCATCCGCTGTGGAAGTACGTCGAGTACACGACGGCCAAAGCCGGTGCTCCTGGTAACAACCCCGACTGGAAGGTCGGGGATCTGGTATCCAGGAATCAGCGACGGTTCAAGTACGAGGTCATCGCGACAGGCGACAAGTGCGTTCTCCTCCGCGATCAGGAGTCGGGCGTACTGACCGGCGACAACAACGAGAACATGAAGAAGCACTACAAGAAGGAGAAGCCGGATCTATGGACGTAGCAGCAGAGATTCTCGGAGCCATCGGTGCTGTCAGCGCTATCGGTCTCATCTTCTATCTGGCCAACAAGCTGCGTGCGGCTGAGGCCTGGATCGATGAGATCATCGCAGAGCTGGAGGACAAGCAGTCATGAGCAACAAGCCGAAGATGGGTTGGGGTTCGTGGTTACTTATCATCGGGATCGTCGTGATCCTGATGGAAGCAGCCGGTAAGCGATAGACAAAAGGCGGGGGCTTCGGCCCCCGCCCTGCTCATCCTTCGTAGTCTCGCTCTGCCTGCGCTACCCCTGACGCTGTGTTCGTCGGGTCTGTACGCCCGCTGTAGCCCTTCCGCATCTCGGAGAGTGGCTTCTCCCCCAGGAGCTTCCGCAGGGCCTTGATGGCCCCCTGTGAGCGCTTGTGGGCCGCCTCTAGGTTGATGCCCAACTCGTCGGCCAGGTTCTGATGGGTGTAGTTGTACTTGTAGATCCACAGAATGATGTTGTACTGCGGTTCCCTCAACTTTTCTACCGCCGCCTTGATGTCTGTCATCGCGGCGATGACGTCTCCGGTCATGTTGACCTGACCCTTAGCGGTTGGCTGTCCGTCACCGTGGAGACCGAACGACTGCCAGTCTTCGTAATCGAAGATGTTCGGCAGCAGAGTCTTTATTACCTTGGTCGAGTACAGCAGGACGTCATCTGACGAGTAACCGTAGGCGACAGCGTCTTCCTTCTTGAGGAAGGCGTTGGCTTCCTTGGTCAGTAGGTACTTGAGGGGTCCCTCGTGCCGCTCGTTGCTTCGGATCATTTCCTCGAAGTACGTCTTGCGCTCGTAAGCCACAACCCACAGCGTTGACTCGGTATCACTCTTGTCGTAGTGATCAGGGAAAGAGGAGTGTACCGAGTCAACGACTGCGGAGATCAGTGGAGCCATCGTGCCATGAAAGTCAAGCATGTCTAATACCGCTTTCCGTTGAAGAAAAACTTCCGATCGTTCATCGTGACCAGCTCGGGGTACGTACGCTTGCCGTCGTCTCGCAGAACACCAAAGGACATGGTCCAGGAGACCGCTCCGTCCTTCACATACTTCGCGTGCTCGGGGTTCATGATTGAACCCACGTTCATAGTGAAGCGAGGCGTAACCTTGCCGTCGAACCCGAACGCACGAGTAGTGAGGTAAGGCTGATGAGTGTGCCCGAAGATGATGTTCTTCTCCGAGCCGTACCGACGCATGAACTTAAGGTCCCAAGCCTGGGGCTGAGCGGCGTATCCTCCGCTCTCGTGACCATGTACTGCGTAAGTGTTGGTTGCGACCCTGACGGGGCCCTTGACGTATTCGACTCCCAGCTCTCGCAGGGAGAAGAGATTCTCGAAGGAAAGTGCGTCGAGTGTGGTCAGTGGCGCGGCGTACTGAGTGATGAAGTCTTTGAGGCGGCTGTCGTGATTGCCGTCAAGCCACGTGATGCTAGCCAGCAGAGCTCGTTCGCGGATCTCCCGGAGCATTCCGGTGTAGTCCTCGATGTGCTTCTGTAGCGTCGGTGCGTACTCGCCTGCGGTGCCCTTCGTCCAACGGGACACCTGCGGGAAGTCGATGCCGTCTCCGATCTGGAACACAGCGTCAGGCTGGACGTCTTCGATGACGTTGAGTATCTTCCGCCATGCGAGAGCGTCATGGTAGGGAGCTTGAATGTCGGGGATGACGATCGTAGTTTTTGTCATGTCCCAATGGTAACACAAACGATCAGAATGAGGAGGAATTGTGAACGCACAGGAGTTCATCGACCTGTTCCGCAAGGCCCTGAGGGACGAGGAACACAGTTACTGGTACGACTCTGGGAACGACATCAAGGCCCACGCGCTGGACGCCATGCAAGGCGTGCTGGATCGCATAGAGCACGAGCTGAGCAAGGAAGGGGACGAGTGAACGAGAAGCTGTTGCTGGCCCACCTGATCAAGGCAGTCGAGGAGATCGAGGGGGAGGAGTCGGACTACTACCACAGGCCTGACGTCCTGATGGCCGAGGTCTTGAACACCATGAACCGGATCTTCCGCACCGCACTGCAAGAGATCACCGACAGGGAGAAGTGATGTTCCAGGAGACGAGTACGGATCCCGGCTTCCCTCGGGTGTGGGTCCTCAAGGACCCGACACAAAGGTACGGCCAGGACCACGAAGCGCTGCTGCTGGGATGGATCTCGGTGGACAGCAAGGTCAAGGCCATCGTTACCGAGCTTGACGGGGGCTTCCCGTGGCTCGTGGACTTCGGTTCGATCAGGGTAGGCGAATGAATAGCAAACTGGAAGACGAGCTGCTCAAGGTAGCGAAGGCTCTGGACGCCCTTGAGAGGGCGTTCTACGACCGTGGGTACCAGAGGGCCAGCAGGACCCTGCTGAGGGCTGAGGAGTCCGTACAGGACGTCCTGAGGCACACTCTGGACGGTGAGTACGATGACGTCGAGCTTTCGTAGCTGGATCCTCGGGATCTACACTGCCTGCTTCTACTGCGGGCAAGAGTTCCCGAGCTACGTAGAGATGGAGATCCACCTCGGTAGCTGTCCTCAGCGACCTGCTAGGTAGGGTGTGACGTAGGTCACACTACTACTGGAAATTTCTGAGGCCCTCCCCGTGTTTCCTGTTCGTAAGCATGTTCAACCAGCTACCGGGTCGCCCTAGCGATCACGGCATGGGAGTCATGAGGAACTACGGGGAGAGCTGTCTCCTCAGTGACTACGGACCGGTGGGTCCGTGAGCTACGTCACACTTGCCTGGTTTGATTGGACAGCTTCCAGTGATCTTGTTAAACTGAATCTTGTCAAAGTCTTTAACAGCTTCCGATCGGCCCCCAGGCCTAGCGGCATAGGAAATAGCGGCGCTAGCTACAACAGTTATAGATGGCTTAAGTACACCTATGGGCACCCCTTCCGGGGGTGCCTTCGGCTTTGGCGGAGGAAGAAGAAGATGGCAATACGTAAGGCAAAGATCGATAGGGACTCCCAGCTTCACTCGAAAACTCAGAGAGCAGACGCCTTGGCGTCTGGATACTCGTGGTACGACGACGCAGCTTGCTTCAACGTGGAACCTTCCGTGTTTGAGGTCTCCCAGAGGGGAGACCGTGACTTGAAGACCGGGCAAGGTCAGGCAATCCACGCTTACAACTTGAAGAAGACAGCGGAAGCCATCGAAGTCTGTTCAGGTTGCCCCGTAAGGGCAACCTGCCTGGAAGAAGCAACTCCGATTGATCTCCACTGGACAGTACGAGGTGGGCAGTGGCCCACCTCTCTTCGGAAAGCTGGACAGAAGAACGTCAGAAGGCGTCCTCCGAACGATGGCGTAGTGATGAACCCCAGCCTTCCGGATCAGGACAAGTGCCCTAACGGGCACGTTGCCTGGAAGAGTCGCAGCGATCGTCCCGGTAGATACTGCGCTACTTGTAGCAAGGAGGCTGGTAAGCGTTTCCGCCAGCGTCAGAAGGAGGCCGAGTCTGCTATGATCGAGGGATGATCCCACACATCTCGTACAGCCAGTTCAACACCCACACTCAGTGCCCGAGGTCTTGGTACCTCGGGAAGCAGAGGCGTGCGGAGGAGAAGCAGACCTGGTACCTTCCGATCGGTTCGGCTGTTCACGACATGATCGAGGCTTACCTCGACAACGAACAGGTTCCGAAGCCTTCCTCTTCCTCCGCTGAGATCTTCTTCTATCCTCTCATCCTCCGCCAGATGGCTATCGAGCCGGATACTTCGAAGTGGCTAGCAGGCGGTCCCAAGACCGCCCCTATCACGGAAGACCTGGCGCTGCAACAGGTGAAGGATTGCTTCGAGAAGGCGATAGACTTCCTCGAAGAGATCGAAGTCTGGGAAGTGGAGTACGATGCCAGTGGTAACCTGCCGGGACTTGAGGTCCCGGTCAAGGCTTTCGTTGACATCGTCGGAGAGCACAAGAAGCACGGGCCTACCATCGTTGACTGGAAGACAGGCTCTAACAAGCCGAAGAACAACTTCCAGCTTGAGACGTACAGAGCCCTGACCGTCGAGACCTTCCCCGACCTCAAGTCGGGTCTCTGGGCCATGCTCAAGCCTGGTGCTTCGGTAGCTCGGAAGATAGACTTGACCGACGTAGACCCGGCAGCCGTCGGAGCTAAGTACCAAGAGGTCTACCTTCAAATGACCAAAAAAATCTACGAGGCAAAGCCTGGTTTCAACTGTAGGTTCTGCTTCTACCAGGACTCGTGCCTCGCTAACGCAGGCCCGACAAAGCAAGCCAAGTACTACGATCTGTCAGCCGAGGAAGGATACCTGTACTGATGGGCAGCCCGGAAGATGATGCGTACTGGAACGACAAGTACGGGTACGAAGAGCGCAAGTGTAACGAGTGCGGTGACCCGCTCTCGGACTTCGAGAACGAGTACTGTTCCTGGTGTGACGAAGATGAAGAGGAAGAAGAGTAGTGGCAGACATCGAGTACCGACTCCCGAGCAAGATCCCCTACGGCTACGTGAACGTCAAGTTCACGCTGGAAGAGACGCCTGAGCCTGAGATCCTCGCGGCGATGTACGCCTCGTACGCGATGGCTTTCGCGGAGCAGGAGAGGAAGTCCCTGGACGAGTACGGGAAGCCCGTACAGGCTCGCACAGCCCCTTCTGAGGCCACCCCAGAGGTGGCCGCCCCGAAGCCTGTCCATGGAGTACCCGCAGACGCCGAGGTTTCGGCTGAGGATCTCATCAAGCAGGAGCTTGGCGGTGTGGTAGTCTCGGAAGAGATCCACGAGAAGCCGTGGGAGCAGGACGTTCCGGCGGCAGCACCCAAGCCGTGGGAGAACGGCGGCTCGGCCCCCAAGGCCGCAGCCATCGACTGGTAACAAGCATTCAGCAAGCAGCATCTAGCATGGAGGAAGCATAGTGGCAACGTACGAAGAGCTGTTCGGCAAGAAGAGTGGCGGCAACTTCGGTCCGTCCCAGCCCAAGTGGGACGAGCCCGGCGACAAGCACGTAGGCGTGATGACCGGTGAGCCTACCGAGGTTCCGCAGCGCGACTTCACGGCGAAGGCCGACAAGTTCATGGTCAAGACCGGCGGAGGCCAGAAGGGCTGGGAGCCGAAGAACGAGGGAGACTTCGATAAGGAGCTGGACCACTTCGCTCTCACGCAGCTCTCGGTCCCGGTCGACATCGACGGTCAGGCTCACGTCATCCTGTTCACTGGGCAGCGCGAGGAGGCCCTCAAGGACGAGATGAAGGAGACCGGTATCTCGCTGGTCGCTGGCACCACGGTCGGCGTCAAGTTCCTTCGCCTCAAGGGCAAGCAGAAGATCTACTCGGTGAAGCTGGTAGCAGCAGCCGAGTGATAAGCGGCTGAGGACGAGCGCGAACTCTCATCTAAGCGGGGGCCCTTCGGGGCCCCCGTATCCACCAAAGGAGAACCATGCAGGCACACACGTTCTTCGACAACAACTCATCTCTTTACGAGGTTCAGGTGACCGGGACTGCCAAGGAGTGGCGCGACATCTTCATAGACCTCGACTACGCTCGACAGGATGACGTCGAGGAGCCCGCCACTCGGCGACTCCTTGAGCTGCTTGAGGAGCGGGGACTCTCGGCTTGAAGACCTTGCACAGAACAGTCAAGCGCGGAGTCTCCAACGGAGAGCCGCTGCCAACGCCGTACCCGATCTTCGATGAGAGGAAGATGACGTTCCGTCGTGGTTCTATCACGATGATCGCCGGTCCTCCTGGCTCTATGAAGACGGTGTTCATGCTGAACGTCGTACGGAAGATGGGCACGGAAGTGCCCACCTTGTACCACTCGTCTGACTCTGACGACTTCACCATGGCGTCGCGTACGCTTTCGATGCTGACCGGTAACTCTAGTGACAGCACCGAAGCTGACGTCATGGATCAGAAGCAGTCAGCGTACGACGCGCTCAAGATGATGGACCACATCAGGTGGTCCTTCAAGTCCTCGCCTACGCTCGATCACATGAAGCGGGAAGCGGAAGCTTTCCGTGAGATCAAGGGCGAGTACCCGCACCACACGGTCATCGACATCATGATGGACATCGACTATGAAGGTGCAGGAGAACAGAACTACTGGGCCTTGATGGCAGAGCTTAAGGACATGGCACGTGACCAACAAACGGCCATCACTGTGGTTCATCATACGAGTGAGTCGGCTAAGGGTGGCAGTCCGCCTCCCAGGTCGGCCATCATGGGGAAAGCCAATCAGCTCCCCACCCTCATCCTCACGCTATGGGGTGACGCTTATGCGGGCACCCTGGACATCGCCACCGTCAAGAACCGCTTCGGTCCTCAGGATGCGATGGGCAGGAAGTTCTTCTCGATGATGGCAGATCCTGCGATCTGCCTGGTAGAAGAGATGGAACAGAGGCCTCCGCACCTGTTCCGGGACGGTCCCTACGTTGCCGAAGAGGATAAAGTGAGGTGGGATGATGAGTAGGCCGAGGACGCCAGCGCCCATCAGGTTCTGGGCCAAGGTAGATCCGGGCTGGACTGACGATTGTTGGACCTGGAACGCCAACACCGACAAGGATGGGTATGGTATCTTCTCCATGCCTACAGGTGGACCGCAGGCCAGGAACGTCAAGGCTCACCGCTGGGCGTACGAACAGTACGTCGGTCCAATCCCTGACGGTCTAGTGATAGATCATCTGTGCCGCAATCGTGGATGCGTCAACCCGGGCCACCTTGAGCCGGTAACCGCGAGAGAGAATACGGTTAGGTCCGACAATCCAGTGGCCAAGCTCATGCGGGGCGAACTCCTGACGAGAGAGCGCCTTCCGAATGGAACCTTCCGAACCGGGGCACCGTGGGTAGCGGAGGAAGACAAAATCAACTGGGACAGCGAGGAGTAAGCATGTGTTGTAAGGAGCCGTGCCTAGTCGCGGAGTGGCGAGAGGGTGTCTACGGATACCTGTGCATCAACTGCCAGCACTGGAGCCCAGCGTGAGCACTAACACGTGCGTAGGCTTAACGCCTACGTTCATCTTGCAGAGGAACGGGAAGGGTCTCATGAGCGATCATTCGTACGGCGAGGAACAGTACGGTCAGAAGTGTGGCTCGTGCAATCAGGGTCAGGTCTTGCAGCCGCGCATCTTCGTGGACAAGGACGGCAGCTCGACTACCACACTGGAGTCCGGGTTGTGCGGCCAGTGCGATGGCACTGGCTGGCTGAGCGGAAGGGTGCGGTAATGTCGAAGTGTTCAAGCTGTGGGTTCCGAGGCTGCATCTGCATGCCTGTACCCGCTCCTTCGCCTCCGCCTCCGGGGCCCGGCATTCCGCCAGTGCCTCCGACGCGATGAAGCCATGCAAGGGTTGTGGTTCGGTCACCCGCAAGGTGACCGCGCCCGGTCCCCGCTGTGCAAGCTGCCATAGAGAGGCCAAGAAGGCCTCTAGGCGGGCGTCTCACGGCCGTTGGATACTCAAGACCTACGGACTTACCATCGAGCAGTACGAGGCCCTCTACGAGGCGCAGGGAGGCGTGTGCTTCATCTGTCAGAGAGCGACCGGCAAGACCCGAAGGCTTGCCGTTGACCACGACCACAAGACGGGGTACGTTCGAGGCCTGCTGTGCAAGCCGTGCAACTCGGTGCTCGCACACTTCCGGGACGATACGGATACGGTTCTTCGGGTAGGCTCCTACTTGAGATGGCCCCCAGCATTCAGCGCGATAGGAAAGGTGAAGCCAGATGGCGGAGAAGAACTTCTTCAATGACACGGTGACTATGCCGCGAGAAGAGTACACAGCATTGGTCGATGCGATGGACTTCCTCATGGCCTTGCAGGTTGCGGGCGTAGACAACTGGGAAGGCTATGAAGTGGCCTGCCGGATGGCGAACGGCGAACTGGAAGAGGGTGATTTCTGAGATGGAACTGAGTGACGACGAGCTGGACATGGTTCATGAAGTCCTATACGAAGAGGCGCACTACGGTGACGATGACACGGTGTACGGCGATGGAGACCGATCGATCCTTCTTCGTCAGACCCTCAGGAAGGTGACAGATGAAGCGAAGCGCCGGGGATTTTGGTGGGCCCAGTGACGGGCCTACTGATTACCCTCTTTATCGAGTATCTCCAGTACTGGAGTACTATGGTGGAGAGCCTGCTGAGGATGATCTCAGCTGGAAGCCGTATCTGTGCCCGTTCCACCAGGAAAGAACAGCTTCCGCCTCGGTGAACACCGAGCTGCAAGTGTTCAACTGTCACGCTGGCGATTGCCCCAAAGGCAACGCCATCCAGATCATCATGAAGCAAGAAGGATGGGAATATGCCCGCGCTAAGGAAAGAGCAGAGGCTCTATCTGGAGCGAGCGACACTCCAGTACGCAAGCCATCTGGACGAAGCAGCCGAAGTGCTGGCGGGTCGGGTCTGGAGATGGGTCTCGCGCGTTCAAGCGCTCTGGGCGTCGTTCGTAACCCTCTGCCTGGGCATGAGATGCACGAAGGCAAGCTGTGCATCCCGTACCTGACGGACGCTGGTCCTGTGAACCTCATGTTCCGGTGCATCAAGAATCACGACCACGACGGGCACGGCAAGTACGTCCGTGAGCACGGCATCCCGAGCAATCTGTACAACGTGCAGTCTATCGCCCAGGCTGACGAGTGGATCGTGGTCACCGAAGGGGAGATCGATGCCCTGATCATGAAGCAGATCGGTGTCCCGGCTCTCGCCATCCCTGGCGTGAAGCACTGGAAAGAGCACTGGCCCAACGTGTTCGAGGACTTCTCTCGTGTGTACCTGTTCGAGGACGGTGACGACGCGGGCAAAGAACTGTGGAACAAGATGAGCCACGAGCTTTCGAACGTGATCCGTGTTACCATGCCCAAGGGCGAGGACGTCAACTCGATGTTCTTGAAGCGCGGTGCGGAGTACCTGATCGGCAGGATCAAGAAGTAATGGGCAAGTCGTGGCGCGAGTGGGGAGAGGAGCGCAAAGAGCGCTCCCTCCTGAAAGAGCACACCAACTGGAAGCACGAAGCAGCCGAGGAGCTGGAAGAAATGTCCGAGCACGAGTCGGCGTTCATCATCGTCAACGAGTGGGTCAACGAGGAGGGTTCTGGACAGAGCGAGCTTGTCTCGGTATGGCACACCGAGAACAACGCGTGGATGGATCTCTTCGAGATCGCCAAGGAGCATGGCGTCTTGATCGACGGTGAAGACATGAGCTTCGAGGTTCCCGACCCTAGCCGCCTTGAGGCGGACGAGTACTACATCGAGGAGCGACAGTTCAATGACTAACTTCAACGAGACTCCGTACGACGAGAGTGCTGACGCCGCCACCAAGGCAGCGGAGTTCGACGCTCAGATCGCACAGAACGCAGCGGCGGCAGCCGCTGAGAAGGAGACCGCTGAGGCTCTCCGTATCCGGTACGAAGCAGAAGAGCAGCAGGGAAGGCACCGTCGTGCGTGAAGGCATGTTCGAGCAGGTACTGATCAAGTACGTCAGTGACACGTACGACCACACGGCCAAGTCGGCCAGCATGTACCACGAGATCGAGCACCAGGAAGGTACCATCGGCGGCTACGACTGCGAGACGACGGTCACCATGGACATCTCGTACTACACGACCGACGGCAAGCGTCACTACGAGTCCATCGAAAGCTACATGATCGATGGGTTCATCGAAGACCTGATCGACATCGCAGTGGAGCTTTCCAAGAGTGACTGACAGACCAGCATGGGACGATACGTTCCTGGCTATCGCTAAGATCTGGTCGGAACGTGCGACGTGCTCCCGCCGCAAGGTGGGGGCCGTCGTGGTCCTCAACAACAAGGTCATAGGACAGGGGTATAACGGTGTCGCGTCGAAGCGAACTCACTGCACAGACGGAGGCTGCCCTCGTGGAAGTCTTGGAGTTGAAGAATGTCCTCCAGGATCTGATTACAATCTTTTCCCTTGTCACGCCATCCATGCCGAACACAACGCAATCCTCCAGGCAGGTCTACTGGGATGCGCTGGAGCAGTTCTTTACTGCACAGAAGAACCGTGCAGACAGTGCCTCAACCTCATCGAGCACGCAGGAATAGAGAGGGTAGTAATCAGTGGCAAGGACCATGAAGCTTGAGAGTACGGACGTCTTCCGGGCGGTCGTCACCGGACCCGAGGGCAATATCGTTGCGGTCTACGGACCGCAAGCGGAGAAAGGGCACGCCCGGGACTACAACACCACCTGGGGCCGTGCGCCTGGCACCGTCGTGAGCAAGCAGAAGCTTGAGGCGTACGCTGACGTCGAGTACGACGAGCTTCGAATCAACATCAAGGACATCAAGGCAGGCCTTCGCTGGGTAGAGATCGACAAGAAGGAGTACACGTCGTGACCGCAGACCCGAGTTCGTACATCGAGGCAGCCCTCAAGGAGCTGTCCGAGACCCTCTCGTCCAAGAACGAGGACTACAGGATTGGCGACGGGGAGTTCTCCAACTTCGAGTTCGCCTCGCAAGTTACTGGTAGCACGACCAAGGCTGTCATCCTGAGTCAGCTTGCTATCAAGCTTGGTCGCATCAAGGGACAGCACGAGTCTGGTACGTTCAACTACGAGTCCCTCAAGGACTCGTACAAGGATCTGGCTGGGTACGCGATCATCCTCTACGCTCACGAGCTGCGAGAAGGCGAGGACAGCAAGCCTCTGTGGACCGAGAACGACGTCAAGTTCTCTGCGACACAAGGCTACGGCCCCCATGGCGACTGACCCTGATCCGTGGTGCGACGAGACAACAACCGACGAACCGGAAGTGATCTATGTTCAGGCGAATGTGGAAGAACTTGACCGCCCCGACGATGAACGATGAGCGCAATCCGAACTGGTGCTTCACGCACGGCACGATGTACCCGGCTTGTGCGGGGATGCACTGATGCTGGTACACGAACTGATCGAGTACCTGAAGAGTCTCCCGAAGGAGACTTTGAATTACAAGGTGTGGTCCAACGATGGATGGGGCCTCTCGGATCCGCTCGAAGAGCGTGAGGTCTACGTAGACGACGAAGACAAGAGGGTGTGGATCTGATGGGCGACCACGACAAGAACGACGACGGAGACAGCGATGGCGGCTCGGGTACCACCGAGCCTCAGGACGGCGACCACTGGGAAGATGAGGACGATGACTGAACCGCGTTGCCCGAAGTGTGGCGGAACATTCGAGACGTGCACTTGCGGAGGTAAGTGATGGAGTTCAAGGAGTGGGGCAGGACGCCTCACCTGTTCGGTGATGTGGTCATCACCGAGAAGATCGACGGAACGAACAGCGCTATCGGCTTCGATGATGACGGCACCATCTTCACGCAGTCCCGGCACCGGGAGATCGTTCCCGGCGATGACAACTACGGCTTCGCTGCGTGGGCGTACAAGAACAGCGAGAAGCTGTTCGAACTCCTCGGTCCTGGTCGTCACTTCGGCGAGTGGTGGGGCAAGGGAATCCAGCGGAACTACGGCCAGGAGTCCAAGCGCTTCTCTCTCTTCAACCTCCGCCGACACGACGGACTGTTCAGCCGCGTTGACGGTGTCACTGTGGACACGACCCAAGTGTTGTACCGTGGCGTCTTCACGGACTCTGCTGTGCACGCAGCCATGTTGCAGCTCGCTACGTACGGGAGCGCTCACGTTCCCGGCTTCATGAATCCCGAGGGGGTCGTTACTTTCCATGTCCGTGGCGAGCACGTCTTCAAGACAACACTCAACGGCGACAAGGGGAAGTGGGAACTCCGTGCGGGTAGTCCGGCTGATCTGCAAGGGATGCTTGAAGCCGAAAGGTCGGCCGCACAAGGCGGCCTGCTCCTCGGACCCTAAGGACCAGCATCAGTACAAGCTGATCATTAAGGAGATCAGATGAGAACCATCCTCAGCTTCTGGGGCTGCACACTCTGCGGCTGGCTCAACCCGGAAGGTTCCAACTCTTGTCAGAATTGTAAGCTGGCAAGGTAGCACGCAAAAAGGCCCCCTCTCATTACGAGAGGGGGCTCAGTCTTGCTACTGCACTACCGGCCTTACAGGTCGGGGTGGCGGCTGGATAGGTTCAGGGAACTCAAAACCTTCTCCACTGCCGGGAGCTGCATTATCCGGGTAAGGGTTGCCGCTACGGCCAGGACGGTCGCACCCACTCCCACTGTCGCAGACAGGCCAAGAGCAGGCACTATCAGCGGAGACGCAAACGTAAGGGCGATCAAGCACTGTGCGATCGTCCGTATCACTTTCACCCATTCGGCTTTCACCTATCCTCCTTGCACGGAACCGTAGCTCCGTATTCGTTCGATCTGTTCAGCGGTTTCCTGGTCGAGGTATCCGGTTGCCTGGATACCGAACAGGCTTTGAAGCCCTCTGATGTGAGAGATGGTGGCTTCGTCCATTTCGCCGTTCACGTTGCAACCTAGTACTCGCTGCACGTGCGTAACGGCATCGTGTTCGAACTCTGTTACTGGTCTGATGATGGTCCTCTTGAACCAGAACGGTGCCATCAGGCACCGACCCTAGTCGCGATCCTGTCAACGACCCCCCGGACTTCACGAACGTCTACGTGCACCGCTTCCACCTCTGCCCTCTGAGTCACGAGTGATTCGAGGATTTCGATTCTAGCAGTAAGCTCGCTGATCATGCTGTCCTTCTGCGCATTCTTCTGAATGAGCGCTGATACCTGAACCTGCAAGAGGTCTACCGTATCGACAGCGATCCCCATCGCTGCCGTACCAGCAGTCCTGCGCCCTCCTGCGAATCCACCTATGATTCCGGCCAAGGCTATGGCCGTTGCCACGATCGCTTCTATTCCCATCGTCTCTCCCTAAGTACTCTCCGCCACAGTCCTGAGGACAGCCGTAAGGTAGCCACCTTGAGCGCCACCATTAGGGCCTGGCGGAGCTAGCTGGGTAAATCTCCAGTCATCGATAACGACCAGAGTGCTCTCATTCGCTGCCAGCTCCTGGTAGACGATAACGTCACCAGCCCTGGCGAGAGCTTGGAAGTCTTGCAGACGCTGCCTAGCGTAGCCGTCGGTTCCAACTCGCTGTCCTCCCTTATCTGTCTCTTCATCGAAGCACAGGAATGTATGAGTGATGATCCTCTGACGGATAGATCCTGGCAAGGCTTTGACTTGCCAGCCATTCAGGACCCCACCGAAGCTTGTGTCTGTTCCACGCTTGAGTGTGAACTTGAATGCTACCCAGTTCTGAGGGCCGTTCGGTTGCGGCGTTGCCACGTCTTTGATGCCTGACGTAAACGATGGCGAGTACGTGATGTAAAGAGTCTCGCCTCCCATCTGATCCAGAAGAGAGACCTGCACATCCCCACGCAAAGGCGTGGGGGTTCTGATGGAGAAGAACTTGTACAGCTTAGGCTCTTCGGTGTTGAACCTGATCCTGCCGGTGTTGAGGTACCCGGACGGCAGCAGTTCCAGCGCCTGCTCTACGAGCAGAGCGTCTGTGTTGACAGCGTAGATCTTCCTGTCGGTACCACCGAACATACCCACAGACTTGATAGGTCCAGGCCTGCCAGTAGCGTAGATGTCGCGGGCGTACGCGTACCGCACAGCCTTCGTGGTCTGCTCCTGGATGGTATTGCCCAGGTCCACCCTGTAAAGCCCGCTCTGGCCATCGTGGGCGTTCGTAGAGCCTGTCCACATGAACGTGTCGAAGCCGGTGATGCCAGAGCAACCGCCTGGCGGAGTGAAAAGAAGAGGACCGTAAGAGATGTCACCGTTCGCGTCGATCTCTCCTACCCTGAATCCCTTCGAGGTAGCGATGCCGACGAACGAACCGACGTACGCGTAGATGCTGTTGATCTTCTCACCGGAAGGCATGAGCGCCGTGGCAGCAGTGAAGCCAACGAGCAGCGCTGCTGTACTGGTGTCCAGCGTCGCTTTGTAGATGGTGCCAGTAGTGCCGTCGTTGCCTGCTGCGTAGATGCAGTTCGGGCCCTCGGAGATCGAGGTCCACTGCCACGTCGCATTCGGGTGAGTGAAGATGATGACCTCTGCGCCACCGGCCAGAGGCACTGACGCCAGGACGTTGTCACGTCCGTAGACGACTCTGTTCTTGGCCCACTCGATAGCACCGGAAGTACAAGCGAACGCGACCAGAGAAGCCGCCGCTCCTGCGTCTGTCCCGCTCCATACTCCGCTGGTCTTTAGCTCTAGGAACTTGTCGCCGGTAGACGCGAGGCCAAGGATAGTAGCAGGAGCCGAAGCTCCTGCCGCTACGATCGCCGCGTCTGTGATCTTCCAGAGAAGGTTGCCGTCCGAGTACCAAGCCGCATCGACTCCGGCAGAGGTGACGTAACCCCTGACGAACGACGACGTACCAGCCAGGCCCGTGGCCCTGGCGTTGGACTCACGGAGAAGCTGCATCTGACCAGAACTCCACGGGTCGATACCCAAGGAGTCAGCGAACCTGACGTTGAACTGGTTGTCTGTGTCAGGGTCTTGGTACAAGAGCCCAGCGCCACCGTCGAACGTCGATTGCGACCGAAGCCA
>Ga0193699_10000598_pt1 | contig 15305 bp, 14 predicted proteins | sample L3c2metaG_FD_160095 | JGI IMG/M metagenome (GOLD analysis project Ga0193699, IMG submission 160095) | Soil microbial communities from a riparian zone of the East river system, Colorado, United States - L3c2 | ecosystem: Environmental > Terrestrial > Soil > Riparian zone | place: USA: East... | reverse complement strand
GATTTTGTTGCAAAAGTCGGAGATCAAGAGCATTTGCCATTGCCGCGACTTTTTGAGGCCATTCGTTGCCACCCGCTCCATTTGAGAGCGGCGGCTTTGAGGCAGTGGTACTGACACCCGCAACGCTTACGCAGCACAGGCGACGGCCGCTGGTGGCGGCCGGACCATCAGCTTGGCGAGCCGACGCAGGTTCTGTGCGATGGCCGCGAGCGTGAATTCGTCTTGCGCGCCGCGCGGGCCCCGAAGCCGAAGGCGGCCAAGCTTGAGAATGCGCTTGAGATGGGCAAACAGCATCTCGACGCGTTTACGATCGCGGCGTGATTGCTCGAACGCTTCAGTCTTGGCTAGCGCTCGGGCAACGTCACGGGCCTCCTCATAGATGCTGCGCGGGATTCTGCGCTCTGGGGCTTTCGGACAGCATTTTAGTTTGAGCGGACAAGGGCCGCAGTCATAGGTGCTTGCGCGATAGAGGACCGTCTCGCCATCATTGATCAGCTTGCCCGTCGTCGTAAGGGTCTTGCCCGCCGGGCAGGTATAGACATTGCGCTCCTTATCGAACGTGAAGTCCTCACGGCTCAATGAGCCATCCTCTCGCTTGGACTTATCGATCACCGGAATGTGGGGCGCGATATCCTTGTCTTTGACGAGCCAGTTGAGCGTTGCCGCCGACCCGTAGGCCGTATCAGCTGCGAGCCACTTCGGCTTGATATCGAAGCGCTCCTCGGTGCGCTCAACCATGGCCTTGGCCGCGCCGACCTCGGCCTGGCGGATAGCGCGCGAGGCCTCGACATCCATGATGACGCCAAACTTCACGTCGATCAGATAGTTGTCGGCGTAGGCGAAGAATGCCGGCCCTCGCATCGCCCCCGTCCATTGCGCGGCGGGATCGGAGGGCGAAACGAACTTCGGGGTGGTGTCGCTCGCCGCACCGAAGGCCGCGTCATCGAGGGTTGCCAGATACTCCTTCACAGCGCGGCTTGCCGTCTTGCGATCACATGTCTTTTGCCATTCCGAGCCCGGGATCGAGCGCTGCTTGTTGGCGTCGGCCGCAATCAGGCTCGCATCCACTGCAAACCCTTCTCCCCCAACGAGGTCGGCTGCGATACACGCCTTGACGACACGCTCGAATACTTGGCGAAAGATCCCGCTGTCACGGAAGCGCTCATTGCGTGCACGCGAGAACGCTGAATGATCAGGGATTTTGTGTTCTATGCCGAGCTTGCAAAACCAGCGATAGGCGAAGTTCACCTGCACCTCGCGGCACAGCAACCGCTCCGATCGCAGCCCAAAGACATAACCGATGATCAGCATCCGGATCATCAGAACCGGATCGATCGAAGGCCGGCCGAGCATTGGATAGTGCGGTGCAAGTTCTGGGTAAACCCACGACAGATCGAGAACGGCGTCGATCTGGCGCACCAGATGATCATCAGGGACGGCCTCATCGAGGCGAAACTCGTAAAACAGAGGACCCTGGTCGTTGTTCTGACGTCCCATCATCGCACGTCTCCGACGCTAAATGTCGTCAGAAGACGGAATCACTGTTCGCCAATGCCTTCAAATCACTTCTGCAACAAAATCTGCCAATAGTTGCCATCAGCCAACTGCTAATCAATCACCTCGTCTGCAAATACGCGCAGGGCTGACACTTCGACGAGCCAGTGACAGCTGATGCCGCGCACGACCGGCTGATGCAGGAGCAGATCGAGCCCGCGCGATAGATTGGCAATTATTTTGCGGCCTGCTCGAAGCCGCTATCGGTCCAGCGCTTGCGCATGTCCGGGCCGGTGAGGGCCGCGATGAAGGCGCGCGCGTTGGCTGGATCGGTGCTGCTCGCCGGAATGGCGGCGGCATAGACCGTCCAGAGCTGGATCGCCTCCGGCAGCGGACCAACGAGCATGGCGTCCTTGTGGTGGATATCGCTGATCAGAACGACGGCGATGTCGGCCTGGCCCTCCGCGACCTTGGCCGCGGCGTCATTGCCGCCGGTGGCGATAAGGCCCTTCTCCGTGACCTGGTCCCTAATTCCCATGGCATCGGCCAATTTCATCAGGTGTTCGACGGATGTCGCGCGGAGCTTCGGGTCGGTGTAGGCGATCGTCTTGGCGCCGGTCAGCGCCTGTTTCACCGCCTCGGGTGTCGAGATGTCGGGTCGCGGCGTGCCGGCGCGCACCACCACGCCGAGGCCGACACGGCCGATATCGACGCGGCTGCCAGGTGTGATCTTGCCGGTCTTCTCCAACTCCGCCATCAGTGGCGCGGAGGCGATAACCAGGTCGGCGGGATTGCCAGACGCGATGGCGTCACGCAGCAGCCCAGTGGGCCCGACCGTGACCTGAAACTTGTGTCCGGTCTTGAGCGAGTAGTCGTCGATCATGCCGCCGACCACGCCGCGCACGGCGCCGGCGGAGATGACCTTCAAATCCGCGGCGGAGGCCGGGGCTGCCAGCGCTGCTCCGATGGCGAGTGCGAGTGCGAGTGCGACCTTGTAATTCGCTTTCATGGTCTCGCTCCGCTCAGGTTTCGTTCTTGATATTGTTGTCGCGGATGATCTTGCCCCAGAGCGGCAGTTCCTCGGCGATCGTCGCGCGCAATTCGTCGGGCGTCGGCAGTGCCAGTTCGACGCGATATTTGTTGACCAGGATGTCGGCCGTCCCCGGCTCGCGCGCGGTGGCGGCGACGTCGCGGTAGAACCGGTCGATCACCGGCTTCGGTGTTGCCGCGGGCGCGAAGAAGCCGAACCATGAATAGGCGTGGAAGTTCGCGATGCCGCTTTCGACCGCGGTCGGCGTGTCCGGCAGGAATGCCGCGCGTTGCTCGCCGCATTGAACCAGCGCTCGGAATTGCCCGGACTCGATGAACGGCGCCAGGCTCGCGGTCGAACTGATGATCAGGTCGACATGGCCGGCCAGCGCGTCGTTCGCCGCCGGCGCGACGCCGCGATACGGCACATGCACCAGGCGCGCGCCGGTGATCTGGCTCACCGCGGCCACGGTGAGGTGGCCGTTGCTGCCGATGCCGGTCGTCGCATAGGTCAGCGTGCCGGGCGCGGCCTTCGCCGCCGCGACCACGTCGGCCAGCGTGCGATAGGACCGCGCGGCGGACGTACACAGCACCATGGCGCCGCGCGCCACCATCGTGACCGGCTCGAAATCTTTCTGCACATCGTAGGGCAGGTCCTTCATCAGCAGCGAGCTCACCACGAAGCTGTCCGCTGCCAGCAGCCAGGTGGCGCCGTCGGGCGGCGCGCGCGCCACCAAGGTTGCGCCGATCGACGCGGAAGCGCCCGGTCTGTTCTCGACAACGACCGTGGTGCCGAGGCGTTGCCGCAGGCCGGGCTGCAGCAGGCGCGCGACCGCGTCGGACGAGCCGCCGGCGGGAAATGGACTGATGATTCGGACTGTCGCCGGAACCGGCTGAGCCCGCGCGGCAATGGGCGCCAAAAGGCCGGCCGCGATCACCGAACGCCTGGCCAGCATGTCGCCGCCTCCCCCTTTTATTCTTTGGGGCGATGATACGCCTAAAAGGCGGCTTCACAATCGCCCCCGGCGGGGGCGCGCGGGCTTAGAGCGTGTCCGGCGCCTACACTCTCTCGATGATCGTCAAACCACGGCGCCGATCGGTCAAATATAGCAACCCGCGTTCGTCCACGGTCACGTCGTTGCTCTGCACACGATCGGCACCCTCCGGCACGTCCGGGATGAAGTACGCGACCTCTTTCAGAGAATGCGGGTTCGACACGTCGATCACCCGCAGCCCACAGGCGAACCAGGCCGTGGGGATTTCCGTGCCGGTGACGATCTCGCAGGGCTGGTGGCATCCGGTCGACAAAGGTTGCGGCCCGTCTTCGAGGCCCTCGACCTGATAGCTGCCGACGGGAACTGGATTGCGCTCGTCGGTGATGTCCACCATCCAGAGGAAGGCCGGCGTGCCGTCCAGCGGGCGATAGACGTCTTCGTCGGCGACCACCATGTATTTCCGGCCGCGAATGTCGAACGGCAGCGGCAGCGTCGTGTGCGTCGGACAGTGATAAGGCGGCGACCAGTCCAGCCCGGAAATGCGCTTCGGCTTGGTGATGTCATCGACGTCCAGGATGACGAAACCGCCCTGCCAGTAGCTGGTGTAGAGGCGATTACCCCGCCGCAGAGGATGATGGCAGCGGTGAGCGGTCTTCTCCCAGGTCGGCGTCTCGCCGCCTGCGGTCCACTGCCCCGGCATCCACCAGCGCCCGACTTCGACCGGCTTGGTCGGGTCGATGAGATCGAGAATGATCACGATGTGTGCCAGATAGCCCTCAGCGGTCGAGGACAGATAGGCGTAGCGATTGTCGAGATCGAAGCGGTGCACGCCCTGCCCGCCGGTTTCCCAGCGGTTCAGCAGATGCGGCTTGCGCGGATTGGAGACGTCGAAGATCGCGGCGCCGCCCTTGAAATCCGCCGGCGGCGGATTGGGATCGTTGAAGTTGAACTCCTGATTGATGACCATGGTGTCGCCGGCCATGCGGATCTTGTGCGAATGTGTGCCCGGCGGCATTTTCAGTTCGGCGATCACGATTGGATTTTTGGGATCGCGCACGTCGATGATCGTGGTGCCGTGCGGCGCCCGCATGTGGCCGACAAAAGCAACGCCGTTGCGGACGATGACTTGGCCGCCGCCGGCAACGTCGACATATCCCACCTGCTTCATGCCATGCGCTTTAGCCATTCCATCATTCCTTCTTGCCGGTCGCGCAACTGCTGCCGCGAATGAAACTTATTGAGCCTTCACGCCCGCCGTCTCGATCACCTTCGCCCACTTGGCGATTTCGGTTTTCACGTAAGCCGAAAACGCGTCGGGCGTGCCGCCGATGACATCTATTCCCTGTGGCGCAAAGGCGGCGCGCACCTCCTCGGTCTGGATCACCGCATTGGCGGTCTGCGCAAGCTTGTCGACGATGTCTTTCGGCGTGCCGGCCGGCGCAAAGAGCCCGAACCAGACGCCAGTGTCGAAACCTTTGAGCCCAAGCTCGTCCATGGTCGCAAGATCGGGCGCGGCGCTCGAGCGCTTGAGCTGCGTCGACGCCAGCGCGATCAGATTGCCCGATTTGAGTTGCGAGATCGCGGTCGGCGCCGGCACGAACATCATGGACGTCTGGCCGGCCAGCAGATCGGTCATCGCCTGCGAACTGCCCTTGTAGGGCACGTGCACGAGCTTCACGCCGGCCATCATGCTGAACAGTTCGGCCGACAGATGCGGCGACGTCCCGATGCCCGACGACGCGTAGGCAATCTCGCCCGGTTTGCTGCGCGCCTTCGCGATCAGTTCATCCACGGTCTTCACGCCGAGCGAGGGATGCACCACCAGGATGTTGGGCACGCCGGCGAGCAGTACAATCGGCGTCAGATCTTTGACGAGATCGAAGCCGGCATTCGGCATCAGCGTCGCGTTCACGGTGACGGAGGCCGAGCCGAACAGCAGGGTGTAGCCGTCCGCCGGCGCATGCGCGACGAAGGTGGTGGCGATATTGCCGCCGGCGCCGGGCCGGTTCTCGACGACGAAGGACTGGCCGAGTGCCTGCCCCATCTTCTGCCCGACGATGCGCGCCGTGACGTCGGTGGACGCGCCGGCGGCAAGCCCGACGATCACGCGGACCGGCCGGCTCGGGTATGCATCCTGGGCCGAGGCGGACGCGACAAACAGCAATGACGCCAGCGGCGCAAAAACCAGTTTCCAGCGCATCAGCATTTTCCCTTCGGCTTAAACAGGACCAGCACAGCCACCGTGTCGGCGCTTCTTGATTGGCGCACTCCGCGGGAGGCTCTCCACGGCGGCTGGGTTAGCCGCTTGCATGTATTAGCGATAGGTGGAAAAATATGAAGGGGACATAAGGCATAGCTAATGGCCACGGATCAGGACTGGGAGAAGAAAATCGGCCGCCGGCTGCGGCTCCGTGACCTCCATGTCGTGTTTACCGTAGCCGATTGCGGCAGCATGGCGAAGGCGGCCGAAAGCCTCCGCGTGACCCAATCCGCCGTCTCTCAGATGATTGCGGACGTCGAGCAGGAACTTGGCGTGCGGCTCTTTGATCGAAGCCGCCGCGGCGTCGAGGCGACGATCTACGGCCAGGCGCTGATCAAACGGGGCAAGGCGGCATTCGACGAGCTGCGGCTCGGCATTCAAGAGATCGACTATCTCAGAAACGAAGGCATAGGCGAGATCCGGATCGGCTGTCCGGAAACGATCGCCGCTTCCGTGCTTCCAACCGCGATCGACAATTTCTCAAGCCGGTGGCCGGGTGTCGTACTCGAAGTCGAAACCTTCGCCGGAGATGCCGCGGCAGCCAAGCTGCGCGACCGCAGCATCGATCTCGTCCTGGCGCGCGACGGACCTGGTCTCAAAAGCCTGGCCGCCTCCGACGACTTCACGATCACGACGCTTTTCGAAGACCGGCTGAGTGTCGTGGTCAGCGCGAACAGCCCTTGGGCGAAGCTCCGGCAGATCGGTCTGGCCGACCTTAAGGGCGCGCCCTGGATCGTCCTGCCCTACGGCTGGGGCGAAGATATTCTGCCAGCGGCATTTGCGTCGCACGGATTGCCGCCTCCCCGCATCGCCCTGAAGACGTCTTCGATTCACTTGCGCCTCCATCTCCTGGCGACGGGAAGGTTCGTGAGCGCGCTGCCTGCGTCCGTGCTGGCCCTGCACCAAGAACGTTTCAACTTGAAAGAGCTGCGCATTGCGTTGCCCAAAACGCCGTATGCGGTCGCCATAGTGACCTTGAAAAATCGGACACTCAGCCCGGTGGTCGATCACTTCATTCGTTCGACGGCAGCGCGATTTGAGAAGCCTTCCCGGCATGGAGCAACGTCGAGCCCTCCACAGGTCTAGTTCACGCCTGTTTCACAGCCGCCTTGCGCCCGAGCCAGCGCCGGAGCAATCGCGGCTTTTCCGGCTTGCGCAAAAGCATGATGTCGCTGACCAGTTTGGCGCCGCCGCGCCGTCGCTCCAGCACGAGCTTGCGGCTGTGGAATTGCTCCAGCTCCGGGCGATGGCCGACGCTGATGATGGTCATCCCCTCCATTTCGTCTGACAGCAATTTCATCAGGGCATCCTGGCTCTTCGGATCCAGCGCGGACGTCGCCTCATCGAGCACGATGATGTCGGGACGGTGCAGCAGCACGCGCGCGATGGTCAAACGCTGCTTCTCGCCGCCGGACAAAGTCTGGTCCCAGGGCGCCTCTTCCTCGAGCCGGTCCTTGAGATGGGCAAGCCCGACCTTTTCCAGCATCGCCGCGATCTCTTCGGGCAGCCAGTCTTCCGCGGCGCCGGGATAGGCGGCGGCGCGGCGCAGCGTGCCGGTCGGCACATAAGGCCGTTGCGGCAACAGAAAGAGCCGAGAATCCTTTTTGATCTGCACCTCGCCGCCGCCCCATGGCCACAAGCCCGCGATGGCGCGCACCAGCGTGCTCTTGCCGGTGCCGCTTTCGCCTGCAACGAGCACGCGCTCGCCGGCTTTGATGATGACCTCGGTGTCGTCAACCACGGCCGTGCCATCGTCGAGCGCGACCGAGAGATCGAGCAGCTTCATCGCCGCGTCGTCGGTCTCGCCGCGCTTGATGCGGTTGAAGCCCTCGCCGGTCTCGGCCTTCTCCAGCGCGTCGAGCGACACCATCAGCGAGGCGATACGCCGCGCCGAGGCGTTCCAATCGGCGAGCCGCGGATAATTGTCGACCAGCCAAGAGAACGCCGCCTGCACGATGGTGAAGGCGGACGCCGCCTGCATGACCTGACCGAGCGACATCGAACCGTCGAGAAATTTCGGCGCGCACAGGATGATCGGGACGACCGGCGCGATGATCGACGAGCCTTGCGACACGATCGTCGTCTTCATGTGCTGGCGGCACAGCTCGCGCCAGCGCCGCAACACCGCGGTCAACGACCGGTCGATGCCCGCCCGCTCTTCCTCTTCGCCGCCCAAGAGCGCGATGCTCTCGCCGTTCTCGCGCACGCGCGTGAGCTGGTAGCGGTAATCCGCCTCGGCCTGGTTCTTCGCTTCGGAAACGGAAACGAATTTGCGGCCGACAATCGTCATCGCGCCGCTCGCCAGCGTCGCATAGAGAATGGCCGCGATGACGAGAAAGCCCGGAATGGTGACGGCGACACCGCCGAGCGTGACACTCAGGGCGCCGCCGATGGTCCACAGCACGGTGATGAAGGTCAGCGCCGACAGCCCCGCTTGCAGCACGCCGACGGCAAAGTCGACCGGTGCATCGGTCGAGACCCGCAGGTCCTCGGTGAGCCGGCCTTCCGGGTTCTGGTGATCGCCGCTGACGAGATTAAGCTGATAATAACGACCGTTCTTAAGCCAACGGCTGATCACCGCGTCGGACACCCAGGCGCGCCACCGGCGTTGCGTGCTCATGCGCGCCCATACGTTGGTCATGCCGAACAGCACGCTCGCCGCGGCCAGCGGGAAGAACACCGTGGAGAGGTAAAGCACCGTGGCGCCTTGGCGCTTTTCCAGCGCGTCGAAGATCGCCCGGTTCCAGAGGTTGATGCCGTACAGCGCCGCGAGGTTGGCGAGGATGAGAACCAGCAGGCTAAGGGTCAGCACCCAGGCCAGCCGGTCGCCACGGTTGCGGCTCCAAAAGCCCTGCGCCGTATGCCAGAAGCGCTGCAACAGATACTTTTTCCGGAGCTTTTCCTCGTCGCCGCGCGAGAAGGATTCGAGCGCCTGCTCCGCCGTTTCCGCCTCTTTTTCCTTTTCGGAAATATCGTCGATGGACGGCTTTTTGACCTCGTTGTTGTCGGTGTCGCCTTCGGCCTTGAAGCCCTTGTCGCCGGAATTGTCCGGAGCAGATTTTTCTGAGGATGTCATGAGTCGCTGTTTCACCGCGGGCGCGTGTTATGCCATTTTGACGACTAAGCGGTGAGCGCCGGGGAAAGTTCCATCGCCGGCCAGCCGATCCGGGGCGTACTGAAAATCCGATGAACATTTTCCGCCTCTATGGCCGGGTGCTCACGTTGCTGGGCTCCGAAACCCGGCTGGCCTGGACGCTGGCGGTCGCCAACGTTGCGCTGGCGTCGGCGCAATTTGCCGAGCCGGTGCTGCTCGGCCGGATCATCGACACGCTGACCGGCGCGCAGACGCGCGGCACGCCGCCGTCATGGGCGGAGCTGGGCGTATTGCTATCCGCCTGGGCTGGCTTTGGCCTTTTCACCATCGCCTGCGGGACCCTGATAGCGCTCTATGCCGACCGCCTGTCGCATCGCCGCCGTCACGTCGTGCTGACCGGCTATTTCGAGCACGTGCTGCAGCTGCCGCTGACCTACCACGGCAACACCCATTCCGGCCGCCTGATGAAGGTGATGCTACAGGGCACGGACGCGCTGTGGGGTCTCTGGCTCGGGTTTTTCCGCGAGCACCTCGCCTCCTTCATATCGCTGTTGGTGCTGCTGCCGATTTCGCTGTTCATCAACTGGAGGCTGGCGCTGCTGCTGATCGTGCTGTGCGTGGTGTTTGCCGGCTTGACCGCGCTCATCGTGCGCAAGACCGAAACGCTACAGAGCTCGGTCGAGGGCCACTATTCCGACCTGGCCGAGCGTGCCTCCGACACGCTGGGCAATATCGCTCTGGTGCAGAGCTTCTCCCGGCTTGATGCCGAAGTCGTCGAACTGCGCCAGATCGTCGAGCGGCTGCTCGCCGCCCAAATGCCGGTGCTGTCGTGGTGGGCGCTGGCGGTGGTGCTGACGCGGACCTCGACCACCTTGACGGTGCTGGCGATCATCGTCGTCGGAACGCTGCTGCACATCAACGGCCAGGCGACCATCGGCGAGATGGTCACCTTCATGAACTTTGCAGGCTTGATCATCATCCGGCTCGAAGGCTCGGTCAGCTTCGTCAACAAGGTAATGTCGGAAGCGCCGCGCTTACGCGAATTCTTTCAGGTGTGGGACACGGTGCCCGCCATTCGCGACCGGCCGGACGCGATCGATCCGGGCCGGTTGAACGGCCGGGTGGAATTCAAGGACGTGTCGTTCTCGTACGACGGCGAGCGCATGGCCGCGGTCGACCTGAACTTCACCGTGAAGCCCGGCGAGATGATCGCGCTGGTCGGCGCCACCGGCGCCGGCAAGTCTACGGCCATTGCGCTTTTACACCGCGCCTTCGATCCGCAGTCGGGCGTCATCGAGATCGACGGCGCCGACATCCGCAGCTTCAAGCTGGCGGCGCTGCGCCGGAATATCGGCGTGGTGTTTCAGGAAGCGCTGCTGTTCAACCGCACGATTGCCGACAACCTGCGCGTCGGCAAAGCGGATGCGACCGAGACCGAGATGCGCGAGGCGGCGACCCGCGCCCAGGCGATGGATTTCATCGACGGCAAATTCCATGGTTTTTCCGACAACGTCGGCGAACGTGGCCGCTCTTTGTCCGGCGGCGAGCGCCAGCGGCTGTCGATTGCGCGTGCTTTGCTGAAGGATCCGCCGATCCTGATCCTCGACGAGGCCACCAGCGCGCTCGATGCCGACACCGAGGGCAAGGTGATGCGGGCGCTGGACGAAGTGATGAAGAACCGCACCACCTTTGTCATCGCCCACCGGCTGGCGACGGTGCGCAAGGCGTCACGCATTCTGGTGTTCGAGGCGGGCAGAATTGTCGAGAGCGGCACCTTCGACGAACTGGTCGCGGCCAATGGCCGGTTCGCCGGCCTGGCGCGGCAGCAGCTTATTGTGACGGAGCCGATGGCGGCGCCGGCCGCCCTTTAATTCGTGTAGGGCGCGGGCCGCGGCTGGAGCGGCGTCTGCTCTTCCACCGGGACTTCGCCGCGCACGGGCGCGCTGCGGCGGACTTGCATGTATTCCCGGCTCATCGGATTGGGCAGTTGGAACCGCTCTTGTTGGGCGAATTGGGCCAATTGCTGGGTGCTTGGAATCGACGGCGCGGCTTGTACGCTCAGTGACAACACCAGCAGAACGCCAAGCCAAACGGCCAGCAAACTGGCCCGATAGATGATTTGCACGGTGACAACCCCCAAGCGGTTAATGCACCTCAACCCCGGGCAGGCGTGGTGGTTCCGGTAAAACACAGCGATTTCTTGGAAACTTCCGGGTTCGACCCGCTAGGCGCTATTGCGTGGCGACGATGAAGTCCGTTTCGGAGCCGGTCTCTTCGCTCAGGGCATTGTCCGACACGATCAGCGACGAGCCCACCGCCAGCAATTCGGAGATGCGCTCGACCGCCTCCTTCGGCATCTCGAAGCGCTCCAGCGCCTCGGCGGCGGCCGGCGCGTGCGTCAGATCGAAGGCCAGCTTGGTGCGCCGGTCGATCTCCTTCGGCGACAGCTTCTTGGCGCCGCGGCCGTGCTCGGCCTTCGGCGCATAGCCGCTCGGGATCGTCACCGCGGTCCAGCGCGCCTGCCCGTCCTTGATCGCCATCGCCGTGAACACATGCGTGCCCCACGGCTTGTCGGGATCGGCAATGGTCACCGGCATGTCGAACAGCGGCGCGAAACCCTGGCGCACATAGAGCTTGCCGGTTTTGCGGCTGACGAAAACCTGCACCGGCCCCTTGTGCTTGCGCGTTTCGGCCGGCTTCACAGGGTCGGGCAATGACACGTTGGCACCGGGCAGCGTGGCGATGTCGGGCACCGCGAGCTTGGCGGCGACGTTCTCCGCGGCCGGACTTTCAGCCGTGACCGACCGGGCCGCGATCTGCACGGTCCCGGTCGTCGGCACCGACGCGCTCGGCGCCTCGTGCGGCGGCTCAGGCAGTTTCGGCGTAAACAGACGCGCGCTCTTGATCTCCACCGGCGCCACCGGATCGCGCACGATGATGACGCGGACGCCGAGCTTGGTGACCTTGAACAGCCCGGAGGCGAACGGCCCCGGCAGACGGATGCAGCCGTGCGAGGCGGCGTGGCCAGGCAGCGGGCCCTCGTGCAGCGCGATGCCGGACCAGGTGATGCGCTGCATATAGGGCATCGGCGCGCTGCTGTAGAGATTGGACTCGTGGTAGCGCGCCTTGGAAATGACGGCGAAGACGCCGAGCGGCGTCTCGTGGCCGAACGTCCCGGTCGAGACCGGCGCTTCCGCAATCTGCTTGCCGTCGCTGAACAGCGCGACGCGCTGCTTGGCGATCGACACCACGATCTGCAGCGGCCCGGTCGGCGCCGGAAATTTGGCGGCGTCTTTGTCATAGCGCGTCGAGTGCGCACGCCGCTTCACCGGCGGATCAAAACCCGGATCGGGCGCCGCCTGCTCGCGCGGCACGCGCGACCAGTCGAACCAGCCCGCTTGCGCTGGACCGGCCGAAAACGCCGCTAACAAAATGAGACAGGTGGCAGGACGCGCACAGGCCTTCACCAGACCGACAACTTCCAAGGGCCTCACGTCGCTCTCCAAGTCCTATGCTCGCGCAAGAGTGTGATGGCCGATTGCGCGATTCGCACCTAAAGCTTTGTCGAACTCCACCGCGATTAGGTTCAATAAAACTTTAGATTTCGTTGCCGCGGTCCACGGCATCCTTATACCGGGCTTCATTTAGTCCCACATCGGTTCGAACCAATCGAATGATGGGAACTTTTCCCGTCCCTGCGGCTTGTCATCAGGTCCAGCCTCCGGTGGCTGGTGCTTTCCCAACAATTGGAGTCGTCATGCAGTTTCCTGCCAAGATCTTACTCGCGACCCTGGTGCTGGCCGCGCTGCCGATGGCAGCGCAGGCGCAAGGCACCGTACGCGGCGCCGAGCAAGGCGCGCGCCAGGGTGAACGCGACGCGGGGCCGGTCGGCGCCGTGGTCGGCGGCACGCTCGGCGCGGTGGCCGGCACCGTCGGCGGCATTCTCGGCGTCGAAGAGCGCCCGCGCTTCCGCACCTATGTCGTCGAGCAGCGCGTGCCTTCTTATCGCTACGAGAGCGAATTCCGCGTCGGCGCGGTACTGCCGGAGCAAGGCGTGACCTATTACGAGGTGCCTGCCGAATATCACGTCACCCCGGGCTATCGCTACACCTACGTCAACGACCGCCCCGTGCTGGTCGATCCGCGCACGCGTCAGATCGTCCAGATCATCGAATAATTGCTTTCCCCCGTCGCAACCGAAGGAGTCACATATGTTTAAAGTCATTACTGCTGCCACTGTTGCTGCACTGACCCTGGGCGTCGCATTCGCGCCGCAACCGGCGGCCGCGCGCGACGGCCAGATCGCGGCCGGCGTCATCGGCGGCCTCGCCGTCGGCGCCATCGTCGGCTCGCAGATCAATCGCGATGATGGTTATCGCGGCGACCGCGGCTATTACCGCGCCAGCGGCTACCAGCGTGAATGTTACATCGAGCGCCGCGACTTCGAAGACCGCTACGGCCGTCTGCACGTCCGCAACGTCCGGGTCTGCAACTAGTCCATTTAAGCGGATGGCGTAAAGCCGGCGCGGCCGGCCCGCCCCTCGCAGGAAACGTCCCGCGCGCTTCGGTGTTCGGCCGTGTCGATGGAGCGCTCGGGCCTTAAAGTCCCAACTCAAAACCCCGCCGGCGACGGCGGGGTTTTTTCGTGGGGCGCTCGTCTCTGAGGAGATATTCCTCGGCACCACAACGCTGGCTGGCTAGATTTTTAGGCTGATCCAAATACCTTTTTAGGCAGGTCCAAATGATTTTTCTGACTTCGATTGGAGCGAATTCAAGAGTTCTTCGTTTGGTATTCGACAGGTGAAAAGTCTCTGGCGCACCCGTTGCCGTCCCAGCTTGCGAACCGCCGGGGCTTGGAGAATCGCATGGCTACGTCAACTCTCGCGCCCGGCAAGAAATCTGAAAAAGTCTCTAAACCCGTCACGATGGACATCACCCTTCATGTGAATGGCCACGCGCAAAAATTGGCCGTCGCTCCCTGGACAACCCTGCTCGACGCTCTGCGCGAGCATCTCGACCTGACCGGCACTAAGAAGGGCTGCGATCACGGGCAATGCGGCGCATGCACCGTGCTCGTCGACGGACGGCGGGTGAATTCCTGCCTCACACTCGCCGTCATGAAAGATGGCGCCGAAGTCGTAACGATCGAAGGCCTCGCCAGTAACGGCGCGCTGCATGCCGTGCAGCAGGCGTTCATCGACCATGACGCATTCCAATGCGGCTACTGTACGCCCGGTCAAATCTGCTCCGCCGCGGGCCTCATTGCCGAGGGCAAAGCGAAAACCCCCGACGAAATCCGCGAGTTGATGAGCGGCAATATTTGTCGGTGTGGGGCTTACCCCAACATCGTCGCTGCGATCCAGCAGGCGATGGGGAGCAAGCCATGATCAACTTTCAATATGCTCGGGCGACCAATGTCGCCGATGCGGTGCGGCAAATCGCGGCCGATCCGACGGCCAAGTTCATCGCGGGCGGCACCAATCTCATCGACCTGATGAAGTACGACGTCGAGCACCCGCAACGGCTCATCGACATCACGCGACTGCCCCTGAAGACGATCGAGAAAACTCCGGATGGAGGCTTGCGGATAGGCGCCCTCGTGCCAAACAGCGATCTCGCCTACCACCCGCTGATCGAGCAGCAATATCCATTGCTGTCGAGTGCGACCCTCGCCGGCGCGTCGCAGCAATTGCGCAACATGGCCTCGACCGGCGGCAACCTGCTGCAGCGGACGCGCTGCTTCTATTTCTACGACATCGCGACGCCCTGCAACAAACGCGAACCCGGCAGCGGATGCTCCGCGATCAAAGGTATAAACCGTATCAATGCGATCCTTGGAACGAGTGAGTCCTGCATCGCGACGCACCCCTCCGATATGTGCGTCGCGCTGGCGGCGCTCGAGGCCAAGGTCCACGTGGCAGGACCGGCCGGAGAACGCGCTATTGCGTTTGCCGATTTCCACCGGTTGCCTGGCGATACGCCACAGATCGACAATAATCTGCAGCCGGACGAGATCATCACGGCGATCGAGCTTCCGGCGCGGGGGTTTTCTGCCAACCACAGCTATCTGAAAATCCGCGATCGCCTCTCCTATGCGTTCGCGCTGGTGTCGGTCGCAGCCGCGCTGGAGCTCGATGGAGGCCGCATCAAGGAAGCCCGTCTCGCGCTTGGCGGCGTGGCACACAAACCGTGGCGCAAGCCAGAAGCGGAAGCGGCGCTGCGCGGACAGTCGCCCGATGCGGCGGCCTTCGGCAAGGCCGCCGACGTGTTGCTGCAGGGTGCAAAGGGATTCGGACACAACGACTTCAAGATCGATCTGGCGCGCCGCGCCATCGTTCGTACGCTGACCCAGGCCGCGCGGGGCACGCCGCAAATCCAATCCGTCAAGAAAATCCGGTGAGTGTCATGACACCCTACATTGGGACCCCCGCAT
>Ga0193699_10000597_pt1 | contig 15341 bp, 18 predicted proteins | sample L3c2metaG_FD_160095 | JGI IMG/M metagenome (GOLD analysis project Ga0193699, IMG submission 160095) | Soil microbial communities from a riparian zone of the East river system, Colorado, United States - L3c2 | ecosystem: Environmental > Terrestrial > Soil > Riparian zone | place: USA: East... | reverse complement strand
CGGCTGCGCCATTTCCATTGCACTCAGGGACGCGGGCTGCTCAGTCGTCGCCAATTATGCCAGCGATGACGCGAAGGCGGACTCGTTTACGCGCGAGACCGGGATTGCCGCGCGCAAATGGGACGTGTCCGATTTCGACGCCTGCGTTGCCGCCGCCAACACCATCGCCGGCGAGGTCGGCCCAGTCGAGATCCTCGTCAACAATGCCGGTATCACGCGCGACGGAACCATGCGCAAGATGAGCCGGGTGAATTGGGATCAGGTGCTGGACACCAATCTCGGCGGTTGCTTCAACATGTGCAAAGCCGTCTGGGAAGGTATGCTGGCGCGCAATTTCGGCCGCATCGTCAATATCGGCTCCATCAACGGTCAAGCCGGCCAATATGGCCAAGTCAATTACGCAGCGGCCAAATCGGGCATCCACGGTTTCACCAAGGCGCTCGCCCAGGAAGGGGCCGCCAAAGGCATCACCGTGAACGCCATCGCGCCCGGCTATATCGATACCGATATGGTCTCGGCGGTGCCGGCCAATGTGCTGGAAAAGATCGTGGCCCGCATTCCCGTCGGCCGCCTGGGCCAAGCGCATGAGATCGCCCGCGGCGTGGCTTTCCTGGTTGCGGACCAGGCGGGGTTCGTCACCGGCTCGACGCTCTCCATCAATGGCGGCCAGCATATGTATTGACCGGACGGGCTTGACCCGGCCACCGAGCCGGCGCATGTCCATGCCCCGAAATGACCCTTTCAATGGCTGAATGGCCCGCTCGCGCGGGCCATGACATATAAGAACCATGGCCGTTCTCTCCCTCGTCGAAGTGCAAAATCTCACCTGCGAGCGGGGCGGCCGGCGCATTTTCAAGGACATCACTTTCGCCGCCGCCGCCGGGCAGGTGCTGACCTTGGAAGGACCCAACGGCGCGGGGAAAAGTTCGGCGCTGCGCATTCTTGCTGGGCTGCTTCCGCAAGCGGCGGGGGACATCCGCCTACAGATGACTGCGGGCTATGCTGTCACCGACCCCGAAGAACGCGGCCGGCTCGTCGGGTGGATCGGCCATACCGACGGCATCAAGGCACAATTGAGCGTGCTTGAGAATGCGCTGTTTTTCGGTGCGCTTTATGGCGCGCGCATCGACGTGGCAGGCGTGCTCGATCATGTCGGGCTCAAGCGGTTGATCGGGCTGCCGGCGCAATATCTCTCTGCCGGCCAGCGCCGGCGGCTTGGGTTGGCGCGCCTGATCCTGAGCAACCGGCCGCTTTGGTTGTTGGACGAGCCACTATCTTCGCTCGATACGGCCGGCCGGCGTATAGCCGCCGAGCTGATCGGCGAACATTGCGACGATGGCGGCATCGCCATCGTGGCGACGCACGAAACCCTGGGTCTGGACGCGACCCGTTTCTTTCTGGGGAACGCCTGATGCGCATGGTCGCGTTCAGGGCCCTTCTGATGCGCGACATGCGGCTGGCCTTCCGCGCAGGCGGAGGTGCCAGCCTGGCCGCGGCCTTCTTTGCACTGGTTTCGGCGCTGGTCCCCTTTGGCGTAGGTGCCGATTTGATCCTTCTCGGGCGCATTGCCGGCGGCGTGCTGTGGGTTTCCGCGGCGCTCGCGGCCCTTCTCTCTCTCGACCGCTTGTTCCAGGCCGATTTCGAAGATGGCAGTCTCGACGTGCTGGCGCTTTCGCCCCTGAGCATGGAATCCGCAGCAACCGCCAAGATCCTGGCCCACTGGCTGACGACCGGCCTGCCGCTGGTAGTCCTTTCGCCGGTGCTGGGGCTGTTGCTTAACCTTCCGGCACCGGGCTATGGCGCGCTGGTTGCCTCGTTGATCATCGGGACGCCGGCGCTTTCCGGTGTTGGTGCCATCGGAGCAGCCCTCACCCTCTCGATAAGGCGGGGCGGACTGATCCTTGCACTGATCGTGCTGCCCTTGATCACGCCTGCCCTTATCTTTGGCGCGGGCGCCGTGATGGATGCCCTCGACGGCACCGGACGGGGGGCATTTCTGTTCCTGGCCGCGTTTTCGATTGCGGCTGTTGCGCTCTCGCCTTTTGCGGCCGCTGCAGCCGTGAGACTCAATCTCGGCAGTTGATTTCGACAACATCCAAGGGAAGGCTTATGTAGGTGCCATGATAACCTTTCTCGCCAATCCCAAGCGGTTTCTCGACTTCTCCAATGCGATTGCGCCCTGGCTGGGTGTGCTTGCCGCGGTGCTGCTCGCGGTCGGGTTCTACTGGTCGCTCGCCGGAACCCCGCCCGATTACCAGCAGGGTCAGAGCGTCAAGATCATGTTCGTGCATGTTCCCGCCGCCTATATGGGCATCATGATCTACGGGCTGATGGCCGCGTCGTCGCTCGTCGGTCTGGTCTTCCGCCACCCGCTTGCCGATGTTGCGGCGAAATCGGCCGCGCCATTGGGCGCGGCGTTTACGGCGCTCGCACTTCTTACCGGTTCGCTTTGGGGACGCCCGATGTGGGGGACCTATTGGCAATGGGGCGATGCGCGACTCGTCTCCGAACTGATCCTCCTGTTCATCTATCTGGGCTACATCGCGCTATGGAACGCCATCGACGATCCGGTGCGCGCCGCCAAGGCCGCGGCCATTCTGTCGCTGGTCGGCGCGGCCGACGTACCGATCATCCATTTCTCGGTCGATTGGTGGAACACGCTGCATCAGCCCGCGAGTATCATTCGCCCCGGTGGACCCACCATCGATAAGAGTTTCCTCTTGCCGCTCTTCACGATGATGACCGCATACACGGTGCTTTTCGCCTGGCTTTGGTTGCTGCGTATGCAGACGGAAATCTTCGAACGCCGTGCCCGCGCGCTGATGATGGCGAAGGGCGCCTAACCCATGGCGAATTTCTTCGCGATGGGCGGCTATGCCGTCTTCGTTTGGCCGGCTTACGTGATCAGCGTGCTGGTGCTCGGGGTGGCGATTGTGCTTTCCTTGCAAGCCCACGCGCGGGCACGCCGCAGCGTGCGCCAGTTGGAAGAAGAAAGCGGCGAGACCGAAGAGAGCCAGACGTGAAACGGCTGTTTTTCCTCGTTCCGGTGGTGATTTTCGTCGGCCTGGCCTGGCTGCTATATATCGGGCTGTTTCAGGGTCCGCCTTCCGCCCTGCCCTCGCCATTGGTCGGCAAGACCGCTCCCGACATGTCGTTGCCCGCCCTTGACGCGCAGGCGCAGAATTTCAACCGTGCCGAGCTTGGGCAGGGCCGCCCGATCATCGTCAATTTCTGGGCTTCCTGGTGCGCGCCGTGCCGCATCGAGCATTCGACCTTGGAGGCGCTTGCGGCACGCAAGGGCGTCACGCTCTACGGTGTCGACTACAAGGACAAGCCCGAGGATGCGCGCGCATTCTTGTCCGAGCTTGGCAACCCGTTCGGAAAAATTAATGAGGATCGCGACGGGCGCGTCGCCATCGATTGGGGGGTGACCGGTGTGCCCGAGACCTTCGTGATCGACAGCAAGGGAATTATCCGCGTCCATTACGCGGGACCGCTCAACGACCAGGTGGTGGAGCGGCTGATCCTTCCTGCCCTGGAACAGTGATGCCGAAGTAATTCCCGGCCCAGAGATCCGCCCACCCAGGTTTATGCTCACATTGAGCCGATTACGCGTTCTTTAGATTTTGGAAACCATCCTTTGCCATGGTCCGTTCATGCGGATCGATGCATCCAATCTCATCCTCGCGGCGCAGGCTCAGACGCAGCGCGTTGCCGCCGCGACCAAAGAAGCGCAGCCCCGCTTCGAGTCTCTCGATTTTGCCAAATCTTCCGCCACGCAAGAGGGCACCCGAACCGCCACGCCCGCAATGGCCTCGCGTCCAGGCGCGCAACTCGACATAAAGGTCTGAAGTTAGCGCCGCCGCGCCTTCGCACGTGGCTCGCCGCCCGAACCGTCTTCGCCTTCGGCCTGCGAAACCACGGTTGAGAGCATTTTCAAAAATCTTGCCCGATCCGCGGCGTTGAGGCCCGCGAGCAGTGCCCGCTCCACGCGGTCGCTCGCCGAACGTGCGCCTCGGAGTGCTTTTTTCCCTGCCATTGCGATGCGCACGGCGTTTGCACGCTGATCGGCCTCGGTGCGTTCGCGGTCCAAGAGCCCCTTGTCGATCATACGCCGGATCATTTCCGCGAGGGTCGAGCGGTCGATCCCGGTGATGGCGACGAGATCGGTTTGGCTCATGCCTTCGTTCTGCTCGACCGCGGCGAGAACCGTAAATTGCTGTTTGGTAAGATCGCTCGCGCCAGGTTCGCGTGAGAACAGATCATTGGCATACTGAACGCAGCGACGCAGGAGATGCGATGGCGATTGGGAGAGGTCAAAGCCGCCGTTGGCCTTGCGCGGACCCTTCGAAGCCATCAGTTCCCCCGGCGAAATATTTTGAAGATTTTCGAAATCGTCCGTACCCGTCGGACTGGGTACTAACCTTAGCGCACTCGCTCGCAGACGCAAACGGTCTTGTGATGTTTTTTGATCAGGTGATGCGGAAGAGTTGCACTTGACAGTGTTGGAGCAAAAGCGGCGCGCAAGTTGCAATTTCATCCCAGGCGTGGACTTTGCCCCTCCACGACGCAAAAACCGCCCGGCTGCTCACGTCGCGGGCGGCGTTGGCTCGCCTTCGACCTGATGTCGCATGATGAAAGGTGTTTGCGCCATTGCGAAGAGAAGTGTCAACGGAAACACCGCCCAGACTTTGAAGGCAACCCACGTGTTTGTCGAAACGTGGCGCCAAACAACCTCATTCGCGATGGCCAGAGCAATAAAGAACAGCGACCAGCGCCATGTGAGCGAGCGCCATGCTGGATCGGAGAGCTGCAGCATTTGACCGAACAGCAATTTGATGAAGAGCCGGTTGAATGCGAGGCCTCCGATGAGCACGGCGGCAAACATGGTGTAAAGAATAGTGGGCTTGATCTTGATGAAAATGTCGTTGGACAGCCAGAGGGTTAATCCACCGAACACCAGTACGAGCCCGGTTGTTATCAGCGGCATCAGCGAAACTTTCCGCTCGATCGCAAACTCGATCGCAAGCACCATGAGCATGACAGCCATGAACACTGCGGTTGCAGTGAAAATGCCTAGCATCGAGTTTGCGACAAAAAAGATCAGCAGCGGCCCAAAATTGAGCGCCAACTTCAAATGAGGATGCATGGCTTCACCATAGGCCCTCATGGGCGGTTGTTCCAGACATCACCACATATTTCAAAAACGCCATGAGCCTATCGTGGGCTTTGGTGGTTCATCGGCTCCGGTCAGGGCTGTCGCGAAGGCTGCGGCGTTGAAGGGCTGCAGATCGTTCGCAGTCTCGCCCACGCCAATGTAATGGATCGGAAGCCCGAAACGGTGGGCAAGTGCGACGAGAATGCCGCCCTTAGCGGTTCCGTCGAGTTTCGTCATGATCAGACCCGTGAGGGGAACCGCGGCCTGAAACGCTTCAACTTGTAAGATGGCGTTCTGGCCGGTGGTGGCGTCGAGCACCAATAGCACCGCATGCGGCGCGGATGCGTCATGCTTCTTTAGGACGCGGGCAATTTTTTGCAGTTCACCCATCAGACCTGCTTTGTTCTGCATACGTCCTGCCGTGTCGATCAAAAGAACGTCAGTATGGTCGCTGCGTGCTTGGCCCAGCGCATCGAAGGCAAGCCCCGCGGCATCGGCGCCTTGTGCTCCGGCGAAGACGTGGGCGTGTGCGCGTTCCCCCCAAATTTTCAATTGCTCGATGGCTGCCGCGCGAAACGTGTCGCCGGCCGCGAGTGCCACGCGTTTTCCTTCCTCGCCGAGCTTGGCCGCCAATTTCCCTATGGTCGTGGTCTTGCCGGTGCCGTTGACGCCGGCGACCAGCACCACGAAAGGCTTTTGTACGGTATCGATCCGAAACGGCTTTTCGGCAGGAGCCAGCACCTTTGCAATGGCATCGGTGAGAATCCGGCGCAGCTCGCGTTCGGAAATCTCGGTGTCGTAGCGCCCCTGACCCACTTCGGCCGCGAGCTCATGGGCAAGGCCAGTTCCCACATCGGCGCGGATGAGCGCGTCCTCGAGTTCCCGGACGGTATCGGCATCGAGCCGCTCTTTGGTGAAGACGCCGGTCAACTCGCCGCTCAGTTGCGCGGCCGAACGCGCGAGACCCGCTTTCAGGCGCGCGAACATCCCCGGCCTGGCGGCAGAAACGTCGTCATTCGTCATGCGATGGCCCGAACGCCGTGATGCTGAGTTTCTAAAACGCGCGCCGCCAAAATCCGGCCATCGCTCGCGATGATCCGCGTACGCACGAGGCTCCCGGGGTTCACATTTTCGGTGAAAGAAGTCGAAGCGAAACAGCGGGTTCGCCCAAGTCCTGGTTTTTCCACGAGCAGCTCCTGCTCGGTCCCGACAAGACGTCCCAATCGGGCGGCGAGTGCGGCGGTTCCCTTGTCGCGCAAGCGCCGCGCACGGCTCTTCACGATTCCGGGATGAAGCTGCGGCATTCTTGCCGCCGGCGTATTCGCGCGTGCGCTGAACGGGAACACATGCAGGTAGGAAAATCCCGCCGCATCCACCAGGTCCAGGCTATTCTCGAACATCGCTTCGGTTTCCGTTGGGAATCCCGCGATCAGATCAGCGCCGAACGCGACATCATGGCGCAGGCGCCGTGCCGTTTCGCAAAAACGGATGGTGTCTTCACGGGAATGGCGGCGCTTCATGCGCTTCAGGATCAGATTGTCGCCCGATTGCACCGAAAGATGAAAGTGCGGCATCAGCCGCTGTTCCTCCGCAATAAGCCGGAAGAGAACCTCATCCACCTCGATGGAATCGATGGAGGAAAGTCTCAATCTCGGAAGCTCGGGCACATGTTTCAGGATGTGTGCGACCAATGATCCCAGGCCGATATCGCCCGGAAGATCGGCGCCATAAGCGGTGAGGTCTACTCCGGAGAGCACGATCTCATTGAATCCGGCTCTTGCCAGCCTTCGCGCCTCCTCGACGACCGCGCCTGCGCCCACGCTGCGAGAGTTTCCTCTTCCATAGGGGATGATGCAAAAGGTGCAGCGATGGTCGCAGCCATTTTGCACTTGCAACACCGCACGCGTGTGGTCCGCGAAGGAATCGACGAACTGCGCCGCCGTCTCCTTCACCGCCATGATATCGTTAACGATCACGCGCGGTGCGCCGGCAAGGAAATCGCGCCTGTAACTTTCCGCTGCCAGCTTTTCCAGATTGCCGATCACGCGGTCCACTTCCCGCATCGCCGCATAGGTCTCCGGCTCGGTTTGCGCCGCACAACCGGTGACGATGATCTGCGCATCGGGTCTTTCGCGGCGCAGCTTGCGGATGGCCTGACGCGATTGGCGCACCGCCTCGGCGGTCACGGCGCAAGTGTTGACGATGACCGCGTCCGCCAGCCCGGCTTCGGCGGCGCGTGCGCGGATCGCCTCGGATTCATAGGCGTTGAGCCGGCAACCGAAAGTGATGATCTCGACCTCGCTCATGAATCCGCCATAAGCGTTGGCAAATTCACTTCGCCCGCGAAGCTGAATCTTATGGGTCCGGTCATCAACACATGATCGTCGCTCTCGCGCCATTCGATCCCGAGCTCGCCGCCATCCAGGATGACCGTCGCCTTGCGTGCCGTTAATCCCCGCAGATTGCCGGCGACGACCGCGGCACACGCCCCCGTGCCGCAGGCCAGTGTGATGCCGGCGCCGCGTTCCCAGACGCGCATGCGCAAAGCGGTATCGCTTCTCCGCTCGACGAACTCGACATTGGTGCGCGAGGGAAACCAAGGATGGCGTTCGATGGCCGGGCCAAGCAGCGCAACGGGCGCCGCGTCCGCATCTTTCACGAAAAGCACGCAATGGGGGTTGCCCATCGAGAGCGCTGCGACGGAGCCAAGGGCGGAATCGCGGAATCCCGGGACGGGAAGCGAGAAGTCCTGCGTATCCACAGCTTGTGCCATCGGGATTTCGCGCCAGTCGAGGCGCGGGGGTCCCATATCGACGGTCACGGTATCCTCGCCGGCTCTCTGGCAGAAGAGCGGACCGCCCGCCGTCTCCAAGGCGATATGATCGCTCTCTCTTTCGGCCATCAGCAGATAGGCGACGCACCGCCCGGCATTGCCGCAGGATTCCACCTCGCCGCCATCGGCGTTGAAGATGCGCATGAAGGCGGCCGCCCCGTTTTTGGCCGGCTCCATCACGATCACCTGATCGCAGCCGATCCCACGCTTCCTGTCGGCGATGGCTTTGGCCATGATCGGGTCCACGGGCAAAGGGAAGATTCGCGCATCGAAGATCGCGAAATCATTGCCTAGACCGTGCATTTTCAGGAAGGTGGTCATGGCGGCCTTATAAGACTGCGGGCTTCAGCTTGCTAGGTGGGCGGCTGCAGCTTCGGGCCGCTCTTGGCGCCAAGGATTGCCCTTTCGGGTTTGGCACCCAAGATGAGGCGTCGCAGTTGCGGGAGAATGTGATGCGGCTCCGCATGTGGGCAGGTTGGATCGCCGGAGCGGCGATGGCACTAGGATTGGGCACGGCGATGTACGGTGCGGAAGCGTCCGATGATCCCTATCTCTGGCTGGAAGACATTCACGGCGAGAGGCCCCTGGATTGGGTCAAAGAGCGCAACGCCGTTGCGCTCAAGCTCCTGAAGAGCGATCCCAACTACCAGAAGGATTACGACGCGATTCTTTCCATTCTCGATGCCGATGATCGCATCCCCATGGGCCAATTGCATGGTGGCACGGTCTTCAATTTTTGGCAGGACCCTGCGCATGTGCGCGGGATCTGGCGGCGCGCCGCAATTGCCTCTTATGAAACGGCAACCCCGCAATGGGAGACGCTGCTCGACGTCGACAAGCTCGCGGCCGATGAAGGCAAGAGCTGGGTGTTCAAGGGCGCCAATTGTTCGCCCGATCTTTCCCGCTGCCTGATTTCGCTTTCTCCCGGCGGCGGCGACACGGTGGTCTTGCGCGAATTCGACCCTGCCGCGAAGCGCTTTGTCGATGAGGGTTTCGCGCTGGGCGAGGCCAAGGCGGAAGCGGCCTATATCGATGCGAACAGCATCCTCTTCAGCACCGATTTCGGACCGGGCACGCTGACGCAATCGGGCTATCCGCGCATCGTGAAGCTGTGGCGGCGCGGCGAAGCTCTGGCAAATGCCAAGATCGTGTTTGAAGGAAAAGTCGAGGACGTCGTTGCATCGCCTGCCGTGTTCCACAGCGCCACGGGTTCGACCGCCCTTGTGTCCCGCGAGATCACGTTTTTCGACACGGAATATTTCGCCGTCACACCCGAGGGTGGAACCATTGCTTTGCCGCTGCCCATCTACGCAGATTTGAAGGCGGAGCTCGACGGCAAGCTGATCGCGACCCTCAGAAAGGATTGGACGCCGGAAGGCCAGGCGACGATTCGGCAGGGTGCGCTCATTGCGTTTCCGCTGAAGGAATTCGTGGCGACCCGAAAGCTCCCGCTTGTGTCCGTGCTTTATACACCCGGCCCGCGGGCTGCGATTGATCAGGTGACGGCAGGACGCGACGCGGTTTACGCCGCGATCTTCGAAAACGTCATCGGCAGCGTGCACGCGTTCCGCTTGAATCCCGCGTCTGGCGCCTGGGACGACACGCGCCTCGATCTGCCGTCGGGCGGTTCCCCCCATCTCGCCTCGGCCAATGATTTCGGCCCCGAAGCCTATTTCACCTTTCAGGGCTTCCTGACGCCGACGACGTTGTTCGCCACCAAGGGCCCGGGCACACCTTCAGCGATCAAGTCTTCGCCGGCGCGCTTCGATGCCGAACCTTACGGAACCGTGCAATATGAAGCGGTTTCGCGAGACGGCACCAAGATTCCCTATTTCGTCGTGCGCGCCAAGAACGCAGGCGGTCCGACGCCGATGCTGCTTTATGGTTATGGCGGCTTCGAGATTTCGCAGACGCCGTTTTATTGGACGAGTGCAGGGCGCTTGTGGTTGGGCAGGGGCGGCGCTTATGCGGTGGCGAATATCCGCGGCGGCGGCGAATTCGGTCCGGCATGGCACGAGGCCGCGTTGAAGACCAACCGTCAGAAATCCTATGACGATTTCATCGCCGTCGCGGAAGATCTGGTGAAGCGCGGCCTCACCACGTCGAAGCAGCTCGGCATCATGGGCGGTTCGAATGGCGGGTTGTTGGTCGGTACGGTGGCGGTGGAGCGGCCGGACCTGTTCGGGGCCGTTGTCTGTCAGGTGCCGCTGCTGGACATGTTGCGGTTTCCCAAGCTCGGCGCGGGCGCTTCGTGGGTGGGTGAGTATGGCGATCCGGAAAATGCCGCCGAGCGCGCGGCGATCCTGAAATATTCGCCGTATCAGAATGTGAAAGCGGGGGTGAAATACCCGCCGATCTTTTTTGTCACCGCGACGTCGGACGACCGCGTCACGCCGGTGCATGCGCGCAAGATGGCGGCGAAGATGGAAGCGCAAGGCCACGATGTTCTGTTCTACGAGAACACCGAAGGCGGCCACGCAGCGGCGGCCAATCACGCGCAGCAAGCCGAGATGAACGCGCTTGGCTATGTCTATCTGGCGCAGAAACTGGGCTTTAAATAGCGCCTACGCCGGCACGGAGTCGTGACGGGTCATCTCCGAGCAGTCGGTGAACCAGGGCGCGCGTGAGCCCCAGAAAATAACCGCCTGCGGTTTTGTTCCCGGATCATCGTCCAGAGAGCCCGCCGGGATCACCATCATCGCACCGTCGCGCGTCGCATGCGGCACCTTGGAGCCGCAATTGGCGCAGAATTGCAGCCCGAAGCGTTTCGCCTCCGGAAGATCGTAGCGTTTCACTTCGCTCTCGCCTTGCGTCCAACGGAAGGCTCCGGCTTTCACGAAGCCATTGGCGGCATGCGGCGAACCGGTGGCTTTGCGGCAGCGTGTGCAGTGGCAATACATGAACCGTTCGAACGGAAGTTCCACTTCGTACTGCACCTTTTTGCAAAGGCAGCTACCCTGCGCGACCATCGTCCACTCCCCGCGTTGCGTTTGGTCCAAGTCGTAACATTGACTTGAGGGGGGATGGGAACTAAATCCTCCTTATCCGGAACGGCTTAGCCTTTCCGGTCCCGGGCTTGAATCCGGGATCGCCCCCAGGCAGCGCAGGTGCGCCCCCTGGGGCGTTCGGCGTTTGGAGTAGCGCATGTTCGACAATTTGCAGACTCGCTTGGGTACGGTGTTCGACCGCTTGCGCGGGCGCGGTGCTCTGTCCGAAGCCGATGTCGAGACCGCGCTTGGCGAAGTGCGCAGCGTGTTGATCGACGCCGATGTCGCACTGCCCGTGGTGAAGACCTTCATCGGCAAGGTGCGCGAACGCGCCGTCGGCGAAGCGGTGATCCGTTCGGTCACGCCCGGCCAGCAAGTGGTGAAGATCGTCTATGACACGCTGGTCGAGACGCTGGGCGCGGAATCCGAAGGCCTATCGCTCGGCGCGCCACCCGCCCCGATCCTGATGGTCGGCTTACAAGGTTCCGGCAAGACCACGACTTCGGCCAAGCTCGCGAGTCTCTTACAGACCAAAGACAAGAAGCGCGTGCTGATGGCGTCACTCGACGTCAACCGTCCGGCCGCCATGGAGCAGCTCAAGGTGCTGGGCGAGCAGGCGGGCGTGCCGACGCTCCCCATCATCCTCGGTCAGCGTCCGACCGATATCGCCAGGCGCGCCCTCGCCGCCGCCAAGGTGGGCGGCTACGACGTGCTGATCCTCGATACCGCCGGCCGCCAGCATGTCGATGAAGCCCTGATGGCCGAAGTCGCGGAGGTGAAGAAGCTCACCAATCCGCACGAGACGCTTCTCGTCGCCGACAGCCTGACCGGCCAGGACGCGGTCAATATCGCGAAAAGCTTCAACGAGCGCGTGCAGATCTCCGGCATCATCCTCACCCGCGCCGATGGCGATCAGCGCGGCGGCGCGGCGCTTTCCATGCGCGAAGTCACCGGCGCGCCGATCAAATTCCTCGGCACCGGCGAGAAGCTGGATGCGCTCGAGGCGTTCCACCCGGCGCGCGTCGCCTCGCGCATCCTGGACATGGGCGATGTGGTCTCCCTGGTCGAAAAGGCGGTGGAAACCGTCGACCGCGAAAAGGCGGAAAAACTCGCCAAGAAGATGAAAAAGGGCGAGCTCGATTTCAACGATCTCGCCGATCAGCTTTCCCAGATGCGCAAGATGGGCGGCATGCAGGGTCTTCTCGGCATGCTGCCGGGCGTCGGCAAGATCAAGGATCAGATCGCCGCGGCCGGCCTCGACGACCGCATGTTGAAGCGGCAGGAGGCGATCATTTCCTCGATGACCAAAGAGGAACGCGTGAAACCCGATGTCATCAACGGCTCGCGTCGCAAGCGCATCGCCGCAGGCTCGGGCGTGGATGTCCAGGACGTCAACAAGATCATCAAGATGCAGCGCCAGATGGCCGATGTGATGAAGAAGATGGGCAAAGGCGGCCGGGGAATGATGGGTGCGCTCGGCGGCATGAACCCGCAAATGATGTCGGGCCTCGGCGGCGGCATGCCGCCTGGGTTGCCTCCCGGTTTCGGCGGAAAGAAATGACGCAAAGAACAATTCTCCTATTCATCAGCACACGGAAGGAACAGCAATGGCTTTGAAGATCAGATTGGCGCGCGGCGGCACCAAGAAGCGGCCCCATTATTCCATCGTGGTCGCCGAATCGCGCAGCCCCCGCGACGGGCGCTTCATCGACCGGCTCGGCTATTACAATCCGCTGCTGCCCAAAGATCACGCCGATCGCCTGAAGCTCGATCTGGAGAAGGCGAAGGTCTGGATCGGCAAAGGCGCCACGCCTTCGGACCGCGTGCACCGCTTCCTCTCCGATGCAGGTGTCTTGAAAGCCGTCACGCACCACAGTCCCGAGAAGATGAAGCCCAAGAAGAAGGCGCAGGAGCGCGCCGCTGCGGCCGCGAAAGCCGCGGGCCAAGCGCCGGCTTGACGCAAACCCGCATTCTTCTTGGCGTGGTTACGGCTGCCCACGGCATCAAGGGGGAGGTGAAGGTGAAGACCTTCACCCAATCCCCGGAGGGCCTCGGCGCTTACGGGCCGGTCATCGTCGAGGACGGGCGGCAGTTTGAAATCGCCGCCTTGCGCATATCCAAGCCGGACGAAGCGGTGGTCCGTTTTTCCGGGATCGCGGATCGCAATACGGCCGAGAGTCTGAAAGGGCAGCGTCTCTATGTGCCGCGTACGGCGCTGCCCGCGACCGAGGCTGGCGAGTTCTATTTTGCGGACCTTGTCGGCCTGAGAGCCGAAGATCGTGCTGGCAAGGTTCTCGGCACCGTTTGCGGCGTGCACAATTTCGGCGCCGGCGACGTCATCGAGATCGAATTTTCCAACGGCTCGACCGAGTTCATTGCCTTCAGCGATGCTAATGTGCTGGTCGTCGATATCGCCGCGGGCCGGATCGTGATCGAGTTGCCGCCCAGCGCGGAGGAATGAGCCGTGTGGCGTGCTTCCGTCCTGACGCTCTTTCCCGAGATGTTTCCGGGTCCGCTGGGCACCTCGCTCATGGGCAAGGCCCTGAACGACGGGCTCTGGGCGCTTGAAATCCACGATATCCGCAAGCATGGCATCGGGCGTCACAGGACCGTCGACGACACGCCTTCGGGCGGCGGCCCGGGAATGGTGATGCGGGCCGATGTGGCGGCCGCCACCATCGATGCGGCGCGCGAAGGGGATATGGTCCCCCGGCCGCTGATTTATCTCTCTCCGCGCGGCAAGCCCCTGACCCAAGCCCGGGTGAAGGAACTCGGCCAGGGGTCCGGAATCCTCCTTTTCTGCGGCCGGTTCGAGGGCCTGGACGAGCGGGTGATTGCGGCCCGCGGCATGGAGGAAATCTCGTTGGGCGATTTTGTGCTGGCAGGGGGTGAGATCGCCGCCATGGCCCTGATCGAGGCGTGCGTCAGGCTTTTGCCCGGCGTGATGGGCGAGCAAGCCTCGCTCTTCGAGGAGAGTTTTGAGAATTTCCTGCTCGAATACCCCCATTACACCCGGCCCCAAAGCTTTGAAGGCATGGAGATTCCCGCCATTCTTACCGGCGGCAACCATGCGGAAATCGCGCGTTGGCGAGAAACCCAGGCCCAAGACCTGACGCAGACGCGGCGGCCCGATCTCTGGACCCTCTATGAAAAGCTTGCCCGATCCGCTAGAAGGCCCGCCTCTTCAGACCTTGGTTCCGCCAAAACCCGGCGGAAGGACGTGAAAAATGAACATGATCCAGACGCTTGAACGCGAACAGATGGATGCGTCCAGAGGCGGCAGGAAACTGCCCGTTTTCCGGCCCGGCGATACGCTGAAGGTCAACGTCAAGGTCGTGGACGTCTCCTTCGACGAGAAGTCCAAGCAGCAGAAGACGCGCGAGCGCCTTCAGGCCTTCGAAGGCGTCTGCATTGCGCGGTCCGGCGCGGGGCTGAACGAGAGCTTCACCGTACGCAAGATCTCCTATGGCGAGGGGGTGGAGCGGGTTTTCCCGGTCTACAGCCCGCTGGTGGATTCGGTCGAAGTGATCCGGCACGGCAAAGTACGGCGCGCCAAGCTTTATTACCTTCGGGGCCGCCGCGGGAAATCCGCCCGCATTGCCGAGCGCCAGCGCGGGATCGCGGAAATCGAAGCTGCCGGCACGGCAAGCGGCGGCAAAAGCTAGGGTCTTCTTTACCGAAACCTCGCTTAGTTTCTCCTAAGATGATGGTGCGAGTCGCGGCAAGTCCCGCGGCGGTGCCGATTTTTCGAGGGTAGGGCCATGAGCCCGTCTAATAGACACATTCCCGATCAGGTGCTGAGCTGCCCGGAACCACTGGCGGAAGCCGAACCTTTGGCCGTGGTGCCGGGGACCCCTTTCGCTTTCATCCGGTTCCTGATTGTCAGTCATTTCCGCTGGCAGATCGTTGCTCTGGTTGGGCTCGCGGGCTCCGCCACCTCGATCGAGGCGTTCGGCCCCTACGCGCTTTCGCACCTCATCAATGCGATCACAGCCGCGGTCGCAGCGCATGCCAGTTTCACCACCGCGATCCTTCCCTGGATGATGCTGCTCGCGGCGATTTGGCTCGGCTCGACGCTGGCCTACCGTTCCTATGAAGCGGTGGATGTCGTCACCAGCCCGCGTATGCGCGCGCTCGCACAGAAATATCTCTTCACCTATCTGATGGGGCACAGTCCGCGTTATTTTCAGGAAAATTTCGCCGGCAAGCTCGGCCAGAAGGTGAAGCAGGCGGGCCAGGCCGCGATCGGCGTCGTTCAGATCCTCGCCTTCGAAATGGTGCGCGTCGCCATGCTGATGCTGGTGGGCGGTGTGCTCATGTTCTACGCGCACGCGACTTACGCAGCTGTGCTGGCGGTCTGGGC